>ERZ1669248.25-NODE-25-length-117487-cov-65.529106_pt1 | contig 117487 bp, 122 predicted proteins | sample MGYA00579296_ERZ1669248 | MGnify/ENA primary metagenome ERZ1669248 (study PRJEB41166, sample SAMN08046057) | hot springs metagenome | biome: hot spring; feature: neutral hot spring; material: thermophilic sediment; isolation source: thermophilic sediment from...
TGAATTATTTGTTAAGCAAAGATAGTTTTAGTATTAAATCAATAATAATAGTTATTATGTCTATATTACATCTCATTGAGAAAAAGTAAATATATGCTTCAGAGTATGATTATTGATTTGGTGAATAATGTATGGTTCTCATAAAATGGTTTGGGCACGCAGCTTTCTTAATAAAGTTAAAGTCTGTGAATAAGAGTATTCTAATAGATCCGTGGATAACTAATCCGCTTTCCCCTATAGGAGTTGATAGGCTAGAAGAACCAGATTACATTATAGTAACTCATGATCACGGGGATCATTTAGGTGACGCAATAGAGATAATGAAGAAATTCAAAAGAACTATATTTGTATCACTCTATGAAATAGCTGAGTATGTAGGTGAGCAGATAAAAGATATGAATAGAGTTATTGGAGCTAATATAGGAGGTCCCGTCAAACTGAGTAAAGAACTTGACGTAATATTCACACCGGCTATTCATAGCTCTATTAGAAGTTCTCCAGCCGGGGTTGTGGTAAGATCTAGTGAATCAGTTATTTATCACGCTGGAGATACAGGCGTATTTTATGATATGGTCTTAATAAGAGAGCTTTATCAACCTAAGATAGCTTTACTACCAATAGGTGGGCACTTCACAATGGGTGTTGATGAAGCTGTTAAAGCTGTTGAGCTCTTAAGACCAAGCTACGTAATACCTATGCACTACAATACTTTTCCTGTGATCTCAGCAGATCCGGAAATGTTTAGAGAGAGAGTATCCGAGAAATTTCCTGAGATTAGAGTTGTTATATTAAAACCTGGTGAAGAAGTAGAAATTAGGTAATATTTCTAAGATTTTAGGAGATAAAAATTTTTAGCTGACTAGTCATATATCTTCTCTGGTGTCATTATTTTCCATTCAGTATCTGAGCGAGAAAGAAATAAGTCTACTAAAGATAATGCGAGAAATCGGTAGAAGAGTTTCTGTTGAAGAACTATCATTAAGTTACAGAGATCTCTTAGATCGATATAAACTAGATCCAAATGGAATACAGGCTATCTCTGAACTTCTAAAGGTGAAGGGCCTACTAAATATCTATAGAATAAAAAGGGTAATTCTAAGAACAACCGAGAAAGGAGCTCAGAACATAGAGGGATTCCCTGAGGAAAGATTAATTAAATACCTATCTAATACAGGATCTTCTGCAAAAATAAGAGATCTGATACAGATCTTTGGAGAAGATTTTGTTTCAATAGCATTAGGCTTTGCTAAGAGGAGGGGATGGATAGATATTAAAGAAGATACTATATATCTTGTTAAGAAAGGCTCTCTAGATACTCATAGAGAGATTCTTAAGAAGGCATTATATGGTGTAGATAAAGAGGAGATTAAAGTAGATCCTGATGTTATTAATGAGATGAAAAGAAGAGGTCTTTTAGAGGAATTAGTTAAAGAAGAAATAATTCTTGAATTAACAGATAGAGGCTACGAAATAGCTTCATCCGATCTAGAAAAGAGAATTGTGACTAGATTAACATCAGATCTTGTTTCAACAGGTCTTTGGAGAAATTATGTTTTTAAAGAATATAATATTGAGGCAGAGCCCCCCGAGATTTACCCAGGGATTAAACATTTTTACAGAGATTTTATCGAGCATATCAAAGAGGTGATGATTTCGTTAGGCTTTAACGAGATCAATGATGAAATAATTATACCAGAGCTCTGGAATTTTGATGTACTATTTCAAGCACAGGATCATCCCGCTAGAGAAATACACGATTCCCTAATACTTGATGCGAAACCTGCTAAGCTTGATATATACAAAGATCTCTTGTATATTATTAAAGAAGTTCACGAGAGAGGTTTTGACACGGGATCTAGGGGGTGGAGATACTCATTTGATTTTAGTAAATCAGCTAGGCTTATACTGAGAAGTCAGACAACGGCGGCTACCATAAAGTACTTGTATGATCATAGAGATCCTCCTCAAAGAGTTTTTATTATAGGTAAAGTTTTTAGAAGAGATGTTATAGACGCAAAACATTTACCAGAGTTTCATCAAATGGATGGTGTGATAATGGAGAGAGATATGAGTCTTAAGAAATTAATGGGTGTGCTCACACAGATATCAGTTGCCCTAGGCTTAGGAAAGCCTATTTTTAAACCAGGCTACTTCCCATTTACTGAGCCTAGTCTAGAGGGTTATTTAAAGATAGGTGATTTAGGATACGTAGAGATCTTTGGATCAGGATTATTTAGACCAGAAGTTTTGAGAATGATTGGTGTTAAACATAATGTGGGTGCATGGGGTTTTGGTGTGGATCGCTTGGCAATGGCTTATTTTAAATTAAATGATATAAGAGATCTATATACTTACTCATTAAATAAATTAAGGGTGATGTACAGTGCCAGTAGTAAAATTATTTTTGGATAGAATTGAGAGGTTGGTAAAGAGATCATTCTCTAGAGACGAATTAAGAGAACTATTGTTTAGATTAAAAGCAGAAGCCGAATTCGAGAATGGATACATTGTTGTAGAGATTAATAGTGATAGACCAGATCTTATGATCTCTGAGGGAATAGCGAGAGCGATTAAAGGACTACTTAATATAGAGAGAGGCTACCCCAGATATAATTACTTTAACGAGGATCTAGTTCTTAGGGTAGAAGATGTCTTCTCAAGACCCTACATAGCTATGGCTACGATTAGGAATATTTCTTCAGGGGAAGATTTTTTAATTGAGTTAATTCAGTTCCAGGAAAAACTTCATAGCGGAATTGGTAGAGATAGAAGAAAGGTAGCTATAGGTATTCATGATCTATCGAAAATCAGTCGTGGTGAATGTGTCTACAGATATGTCTCGCTAGATGATAAAATGATACCATTACACTTAGGCACTGAGATGAGTATCAGAGAAGTATTGTTAAAAACTGAGCAGGGGATAAGATATGGCTCTATATCTCTTGAGAGAGATATGCATCCTGCCATAATATGTGGTGAAGATATAATAAGTCTTCCACCAGTAGTAAATTCTGACTTAACCAGATTAGAACCTCGTACAAAGGATCTATTGATAGATGTCACGGGGACGGATCTTGATACTGTATTAAGTACACTAGAAATCCTCACAACAACTATTGCTGAAAATAGTAGTGAGAGAAAAATTGGTAAGATACTGGTTGAAGCAGCTTGGGGCAGAGAGTATCTTCCGAGAGCAGCAATTCGAGAGGAGATCTTTGATATAAGATATATCAACGAAGTAATAGGAGAGAACTTAAGTCTCGATGAAATAGTTGATTCTTTAGAAAGAGCTAGGTTTGATGTTGAGAAAATTAGCGAAGAATTACTAAAAGTACTGATCCCGCCTTATAGAATAGATATACTTCATAAAATAGATCTTGTTGAGGACATAGTCATATCCTATGGATTAGATAAAATAAGTGCTGAACATATAGAAGTCACTGAGAGAGGATCTTTAACAAAGGATACGTTATTAATAAGAAGAATAAGGGATATTCTGACAGGACTAGGTTTTACAGAGATTATGAGTTTCATATTATCACCCGAGGATCTTTATGACTCTGTAGAGTATTTAAATAAGGTTTTGGTTAAGAACCCTGTTTCCAAAGATTTCGCTGTTGTGAGAGTGTCGCCTATATTATCAATTATTTATATATTGAGTCATATGCAGAATGAGTCTAAGCCTGTTAAAATATTCGAAATTAATGATTATGTGATCACTGACCCTATGAACTACACAGGTTATAGAACTAAGATAAGCGTATCAATAGGTGTAATGAATTACGAAATTAGCTTCGAAGATATTCATTCAGTTGTTTATTCATTAATTAAACTCCTGGGATTCCACCCATTTACAAAAAAAGAAATATTAGATCCTATGTGGATCATTGATGCCGAACTTCTAATACCAGGAAGGAGAGGAGGTTTATACATTAATTCTATAAATGATAAAAGTATGATCGGGTTATTAGGAGAAGTTAAACCAGATATTCTTGAGAAATTAAAGATTAGATATCCAATAGCTGTTGCATCGATAGATCTCTCGAAACTCAGCTCTTTCCTCGAATCTACTTCTTGATGTACTGATCAAGTTTTTTATTAACTAGATCTTTATATAACTTTAGTTCTTTTTGTGACCTAAGAATCTCATTCATAATATCATTACTCAGATCTCTGCTTAGGTAGGCATACGCCTCCTCTAAACTGGCTATCTCGGTTGGTTTAGTTGTGAAGGCTCTTCTGATACTCTCTCTAATATGCCAATTTCCTACGGGAGCATAGTACTTGGGAGTAATTTCTCTCACGATTAATACGGAGGCTTTTCTCCTAATTTTCTCTAAGTGTTCTAATACAGCTATTCTCGCAGCTTGATATCCACCATCCATATACTCTGCTTCTCCTCTCCAATCCTCAGTATTTACTATGATAACAGGATCTTTGCTTGTCTCCATATAAATTGTCTTGGGGTGCCAGATCTCTATCCAGTTAAATGAGTACGGCCCTGGGAGAAGAAAGATCCAAAAGTTATTACCTAGGTAACTAATCTTGTAATACTCTCCTTGAGAGATATATTCATAGGTTCTCACTTTCTTAAGTAGATATAGAGATAGTATTGTGTCCACAGCTGTTATAGCCCATCTGGTAGGTACTAAGCGTCTATCATATTTACCTAGTAGACCTAGGGAAAAAGCTCTCTGGATCCTGTATATACTCATTCCTCTACTATAGAGATGTACTGTAGCCTCCGGAGCTTTCATCTCGTCCCAAATAATTTTATCAAGTTCTTTAGGAACAGAAGGATTCTCCACAACCTCTATCTTCTCAGCCTCAGCGCTCAGTCCCCTAGGTGTGTCGAAAGGATCTATTTTAATTTTAAGTGTAGGGATCTTTTTAAGATATACATCACTTTCAACGGGTTTATCAGAGATCAGTGCTAAAGAGATCTCTTTCTCCAGTAATTTCTCTGGTTCTCTAACATTTACCCTCAAAACACCAGATATTAACCTACTTCGTAACGTGATGATATCTTCTAGGTCAAGAGACCCCCACCAGCTCTCGGGATCATCGTATCTCTGAGCCTCATTTCTCTCGGCACCTATAGGTATGCTATATATTAGAGCTACGATAGGATAATCAGCTTCTCCAATTACTCCACTCGGTGGAGTATATCCTTCTAACTCCTTAGAAGAGATCCCGTGCTTAGTTAAATAAAGACTTCTATATCTTAGCAGAAGAGGACAAGTATTTAAACCACATAGTTTTTTGTGACCTTTACATTTTGCACATATATCTGCTGATATCTTGATCATTAATTAACCATCCTGTCTTAATAATAGATCTCTCTATATATTATATCCTGAGCATAATATAAATGTAATTGATTTAAAATGATGATACTTGATCTTTTAAAAATTTTAATGAAGATAAATACATAATCATGGTATATTTTTATGGATGCTATCATATTAGCTGGCGGTTTCGCTACTCGTCTAAGACCTCTTACACTCACTATACCTAAACCTCTCCTCCCGATCCTAGGAAAACCTCTTCTAGAGTGGATATATGAAGATCTCCTCAAAGAAAATATTTCTAAAATAATACTCTCGTTACATAATATGGCTGATAAAATAATTGATCACTATAATAAGAGATTTCCTAATGCCCCTATAACACATTTACTAGAAGATAAACCACTGGGGGACGGAGGTTCTCTCTTAAACACTTTAGAGAACTTAGGCGAATCAGTTAATTATCCGGTGATTGTTCTTTACGGAGACATATTTACTAGGATGAGTTATAGAGATTTATACAATTTTCATGCAAGGAATGGTGGGATAGCAACTATAGTAGGAGTTTATGTAAATGATGTGTCGCGATATGGTTTACTTCAGGTATCTGAGCGCGATATTTTGAAGAAAATTATTGAAAAGCCTAGGGACTATCTAGAGAGAAAAGGGCTGGTTAATGCCGGTATATATGTATTTTCTCGAGAGATACTTGATCTGGTTAAGAGTTTAAGATCCGAAAAATTAAAGAAGGAGAAAATTAGTATAGCAAAAGACATAATACCCATGCTTATTAACAAAGGAGACGTGTATGTTTATAAATACGAGGGTGTATGGAGCGATATAGGGACACCAATAGATTATTTCAGAGCCAATATTGAGGCACTCCGAAGTATTCTTAACACCGCGCTTCATATCGATCAAAGCGCGAAAATAGATCCCGAAGCTAGAATTGAGGGCCCAGCCTACATAGGTGAAAATGTAGAGATCCATAGAGATAGCTACATAGGTGAAAATGTGATAATAATGAATAATGTAGAAATAGGAGAGGGTGTCTATATAGAGAATTCACTTATTATGAGCAGTACAACTATAAAAGATCACAGTTTTATCAGAGGATCTATTATAGGAGAAAGCAATGTAATAGGTAGATGGGTGAGGATCTACGACGGATCTATACTAGGTTCATCAATTTATGTACATGATAGAGTGTGTATACCATCTAAAACACTTATTCTACCTCATAAAGAGATCTCAGATGACCATTGCGAAAAGAAATTCTCTAAAATAAGTTTACAGGAGACAGAGAATAACATAATAATATAATCGTAATAGCATGATCATAGCTGAAATAAAGCTAGTAACATCCTATCTAAAAATTTTCGGTGACCTCTCTCCCCTCTCAATACAATTAGCTTAGTAAAAAATATACCTTAAGTAAAACTTGGAAGTGATGAATAGTCATGTATAATATTGTGGTAAGTATCAAATTATCAAGAGATATACTCGATGAAGTAGATAGATATGCTGATATGATTGGTGTGACAAGATCTGAATTAATAAGAAGAGCCATAAAATATATTTTAAGTAATAATGTATCCTATGCTAGTGAGGCTAAGATTAAAAATGATTTTAATAATGGGGCTACTAATAGAGCATCTCCTAAGAAGAATTATATCTCTATAGAGCTAGAATAGAGACCTGCTTATCTACTACAGATAGACTATTTAATTATATATAATATCTTATTTTCTCTGTGATCATATTAATAGCTTTATTGAGGTCTCTAGCTATTTTAGGACTAATCTGTGCCCCAGCTATATGTTCATGCCCACCTCCTCCTAAGGCTCTGGCTATCACTGAGCAATCTATATCATTTCTGCCTCTAGATATAGTCACAGAACCATTTGTATAGATTATTACCGCGAGATCAAATTTAACATTATATATATTTCCTAATATGAGTTTCGAGGATAAGGCAGGGCTAGATAAGGTATAGAGTATTTTCCTATTATTTACTTCTATGATCCTGATACTCCTAAGAGTTTCTTCAAGAGCCTTATTTATGTATTCTACAGAATTTTTCCAAATACTATTTATTTCATGATCCCAGAGAATACCCCTCGAGAATTTCTTTACTAGCTTCTTAAGAAAAAGTTTATTTCTAGAGATATACACTATGTACCTGATCACATTAGTGAGTGGTTGTGTAAGTACGTGTTTCATTAAACCAAAATCAGAGTCTCGAGAGAGATAAGCCAGAATATTGGCTACAGGATCTTTCGAAACATTAAGATAGTTAACCAGATTCTCCGTAGCACTAAAATTCTTATCTCCATAAATAATGAAATAGTTTAGTGAGTTTACTAGATCTATACTTTCACTATCCCATTTATGATGATCTATCCAATAAACCTCCTTCAAAGAACAATTACTGAGATTATTATCTAAGGATCTAATCATAAATGGCTTCAAGTTAAGATCTGTGATATACATTTTCACCCTAGTACTCTCCTTTCCGAATCTATAGCATAATCTTTTTACTGTCTCTACAAAATATCTCCATTTATTAAAGTGATAATTCGTTAGGAATAAGTAGTCAACACCTAGGAATCTAAGGATTATTGAGGCTGAGGCTATTCCGTCAATATCTTCTTCATGAGAAACCGATATAATTATCTCATTCTTCTTATTACTCATTTCTAATTCTCCTTAACCTATTAAGTGGATCTCGCTAAAATATATTTAGAAATATATCTTCTATTAACATGTATCGATATACTAGTGCTTTAAGCAGGTTCTTAATTTATCTTAATGCTTAAAAACACTGGAAACATTATTCTCATGGGCAATCAATTTGGCTGGTAAGAGAAGAGACAAGGGACAGTCTCATCAGACTAGACCAGTGAGATCAGGGCCTCCTAAATGGGTTAAAATGAGTCCTGAGGAGATTGAGACATTAGTTGTTGAATTAGCTAAGATGGGTTATTCGCCTTCCATGATCGGTATTATCTTGAGAGATCAATACGGTATACCTCTACTAAAATCAGTTATAGGAATGAAGATAACTCAAGTCCTCGAGAAACATGGCCTAGCTCCAGAGATCCCCGAGGACCTATTTAATCTAATAAAGAGAGCAGTTAATCTGAGGAGACACTTAAGCGAGTTCCCAAAGGATTATCATAGTAAGAGAGGTCTTATTGAGATTGAGTCTAAGATTATTAGCTTAGCAAAATACTATAAGAAGATAGGAAAACTACCTCCTGATTGGGAATATGATCCTGAGAAAATGAAGACTTTAGTAGCTAGATACTTAACTAGATGAATCATCTGTGCAAGTAATTATATTGCGACGATATATATCTCGTCCTATATATTTTATGCCTTCAATGAAATATTTGTAGCGAGTATCCGCTTCTACTATTCAGGTTTAGGCTAGAAGTTGTCTTAGATGTTTTTTATTTTCACCTGAAGTTATAAATAAAGATTATTTTCGGGCACCTCTCAGTCTCTACTCACATCTCTATGCACAGTAGCTAAAGTATATTCTCTACGATGACTATTTACGGGCGAAGTGCATGTATAGATGTCCTGTATGTGGCTCCACTGAGGTGATCTGGGACGAGTTCAGAGGAGAGGTCGTGTGCTCATCTTGTGGCTTAGTTATAGACCAGATTTATTATACTTATCGAAATTCTAATGATAGAATCGCAGAAGATAAACCTAGAGAGAAAAAGGATTATAAGAAGATCAATGATAAACCTGGAAGAATACTTCGTATGTACAACAAATTATTTGGTTCATGGAATCTTCGAAGAGGGCTCGATATAAATATTAGCTCTCTCGAAGCTTTGAATTCTGGTGTCTATACAGGTCGTGTATTTAGACATAATAGAGATGTCTTACTAGAGAAAATGTTTGATATTTCTCCATCTCTTAAAAAGATCTATGATTATACTTCTCTATTTCCTAAACTTTCCTCAAGAACTTTCAGAACCAGGCTCTTAATCTCATATATGCTCCTTAAGGTGTCTGGAAATGGTTTTGCTAGCAACGAGGTCTTGAGCAGAGCTTTTTCAATAAGTAAGAATCATCTTAATAGAGTAAAGAAAGAACTCAGAAACTATCCTGAATTATCAAAATTCATAGGATCTCTCAACATTGACGCTAAAGAAATAGAAGAATTAGATCGATACATTACTAAGATAGCTAATACAAGTAAGGTTCTCTAAGGAGGGGTCGAAATGCTCAGTTTCCTCTCAGGTAAAATCATAAACAAGGAAAGAAACAAAAAGAGCACTACATATACAGATCTAGACCCAGGTGAAGATCTCCACATTATCGAAGAAAAAAATCTTTACGTATGTGGTTATGAGCTCATTAGGAGAAGAAGTAATAGTAAAGACGATGAATTAGATCCGGATATCATGAGATCTTTTATAGATACTGTGAGAAATAGGTTACCTAGATCATCTATATTCTATATAGTTACTCTGGTGAGAAGATATTATGGAGGAACATATATTCTATGTGTAGATAGAGATATTAAGGTTCACTCAATTTGTGAATTATTAGCAGCATCACTCGAGACTCTAAGTAGAGGACTTATAAAAACTAAGAAGTTAAAGAAGAAAGATGTACAAGAGATTATTTCTCTAAGAAATATTCAGAACGGAGAATTACCTGAGTCACATACATTATTCGCAGACACAATTGATATCAGAGAGATAAATTACTCATTAAAAGATTTCAGTAATGAAGAAGGTCTTTATCTGGGAGAAACATCAAAAACCAAGATCAAGAGTAGATACGCGATACCTATAAAAGATCTCGTTAGACATATTGCGATATTTGGTTCAACAGGTTCTGGAAAAACGACAACAGCTGCAACAATTGCTTATCGAGCTTTTTTAAAAGGATTTAGGGTATACGTGATTGATTGGCACGGCGAGTATAAAGAGATCATAAGATCTCCTTATTTAAAAGAGATAGAAGTTAAGTATCTAAGTACTCTAGAGAGGTTAGATATATTTAAAGAATCTAGTCTAGTCTCAGAAATTTTTGAAACAGTGTTTGATTTAACACCGGCTCAGAGCTATGTCTTAAGTAAGGTATTAAGTAGATTAAGAAGCCATGAATTCTCCTTCAGAAGATTATATGATGAGATAAGTATGTTTCCTGAAGACGCTAGATGGGTTCCTGAAACAAAACTCTCTTTAATGAGAAGAATCGAGCAATTAATAGATCACGATGAAGTCTATGACGATGGTAGTGATCTAAGAAAGATTTTTGTTGAAGGCTTCAAAGAAATTATTTCAGTGAATCTATCTAGACTAGATAGAACATCCATGAGATCTCTAGCGTCACTATTAATACTAAAAACAATTGCTTTAAATAATAATAGGAGCAAGGAGAATAGTCCTAAGACTCTAGTGGTTGTTGATGAAGCTCACCATATATTCAAGAGATCAGAGGGTTCGTCTGTGGCTAGAGACGCTTTAGCAGAGATCCGTAAATATAATATCGGTTTAGTAATGGTTACGCAGTCGCCTAGCTATGTTGGTGATGATATTTTAAAGAATACTAATACCAAAATTATTCACAGCATAAGATCCGAAGCTGATCGAAAAATACTGAGAGACGCGCTATACATCCCAAAGGAGCTAGATGAAGCAATACCATTGCTAGAGGTTGGTGAAGCTATTGTTGCATCGGCTTCAAAACCTTATCCCGTTATCGTAAAGATCTCTCCCCCGCATATGAGTTCTTCTATAATCCCCATGGATCAATAGTCTATGGTTTAAGTAGATACTTAAACGTAAGATTTATAATCTCTTTACTCATCAGCTATTGTAAAAGGGCTTTAATGAGAATAGTCTCGGTTAAGATCCCCAGAACATATTTAGAGGATATAGATAAATTAGTAAAAGAAGGATTTTATACATCTCGTAGTGAATTTATAAGAACTGCTTTAAGGATGTTGCTAGTTAAGGAATTAAATAGATTATCCAATAAGAAATCCTCAGAGGAATATATATATGATGAAAATTTTTTGAATGATGTTAATGAGGGAAACTCTAGGAGAGGCGCTCTCAAGAAAATATATTTAGATATCTAAGAGATGATCCTCTTTTTTCGAGCATAACTAATTATCCTCTTAAGAAGATCTACCTCAGTTTTACGAGATCTTTTCTTAGAACTTCTTATTTTTAGAGATGCGTAAAAAATTTCTTCTTCAGAAGAATCTTTACTTTCACCAACTATCTCACCATCTCCTTTAACAATCATTGTTTTGATATCTATAACCTCTTTATTACTCAACTCAAGTATTCCTCCCACATTTATGAGTAAAGTCTTGTTCTCGATTGCTCTTGTCATAACGATGTGTCTAATATTTACAAAACTCTTACTGAGTTTATTGAACGAGACTATAAGATCTGTATCGCTCAGCGCTAGGATCCTAGGTATCTCTGGAGCATATATGTCTTCTTCGAGTAGCACACCGAGTCTGACAGTATCAAAATCAAATATTCCAAGATCTTTTCCAGGAGCTATATAAATATTCTCATTATTAGTTAAATTAAGTTTTCGGTATTTAAACACCACACCCTCTTCCTTAAAAGGTGAGATAAACAATGATGAGATATAAAGCCGTGGACCGGCTCTCTCTAACAAAGATCCTGTTAATAAGTATATACTGTTCTTCCTCGCGATATCAATTAATATACTAACTAGTGGACCAGGTATTTTTTCAGCAAATTTCCTTAACGTATTTTGATTAATCCCTGGGTACTCTATTATAGGTCCTGCAATAAACCAGCTCGGAATAAGAAATATGTGAGGATCATGATCTTTCTTAGACTCCTTAATTAATTCAATAACTCTATTAATATTATCTCGCTTTGATCTTGGGACAATCCTCATGTGAGGAACAGCTATCTTTAATTCTTTAATATCTTCAATACCCCCCAAATCTCTTCTATTGATCTTTATATCATCAAATGAAGAGTAATCCATAAGTATCCATATATCATAGATTAGAAGATAATAAAGAGAAGATTTACTAATCTAATATAAAAGATCGTTTAGTACTACGTATTACCAATAAATACCTGATAAAAACCATATATGGTATCAGCAAGAGGATCATTATAACAAAAAGGTATAAAAACAAACATATAAAATACTAAACACGAGAGTGTCCAACAGTAGGCAACATAATTTGGTTTTTATTATCTTGATAGGCAAGACACGCATGCCGCGGCCGGGATTTGAACCCGGGTCTCCCGCGCTTCCCCAGCGACACGGGCTCGAGAGGCCCGCATACTTGTCCGGGCTATACTACCGCGGCACACCACATATAATATTGAAACACTCCTTTAAAGTTTTAATATACTAAATCAAGATAAGGATCGAGATACATGATTCATTTAATTTAAATCATATGGACACGGAGCAGAGCTTGAATCTACGTGAAGATTTTCTCCAACAGATTAGCGTACCTGATCATGTACGTTTCAGGTTTTCGAATCTATATGGATCGAAAAAATAGTTAACGTAATACGTAGTCAGTAAGTTCAAATTTTAAACTATATCATGTGCCAAGAGACCTCGTGCTGAATTATTCCTTATTGCCACTTAGCTCTCCCCCGAAACCTCTCTCGCTCGATTTTCACTGAGATCCCATATAGGTGGACACCAATGTGCTATTAGATCCGTCAAAGCGCTTAATCTAAACATCTTGAGGATTCACTTTTAATGTGAGAACTTAATGAGGGTATAGCCACGGCATAATACGCTCTTGATAGTCGAAGAGAGCTTATCTGGGTTAGCTGTAGCTGGAAAAAGTTTAGCTAGTTTTCAATAAGATACTCTCTTCCTAAAATTTTAAATTTTCTAAAAAATATTGGTGTACTAACGTTGAGGTATCTTAATATAATTACTTTAACTTTAACTCTAACGGTATCATTATTATCTATTTTAATAACCAACTCTCAAGTTCAAAGTGTAAGTGATGCAATAAGTTATCAGCAACGTTATGACCACTACAGATGGGCACACAGATTCAAATTGAAGTTGTCAGACCCGGTGAAACCAACATTGCTAGTATATCTATATGCAGTCTTGGATTCCCGGCGTACTACGAGATTGTTGATGGGGGACTTCGAATTATAACAATATTCTACGGCGTTATAACAGCATCACACTGCGGTTATGTAAACAATAGAGTTTACCAGAATGTTACGGGATCAAACAACTACATCGGGTATATGAGGGATGAGGGTAGATTCTCTTATGGTGATGTAATTGTCGACCCTAATGGTATAGATGCTACATTCATAGTCGTTGAAAGCTACACTTATAAAATTGGAGATCCGAGACCAAAACCACAGATAGTGAGCCACTACATACACCATAGAGGAATAACAGTACCAATAGAAAGTTATATAGCTAGTGAGCAAGACCTGTGGAATGCATACAATCAATTAACTATAATAAAGGCTGGTAGAACAACTGGATACGAGGCAGGTAGAATAGTTTTATGTAGAACTAATCCGCCTAGCATAGCTTGCATACACGAGGTTTTAGGATGGTTTTTCCTAACAACAGCTTATGCGTCTCCTGGCGATAGCGGAGGTCCACATTACGCGTTTGTGCAACGATCCCCGCTATCAGCAGAAATAGTAGTAAAAGTGTATGGTATATCTATTGCGATGGCTCCTTCTTCAGGTATTCAATATGGTGAGGTTACATCGAACTGCATTATCGACAACGGTGTATGGCTCTGTATGCCAACTTTTGTCGCAATTCTATACAATATAACACAGTACCTAAACGTGATACCTTATAGTGGGGGATGAATAGTATGAGGCATGTTAATATGATGTTTAAAATTGTATCCTCTCTTCTTGTACTTGTAGTGTTAATAAACATATTACCATCTTTCCCCACGATCTTAGCTGATAGTATCGATGATAGCTACATTATTAAAACGATTAAAGTTCATGATATGAATATTACTATAGTGTGGCGTGTTCTAAGAGAGCCAGATATAATTATAGGATACTGTGGTCTAAACTATATATACCTAGAGGAGTCTAAAGCTCCATGGTTTGATGTGATTTTAGAGAAATATAATATTAGCAGGTATGTTGGTCCACCCTCATGGTATAAACCTGGTGATCTAGAGAGCGAAATTAAGCTTAGTGCAGAAAGAAACGCTACGGCAAATAAGCTTGAGGAAGAATTCGAGAGAGCTGGTGTTAGAAGTTTTGGATGGGTTGGGAGACTAAATTTCGTGTACTATTTTGAATGGGATCCTAAGGTGCTAGGTATATACATGTATCTTGGTGGTGTAGAATCAAGAGATAAGAACATTAAGCTAGCTAAGATCAGGGGGTTACTTGAGAGTGTATCACATATTCTAAGGGAATACAATATTTCGAGGGTTATAATATGGGAGGTCTACACCACTTTAGACCCTGATAAAGTTATAGGAGCAAGTTATGCTCTAGAGAGAGCTGTTAGAAAAGTAAAGGAGAATGCACCAGATACTATCAAGAGGTTATTAGAGGGGGGTTGCTGGGTGCTAGCTTAGATCTCGTGGTAGGACTATCCTTAGCGGCTAAACCACCTAGCGAAGAGGTAATAGAGGAATTTGTTAAGTGGATTAGAGATGAGATGAAATACTGCGAAGTACCATTAGTAATAGTTTTTAACGCCTATATACCACCTGCGCCTATTCCGATACCTCTTACGGTACCGTTAAGCCCAGAGCCTACGAAGACTGAAACTCGAACTATGGCAACTACGAAAGCTGACTCCAATGAGAGTCTGAATATAAATACTCTCATCACATCCATAGCCTTAGTACTAGTAGCTGTATCAACTGTCTTAATTATAGCGAGAAGAATTAGTATTTCACGCCTACGCTACTCCTAGATCTATGTTATTAAATACTCATTTTTGTTTTATTAATCTTCTAAAGAAGAATTATAGCGCTATTCATAAAAATTACACAAATATTCAAGTGAGATCGAGGCTAGACAACACTTCTTAACCTGCTATCTTAAGGTGAAAAATATATTAATACGCTAATGATACGGTTTCGGAGCTAAAGTATCTAAGTCTTCGTGAGAGATAAACATGATGACGCCGGGGGCGGGATTTGAACCCGCGCGGGGTTTCCCCCACCGGCTTAGCAGGCCGGCGCCCTACCAGGCTAGGCGACCCCGGCTCCTAGTAAATATTGTTATGATTGGTTTATTAAATTTTCTCTTCATATTATAAGTTTTCTCTAACATATTCTATGGGGTTGGTGAATGAGTAGCTTTGTTGATGTCGGATCGGAGTTTGTGGCTGTTTTAAGTGATTCTCATGATAATCTTGATAATGTTATTAAAGCCATAGAGATACTGAAGAAAAGAGATATTAAAACAATACTTCACTTAGGAGATTTTGTGTCCCCATTTACTCTATTGAGATTTGTGTCTAATGGTTTTAGGGTGATAGCTGTTTTGGGAAATAACGATGGTGATAAACTTGGTATGATGAGAATTGCTTCACATAATAATTCTGAGATCCATGAGCCACCTCACCAATTAATTATTGAGGGTAAGAAGATTCTTATGATTCATGGGAAAGGATCTATAGAAGAAACAAGAGAATTTGCTGAGGCCTTAGCATCATCAGGTAAATACGATGCAGTTCTCTATGGACACACTCACATAATAGATTCTAGGATAATTCGAGACACACTCCTTTTGAATCCTGGTGAATTATATGGAAAATTAAGTGGTAAAGCATCTCTCGCGATCCTGAATATAAAAGATCTTTCCGTAGAAATAATTACTCTCTAGATGAATAAATATGAGAAAACCTACTTTCTATCTAATAGGTCTAGGACCAACACCAAAGCACCTAACTTCTCAAGCACTAGAAATTCTCTCTGAAGAATGCGAGATATTCTTCTACGAAGAATACACCTCAATATCTCCCGAGGAAAATATTTTAGAAATTGAGAAGCTGATAGGTCGTAAAGCTATAAGATTAACTAGAAGAGATCTTGAGGATCTAAGTGGTGAAATTATCTTAAAGAGTCTCAGAGAAGGAAAGAATACTTGTTTGGCGTCATGGGGAGATCCTCTAATAGCAACAACTCATATATCAATAGTCTCTAGAGTAATTCGCGAGGGATACAGATACAGATATATCCCAGGGATCAACTCTGTTTCTGTGGCTTTAGCAGCTTCAGGTCTCATGATATATAGACTTGGGAAAATAGCTACAATAACCTTTTCGCGTGACAATATATTAAGCGAGTATCCGTATCTAATTTTAAGAGAGAATCTCGCGAGGAATCTACATACAGTATTTCTTTTAGATATAGATACTGAAAAGAATGTTTTTATGAGTGTTAGAGAGGCTATTGAGATACTACTTACACTAGAGGAAAAATTTAAGGGGAGAGTATTCTCGTCGAGGAATCTGGTTTTAGCCGTAAGTATAGGGAGTGATATATTGTTATGTGGTGGAGAAGCTAATTATTTGATAATGAATCCACCAAATAGATATCCTCAGATCTTAGTAGTCCCAGCAGAACTATACTTTACGGAGGAGGAGTATCTCAGAGAACTAGGTCTCTTAAATAATAAATGTGTTAATATATGAATATTAAAAAACAATAAACAATTATTTGTGAGTATTAGTGCACTGATCCTGCTTAATACAGTATCTGTCTAGTATTTTTCTAATAACTCCGAGTGATGAGTAATCTGGTAATCTCTCGGGTAATCTAATAATCTCTACACTCTCTAAACCTCTTTGCCTAAGTTCTCTCCTAAGATCCTCTTCTCTAAATATTTGATCAGGTCCTAGTAAAATAATATCAGGCTTAATCATCTCAACCATCTTTAGAGGATCCTCAGGATCTCCTAAATATGATTTGTAGACATATCTTATAGATGATATAATTTCCAACCTCCAATTTTCAGGATTCACAGGTTCTCTACCTTTATAACGTGTCGCATTAATATCTCTAGAAACAACCACATAAACCTTACCTAACCTAGAAGCTTCTCTCAGAAGATATATATGACCTGGATGAATAATATCGAATGTTCCCCCAACAAAAACTTTTTTCTCCTCAAATAATCTCCTCCAATCAAAATATGTATAACCAAGTGCTTTAAGAGCATCTAATAAACCCTCAGCGTATGAAATCGCTACTAACCCTGTAACATAATCTCCTTTGTCATAGTAATACTTCGCGTCTTGATAATATCTCTCAACTTCATCTAATACTTCTCTAGCTCTCTTATCGCCGGTGAAATTCTTTTTAGCTACTTCTAAAGTTAGTGCCATATTCATTATGTATTTTCTTAATCTCTCACCTATTTCCTGCATAAGATTCTTTTCCATACTAACTCCATAAACAATTATTCAGAGCATCCTATTTATCTAAGGAATGAGTTTGGAGCCATGACTAATTAAAAATTTCTTTAAAGCTCTCAAAATAATTTTACTGAGGTGATAAATAAAACTATGACTCTTAGAGAAGGAGATTTTATCTTAGTAGACTACTCGCTATACATAAAAGAGACGAATGAGCTCATAGAAACAACAATTGAGAATGTAGCTAAAGAGAAGGGGATATATAAAGAGGGAGAGATCTACAGACCTCGTCTAGTGATTATTGGCGAAGGTAGATATGTAAAAGGATTCGAAGAAGCATTAATGAGTTCTGAGATTGGCGTCGAAAAAGAAGTGGATATAGAGCCTTCTAAAGCCTATGGTGAGAGAGATCCTAATAAAATAAAGATCTTTAGTCTAAGAGAATTAGTTAGACAAAATATTGTGCCTGAGATTGGTAAAGTAATTGAGATAGGAAACGCGGTTGGTGTAGTGAGAAGTATCTCTGGTGGCAGAGTTGTTGTAGACTTTAACCACCCCTTAGCCGGAAAAACTTTAGTGTTTAAATACAAGATAGTAAAGAAAATTGATGACGATATCGAGAGAGTTAAGTACCTAGTATTGAGGAGAATGAGAAATTTGCCGGAGGATAAAGTTATTGTTAGAATATTTAAGGAGGAGGCTAAAGTAGAGATAGATACACCGGAAGAGGTACTATACGCAGAAGATCTTCAGTTAGCAAAGTCTCTAATTTCTGGAGAAATATTCAAATACATAAGTGGAATAAAACATGTTGTATTTCTGGATCATTTCTTTAAAAAAGAATAGATTCATTAAAATTATTTAAGAGATAAAATCATAATCAATTATTTCCTATTATTTCCTATATTTCTTCATAATCAATAGACCCATTGCTATTCCTAGTAGAACTAGTATTGGAGAAATACCTATTATAGGCATAATATTACTTTCATGAATCTCTGTCGTTTCTCTGTGGATGCTAATGCTCACTTGTGTAATGGTTCTCTCAATTGGTATAGTAGTTTTATGAGTTAAGGTTTCTGGAATAGTCAATGTGCGAATATCTCTTTTAGTTATTAACGTGGCTAGATTTAGAATTGCTGTGTATATCAATGTTGTGAATGATGTTAGTGTATTATTGAGTATCGTTATTAATGTCTCGGTTGATCTTTTAATGAGGTAATGAGTTGTTGTTATAAGTGAGTATGTGTTAAGTATTTCTGTCAATGTTATTGTGGTATTTAAAAATACAGTAGTTGTTTTATAAATTGTTTTAGTCATAGTATCTGTTGCAGTTAAAGTAAGTGTGGATATAGTATTCGTTAAGGTTTCTGTCGTAATAATTGTGGTGGTATTCGTGAATTGATTACTGCTTACTTCGATATAGAATGTGTAATTTTTGATCCCTCTTTTCTGGAGGTAAACTTCTACTTGATATTCTCTAGGATCTGGGTCTCCAGGAATATCTAAGGAGACAAACGATCCGTTGAACCATAGTGGAGCCCAGAAGGGTTTTTCTCCAACAGATCTTATTACACTCTTATTAATATCATATGTAATGATTCTGTACAGTAAAAGCGCATTAGATAGATCCTTAGAGAATCTTACTATAACAGTGTCTTGGGTAGAGTTATAGCTCACATCAATAATATCAGCGATGCTGTATTTATCAATAACTTGAACATTGTATCTCTCTACCGAAGCTATGGATCCAGCAAATGTATCTATTACAGCGACCCATGTTCCGGAGACAATTATGTAGTTTATATCATATAGATTCATTAAGTAATGAATATCTAGATCTAGGCAGCCATAGGATGAGTTTATATAATTTGCGAAAATAATTTTCTCAGTAATTACTATTCTAGAGTTTATCTCAACTATATAGAATTTGTAGTATAGGAACATATCCTGTAATGGGGGCGGTAGATTCTTCCAACAAATAGTAGCCTTAATACTGTCTCTCGGATCTTCGTATATAATCGTTTTATCGAGGTAGAAATGAACCTCTGTGTCGCTAAATGAAACAAATTTATCACTTCCTATAAACATAATGCTATTATCGTGTAAGATTCTCTGAGAGTTCATATGATCATCCTTATATGAAGTATTTATTGAATTAGTGGAAATCATTAATACAAGTATTAGTGCTATTCCCATTATTATCCTAATAATGAGCATACTTCTCAAAATGAGGTCACCTCAAAAGTCTAGATTATATATTTATTATGTTCACATTTATATATGCTCTTTGAAAAAATGATCTAGATCACGTTTTGTGATAATATAAACAAAAAGCGGATCAAATAAATAAATTAGTGAAGTATACACATATGCGTCAATAAAGAGATGATCAAGAATCGGTAAAACATTCCCAAAATATGTGGGGGTTTTATATTATTGTATTAATGGGCCCGCGGGGACTTGAACCCCGGACCTCCGCCGTGTGAGGGCGGCGTCCTAACCAGGCTAGACTACGGGCCCCTACTAATATCTTTAATACTCATTTATTTTAAGAGTATTGTTTCAGAGTTCTTCTATGTATATTGGCACAATTATTCTGTATCTATCCCCTCTTCTTATGATCTCTAGCTCTATCTCTCCTTTATCTATATTATCTTCTATAGCTCTTCTAAGATCTATTGGTGTAGCTGTCTCAATATCTCCTGCCTTAATTATTATATCCCCGTTTCTGATACCTTTCGCATAAGCAGGTGTGCCAGGAAGAACTCTCACCACTACAACGCCTTTCCTGATATTTAGTCTCATGCTCTTAGCCGTTTCAGGAGTTAATTGAGCCACGTATACACCGATCCATGCTCTAACAGGTCTACCGAATACAGATATTATATGAACAAATCTCTTCACGTGATTTATGGGGATAGCGAAACCGATACCTTGTGCATAGGGTATTATAGCAGTGGCTATTCCCACCGCTTCCCCAGCCAAATTAACTAGGGGTCCACCACTATTTCCAGGATTAATTGCTGCGTCTGTTTGAATCAGATCTTCTAAAACAATTTCTCCTTGACCGCCTACTATAGTTCTCCCCAACGCGCTTACTACTCCCAGAGATACCGAGGGACCTGGTAGACCTAGAGGAGAACCTATTGCTAAAACAAATTCTCCTGCCCTTAGTTTATCTGAGTCGCCCATTTTAATAGGTTTAATATCTCTTCTATCTATTGCTACAAGCGCTAAGTCTCTCGTAGGGTCTCTCGCAATTACGTTTCCGACTCCTTGCTCACCATCTGGATAGACTATCTTAATGCTTTTAGCATCACCGACAACGTGAGCATTAGTCACAGCCAATTTCTCTCCTATAACGAATCCTGAACCTACGCCCTTAACAGGTTGAGTTAAACCAATTATGTCTAGTATATCTATTTTCTCGTAAATAATCATTAAGACAGAATCTTTGACTAACCCAACTATATCAGATATTTCACTACTTAACTGCTCTAAAACCCCCAATTTACGCACCTACTTATAGTTATTGAGAAATATATTATTAATTTCAAGTATATTATTACAGAGAAAAATCATGAGTAGCAATGAGGTAATTGTTATAGGAGGTAAAGCATTAATTTTTGATGAAGAAGCTGTGAATACTCTATACTCTAAACACTTTATAGGAAAACCATTTGGTATTAAAAAACCTAAGCCTGGGGAGAGGTATAAGGGTCCATTAGAATTATCTCTTCTCGAAACAGTTTATCTCTGCGAGAAGAGCTTAGCTAGACCTAAGATAGGTTCTCACGAGGTTTCATGTGATAAACTTATTGAATATGCTTTAGAGCAAGACCCAAGATTTAAAGAGGTCTATATAGTTTATAGAGATCTAAGAGACAAAGGGTTTGTTGTGAGATCTGGCATGAAATACGGTGTTGATTTCGCAGTATACGAAAAAGGGCCTGGGCTTGAGCATGCTCCATATCTCGTTCAGGTCTATAGATACGAAGAATATATTAATCCCATACACATTGTTAGAGTCGGTAGACTGAGTCATAGCGTTAGAAAAACAATGGTTTTTGCAATTGTTGAAGGAGATAGTATTAGATATGTTTCATTTGGATGGATCAAGTTTTAGAGGAGATCGCTTTGAGTAAAAGAGATGAGAGAGACAAATCCCTTGACGTCCCTAGAAGAGATCCTAGAAGAGATTTTTCAGATAGAGGAAGACCGCATAGAGAGGTAGCAGAGAGAGTTCATATAAGAGAAGGCGAGATAGAACCTAAACCCATTGGGATATACTGCAATCCTCTGTGCCCATACTTCAGGTGTGCTAAGAGAGCATTAACATATAAAACCATCGGAGCAGGAGCAGGAACCAAGATAATCGCCTTCTGCAATTGGGTCGGGGATCAGTGCATAGCAGGGGCATGTCAGTATGCATTCTGCGAGAAGAGATATTTGTTGCCAGGGAACAGATGTTTATATGCGATTGAGAGAGAAAAGAAGAAAACATCTGGTGATATGTTCAGAGAGTTAGATCAGGAGGAGAGAGAGGCTAGGAGACTAAGAGATCATCTGAAAAAGCACTACGGCAAAGATCTCGACCTCTACTGAATCCCTCCCACCTCTTATAGAGATCATGTTTTATAATAAATAGATCAAGTATTTTACCTACTATAAAATCTACCAGATCCATTATACTACTAGGATTATGATAGAAACCTGGTGAAGCAGGAACTATATAAGCTCCTGCCTCAGCTAGTATGAGAAGATTCTTTAGCTCTATAACGCCTAGAGGCGTTTCTCTAACGAGAAATACAACTTTCTTTCTTAGTCTAAGAGCATTTGCAATAACTCTGTTGATTAAGTTATCAGTAATACCATGTGCAGCCTTAGCTATTGTATTAAGAGATGCTGGAGCAACAATAAATCCCTCGAAATCATAAAGATAGCTACTTGAGCTAGGGGGAGCTTCTATTTCATTACTCTTATAATGCTTCTTAGAGTATTTACTAAGGAATCTTTTAAAGTCTTCTCTATTCAGACATTCAAGATCAGAGACTAAAATACTCTCTTCACTATAGATCGTCTCGACATAATAACCTGATCTATTTAATACCTCTATTAATCTTAGCCCATAAATTGTCCCAGAAGCACCGGTTATCATAACCATGAACTTCATATAACTCACCTCCTCTAAACAGCCTACTAATATTGTGTTTAACCTTCTATTTATCAAAAACATTTTAAAAACCTCTCTTTCAATTGAGGGAGATATTTGAATAATCTGATCATATCAATAATTTTACTCGCTATATTGGCTGGTGCAAGCGCTTTCTTTGTATCGGAGCTCTCTCAAATGGGATCAGTTAATAATTACTCCGTATACACGTATAATATAGTTGTGTATAAATTCATTAATTACTCTACTCAGAAAACTTATTTCCTAATAATTAATTACGGCTACGATGAAGCCTATCTAGATAAAATTATATGTCTCAACGAAAGTAATTCCTCGGAATATATTTTGGTATCTTTATCATTAACTATTTATTCTCAAGATAACAAAATTATCGAGTATAATGACACGCTCCGTAATTTTAAATGTTTTATATATGGGGATAAGTGGTTTAAGAGTATTATCACATTGTCTTAATCTTTTTTATTAATTTATATGATGTATTCATATAATGGATGAATTAAATTGAGTAAAGAGTTTTCAACTAGAAAAGATCTTGTTAAGGATATAGTTGATGAGTTAATTATCAATGGCACTAGATACAAATACTATTCACTTCCTAGATTAGCTTCAAAGGGATTTGATAAAATATCGAGACTGCCTATAAGCATAAGAATCATTTTAGAGTCTCTGATTAGAAACTATGATGAATTAACAGTCACATGGGAAGATATCGAGCATGTTGCTAATTGGGATAGAAATACCCCTGTGATCAAAGACATACCTTTCAAAGTAGCTAGAGTTATCATGCAAGATTACACTGGTATTCCCGCCATAGCTGATCTGGCGGCTATGAGAGACGTTGTTATGAAATTAGGTAAGGATCCAAGCATAATTAATCCTCTTGTCCCAGTTGATTTAATAATTGATCACTCGGTACAGGTTGATTACTGGGGTTCTCCTGAGGCTCTGAGACTAAATATCAGAGCTGAGATGGAGAGAAATGCTGAGAGATATAGATTCTTAAAATGGGCTCAAAATGCTTTTAGAAACCTTCGGATCTTTCCACCTGGGATAGGTATTATACATCAAATAAATCTTGAGTACTTAGCTAAAGTTGTCATGACTGCTGAAACAGATGAGGGATTAGTTGCATACTTCGATACTTTAGTAGGCACTGATTCTCATACAACGATGATTAATGGATTAGGTGTGTTGGGTTGGGGTGTTGGTGGGATAGAAGCTGAGGCGGCTCTCTTAGGAGAGCCTGTTATTCTACCGACCCCACAGGTGATTGGGGTATATGTTATAGGTGAACCTAAGCCGGGTGTTACGGCTACAGATATAGTTCTTCACGTAACGGAGCTTTTAAGAAAACACGATGTCGTTGGTAAATTTGTTGAATTCTTTGGAGAGGGAGTTAAGAGATTAGATATTCCTACAAGAGCTACCATAGCTAACATGGCTCCTGAGTACGGTTCAACGATAGGATTATTCCCAGTCGATGAAGAGACGCTCAGATATCTAGAGCTTACTGGCAGATCCAGTCATCTAATTAGATTAGTCGAGAGATATTTTAAAGCACAAGAGATTTTTGGAGTGCCTAAGGAGGGAGATATAGAGTATACACGAGTTATTCAACTAGATCTAGGAGAAGTAGAACCTATTGTAGCAGGCCCCTCACTACCTTGGGAAAAAAGAAGATTATCGGAGGCGCCAGCAACTATACTCAAGCATATAGAAGAGAGAAATAAAAAGAAAGGTTTAGTTAGTTCGCATATATTGTCTAAGAAGATTCTGATAAATAATTTTGAGCATGAGGTAAGAGACGGCGATATATTTATTGCTGCGATAACAAGTTGTACTAATACTAGTAACCCCGAAGTAATGGTTGGTGCAGGACTACTAGCTAAAAAAGCTGTAGAGAGAGGTCTCAGGGTTCCACCACATGTTAAGACAAGCTTGGCACCTGGATCTAGAGTAGTCACCGAGTATCTCGAGAGATCAGGTTTATTAAATTATTTAGAGAAGCTGGGTTTTTACGTGGTAGGCTACGGATGCACTACATGTATAGGTAATTCGGGTCCATTACCTGAAGGGATAAGTAAGGCACTAGTTGAGGACGGGATCGTAGGCGTAGCTGTACTGTCTGGGAACAGAAACTTTGAAGGTCGCGTTCATCCAGACATAAGATCTAACTATTTAATGTCTCCGATAATGGTTGTTGCGTATGCCATAGCAGGAAATATAATGAAGGATTTGTCTAAAGAACCCATAGGATATGATAGCGAAGATAAACCTGTTTATCTCAGAGATATATGGCCTTCAAGAGAAGAGATCAACGAAGTAATGAATAAATATATTACTCGAGAAGTATTTCTAAGCAAATACTCTAAAATAGATGAGGAGGCTCCAGAAGAGTGGAAAAAACTTGAAGCTCCTACAGGAGCGGTTTATGAATGGGATGAATCTAGTACGTACATAAGGAAACCACCGTTCTTCGAAGATTTTGATCCTGATAAAATACCTGGGATTAGCGATATTAAAGGAGCTAGGATCTTACTATTATTAGGAGATTCAATAACAACAGATCACATATCTCCAGCAGGAGCAATAGATCCGAAAAGTCCAGCAGGCCAATATTTAATATCCCGAGGAGTTAAGCCTTCGGAATTCAATAACTATGGTGCTAGAAGAGGAAATCATGAGGTCATGGTTAGAGGAACTTTTGCGAGTAAGAGCTTAAGAAATCTCCTCCTCAAAGACAGAGGTATTGTTGGTGGATACACGATATATAGTCCAACAAATGAGATTTTAACAGTATATGATGCAGCCATGAGATATAAATCTCAGAATATTCCATTAACCTTAATAGCCGGTGAAAATTATGGAGCAGGAAGTTCAAGAGACTGGGCTGCAAAAGGACCTAAGCTACTCGGTATAAAGTTTGTTATTGCTAAAAGCTTTGAGAGGATCCACCGTAGCAACTTAATAGGAATGGGTATTATACCACTACAATTCTTAGAAGGAGAGGGATACGAGGATCTTCAATTAGACGGATCAGAAACAATTGACATCGTAGGTCTCGAAAAGGCTAAGCCAAGAGATATTGTGAAAATGATCGTTAGAAAACCAGATGGTAGAATTATTGAGAAGAAGCTCTTGTTAAGGATCGATACAGAAGCAGAAATGAATTATGTGAAACATGGGGGAATATTACAGTATGTTTTAAGAAAAATATTGAAGAAACAAGATCAGAAATGATCTTTGTAGATAGCTTCAGAGCCAGAGGGCATTCAAATATCACAGCTAGACATAAGACTACACTGGAGATCACAAAAGAAAGCTATGTCACCAAAAAAGGAGATTGTATTATAGCAATAGAGTCAGAGAAAAGTGTTAAAGATCTACGTAGTGAGATTAAAGAGAGTATTAAAAGAGGATGGTTTATAAGTCTTGTAATAAAAGCAGGAAACTTAGTAGATTATGTTATGGGCTTAGGAGATCCTAGATTATCACTTGAGGATCCAATAAGAATAGTTGTTAGAAAAAGCAATTATATAGATCAGAAGACACTAATGATAAAAGCGAATAAGGCAGCCTCAGATCTTAATAGAGATCTAGTTAAGAATCTTAGGATAAGCGATACTAGTATTGATATCATAATAGCAACTTCTGATGATATAAATGAATTAATAGAGTACATAAACTCAGAATTTATTTAAAAATAATAATTTTTAAGAGATTTATAGCTGTTTTCTTTAGCGAGTTTACGGTTTTTTGGCGGCTCTCTCAAGGAATCTTCTGGCTATATCGGATTCTTTTGATGGAACCTCTTTGTGGCAGAACCACCAGTCATAGCACGTGTACTGCTTTAATCTTTCTTCTGCAGCCTCTTTAGTGGTTGGTGGTGGAACAATTACCCTCTCACCAATTAATTCATTATTCGGCCAATTAGCAGGCATAGCAGCCTTATATTGGTCTGCGACCTGAAGAGCCTTTATCATTCTAAGGATTTCGTCAATGTTTCTACCTAGCTCAAGTGGGTAATAGAGTATTGCTCTAATGACTCCATTGGGATCTATAATAAATACAGATCTAACAGTATGAGTTGCAGACTCTGCATGTAGCATACCTAATTTTGACGCTACAGTTCCTGTAGGATCCGCGATTATAGGGAATGGTATATCAACACCTAATTTCTCTTTTATCCACTCGATCCACTTAATATGGCTATAGCTAGAGTCTACACTTAAGCCCAAGAGCTCAGTATTTAGTTCTTTAAAGTCTTGATATCTCTTAGCAAAAGCTACAAACTCTGTTGTGCATACCGGTGTGAAATCAGCTGGGTGACTGAATAGCACTAGCCACTTACCTTTATATGTATCTGGTAGTTTAAGAAGTCCTTTAGTGGTATTTACTTCCATTGAGGGGAATTGTTCTCCTATTAAAGGAATGGTTCCAGGCATTTTCAACACCTTATTAATCATAAAATATCTGTTATGGAGCTTATAAATATAAAACTAGATTATTAATTATGTACTGTTTGACCTGAATCATATGTTACATCTATTAAATTAAGAGATTCTTTATGTGAGTATAATATTGATCATTGGTAGAAGATTTTATAATATTATATATTCTGAGTATAGATACGAGGTTGATTAATACGGCTATAGTCTACATTTGTAAGAATTGTAATAATGTTCTTTTAGTCTTTGATAGACCAGGCCACGAGTATGGAACAATACCTTCTCCATCAGATCTGAAATATAGGTATCAAATAATTAGATGCCCTAGATGTGGAGCTGAGATTAATATGGGTAAAATAGATCATATTCATAGTATTACGATCCTGAGAAGAGGTGAGGCTCTAAAGATCTATAAAAGATAGCACATTTATTTAGTCAATATACGATACTATGAAGCTAATCTTCTTACGTGAATAATTACTTTATGTGAGAGAAACTTCTCGATCGATTTTTAGGATCAATACGAAGAAAGCAGCGAAGGTCACAATAATTGATAGTATAGCTGGTATATAAATGATCTCTGATATAGATACAGGCCCTACGCCACTTATAGTAAATAGATTATATACCCATTTACCTTGGATCTCACAAAAACTTCCTTTACATATCAATAGATCTGTTGTGGCGCGACCCTCTCCACTAACTAGTATACCATTGCTATTATATGAAGCATTCATCAGTAAATTAAGTTGAACAGGAGGTGCTCTTAGATTAGGTATTGTAATGAGACCATTGAAATATACGGTTCCAATATAATTTTTAAGAGACTGATTAACGATGTAACCCGCGTAAAATAACCTATTGAATAATATACGTATTATGTCATCAGCTATTGGAGCAACTAAGTAACTCGATGTAGCCTGACTATGAAGAATGACTACTATAGCCTCCGAAGAATATATTGATGAACCCTGTGCCAAATCAGCTTTTAATGTGAAGTAGTATATATCATGGCTTGTCGTAGTTGCACTATATATAGAGATTACCTCTCCAATAGCTACAATAAGTGTTAAAATTATTAGTATGAATCGGGCAACAGTGCCCAGACCTCTCGGTTTATATGTATACCATGGATAACCTGTATAATTGAAGGATGTGATCTGATATAAAAAGTCTGGAAATAGAGTCTCTTTAACACCTCTGGCCAGAAGCACCGTTGTAAAAAAGCCTGCTAAGAATCCTCCTACATGAGCAAAGAAAGCTACACCTCCTAATTGGAGATAGCCGTAGATTACTTGGAGAGCAAACCAGAATATTATGAAGTATGTTGATGAGATAATACCGCAGAGAGGTATTATAAAGAAGAAGAAACATATACTCATTCTAGTTCCTGGAAAAAGCGCTAGGAAAGAACCTATTACACCGCTTATAGCTCCTGAGGCGCCGAGTGCTGGTATGCCTAGGTTCTCTACCCCACTAAAGAAGGTCATAGCGGAGTGTGTCATTGATGCTATAAAACCTGAGAAGAAGTATAGGAGAAGATATCTCCGTGCTCCTATATATGACTCTACGGCTTTACCAAATACATAGAGAAAGTACATATTAAACAATATATGTAGTGGGTAACCGTGTAGAAACATTGATGTAAATATTCTCAGCCAACCATCTAAACTAGTTAAATATACAGGAACAAAACTATATTCCCAAAGATACTTCTGCGAGATCTGGAGAAAATAGCTATTATAAGAGGTTAGTAAATAAATTACTGTGTTTATGACTATAAGAAAGTATGTTGCATAGGCTCTTTTAGTTCCTTTAACAAATGTTTCTCCTGGTATCATATCTAAATCTTCTCTAAGCTAAATTATCTACGAGATCTAAAAAATATTTCTTTTATAATCATATGTGCATATACAGCGTCTTCAAGTGAGGGTGTCTCGACATCTTTCCCAGAGATCTTATCAACAAAAGCTTTAAGCTCGAGCCCTAAAGGCTCGATCTCTTCGCGAACACTAAAGATCTCTTTCACACCTTTAGAATCTATTTTGTGTATTTCAGAGGATACAAAGTCTCCTTCGTAAGATACTTCTTCTTCGAAATTAACATAGATCCTTCTAATCTTAATATTAGGTATTGGATCGGCTGTTAAATGAGCCACGCAGTTTCCACAATCTAAGTATATATTATAACTTTCATCATCTCCCAGTCTCGTTATCAGGGCATCTATTACTCTGACATTTCTATTAAATAAATAATTTAAGAGATCTATGTCATGAATACCTAGATCTAGAATAATACTATTACCTCTGTACCTAGGCGCTCTTCTACCTGATCTCTGCATCATTATGTATAGAGGATGAAGATTTTCTTGGGTAATAAGTCTCTTGAAGAATTTTGCTACAGGATCGAATCTAAGTATAAATCCTGGGACAGCAATAATATTTTTACTCTCAGCAAGGCTCTTTAATTCAGAGACTTTGTCTAAGCTCTCAGCTACAGGTTTCTCAATAAAGACATTAAATCCGTTCTCTAAAACTATTTTGCTTACGTTATACAATTTATCTATGTTAACAGCTATTATTACACCATCTATATTCTTTACACGTAGTATCTGATCTATTTCGAAACATAACTTAACGCTACTATATAAAGAAGAGATCTCTTTTAAACGTTGCATATCTATATCATGAACACATTCAATATCAGCAATCTCATATGTTTTAATGGCCCTAATTATGTTCTTACCCCAATAGCCTGCGCCTATTACCGCTAATCTTGGTCTCGTCATTTCTCACCTAAACATATCTCGTAAAGAATAAAATAAGTATCACCGTGTTATTAAAAATAATCCTCCACATTCTTCAAAAAGATCTAAGGATTATTTATTAGCTAAATAACATAGTAGGATATTGGCATGTGTTTATATGAGCGAGGATTTCATAGTGGTCTCAGGCAATAAATTCGTGAGTAAATATCCTATTATTATCATAGGTAGAGAGAAACCACTGACCTATGCAACCGAGATAATTATTAGAATGAATCAAGGTATTGATAAAATCGTTATTGTAAGTAAGGGCAAGAATATTAATAAACTTGCTGTGGTATATAATATTGTTAAAAGTAAACTCAGAGAGGTTGTTGAGACACAGGGAATAGTGATAGGATCTATGGAGACCCCTAATAGGAGACTCATTTCATATATGGCAATACTTTTAAGTAGAAAAATATAAAGCTTTACTAAAAAGGAGCTTAAGTAATGTCTGAAGGTTCTCAACCATCAAGAAGTGAGGAAAGTCCTTCAAGAGAGCCTCAGAAGATTGAGAGATCAAGGCTTTACCCACAGATCTTTGCAATAAGAGATATTAATTCGTATAGATCCGACTGTCAATTCTATGAAATTAAAAATGTAGAGATTAGAAGAGATGTAATTATTAATGCTGCCTACTGTAAAATATTAAATAGATACTTAACAATTTATGAAGCAATATACTGTATTAAATATTGGGATAGGTGTCCTTATAGAGCTGTACATAATGTCATCAAAAGATCTTCTTCTCCTTAGCTTTATCAAGTATTCTAAATACTTTATTAACTACTTCACTAGGATCTTTACCAAAGATCATTATAAGAGGTTCTTTACCATGCTCTCCGTAGTCTATAACTGCGTCAGGTATATCTTTTATTCTCTCGACGGCTACAGAGATCCCCCATCTAGTAGTTCCTCCTTCTAATTTCTTCACCTCCTCAGGCTCTTCTCTTCTATCAAAATACGAGACTTTAAAACCTAATTCTCTTAATGTATCTTCGATTTCTTTTGAGTAAGCTATATTGATTCCTGATCTTATCGAAGGATCATATTTCATTATGGTAAGCACGGCCCTAGCCATATGACTTGAAGCTCCTGGCATTGGATAGCCAGAGGCTCTGGCTCTACCCACATAATTAACTATTCTACCAGGTATTCCCACCACATCCTCAATATTCTTAGCTAAATAAACTGGTGGTGAATAAACAAAATTTGTCTGCACCTCAGGAATTAAATGAACAAATTCTTCGTCTCTCGTCAATAGTTTTTTCACAGCGTCTTCTAATTCTCTCTGTGCTTTATAAATCTCAGCGTATAAATCAACATTAGCTGAGGGATTAACGGGGCAGTGTCCTTTACCTATTTTATATGATCTTAGTATGGCATTATAGATAAACTCCTTAGCCTTAGCCACAGCATCAAAAACATTAAAGCCTTTAGCTAAGTATCCTGTTATAGCCGCGGAGAATGAACAACCAGTTCCATGAGTACAACCATCTATCCTCGGTGTCTCGTATTTCTTCACAACTCCCTCATAGTATAGTATATCTATACTCTTCTCGCTACCTGTTAAATGACCTCCTTTAACAATAACGCCTCTGACACCATATAGATCAGATATTTTCTTAGCGGCTTTTTCAGCATCATCCAAATTTCTTATAATCATACCTGATAATCTCTCCGCCTCAGAGATATTAGGGGTTGTTATCAGCGCAACAGGCAGTAACTCCTTAATTAAAACCTCTACAGCTTCCTCGAGAAGTAATCTGGCTCCACTCTTAGCAAATATAACAGGATCCACTACTAGTGGGAAATTATATTCTTTAACAACTCTAGCTACTGTTCTAACGATCTCAGGATTACTAAGCATACCAGTTTTGGCCGCATCAACACCTATATCATCTGCGACAGCTCTTATCTGAAGCTCAACCATCTGAGGAGGAATATCATGGATACCGATTACAGCATATGTATTCTGAGCAGTCACACTTGTTACAGCTACGAGGCCGTGAACGCCTATGGCAGCAAACGTCTTCAGATCTGCTGCAATACCGGCTCCTCCACCACTATCTACACCAGCTATTGTGAGAGCTGTTGGAATAAGTTTTTTACTCATTACTAACCACCTACCTTATAATAGATAGTTATATTATAAGAATATAATAGGTGACCTATATAGCTATTTGCTGAGATTTTTTAATGAATCGAGAATATTGTCAATATGCATAAGTATCTCATCTAATGTAGATCTGCATGATAGAATTTTTTCCGGTACACAACTCATATTAATAATTAATTTATCTTCTACAACCTTAACACTTAATGATATCCCCTGAGGAATATCTATATTATCTGGTTCAAGACTTCTGAGAATAGTCTCAGCTAATTTCTTATCTGATAGTTGTAGCTCTGATCTAATCTCTACTCTCAACATATTTCTCGATATCACCTAGACTCTTGATCGAGTCAAATACAAGAAACATGCCTCTGATATTCTCTATACTTTCTGGGGAAAAAACAATATCTTTATTCCATGGATACAGGTACTTATCCCCGCATTTAATAACTAAAGGAGTATTTATTATGCCTAAGTCCTTAAATATAATGGATATCTCGTATAACAGATCATATTCGCAAGAGAATGTCTTAATGTACAACTCAGAGATTTTTAGATTATTGATTTTATGAGATATTACTTCATATTTTTTTTCGCCGAGAACTTTATTAATTACATCTATTAAATCATCTAATTTTTCTCGGAATCTATTGGCTAAGTAAGTTATTCCAGAGATTCCTGAAGCAATGTATATAGCCGTAGAAGCTATATCTCTATTGATAAATAAGTCTAGTGCGCGAATAATTTCGTATGGATCTATAAATGGTGATGAATCAAAATAGGGCTTATTTCCTAGGTTTAAAATACTGATCTTTGCCATATTATTTATTAAATCGCTGAGTCTCTGAAGATATTCTTTTCCTCTACCTGAACCTAATGATTCCAAAACTGTTTTAATCTTATCCTTATTTCCGGAAATCCCCGGTATATAAGGATCGATAGTATAAAACAGGGTACTCTCTAAATAATTCTCATCGTAGAAACTCATTAATTTTAATCCATAAGTAATTTTTGCTACATCTGATCCAAAAGCGTCTAAATTAGCATTTAATTCACTATCTCCTATATTATGAATCATCTCATTAGGGGATAAACTATAGAGATAAGATGCCAATGCAAACTCTCTAAACTCACGCGGAAATCTATAGATTTCCTTAGAGGCTTCATAGAAGATCTTTACAAAACTATATTTGTAAGGAATTAAAATAAATTTGTCCTCTCTAATTGAGAGAGTTTTATCTCTACCAATTAAAAATCCTTTAAAACCTCTCTTAGGTTTACTGAATCCTATTAATAGGGATTTATCACTAGGCTCTATACTATCATCATAGCTTACAATCCCAATCTCTCTATTTGCGGAACCGAGTAATCTAATTATGAAGGAAGCTGCGACTAATGAATCAGGATCTGGATGAATAAACATTTCATTATAAGCTTTACCAGAAGTAACATTTTCAATGAGTTTTTTAACTTTCTCGATAATCTCTTCTGACACTATTCCGAACCTAAATTATATAGTAGAACACTAGGGATATAACTAATATTACGACTTACACTAATCCAGATCTTTGAAAACTGCTAGAGCCGCCGGCGGGATTTGAACCCGCGACCACCGGCTTTCCCAGAAAAGCCGTACGAGGCCGGCGCTCTACCAGCTGAGCTACGGCGGCTCCATATAATACTTATATTAATACACCTCTTTAATTTTTAGGAGTAAAACTATTATCTCTGGTACAGAACAAGATAGAAAGCTGTACTTAAGCTATGTACTATTCTGACTCAGCTATTTTCTTGGCATATTCTTCTGGACTTAAGAGGTGACTTACTTCGTCTTGAGTCTCTATCTTGATCTTGGCTATCCAACCTTCTCCGTAGGGATCGTGATTTATTTTCTCTGGAGCATCTCTCAATATCTCATTTACCTCCACAATAACGCCTGATAATGGTGCATAAACATCTGCAACAGCTTTAACACTCTCTATCGTCGCTATTACCTCTCCTCTTGACACTTTCTTATTTATGTCCGGAAGCTCTATTGAAATTATATTCTTAAGTTTCTTTTGAGCATAGTCTGTGATCCCGATAATGGCCATATTATTCTCTATTCTGATCCACTCATCTTCTTTAGTATAGAGAAGATTTCTTGGGATCCTATAATTTTTAACAACTAAATCTCCTTCTTTACTCAATAAAATCACCTATAATAATACCTACCTAGGCTTATAACACTTAATTTTAAAAACGATCACTTTTTAATCAATGGGAAATCTAGAATTTTTGCTTCATCCGATCTATTTTTGAATCTTATCTCTACATCAAGGCCTGGTAAGGCATGAGAAGATTTTATATAACCCATGCCTATACCTCTTTCTAAATAAGGTGAGTATCCACCACTTGTAACATATCCGATAACCTCTCCTTCATAAAGTATCTCGTAGCCTGCTCTAGGAATCAGCCTAGAGCCTTTCTTCATTCTAATACCAAACCTGATTCTTGAAACACCTCTTCTCCCAAGATCTCTTAATACCTCACATCCTACGCAATCTTTCTTCTCTTTATCGAAAACCCAGTACCTTGCTTCATATGGATTTATTTCTTCACTGATATCATTTCCATATAAGACATACCCCATCTCTAGTCGAAGAGTATCTCTAGCAATCAAACCAGCTAATTTCACACCTAGTTCCTTAAATCTTCTAAGTATTCTCCCAATAACTGATGGATCTCCTATAATCTCAAAACCATCTTCACCAGTCCATCCACTACGGCTAATGATATCAACTAAACCGTATTCCGTAGAGACATTAGGTGTGAATTCTAATGGTTGTAGAGATAAACTATTTTCTAAACCTTTTATTTTAGTAATAAAATCTTTAGCCTGAGGACCTTGAACAGCTATCATAGCCTTTTCTAGAGTGAGATCCTTTACAACGATCTTTGAATATAATAGTTTCTGGATCCACTCATTTAGCCACTTAAGAACTTTATCACGATTAATAGCGTTACAAACAATTAACCACTTACTCTCACTAAATCTATATAGCATAACATCATCTTTAAAACCTCCATTCTCGTTAAGAAAAGCGGTAGGCCCAAACATTCTTTGATTCTTTGATTTAGAGAGATCCTTTGGTAACAGCTTATTAAGTAACTCAAAAGATGATTCCCCCTCGACAAGAATCCTGCCCATATGACTTATATCAAACACTGCAAGACTCTCTCTAACCGCTAAATGTTCTCCTAGAGGGTCCCCATAGCTCATAGCTGTCTTAAAACCCGCGAACTCACCCATATCTCCGCCGAGTTCTATTAATATGTCGTGTAGTGGAACTTTGAGAGTAAAGATTTGTCACCAAGTATTTTTAAAAACTCCTGTTTTTAATTAAAGAGTTGTAGAGTGTCATATTTTCTAAAATTTTTTATTAATTTCACAACACGATTATTTTAATTGGATACATGCTATGGGTGTTAATTTAAGAGATATTATCCCCGAGAAAGTGATTAAGGAAATATATGATCTACGAGAATTAAGTGGTAAAGTAATCGCTATAGATGCTTATAATGCTCTATATCAGTTCCTGTCAGCTATTAGACAACCTGATGGAACCCCTCTAATGGATAGTAAGGGTAGGGTAACCAGTCATTTATCAGGCCTTTTCTATAGAACAATTAATATAATTGAAGAAGGAATTAAGCCCGTATATGTATTTGATGGAAAACCTCCAGAGATCAAGTATAGCGAAATTTTATCTAGGAGCATTCAGAAGCAAAAAGCCGAGGAAAAATACAGGGAGGCTAAGGAGAAAGGAGATATTGAGGCAATGAAAAAATATGCTCAAGCGACATCTAAATTAACAAATGATATGGTTGATGCATCTAAAAAATTGCTAGATGCCATGGGTATTCCATGGGTACAGGCACCTTCAGAGGGTGAGGCTCAGGCAGCCTATATGGCTGCTAAGGGAGATGTTTGGGCAAGTGCTAGTCAAGACTACGATTCCTTACTATTTGGTTCGCCTAGGCTGGTTAGGAACCTTACTATAACAGGTAAAAGAAAGTTACCTGGTAAAGATGTTTATGTGGAGCTCTCACCTGAGCTTATAGTATTAGATGATCTGTTGAAAAGCTTGGGTTTATCCAGAGAACAACTTATTGATATAGGAATATTGATAGGAACAGATTATAATCCAGATGGTGTTGAGGGTATTGGTCCTAAAACAGCTCTCCAGATAATAAAGAGTTACGGCTCTCTTGAAAAAGCACTTAAATCTCTTCCCAAAGCCTCGTTCCCGATAGATCCCATGGAGATTAAAAAATTCTTTCTTAACCCTCCCACCACGTCCGATTACAGGCTTGAGTGGAAAGAACCTGAAGCGTCAAAAATAATAGAGATATTGGTTGAGGAGTACGAATTTTCGAGAGATAGAGTTGAGAAACATATTGAGAGATTAGAAAAAGCTGTTAAAGCCTCCACGAAAAGTAGTGGTTTAGATAAGTGGTTTAAGAGAAGGTAATTGATTAATATTAATTAATTATCTAGGAGCTTTTTGAGTATTCTATCTACCAAATCTCCTCTCTCTTCTCTGAAAAGATCTTATTGCTCTATAAAGATCTATTTTTCTAAATTCAGGCCATAGTGCCTCGCAGAAGAATAGTTCTGAGTAAGCAGATTGCCAAAGGAGAAAGTTACTTATTCTAATTTCACCAGATGTTCTAATTACTAAATCAGGCTCCTGCAGATCCCCCATGAAACCAGTGTACAGATACTTTGATAATGTTTCCTCATTAAGTTTTTCAATATCTATATGTCCCTTGGCAGCATCTTTATAAAGATTTTTTATCGCATCAACTATCTCTTGTCTTCCTCCATAGCAAAGTAATATATTAAGAATTCTATCATTATAAACAGAGCTTTTGTTCTCAATGTACTTAGCGTTTTTAATAATTTCTTCTGGAGCAAGATCTAGTCTACCTAAAACCTTAACCTTTACTCTGTATTTATCCACATACTCATTAAGTTCGATTAGACCTTTATTTATTAAATTATAGAGATTCTTTTTTTCTTCGGGATGTCTGTATAAACAATTTTCATAAGACATAGCATATATAGTTATTGCTTTAATCCCTAGATCATTAAGCCACTCAAGAACTTCCTTCATTTTATTATACCCAAATAAATGACCGTAACCTTTCTCGAGACCCATCATACTCGCCCAACGTCTATTACCATCAGGAATTATTGCGACATGTTTAGGCATAGGACCATTTCTTATTTCTCTATAGAGTTTCCATTCATATATCCTATACACAGGTCTAAGAAATAATGAAAAAACTTGTTTTGCTACACGAGGAAGTATTTTACTTGATAAAAATTTTCTCTTTAATCTCTCTATAATCAGCACCTATCTACCATCAAGAGACTAATCTGCTAAGTAACTTTATTTTTCTGAATGCTATTTTCTCTGGTAAGAATTCTAGGTTCGAGTTATGGGTTATGTATATGTATTCTGTATCTCGAGACTCTTTCTCAACTTTCTCTAGAACAGATCTTAATTCTTTTAAGACTTCTATCTTAGTGTTTCTACTGTCTAGAATACCTAGTCCATACTCTCTTAGTCCTCTAAGATCCTCAGCAACTTTATCTATTGAGGGTTTTGTTGATACTAGATCTACGACAGGTATTATTTTCTTTTCCTCGGATAATTTTCTTAGTAATTGAATATTGTCGCTGTCATAGCCGAAGTAAATAATGATCCATATGTTCCCTCCAAAGTTCTCGGCAATTCTCTTATATAGATCTAAGATCTCTGGAGAGATCTTCGAGAAAGCGAGCTCTGGTTCGTGAAGATCTATGTGTCTAACACCCTCTCTATAAGCGTAAGTGATTTCTTTAATAACTACTTTCTCGACGTATTCTTCTGCTACCTTTATTTTTGATGTGTATAAGCCTTCATCTATTAAAGAATTCATAACCAGTGTAAGAGGGCCGGGAAGAGTTAGACTTATCCTTTCTACTCTATTACTAAATCCTATTATTTTTATATCATTTATCATGGTCTTGCTTATCTTAGGTTCTTCGTAGGATATAGATTTATTGAATATGGGTTGTCTAAAGAAGAAATTATTATCATAGAATCTCTTGAGACCATTGACATCTAGACTCATATAGTTAGCTAATGGATTAAATAGATCATCCCATCGATACATTCCATCGCTAGATCTATATATATTATTTGTATACACATATTCTAGGAATTTCCTCAGATCTTTTCTATATACCTCTTCTAAGGCGTTTACATCAATTTTATTAGACTGATATCTTGATATTGCTCTAGCTAATCTCCTACTTCTGGGCATAGAACCAAATATAACTGATCTAAAGATCATGGATCACCCTCTCATAATTATTTTCTCTAGCCCTCTTTTCTTTAATTGTTCTCTAACGATATTAACTCCTTTAACCATGACTTCTAATTTTGCCTTGGCAATTTCTCTAGGTAGAAGCTTGAGGCCACAGTCAGGATTCACATAAATTCTTTCTGGATCTACGTATTTAAATACTTTATTTAAAGCATTAACTACTTCATCTACGTTCTCGACTCTTCTTGAGTGAACATCTATAACTCCGAAACCTATTTCTTTGTCTCCTAATCTCTTCAGAACCTCAAGATCTCTAAAACCTCTATTAGCAAATTCAAGAGCGAATTGACTAAAGTTCAATCTATCAAAATATTTAGATAAGAGCTCATAATTGCTATAGCAAACATGTATACCAAGCTTGATACTCACACCTCTAGCGACCTCATTTATAGCCTCAACGGCCCACTCCATCTCGTCTGGGTGAGTTGTTAGCGCTGGCTCATCTACTTGTACAAATAACGCCCCAGCTTTCTCCAACTCTATTATTTCTCTATTAATTATCTTCGCTAATTCAAAAGCTAACTCCTCCTTAGAGGGGTAGTACTCATTATAGCTCCAATCAGTTATTGTATAGGGTCCAGTTATTGTTACTTTAACAACTTTTCTAGTGCTTACTTTCCTTAGAAATAGATATTCATTAACTACAATAGGTTTCTCGTATTCTAATTTAGAAACGACAGCGGGTTTATTAAAGAAGTTATTCCCCCAAACTCTCACAGGTCCGTAAAATCTGAATCCTTTGATTCTCTCAGCGAAATACTCAACCATCTCGTCTCTTCTCATCTCACCATCACTAGGTATATCTACTCCAGCATCCTCCTGCTCCTTAACTACGGTATAGACTGCGTCATCAAAAGATTCTTGAAGTATTTTCTCATCGACTCTTCCTGCTCTGTATAGTCTTATTATATGTCTAAGCCATCTAGGTCTAGGATAGCTACCTATAACAGTTGTTGGCAGAATCAGTAACTCGACACCTAATTCTCTAAGAACCATTTAATATACCTCAATAAATAACATGAATTAATTCTTTAAATAAATTTAAATCAAAGTATTAATGGGGGATATATTCTTTGAGTTCTATTGCGGTACTAGTTAAATTAGCAATTGATACTGGTCAGATGAGATTTGATCCCTCTACAAATAAACCTTTACTTAGTGATATTCCTCTTAAAATCAGTGACATAGATCGAAATGCTTTAGAAGAGGCTAATAGATTAAGACAGTACGGCTTTAATAAAGTGGTTTCGATATCAGTACTTACATGGGGGCCTTATAGCAAGAGATTACAGGAGGCACAGAATCTACTAAGAGAGATATTAGCTTTAGGAGCCGATGAAGCAGTCTTAGTAGCAGATGAGAAAATAACAGATCTAGATAGTTACTATACAGCTAAAATAATAGCTGATGTTATCAAAAAAATAGGAGATGTCAGACTCATATTAGCTGGTGAAGCTACAGTTGATAAATTCACCTCTCAGGTACCTGCTAGAGTAGCTTCTGAGTTAGATCTTCCCTACGTGGGTTTTGCTAGAAAAATAGATTATAAAGATGGTAAATTAATTATTGAGAGGGATCTAGAGAATTACTTAGAGACTGTTGAAGTCTATTTACCTGCGGTGATCTCTGTGACCAGAGAAATTAACACACCTAAGCTACCTACGTTAATGCAGATAAGAGCCGCCATGAAGAAACCTTTAACAATATATAAATTGCAGGACCTTGCGATAACATCTCTTGAACAGTTAGTAGAGAAAAACTATGAGGGGGTAAAAGTCTCTAGAAAAGGTTTAATTATCGAGGGGAAAGATATGAATGAGAAAATATCTAAACTAATTGAGTATTTAATCTCAGAAGGGATCCTAACACCCAGGTGAGAGAAATGAAACAAATCAAGGTACTTGTTGTAGGAGAGGAAAGAGAAATAAACGATTTAAGTGGTGTAGTGCATCAAATAATTAATAAGTTTCCAGGAGGATATTCCGATGCTTTACTAAGAGTATATAGTGAAAATTCATTATCTAAGCTAGAAAAGGTGGGTTATAGGAAAATTTATTATACGCCAAACAAGGAGGGTTTAGATACCTACGAAGAAGTATCAGAGGCAATAACTAAAGTATATGATAAAGAGAATTATGATCTCATTATCACATTCTCAACAAAACTCTATAAGGAAATTGCAGGATATGTCTCTCAAAAAATAAAGTTACCTGTCATACCAGATGTTTCCTCAATTAATTTCTCAAATGAAACCATAGTCTTTATAAGAAGCGTAATGGCTGGTAGAGTAAGATCTCTGGAGAAATTAATTAAGAAAGCTTTTGTATTAATAAGTCTAGGAAGATCTGCGCCAACCAAGATCTCTGATACAAAGACTGTTACAGAACCAATTGAGTTGGTTACTAAGCCTAAGATAAAGATTATTGAGAGAAAACCCAAGAGAGCGGCAGCAGTTAAGCTGGAAGAGGCTGATATAATAATCTCCGTCGGAAGAGGATTCAAATCAGAAGCAGATATAAAGGCAGCCTTTGAATTAGCAGAGATATTAGGAGGTCAAGTAGGTTGCTCGAGACCTATTGCAGCAGATCTTAAATGGCTACCTGAGGAGCATTGGGTAGGGTTATCTGGCAAGAAGGTTAAGCCTAAGCTTTACTTGGCACTGGGTATATCTGGTCAACCACAGCATATAGCTGGTATAATTGACTCAAGAATTGTTGTTGCTGTTAATAAGGATCCTAATGCACCAATATTTAAGAACGCTGACTATGGTATCGTTGGAGACTTATACGAGTTTCTACCAATCTTCACAAAAAAGGTAAGAGAGATCCTAAAGAAATAATATTATCGAATTGATTTATAGTTGTTTCAAAAGATACTCTGTTGTTAATTCAACAGCTCTCCTACTATCAATTGAAGGCTTCCAACCAATTCTTCTTTTAATCTTCGAGATATCTAACAACATGAACTTTACATCCCCGATCCAGCCTCTACCATCAATTGTAGCTGGTTTATATATCTTCTTAACGTCTTTAAGACCCATTTTCTCGATAACTATATCAGCTATCTCATTAACTGTAACCCAGTCCTCATTCCCCACATTAAATACATCATATATCCCTTCCATATCATCTATATAACCAGATAATTTCAGGAGAGCATCTATTGTGTCATCTATATATAAATAACTTTTTCTCTGTCCTCCGTCTCCCAATATCTCTAATGTGCCAGGATCTCTTCTTAGTTTCTTGATAAAGTCATATATTACACCGTGCGTGCTTCGAGGACCAATTATATTAGCTAATCTAATTATAATAGACCTTATTTTATGAGAATTTGAGTAACTAATGATTAGTGTTTCACCAGCGGCTTTGCATCCACCATATATACTTATTGGTCTTATAGGATGCTCCTCTGGAGTAGGAATTTTCTCAGCATCTCCATAAACAGTACTACTACTCGCAAATATTAATCTCCTAATACTTCTCCTCCTAGCAAATTCAAGAACTCTAAAGGTAGCATAAACATTTTCATTATAGTTGATCTCTGGTTCATAATAAGATGATCTAACGTCGGGATTCGCGGCTAGATGATATATAATATCTATATTATTTAATTCATCTAAGCACATAGGCTCCTTGATATCGCACTTCTTGAATCGGCAGTTGGGATTAGCTAAGCACTTTTCAATATACTCTATATGACCTGAAGATAAATTATCTATCACATATACATAATAACCTAGGTCTAGAAGCTTATCTACTAAATGACTACCTATGAAACCAGCTCCGCCTGTGACTAAAGCCTTCATTATATTACTCAATATAGTTTTGAGAAGAAAAAAATTTATTTTAGAGTATAATAGGTACTATCAGTTACTTTATATTATTTATTCCTAATTCTTCCTATAGTTCTTTTAGTAATTTAGCATCTAGTAATGCTTTGATAATGTTCTTTATTGGCTCTTCGATCTCTTTTTTGTCTAGATTAAAGTTCACCGAGATATTATTAATTATATCTTCTACACTATTCTCTCCATCACATAGAGACCATACATAATATGTTGCCGCATCTAATGAATAAATCTCCTGCTCCGATAAAGCAACTAAGAAGTTCTCTCCATCACTACCTAAGAAATCTCCTTGATGCATATATTTAGAAGTTGATTCTATCATTCTTCCTCTCCTCGCGATCTTCTAAAGCCTTGCTTACTTCTAAATCCTCTTCTCTCGCCGTATCTACCTTCCTCAAAGGCTTTAGGTCTGTTTTCAGGGATCTCGTCTTCTTTTGGAAAGTTCTCAGATTCTTTAATCACCTCTATAGAGGATTTGGATCCAGCATTTAATTGAACTTCTCCCTTATACGATGTTGTCCACGCATTGCTTACTTTAATGACATCACCTACCTTTAAGGCGCCTGCTAATTTCCCCCATAAAGTCAGTTTTACTCTACCTGTTTCATCTCCAATAACAGCTGTGCTTATGGTTCTAACTCCTTTTTTAGTCTGAATCGTTCTTGGTTGAGTAGATTCTAATACTCTCCCCACAACATTTATGTTCTCTAATCCTTCTCTTAACTTATTTATTTTATAAGAATTTCCTTCAGGTCCCGATACGTACGCCATTAAATACATCTCCTACATATTGCATGTGATTAAAGTATTGGTTACAAAGTTAATAAATACAGGAGATCATTTGACTAACGGTTATAAGCAAACTAATTAAATAATTAATGGTGCTTTCTCTGGATGCTCTAACGTCTAATTGTGCATCTAGAAGTTTTTGCCATTATCTATTTGTAGAAGACCTAAAGTCTCTAGTGTATATAGAAATGTTCTTAGTCATAGCAATCATATTATTTTCTCTCTATAGCTATTACAGATCCTTTTTTAAAGGCTACGATATCAAGATACTCTTAACGAATAATTATGTAAAAAAGCTATATAGAGTAGCACAATACGTGCTTCTTCAGAGAAAAATTCTTCGGGAAAAATACCCTGGTTTAATGCATGCAATGATCTTCTATGGATTCACAATACTATTGATAGCTACAATAATACGAGCTATAGACTACTACGTCTACACGTATACTGGAAGAGCATTATTAATTGACTTATCTTACATGGTCTATAAATTAGTAGCTGACTTAGGCGGTCTTGTAGCTTTAGCAGGATTAATTATGGCTGTCATTAGAAGACTTTTTAAGTTAACAAGGGATCTACCAAATTACAAAGAGGATATAGTGATCCTTGTTCTCTTAATAGTTATAGTTTTAACAGGTTTTCTACTCGATGCAATTGATTACTTGATTTACAGAGCTCCCTGGATCGGGCCTTACAATATTGGTGGATTAATATTCTCTTACTTAATACCGGATTTAGGTTATGATAGTTTAGTTCTATTATACAGATCTTTATGGGTATTTCATTTATCAATTGTAATGATTTCCTTAGCTGTAATTATGTATAGTAAACTATCTCATATAGTCATATCATCTCTGAATGTGATATTCTCCGAGGATAAGCTTTCTGTAGAGAAGAGTTTTAGTCCTATAAGAGACATTGATAAGATTATCGAGAGCGGAAAAAGAATAGGTGTTATTGAGCTAAGAGACACTGGCTGGATTCAAAGACTGAATTACTTGGCATGCATAAGATGTGCTAGATGTCATAATCAGTGTCCAGCTAATCTAAGTGGTAAACTTCTCTCACCAATGAATCTAATGATTAAAATGAGAAATGCTATGGAAATGAATCAGTGGAACAGAGAGATTATACCCGTGATTATAGAGCCTGAGGTTGTGTGGTCTTGTGTGACTTGTGGAGCTTGTGTAAATACTTGTCCAGTTCTAATAGATCACGTTAATACTATAGCTGATTTGAGAAGAGGATTATTCTTCGTTGGTAAAGAGATCCCAGATGAGGTCCTGAGTATATCATATAATACACTTAGAGTAGGTAATCCATACGCGTATAATCCTATTGAGAGAGAGGAATGGATCAAGACCCTTGTCAACAGAGGTTTGGTGGAGATAGCTTCTGAGGATAAAGAGTACGACATTTTATACTGGATTGGTTGCAACACTAGCTATGACCCTAATCTAAGAGATATAGCAGAGAGTATTCTCGAGATACTTAAGCAAGTAGGCCTTAGCGTGGCGATCTTGCTCGAGGAAACATGTTGCGGAGAGCCTGTGAGAAGAATAGGAGATGAGGTAAGTTTCTACGAAATAGCTAAGGGTAATCACGAGAAGTTATCAAAATATAAATTCAAGAGACTTCTAGTATCATGTCCACATGGATACACAATCTTTAAAAGAGATTATCCCAGCATAGGATTCTCTATTAATAAGGACATAATACATCACTCACAATTACTCAAAGAATTACTTAATAAGAAGATAATTATACCGGGCGAGATACCGGAGAGAAAGGTTACTTATCATGATCCATGCTACTTAGGTAGATGGAATGGAGTTTACGATGAGCCTAGAGAAGTGATAAAGAGCATAAAAGGGATCAGACTCGTCGAAATGCCTAGAAGTAGAGAGAAAAGCTTCTGTTGCGGTGGTGGTGGAGGACATGTATTATTTGAGATTAAGAGAGGAGTCAGGATAAGTAAATTGAGAATAGAGGAAGCAAAAGAATCAGGAGCTGAGGCCATAGTTACGGCGTGTCCTATATGCAACATAATGTTAAGGGCAGAAGCACCAAATTATAATATCGAAGTAATTGACTTAGCTGTTTTACTAAGGAAATCACTTAAGAGTGGTCAGGAATAATAGTCTTTTTTCGTAATCTATAAAATATTATTTTGTTTGATCTTAAATTTGCTATACTTTCTCTCGATATCTTATTTATAGGACAGAATTTTCTGAAGGGACATTTCATGCATAGACTACATATATTATTAGTAGCGTCAAAATCTACGTTTTCTACTATTTCCTCGATATATCTTTTCTCAATTAGCATAGCCAATAAAATCCTGATTCTCAAAGGATCCTTATTTATCTGGGTTCTTAAATCATTTATTGTAAATTTTGTGTCTTCCCCAAATTTTTCTTTGATTAATTTTAGCAATTGAAGAGCCTCAGTATAAAGATCCTCTGTATTCATAAGAGAAATCCTTGAAGACTTATTTACATAAGCGACAATGTATAGTATACTGCTAAACTAATTAATAGGGCGATAGAGATCATATAGAATATTGCTAGTAGTGTCCATTTAATACTACGCGTCTCTTGATATATTACTGAGAGAGTGGCTAGGCAAGGAACATATAACATCAAGAATATCAATAGAGAGATCATTTGTACAGTTGTGAGACCTAAGCTCTCGACAGCCTCCACAGGATTCTCTATACCTGTCATTATAGTTATACCTGATAATAGTCCTTCTTTAGCTACGAAGCCCTGAAGTAATGCAAAGCCTATATAGGGCGCTTTTTGAGGATCTATGTTTAGCGGGGATAAAAGAGGTGCTATATATGATCCTATTAAATATCCGTAGCTCTCTTCAAATTTATTGCCCACATAGCCGCCTGGGCCATAATAGCTTAAGAACCACACAAATATACTTAGCAAGAAGATGATTATTCCAGCTTTAATAATGAATTCTTTAGTATAGCTCCAACTAATCCATCCCACAACCTTAGCATAGGGTCTATGAACCTCTGGAAGCTCTAGTAAAAGTTCAGGCTCATATCTCTCATGAATAAATAATCTTCTCGTCACTGCTCCTGATATAATAGAAATTGTTATACCAATGACATAAATTAAGAGAACTAATAAGACTTGTTCAAGAGGTCTATCAGGAAATATTGCTTGAGCAAATGCTAACATAACTATTAATCTGGCTTGACACGGGATGAAAGGTACTGATAGAATCTGTGCTAATCTCTCTCCACTTGATAAAGCTCCTCTCGATAACATAACAGCTGGTACATTACACCCTAACGCTACTAATATCGGATAGACATATCTACCAGAGAAACCAAATCTTGAGAGACCTCTATGGAGACCTACGGCTACTCTAGTTGCTACACCACTATCTTCTAACACAGCGAATCCTAAGCTCACTAGAAATATTAGTGGTACGAAGGTAAGTACTGCTCCAACACCTCCTAGAATACCGTCTGTTAATAAACTCACTAGCGGTTCCGGAGCGTTGGTCAAACTTGATCTGATTAGGTCAGTAACAAAACCTATTAAAGCTGATAAAAGACCAGATAAAGAATAGGTCTCTAAAATCGTGGATATTTCTTCGAGACCTAGCATCGAGAATATTGTGGTAAGCGGAAAACCTGTATTTAATATAAATATAGCTGAGAATAATAAGAATAATATGCCTAGTGCAATCAGTACTCCTCCTAAGGGTATTTCTATGATTCTATCTATCCAACCTTTTCTATAGTATGTTGTTTCAAAGATCTTTTTAAGAGGAGAGGATTTGAGCAAGGATTCTATGAATTCATATCTCTTAGTAATTATGTAATCTGCTAGATTCATCTTAAGATTTTCACGAGCTCTCTCTCTAATAGATGCTATTCTATTCATGTCTGTCTCACTTAATAAATTATTTAAGTAATTCTCTACATCAAAGTCCTCTGCTAAATAATTAACTGCTAATCCTCTGAGAGATGTTCTACATTGATCTATATGATAATTTGATAAGATCTTAATTATATCCTCTATATATTGTTCCAGGTCTCCATAATCTATCCCTATATTAGTGCAGTACAAAGATCTCTTGTCACTACCTAATTCTAGTATTGTCTTCTCTAACTCTTTGACGCCAGTTTCTCTTATAGCAGATATGGAGATTATCTTTACACCTAAGCGATTATATAAATAATTTTCGAAATCCTTTGCCTCTTTAATAGATATTTTATCAACTTTATTAAAAACAAATATTGTTCTTGGAAAGAGTTCGGCAATTAATAGATTAATATATAAAGATTTCTCAGGTGTAACATAGTCTCCTAGTGCTACAATAAAATCATATTTCTCATGCAAAAGATACTTTTTAGCTACGCTCTCTTCTAGAGTAGCCCCATAGTATCCTCTAATACCAGGCAGATCTATGAATAAAATAGTTTTCCCATGAGATCTTCTGTAGCCTCTTTTTACAGAAACTGTTGTTCCGGGCCAGTTAGACACTTTTGTTGATGCTCCTGTTAAGATGTTAAATAGTGATGATTTACCAGTGTTCATAGCTCCCGCCAAAGCTACAATAAGATCGGCTTCTTCTCGTATTCCTAATACCTCTGCTCTAACATACTTCCGCGACAACGAGACTATTTCTACCACCTTATACTATCTTATCTCTAGGAGAATATAAGTTTTAGGAATTCCTAAAAGTTATCGAAGATTATAAAGGGTATTTTATTAGCGATCGTGATTATGGTGATCTAACTGCTTCCGTAGTCCTTAATTCTTCAACAAAAATCTTCTTAGCTATGCCTCTGCTCAATGCTACGGAAACACCCTTTACGAGAACAATAACATGTCCACCAGATCTACTAATTATAATTATATCTGTATTTGGTAGTAGACCCATCTCATATATTCTCTCTGTCAGCCCCCTCCCGGCAGAGACTGAAACAACCCTGTATTTTCTATTGATCTGCGCCTGGTCAAGGGTTAGATAGATTTTATCTTCACCAATTATTTTCTCTATCATAGAGTTAATAAGACATTTCTTTAATACTACTTCGGGTGTTTAAAATAAAGATTGAGATTAAGAGTGATAAAGCTCCGAAACCCGTAGGTCCATATAGTCAAGCTATAAGATACAAGGATCTGGTTTTCGTGTCTGGTCAGATTCCCATTGATCCATTAACAAATCAATTGATTAAGGAACCTTTCTCAAAAGCTGTAGAAACTGTTATGATTAATATCGGGGAGATACTCAAGAGCATAGGTGCTTCTTATGATAATATAGTGAAGGTTACTGTGTATTTAACAGATCTTAGTAGATTCCAAGAGTTTAATGAGATATATAAGAGATACTTCAAAGAGCCTTATCCTGCGAGAACAGTTATTGAGGTAAAGTCTCTACCGAGAGATGCTCCAATTGAGATAGAGGTTATAGCGTATACACCCTAAAAATTATTTATTTATTCGGTTGGTTTTTTGGATAATTTCTCTCTGATAAATTTACTCACAGTGAGCTCAGATATCTCCGCTGAGATACTTATTATATTAAGAGCCTCGTGAAGTATTCCTGATAACTCACTTGCACAAGATGTTTTTGTTACTAGATCAATTAATTTATCCATGTAGGCAGGTCTTTCATTAAGAATAGTGATTGCTCGAGACACGTCTCTTTTATAATATGAGTCTAGAGAATTCTCATAGTAGCTTCTTGTAGTCCTCAGCATCTCTACAGCTGTTGAAATACACTTTTCGTTTATATCTATTCTCTGTAGCATTCCAGCACTTCTATCAAGAGAGTCTCCTACGTGCTCAAGTGATTTAATTGCTATTAATAGATCTCCTGCATCTGAGGGGTTCATAAGATATGATCTTTTAATGAGTCTTATTCCCATAAAATGAAGCCTATCTAAATCATCATCTAGAGCAAATAATTGATCTAAGTAAGATTTATCTTTTGTTTCAAAGTATTTATCTATTAGATCAAACATCATAAGAGAGCTACTAGCCATAGTCTTTATTATAGATTCGACATTCATTATATTCTCATCAACTGATATTCTGAACTCCAGTTCTTTACCACTCTCAAATAAGACTACACCTGGTAATTTACTAAAGATCTCGTTGAAAGCTTTTCTAATGATCATTCTATCACCGAAAGAAATTATCTTGTCTAGACCCTCTAGATACGAAGCAATGATTACTTTAGATAACTTATCTGATGTATCAAGATTCTCTTTTGTATCTAGAGATATTTCTCTCACCATGGCAGCGGTCTCTGATACAGGTGAAATAATAATGTTATTACCTACGATACTCAGCTTCACAAGAGAACCTATATCGATCCCTAAAGCATTTAGCCATTCTCTAGGAATGGTAACACCCATACTTTTTTCACCAATTCTAATAACTCTTCTCATAATACCAGAACTCTCACTCATAATACATCCTTTTAAGTAATTTCCTAAAAAAGTATAAAAATTATAAAGATAACACCTATTTATAATTGAAGAAAGTAGCTATATCTTATTATCTCAAAGGATTAATCAAAGTATATATCTTCTCCAGTCATTATATATCTAGTGAACCAGTAATAAGCCGTTTCATCGTCAGGTGCTTGATGAGGTGGATGCTTAAATAAAAATGCGCTGGGCCCGGCAATAACTCCGCCGTGTCCTCTATCAAGTGCTAATTTCGCTACTCTAATGGCATCTATTAATATTGCTGTAGCCATTGATTTGTCATCAACAGAAAGCTTAACCTCAATAGTGACGGGGAAGCCTCCTAAAGAGGCTCCCTTCACATATATATAAGCTATTTTGGTGTTGCCTAGAAAATCTACATAATCACTAGGACCTATTCTAACCCTCTTGCTTTCCTCAAGTTTCTTTCCATAGGGTAGTATTGAGGTAACTGCCTCAGTTTTGCTAATTCTCTTAGAATATAATCTCTCCTCAATCATCATATTAAGAAAATCAGTATTTCCACCAATATTAACCTGATATGTCTCCTCAACTCTAACACCTCTCATATGAAGAAGTCTCACTAGAGTTCTATGAAGTATGGTAGCACCAACCTGACCTTTGATATCGTCTCCTAAGAGAGGAAGTATAGCCTCTTTAAATTTTCTGTGCCATTTTCTCTCTCTATCACTAGCTATGAAGACAGGGATCGCATTAATAAAAGCTACACCAGCTCTATAGCAAGCCTCCGCGTATAATCTTGTTGCCTCCTCAGCCCCAACAGGTAGTAGATTGATAGCGACTTCAACACTATTTTCTCTAAGGATCCTAACAACATAATTAAGATCTATCTTCATGTTATGAGGTTTAAAGATCTCTCTCATATGAGGTGCCACACCATCTAGAACAGGTCCCGGAGAAACTTTCACACCTAGAGGCTCAAGATCTATGATTTTAGGAAATATATTAGGGTACTCAAATATTGCCTCCGAGATGTCCTTCCCGATCTTATTCTCTGAGACGTCAAATGCTGCAACAAAATCAATATCTGCTACTGAGTATTTACCAATATATTCACTCATTAAACTCTCGATCTTCTCTCCTCTCTTAGCCTTATGAACTATTTGTATTAGCGCTGATGCTATGTTGCCTAATCCAAATATTGCTGTTCTTATACTCATCTCTACTCACCTACATCATTATCTCTTCTTTCACAAAGATCTTCTCAAATAATTCAAGAGCCTCACTGTATTTAATAGTTTTTGGCGGTGCTTTAAAACCATAAGCTGATATTATCTCGGCATGTTTTCTAAGGATCTCTTTATCCCCTCTATATCTCCTTGTGCTATACGCTATGGCTCTGATGGTATCTAGCACAGTGTTCACAGAGCTTGACCCATCATGACTCCAGTACTTAATCTCGATCTTATAGATCTTGCTCAGAGGACCCAAAACTTCCATGTATATATGACTGATCCTCTGATCCTCTAAGAAAGGAACATAATCGGTTGTTCCAGCAGTTATCTTCTCTACACCTTCGATCCCTATTGATTGACTCTTTACCTCCCTTTTCTTCATTCTAATATTCTCATCACTCGTAACAAGTGTCTCTAGAGTACCTGATATATCTAATTGATAGCTTCTCAAGATCTTTAAATTTCTCTTTGAGAAAAATTCTGCTATATTTTTATGAATCATTGTTCCACCTATACTACTCAATAGATCATCGCCAATTAAAATTATATCTCTCTCTAGGAACCTATCAAATAATTTCTGATCCCTAGCTATGATCTCGGGTGTAGTATTTATAAGAGATATGTTCAGCTCCATGGATATCTCAGCATATTTCCTAGATGTTTTTTCTTCACCACTATTAATCGCTAAGAGCACTATATCTGGCTCCGTCTTCTTTAACTCTCTCTTAAAATCCTCCGGATCAGATGTGCACAGCGGACCTAAGTAATCTCTTAAAATAGTTATATCATCAAGTAATATACCTGGAATAATATGAAATCTTCTATTACGAATCTTTTCACAATTTATGTCGGATAAGCCTACTACTTCTATATCCTCAACACTATATCCTCCGATCCTATTATGCCATAATCCTTCTATTCCCTTCTCTTTAGAGAACTCAACAGCTTTAATTAATGATGAAAGAACAGTTCCTAATCCTACTCCGAAAACTCTGATCTTTTCCATATTAAGTATCCTAATTAAATTGTTTATTGCATAAAATAATTTTCCTATTAGACTTCACGAGACTCTCTCGATCCTCAATTTTTAATAGTGGGAAACTTTATACTATTATTGCGTGGTATATTGTGCGGGATCATAGGAGTTACTCAGAAAAGCCACAGTCTTCTGGGTAGAAATATCGGTTCTTTAATAGGGAGATCTCTGAAGAGATTAGAATATAGAGGATATGACTCAGTGGGTTTTGCAATACTTGATAGAGACGGTGAAATAGTTATTTCTAAGGCTAAAGGAAAGATCGATGATCTCTATGAGAGACTAGGTTTTGAGAAATATGATGGATTATGTGGAATTGGTCATACAAGATGGGCTACCCACGGCTCAGTTAATGATACAAATGCTCACCCACACACTGATTGTAGCAGATGCATAGCTGTTGCTCATAATGGAATTATACAGAACTATGATATTTTAAGAAGATCTCTTGAGAATGAGGGGCACACAATGGTTAGTGAAACCGATACCGAATTAGTGGCTCATCTCTTGGAGAAGTACTTGAATATTTCCAATGGAGACATGCTCAAGGCTCTTAGAGAACTTCTCAAAGCTATTACAGGAGCATATGCTCTAGTAATCTTGTACTGCAGAGAGCCCGGAAGAATATACTTCGCCAAGTACGTCTCGCCTCTAGTAATTGGTTTAGGAGAGGGTTTTAATGTGATCTCAAGCGATATACCAGCGATTATTGATTACACGAAGAGAATTATTGTTCTTGAGGATGGAGAATATGGCTACTTAACACCAAGTGAAATATATATTGAGAGTATCAGTGGTGAAATAATTGATATTAGAAAGAGGATTCGTCTCATCGAGTGGGATCTTAAGGATGTTGAGAGAGGAGGATATAGCCACTATATGTTAAAGGAGATATATGAGCAACCCTACTCCATAGAACAATCTCTCGCAGGGATCTCTGATCAGATCAAGGATATACTAGATCTATTTAACAAGAGCAATAGAATATTTATCACAGGCGCAGGATCCTCTTATCACGCAGGTTTAGTACTTGACTATGCATTAAAGAGATATCTAGGACTTCTCTCGATAGCTTTTATATCAAGTGAGGTAGAATTGTATAAGAAAGTATTTAATGAAAAAGATCTGTTGATAGCTATTAGTCAAAGCGGTGAAACAATAGATACTCTCAAAGCAATTAGAGTTGCTAAGAGTAGAGGAGCCGCGATACTAGCTATATCTAATGTTGTAGATAGCACTATTCCCAGAGAATCTGACTATAGAATATATATGAGAGCAGGCCCCGAGATAGGTGTCGCGGCAACAAAGACCTTCACTACACAAGTAGCTGTGGGTCTTTATATCGTGTATAGACTACTTGAGAGATACGATAGTGATAAGGCAAGTAATTACTTAAGAGAGTTGAAGAGTGTACCTCGTATAATGATTAACATATTAAGAAACATAGATTCAGAAGCTAGGGAACTAGTAGGGAGATTAAGGAGTAAGAGTAGTATGTATATTTTGGGAAGAGATATTTCCTATCCTATATCTCTCGAGGGTGCTTTAAAAATTAAAGAAATCTCGTATATTCATGCAGAGGCGTATCCAGCCGGCGAGAGCAAGCATGGTCCAATAGCTCTAGTTGAGAAAGATTTTCCTGTTTTCTTCACAGTTTTTAATAGAGAGGAGGGCGAAGAACCTATTTTAGGAAACATTGAGGAAATGAGAGCTAGAGGAGCCTATGTAGTCTCTGTGGCTCCTAAAGACTTTGAGAGAGTTCATAGATTATCCCACTATGTATTTAAGCTACCTAAACTTCACGAGACAAATGCCTCGGTGCTTTATGTAGTACCTTATCAATTTTTAGCTTATCATTTAGCGATTGCACAAGGATATGATCCTGATAAACCGAGGAATCTAGCTAAGACAGTTACCGTAGAGTGACTTCATTTATATCCTTTTATAAGTGTGTAAGCTCTTAAGGATGTTCTAAAGATCTCGTCTTTACCCCCAATCTTACACATATAACAGATCCTGACTCCTCTTCGATCAATTAGACATGAGTGGCAGACTAGTCTTCCACAAGATGGGCAAGTTGTGATTGCAAGATTTTTTCCACATACTCTACATAGAGACTCGCTACATATTACACACAGAGACTTTTCTTCTAAAAAATGATCCTTGCAAACATACCTCTTACATAATCTGCATCTCGCAAATGCGGGTTTTTCCCAGCAGATCTCACATACATTAATCATTTTCTCATAATAGTCTCGTAGCAAGGATATAACTATTTACCTTAAATAATTTAATTACTAGATAGATTTATGGGATGAAGAAAAAGACTTCGCTGATTAGTGATTGAGGTGGAGCGACCCGGACCGCAGAACATTAACTACTCAAGAGGTTAAAAAGAGATGGTCGGAAAAGATCTGTTAGAATATATAGAGATGTTCTCTAGGCAAATAATTATGAGAGACTTTGGGATCGAGAATCAGAAGAGAATTATGGATAGTAGCGTTCTCGTAGTAGGTTCTGGAGCCTTGGGCTCAGCAATATCTATCTTCATGGCTAGATCTGGTGTTAGGAGAATAAGAGTACTTGACCCAGACGAAGTTGAGTTGTCAAATCTGCCGAGGACACTAGCCTATAAGTATAGTGATGCTCGGGAGCGAACCCCTAAAGCATATGCGTTGGCTAGGAGCTTAAGAGAAATTTTTCCTGATGTAGAGATTGAGTATGTAATAGATTCTTTTGATGTTGATAATGCACAGGATTTATTGAAAGATGTAGATTTAGTTATGGATGGTTTAGATAACATGAGATCGAGATTTATAGTTAATGAGGCAGCTATATTATCTAATAAGCCCTACATATACTCTGCTGTGGAGGGTTTCTATGGAGTAGTTATGCCTGTTATACCTGGTGAAACAGCGTGTTTAAGATGTATATATGATCCTCAAAGTATTCTCTCTAAGGCAGAGAGTGATCCGTGTAATATAATAGGTGTCTCAGTTCTTACAGTAGTAGCCACGGCCACTGTAGCCTCTAGAATAGCTCTAGATATTATACTTGGGAAAAAAGTAGATTCAAAGATACATTATATAGATCTAAGAAAACTAGAACTTGGATCATTAGTTATTCATAGAAATCCCAAGTGTCCTGTATGTTCATTAAGAGAAACAGAATTCATAGGCAGAGTTGAGCCCTTGCAAATAATTAAGAAATGCTCCAAGGAAAATATTTACCAAATAAAACTTTCAAGGAAGCTCTTAAGAGAAGATCTGGAGAAGATCTCTTCGATAATTAATGCATCATTTAGTGAAGATATTCATAGATACATATTATCTCGGGAGAATATCACGATAGAGCTATACAAGAATTCTAGAATAGGTTTAGTAAAAGGTTTAAAAGAAGAAGAACTCTCAAAGCTTTTGAACTTAATAAAAGATTCACTGGATAAACCTCGATCCCATAACACCAACTAATGTCGCGTGAGGAATTTGCTTATATAAAGAATTTAAATGATTAGATTTGAGGATACTAATTGATTAAGAAATACGTGGTATCAAAAGCAAATTACAAAACAATTATTTCACAGATCGTATCCTCGATTCAGAGCAATGAGAAAGTAGTTTTAGAGATAAGTATGAATGAGTATTACATAATTAATGAAGTTATTAAATACCTCAGAAGTCATGGTCTAAGTGTGGTGGATGGAGATAATAATGACGAGATCATAAAATTATTTGTTGTTAAGAGAGATTAGATATAGCCGGGCGGGGATTCGAACCCCGGTCACGGGGGCTCTCTCCGCCACCGCCTCCAATATAATTCTATTTTAAAGACTTTAAAAAGAATTATTAAAGATTTCTCTTGATAGTACTTTTTGAAGACCTAAGCTATTAATAGTACTAATGCAAACATTAGAGAAATTATCCAGATAAATATGTTCCACCTAATAACTTTGTATCCGTCAAGAGGAGGTATTGGCAAAAGATTAAATAGAGCCAGCATCGAATTAATACGAGATATGAAGCTCCCTAAGTAATATGCTGAGGGAACTAGCGAGGCTATAAGTAGCGAAATTATTGCTATTAAGATATTAGTTGCTGGTCCAGCAAATGCTATGATTCCTTCGAAATCTTTTCTTGAATAGAAACAGTAGCTCATAACGAAACCTGGGAGAGCTAATATGAACGGCAATCCTCGAGAAGTTGTTATCAGAAGTATATTTTGTAGTAGTGCAGTAGCCGATGTTACCAGTACCGAGAAGACATCTATAGAGAATCTAGAGTTGCAACCAAGTCTATTGGCAACAGTTCTATGAGCTAACTCATGGAGTATAAAGCCTATTAAAATAGCGATTGATACCGCGATGCCTGACATAAGATCTGTTTTCATGTAGTAGATTCCTCCGAAAACATTTATTAAAAGAAATATTCCAATTAACCAAGCTATTGGTTCCGATAATTCTTGGAACAGATCTGTTCTGTACATTCTCATCATTTTCAAAGCCTCTTCAAAATAATTATCTAGAAATTAAGTTTTTCAATAATAAAGTGATACCTATATATTCTGAGGTAAGTAATATTTAGTTGAGGTAATAATGTATGCAGAAAATACCTCCTGAACTTCAGAGAATTATTGAGATCACAGGTAGACACAATAAGTGGAGAAGCACAGAAACACTGAATCTTATCCCAAGCGAAAATGTTATGAGCCCATTAGCAGAGGCTGTTTATTTCACCGATATGATGCATAGGTACGCTGAGGGAAAACCTAGAAAAAGATATTATCAGGGTCTCCCATACGTAGATGATATAGAAGAATTCGCGATGGAGCATATGAGTAAGCTGTTTAGAGTGAAACATGTTGATCTGAGACCTGTAAGTGGCACCGTGGCTAATGCTGCAACATTCAGAACTCTCGCTCCTCCAGGAGGAAAAGCTGTTGTAGCACCAGTTCAAGCAGGTGCACACGTTAGCCATACAAAATTCGGTACATTAGGTGCATTAGGTATACAGCATATCGAGATGCCTTTCGATAAAGAAAATATGAATGTTGACGTAGATAAAGCCGCGAAGCTAATTGAGAGCATAAAACCTGACTTCATTGTTATGGGCGGCTCTCTCTATCTATTTCCTCACCCACTTAAGGAACTAGGTGATGTAGCTCATTCAGTAGGTGCTAAAGTTGTATACGACGCTGCACATGTACTGGGTTTAATAGCTGGGAGAAGATGGAGAGATCCTTTTGAAGCAGGGGCGGATGTTGTCACTTCTTCAACACACAAAACATTTCCAGGTCCCCAGGGGGGAGTTATATTGTCTAATAATGAAGAAGTATTTAAAGAGATCTCTAAGAATATTTTCCCATGGTTCGTAAGTAATCATCATCTACACAGACTACCTGCGGTAGCTGTGACAGCTCTTGAGATGAATTATTTTGGTGAACAATATGCTGATCAAATAATTAGGAACGCTAAAGCATTTGCCGAAGCGCTTCACGCTGAGGGCTTAGACGTAGTGGGTGAGCATCTAGGTTTCACAAAATCTCATCAAGTAGTGATTAATGTCAGAAAATATGGTGGAGGAGCTAAGATAGCTAAATTGCTTGAAGATGCAAATATAATAGTTAATAAGAACCTCTTACCAGAAGATCCTCCCGAGGCAGTTAAGGATCCCAGTGGGATAAGAACAGGTGTTCAAGAAATGACTCGGTACGGTATGAAAGAAGACGATTTCAGGGAGATAGCTAGATTCTTTAGAGAAGTAATTATTGATAAGAAAGATCCGAGTAGTGTAGCAAAGAAAGTATCAGAATTCAGAAGCCACTTCACAAAAATACATTACGCATTCGACGTAGATATTGATAAGCTCCCGGCTCTATATAGAATACCATACATAATTTTATCAGAATAAGTGTGTTAATATTGAAAGCAACGATAATATCCATTGGAAATGAACTTATTCAAGGAAGAATCGTTAACACAAATGCATCGTATCTATCGAGAAGATTAACTCTTCTAGGTATAGATGTGGTAGCACATATAGTTGTTGGAGATGACTTCAATGATATATCTAAGGCTCTGGATATTGCTCTGAGACTCTTTGGATCAAATATTGTGGTAACAACAGGTGGGTTAGGGCCTACGTACGATGACATAACCTCAGAGGCTATAGCAAGATACTTAGGTGAGGAATACATAATTAATGAAGAGGCTTTGAGAGAGGTAAAAGAGAAATATGAGTCTAGAAATATGCCATTAACACCTGAGAGAATCAAGATGGCTTACATGCCTAAATCAGCAAAATCGCTACAGAACCCCGTGGGGATAGCTCCTGGCTTCATGGTCTCCAGAGATAATTTCACTATAATAGCTTTACCAGGAGTCCCTGCCGAGATGGAGGGAATATGGGAGAATGGTGTCGAGCCCTACCTGAAGAGGTTTAGCAATAGACGACTCGCAGAGACCTATATAAGATTAATAGGGGCGCCAGAATCAACTTTAGCAGCCTACATAAATAGGTATGTTCGAGGTAAGAACAATGTATATATAAAAACTCATCCTAAGGGTCATGAGACAAGAGGTCCTATAAATGATCTTTATATAATGGTCTCCACAGGTCAAGAAACTGATCCCTCAGAGGAGTGTCTTAAAGTATGTAATGAGCTAATAGATATTTTAAAGAAGAATGTTGAAGGTCTTCTAGTAGAGGGTGAGTGCATATGCAATAAATCCTTATGAGGATCATATTCTACCGCTATTTACTTCTCTAAGGAATTCAATGAATCTCTTAATAAAAATGTCAAGTAATAACGCCCCCTTCTCTACAGACGCTAGATCTGGTCTACCAAAAGATCCTTTTTCTCTCCTCTTATCCTCTCTCTGAAAGATATAGAGACGTGGTCTCTTTCTAAGATCACTGGGGAACCACTCATTATGGTAGATCCTAAAAATCTCCTCACCAGGCTCAGAGGGCTTGCGACCAGATCCTAGAGCTAGTGCCAGTGAAGTCTCTATTTCATCAGCGTGGAAGTATGATGTTGAGAAAATATTATTTAGGACATCTCCTACCAACTCCCACCAATTAATTAAATAGATCCTGTAGCCAATCTCCTCGAAATCGTAAACAGCGTTCTTCAATGCTGCAGCAATATTTTCGGTGTTTCCTCCATGAGCGTTAAGAACCACTAGTTTCTTAATACCGTTTCTAAATATTGAATGAATATAGTTTTTCAGATACGCTTGAAAAATTTCTCCGGACACCCACAGCGTCCCTGGATTCTTGCTCCACTCTCTGGAGATTGTGACTGGTATAGGCTCAAGAACTAGTACTCTAATCCCCTCCTCATGAGCTTTTTTCGATACTAACTCGGCTAATCTCTCTGCTATAATAAGATCTGTTCCGAGAGGTAGGTGATCTCCATGTTGCTCAATTGAGCCTATGGGTAAAATAGCGATACATGAATTCCTAATACAATACTCCTCAAATTCTCTCCAAGTAATATCTCTTATTCTAGTCATTTTAATTCAGTAAGGATTAAATGTTAAAAATATAAATGTAGATTTGATATGATTAACTTCCTCTGCTTAATAACTCATTTATAGCTTCTCTAATTCTCCTAACCCCTTCTCTTATTTTCTCTTCAGATATAGAGTAGCTCAGTCTTATATAATCTCCTCCTGAGATCTCTGAGAAAGCAGAGCCTGGTAGAACTATTACTCTCTGTTTATCTATTAAATAATCAACGAACTCCTCAACAGTCATATTAATTCTCTTAAGTATCTTCGATACATTGGGATAAATATAGAATGCTCCAAGAGGCTTCCACACCTCAAAACCCTCAACTTTGTTAAGTTCCTCATAAACAACGTCTCTTCTTCGTCTAAAGAGCTCAATCATTTTTCTTGAAGGAGTCCAGTCTCCTTTTAAAGCCGATATAGCGGCTTCTTGAGCAAAGCTTGTTGCACAGCTATACACGTTTACAGCTACTCTAATCATTTTCTCGATAACGTCTCTTCTCGCAACCACGTATCCTAGTCTCCAACCAGTCATAGAGAACGTCTTACTAAACCCATTGATTAGTATGGCTCTATCTTTCCACCCACTGATCTGTGAAACACTTTTGAATGGGGCATTGTCATATATGAAGTTATCGTAGATTTCATCAGATAATATTATTAATTTGTGCTTCTCAGCAATTCTCATAAGTTCATCAACTACCCTAGGTGGGAACACGGCTCCCGTGGGATTATGAGGATTATTAAACGCAATAATCTTAGTTCTTTTAGTGATCATACTCTCTAGCTTCTCGAGATCAATCTCAAAACCTCTTAGTCTATCAAATTTGAGCGTGAGATACTTAGGAACACCACCTAATAGTTTTGCTGCTTCTGAATATGCTGGGTAAGAAGGGTCTATAACAATAACTTCATCACCAGGATTAATATAGCTGGCAATAGCAACGAATATAGCTGTTTTCGCTCCCGTGGTGACGATTATTTCATCTGGAGAGACAGATGCGCCATATCTCTCATTAAGATAATCAGCAATAGCTTCTCTAAGCTTCAGTATACCAGCTGTCTCTGTATATCCAGTGAATCTTCTATCTAGTGAAGCTTTAGCTGCCTCAATAATATGGTCTGGTGTAGGTATGTCTGGCTGACCCGCTCCAAAACTAATTACATCGTAACCCTTATCCATTAATGATTTGGCGATAGCGATATATTTAAAGGCTAGTTCTCCTCTTATCTCATCTAATAAACTTCGAAGATGAAGAGACACAGGCGAATTATTTGACAATAGATATATTCACCACATAATTTTACTTTAAATAAAATTAAAGTTTTTCCAAAAATTAACTAACACACATAGCATACATAAAGCATATCAAAATTTATAATTCGTGAAGGAGTGACTAATTACATGGATGGAGTCTCAGCCCCACGACAATCCCCGCGAGAAGCCGCGGGTGAGTGGGTGTGGGCTGGGTCTCCCCCGGCCCTTCTCTAATAGTTGATAAGATTATATTTCTCTAAGACTTAATATAAGGGAGTATGCAAAGTAAATCTGTTTTAATAGTAGGTTTATTACCTCATGAATCTGGAAAAACATTCCTAGCTAGTAGCTTAGCTGAGGAGTTGCGTCTAAGAGGTATAAATATAGGTGTCTCTAAACCAATTGCTGGGCACAGCCTTTGGTATCAATGGTCTACGTATATAGATAGTATTAAAGAAGGCGTCTTAGTCGGTTTTGATGCCATGGTTCTTAAGAAAAAATCGGTCTCCAAAGATCCTCTAGAAATGATTAATCCAATAGATCTCGCAACCATCCCACCAGACTTTGTCTATAGAGATTCACGAGATATAGAGTTTCTATATTCTGAATATTTAAGTGCTAGAAGTATTGATATAACTGCTGTAGGGAGAGTATCTTTATGTAAAGAGAAAAGTGACGTAGAGACTAAGCATTACATCATTAGAGATCATATCGAGAAATTAAATGAATCAAATAAAGAGTATATATACAAACTAGCTGAGAAACTATCTCCTAAGCCTCTCGAGATATTCAAGAGAGAGTTTCTCCGAATTCTACAGGACTCATATGTTTATGTGGATAATTGCCTGGATCATATCGTTAAGACTCATATGTTGACTATTATAGAGAGTTTTAATGATTCCGCAGCTCCCACAATAAGATCCCTGGACTCAGATCTTACTCTAATAGTTTTACCTGGTAGAGTATATGTATATGAAGGCTCTAGATACAAAATGGCTTTTGAAGTTATTAGTGATGTCTCTAAGAAATTAAGTAATCCTCTGGAGAATTGGGTATCTACTAGAGAATTAATTAGACTTCTAAGAAACTCTTATCTATATACTTTAGAGATCCCTCACTCAATGGAGGAAACCAAGTATAAAGAAAAGATATCAATTTTAACAGATCGCATTACCAGACTACTAGAGAAGATTTAGCTATGTAGAGACCAATTATTATTATTTACTACTAAAAAATCTACTTGGCGGATTTAGTTGACTTTGGAGACCGAGATACTTGGTTTTGAGACCTCTGGAGAATGCGATTGGATCCAGATAGAATTAGAAGACGGCAGTATTCTCGTGGTCAAGCCCTACATAGCTCAGATCGCTAGAATAGGCAATGATCCTGGCACAGGAGCACCTGTGTATGCTGTTGGAACAAGTTATCAACTTAGATACCAAACTATCTCTAAGAAACAGGTCTCCTTCCCAGAATTCATTAGATTTAAAACAGATAGGGAGTGTCCATGGATAGAAGTCAAGATCGAGGATGGAAGCATTCTTAAGGTGAAGCCTAATATAGTATATATTTCTAGGGTAGGATCAGATCCTTTTGGAACACCACAATACATGATACAGATACAAGCTGCTATTCAAGTAACAAAGATTCCGAAAGAACTTATTAAAAAACCTCTTCAGAAATCCTCGATGCATACTTAATATTAAAGATTAAAGAATCATTAGAGTTGTCTTATTCCATATGAAGGAGTCAGTATATGAAATAATATAAACCTTTAAGATAATAAATATAAGGTGCGGAGGGTATATAACAGAGATTGTCTCAATCAATTTTTACAATAGGAGAAGTAATCGCTATATCAATATTATTATTTATATCATTTGTTGTGACAGCTTTTGAGCTAGCTCTATTTTCATCGAGTAAAGTAAGATTGATTTATCTAGAGAGAAAAGGTTTTAGAGGAGTCAGATATGCTAATAAACTACTCAAGAAACAAACTTCCACAATAAATACCATTATATTTATAAACGTCGTTACTAATACCGCCACTTCAGTAATACTAGCAGAGATCTTCGTAAGAAACTTCGGTGATGAATTAGGGGGATTACTAGCTGTTGTTGTGGGTACTATACTTATACTTATTTTTGGGGAAGCAATACCTAAAACCTTTGGATTAGAATATCGAGAAGCCGTATCAATAAAACTATCACCAATAATGTACATGATAACGAGATTCGTAGAGCCTATCTCAAATATACTCTTCAGCGTCTCAGGAGGTTTTGTCAGGCTACTCTCCAGGGCTCTGAGTCCTAGGGAGAAAGAGATTTCTAGAAGAGACTATGTTTCTGAGGAGGAGGTGAAGATATTTCTAAGATTAGCTGAGAAGAGTGGTAGTTTAAGTAGAGACGAAAGAGTATTAATAGAGAGACTAATGAGCTTCATGGATAAGAGAGTAGAGGATGCTATGATACCTAAGAAAGATCTTGTTCTAGTAAGTATCTCAGATAAGTTAGATAATGTAATAGAGTTACTGAGTAAATACGGGCACTCAAGATACCCGGTTTATGAAGGCGAGATAGATAATATAGTGGGTTTCATTCACGTAAAAGATCTCTTATCAAAGAGAGAGAATAAGGGAGAAGGTCTTAAAGAGTTTGTCAGACCTATATATAAGATCTATGGAGACACCAAATTATATGAGGCTCTTAAAATAATGAGAAAAACAAGGACGCACATGCTCATTGTGGTAGATTATAATAATAATCTATTGGGGGCTGTAACATTAGAGGATATAATGGAGGAAATATTCGGAGAAATATATGATGAATTTGATTAAAGAGTGAATAAAAGTAAGTTAATTATGGTGTCTTAAAATAAATAAATTCAAAAAGCCTCTACATATAAATGTTTCTTCTGAGGATATTGGTAAAGAAGTCATTGTTGCTGGAGACCCTGGGAGAGTTAAGATATTATCAGAACTTCTAAGAGAACCTAAATTAGTTAATGAATACAGAGGATATCTAATATACACAGGATACTTTCGAGATAAGAAAATAAGTATAGCAACTCATGGCATAGGGGGAGCATCGGCAGCGATTCTCTTCGAGGAATTAGCAATGCTTGGAGTAAAAACCATAGTTAGACTAGGAAGCACAGGTTCAGTGAGAGAAGATATTGATATAGGAGATATAATTATTGCAGAAGGAGCCTCTTACTACATTGGCGGAACAATAGGAATGTACACTGGATCTAGTATAGCCTACGCAGCTACATCAGATCTAGAACTCACCTATCTATTATACACTAAGCTAAGAGAGAGATTCGGTAGAGTCTACAGAGGTATAGTCTTTAGCTCAGACTCTTTCTATGCTGAAAATAAAGAATTCGTCAATAGAGTCCGTGAATTAAGCATCTTGTCTCTAGAAATGGAGTGTGCAACCTTAAATACTGTAGGTAGATTAAGAAATATCAAGACAGCCTGTGTTCTTGTGGTTAGTGATAATTTGGTTAAGGGTTCTACGATGCTAGATCAACTGCAAAAATTATCTGATAGATTTAGAAGTGTTGCTGAAGTAATTCTTGAAGTACTTTACTCATATAATAGCGAATAAGTGCTTAGGTAATTACAATAATAGCATAAACATATATTTTATACACAAGATATATCATGAGCTTATGAAATAGCGGTGAGTTAATTGTTGCCTAGGATAGGCTACACTATATGGAGAAAAGATATTGAGAGAGCAGAAGATCTAATTAATGAACTAGTTGCTTACTCATTAGATCATGTTGAGATCGATATTGACTCATTATTTGATCTAGAGGATCTGGCATGGATCAACAAATTCAGATCTTTACTCGAAAAATACAATATCTCAATAGGTGTCCACGGCCCGTGGAAAGAGCTATATATAGCATCTCCTCAAATTGAGATTAGAGAGGCAGCGATAAAGGTCATAGAAAAAATTATTGATAAACTAAGTGAATTAAATTATGAGTACATAGTTCTTCACCCCTCATCAGATAATCCTATCTGTCAAGATAATGTGATGTATTGCATAAACGCTTTAGCTGATTCTATAAGCAGATTATTAGAAAAAGATCAGAGAATAGTGATAGAGACTATTCAAGGCAAATGCTGTGGTCAACTAAATCAATTAGAACTTTTGCTAGAAAGAAAATATAACACAAAAATATGCATAGATTTAGCACATATATATACTGAGAATATCTCAAGATTTAAGGAGCTTAATAAGCTAAGTGATGTGATAGACATAATTCCCGAAAAAGTCTTGAGAAACACCTTAGTACTTCATCTACACGGGATCTATATCGAGAGTGGTAGAACAAGATCCCATAGAGATTTCTCACAAATAACTTTGGGTGAGGATCGAATATTTCTCTTAACGCAAAGACACAGAAACATGAGATATATAGTTTTCGAGGTTTTTTATTCAAAAAACGGAAAAAGTTCGTGGCCTAGAGATGTAGAGAAAGAAGTTCGAAGATTAAGAGATCTCTACGGATCCTTAGGCATTTCAGAGAGAGGGACCTAGATCAATGTACTCTATTATTAATTTCAATGGAGGCATCTCAAAAATGCTTTCTTCTCTTAATATTGCATATGGTTTAGCTTCTTCAATTAATCCGTATCTTTGTGTTATTGGTGAAAGATACTTATTAGGGTCAAATGTTATCGATGAACCTAGCTGATAGTATCCTGTTGCTGGCAGAATAATTGCTTTAATACCTCTATCTCTTAGTTTCAGAGGCATTTCCAAGAAGATAGGTAGCTTACCTACTCTCCCCAAACTATCTCTTAATACAATAGATGGATGTTCATGTCCGTAGATCACAAGATCAATATTCTTCTGGTACTCCTCTGTTCCTGTTTCAAAGGGATCCACATGTCCATGTACTAGAAGAATATTATCTACCACTAAGCTATCGAACAACTCTACACCTAATTTTCTAGTGATCAATGAGATGTAGTTATCGTGATTACCTCTAATTAACTTTATATTTTTAATATTTTTTTCCTTAAGAAAATTCACTAGAGCCTCAATCTCCTCTCTCTCTTGTTTACTTAACTTATCAAATCTATGCTTAAGATCACCCACTATAATAATAGATTCAGTATCTAATTCTTTTAGTACTGAGTTCAACTCTAATCTTAAATGTAATAATTGTGCACGTGGAAGAAAAATCCCCTCTTGAGCTACAGCTTCCTCATACCCCAGATGTATATCAGCTAGTATAAGAGATCTAGATTTCTCTAAGTACAAGTAAGGGTAGCCAGACACTATATGAAGATCCTTGTATATCTTTATTAGATTCATAGTACCTACCTAGGTCAGTATACCTAGTAACTTATGTAAATAAAGTATTTTAGTGGTTTCTAATGAGAAGATTCTCATCCTTATTCTAGTTTTCTTGAAACTCTTAAATTAAAATAATGTTTTCTCAGAAACTAAGTTGCGAATCGAGACAACTTACTTTTTATCTCTTTAATACTCTCCTCCGGAAGATCTGACTCACTTAAGACCTTAGCCTTTCTAGGAGGTTTCTTCACAAAAACCCCTGCGAAAAGGTAAGCATTAGATGAAGAAGGATCTTTTTTCTTAAAAACTCTTATCTTAGCATATAGATCCTCAGATACTTTAAGATAAGCATACTTGCCATGCTTAGCTCCCATTTCCACAACCCTTTTCTCAAATCATTATCATAATAAAATAAGCTTTTAAGAATATATTGAGTTAATATTTCATTAATATGGTTATTATAACATTAATAGTAATATGAGGTATAGTCTAATATGAGTAACATATCTGAGATCAGAAGTGTTCAAGAGATTAAGGGCTCATACATACTATATTTACCCAAAGAATGGTGCAGTATTAATAAGATCTCTAAAGGATCGAGAGTTATTGTAAAAGGGTCGCGAAAAAGACTCATGATAGAAGCTGCTGATAAGGGAGAAGAAATAATTAATTTAAGAATAGACGATTACGACGAAAGATCGTTAAGATACTCTCTAATCTCTCTGTATGTTCTCGGATATAAAAACATTAGATTAGAGTCTAAGAGAAATATTGATCTAAGGACACGAAGAGAGATTAGAAGCATACTAAAGTTCTTGAGAGGATACGAGATCTATGAGGAAGGCAGAAATTATGTATTGATCAGAGAAAGTATTAGTAGAACAGATCTTGAGCAGTTAATGAGGAAAGAATATAATAGTCTATTCTTCTTACTCAAGTTACTACGTGATCTAATTGAGAAAAAAATCTCTAAGAGAGATATTGATATTGAAGATATAAAACAATTCACAGATCTGGATCTAGAAGAATTAGACTCAGAGATTGATATCGCTAGACTAGAGATCAAGAGAATATATAGTAAAATTTTGACTGATCTAAGTATCGACCCTGGCATAGATCCTAGAATACTATCCAATATAATTATGATAAGTAATATTCTTGAGAGAATAGCTGATCATGTGGTAGAGGCTCTCAGAATAATTATGAGTAAGGATATTCTTGAATTTAAATCAGGGAGGACATCTGAGATACTTGATGAATTAGATAGGGCATCTCTCGTGATTAGTAACTATTTAGATAAGCTACTTAAAGAGATCTTTAATATCAATATAGGAAAAGAGTTCTCAGAGGAAGAAGTAGGCAGTATTATTAAGAGCTTAGCTGATATCATAGAAGCCAAGAGATTGTTTAGAGAAAAGATCAGAGAGGGCTTAGGAGGAAATCCACTATTTGAATATCATATTACGAGGGTCTTTGATTACATGACTGACATAGCAGAGTATCTAATGGATATATATACCGAATTAATTATTTCGAGAAAAATATAATTGTTCAATGATCAGCTTATGAGATCCAATCATTTCATCATTAGACCGTCGTCTCATCATTTCAAGTAGTAACTATGCTTAAACTAATATATTCATAATGCTTCGGTAGTATCATGATCAATTCTAAATAATATGGATTTAACCATTATATACTCGGTGTATACATGAGTTATAGACTAGAGGATCTTTATGATGTTTTCTTGTATTTAATCAAGAAACTTAATGTGAAGATTGCTATTATTGGAGGAGTAGTTATTAGCTATTTCTTAGGAGAAAAGGAATTTTCTGAGGATCTGGATCTATTCGTTTATGATGGTTCTATATTAGATAAAGAATCTATGCTACGTGATTACGCAAGAGAAAAATCCTGGGAGGTAGGAACCACGGAGTATGGAATGCCTAAGATCTCTCTGAGAAAAGATGATACTGAGATAGAGATAGAGTTTCATGAAAACATATATGATTTCTATATTTCACCCGAGATTATAGAGAGATCCAGGGATATCAGAGTAAGAGATCTTGATTTAAAAATATTATATCCTGAATACCAAATAATTCTTAAAGCGAAAGCTGGTGGAGAACAGGATATTGAGACACTCAGGGTGTATAGTGATCTTGTTAAAGAAGGAAAACTTAGAATTAGTATAAATAGAATTAGAGAGGCTCTATCCTACTTCCCTGACGAAGAAAAATTAATATTGTCAAGACTTAGATCAGCTGGTTTTAATGTATGATTTCTTTACATGGATCATATATACAGCTAGTATAGGTAATATTGCAGAGGCCTCTCCTATAACAACTTCATGTTTAGCCTCTTTATTTATTTTCCCCCAACTAATAGCTTCTCTAGTCCGGGCTCCACTTAAAGAACCATCGAATTCTTGAGCTGTTGTTAGATAGATAGCATAGTCAAGTCCTTCTCTGAATTGATTCCACCATATTGTGTGATGCTTACTTATTCCACCACCAACTATTAATGCTCCTGATGATTTTGCTCTAAACACAATATCTGCTAATTCACTCATATCCTTAAAAAGATCGATTTTAAGAGGACTTACCCTAGACTTAGTGAATAGAGCAGTACCAAAGCTACCATCTACGATACCTGGCACATATACAGGTATATTTTTTCTGTATGCTGCTCCGAGAATTGAGTTAGGATCCTTAGATAATTTCTTACCTACTTCGTAAAGTAATTCTCTAACTCCCCATACAGACTTTGTTTTAAGTAGTTCATCGATTAGCTCATATGTGAATTTTTCAATAGAAGGACCATAGCTCTCTAATTTAATAAAAATATTACCTAATCTATGTAGATTTCTCTTATAGAGTTCCTTATCGTCTGCCTCGAAGAATCCCTTTAGATAACCTTCAGGATTCAGAGATCTTGCTATATCGTGATCTACGGCGCCACAAGTAGTTATTACCACATTAAATATTTCTTCATCAATAAGTTGAGCCAGTATTCCTCTTAAGCCTGTCGCCACAAGATTACCTGTGAAAGACAAGAATCTTATGTCACTATTAAGTATCATTTCACTCAGTATTTCTGCAGCTCTAAAAATCGAGTGTGCTGTGAAGCCATGTATATCTCCGTAGAATTTTACTAGATCCAGTACTTTCATGTTGGGATCTATTTTAATATCTCTTATAGGTTCGTAGATTTATACTCACCACTAAAGGACCTATTTTCAAAATAAAATTATTTCTCTAAGGATCTAGATACTTTACTCATTAAATACTTAGCTATATCTATGCTTCCTCTCTTAATTAACTCCTCTCGTACAGGGGTTAATATATCTATTAACTCTCTAGCAACGTTTTCTTTGAGATCTAGTGGATGCAGAGATCCTTCTGAATATATTTTTCTTAGCTCTTCTCTATTACTTATAGTGATATCTCCACCGTATCTTAATGGTCTCTCAATTTTCATAGATCTTTTGATTCTTAGTATGATGTTTTCAGCTATAGAAATAATCGGGTTCTCCTCGACAATCTTAGGTGGGCAGTAAGCCTTATGGATCTTGCTTCGAATTTCTTCAGGAGAGTCTATAACGAATATAGCTGTTTCAGGCTTAGATTTACTCATCTTAGAAGATGAGTATTTCTCGTCTATCTCAAGAGAAACAGAGGTCTCCATTCTACCTGCCTCAGGACCTTTTAGGGAGGGGATTAGTGGTGTATGAATAGCGACTATCTTCTTCTTTTTTAATTTATCAGCTAGTTCTCTAGTTAACATATGAGCTTTTCTCTGATCAATTCCACCTAGTGCTAAATCAAGATCCATGTAAAATATATCTGTAACTTGCATAAATGGATAAATTAATTTTGAGAAATCAGTCTCAGCCTCCTCAGCTCTCCTGCCCATGATAGTTAGAGCTCTCTTAGCTCTAGCTAGGGTAGTGTATTTTGCGGCTCTGAGTAGCAGAGCCCAGTAATCTTTGTCTGAAACAAGATCCTCTGCGTATACGAGCTCATAGCTTCCTCTTTTTACGCCCAGTAGATCTAAAACCTCTATTATATGATCAGATGCTTTTCTAATCAGATCCATATCTCCACCAAACTTATCATTTATCCAAGCATGCCATGTTGCCGAAAGAAGCTTCATTTTAAAACCTGCTTCAATAAGATCCTTGAATTTAAGAGCCCAAACAATCCATCCGATATGAAAAACTCCGGATGGCTCAAACCCTAAATAACCTTTTCCTCCACCAGTCTCGAGAAGCATTTTTAGCTCTTCCTCGGTGATGATTTCCTCAGTTCCTTCTCTAATCTTCATTAACTTGGTTTCTATATCTATCTCTTAATCACCAAATTCATGTATCTAGACTAATCCTTATAACTATAAAATTATTTATTTTCAAATATTGAATAATTACTAGATAAGAAATCTCATGGGTGAATCTATTGAGTCTTAGGCAAGTTTATTTATCGTGGGATAAGATGATTCGAGAATCAATTAATCTAGAGGTTATAAACAAAAGATTTTATTATAATAAAGATCTTGTGTTTATATCAGGTATGGGAGGCTCAGGAATAATAGGAGAGTACGTGGCTAAGATCTTTGGAGATAAAACATATGACTTCAAAGAGCCGATAGTTATATCGAATAGATCCTCCGAGGCACCCACTAATCTAGTATCCAGATGCGATAGAATACTTTCAATCGCCGTGAGCTACTCAGGAAATACTGGAGAGACCTTATGTTTTCTCAAAAAGATTCTTTCGAGAAATTGTGATGCAGGAGTTGTCTCAAGCGATGGTAGACTTCTTGAGGAGGCTAAGAAAAGATCTCTTCCATACTATAGAGTATCTCAGGGATATCTCCCGAGGGCTTCTCTACCGATGCTATTGGTAGGAGTCATGAAGATTATTGAGCTTCTGAAAATAGATCTCAATAAACTATACAGAGATCTTGAAAGAGTAAGCATCTACATAAGTGAATACAGAGATCTTTCTAACGAAATCGCTAATGAACTATACGAGAAAATAAGTAGTAATGAGAGAGTTAATATAGTGTTTTCAAGTAGCAATAGATACTGGCCTCTAATAGATCGTTTCAAAACAGAGTTTGCTGAGAATACTAAACTATATGTAGAGACACCTGTTCTACCTGAGGCAGGTCATAATTATGTAGAGACACTGCCAAGAGGTAATAAATACGTTTACTACATCTCTGATCCTGATGATGCAGAGAATCAAATGTTGCTGGGATTTCTCAAGAAACTTTCTCAGAGATACGAGAATATAACAATTAAAGAAATTGATCTACCAGATAAAGAAGGTTTCCTCACAAAGATTATGATAGGATCATTTGTTGCGGGTTTAATATCAGCTATATTAGCAGATAAATTAAATATAGAACCTTCCGAGACCCCAATCATAAGACTATACAGAGAACATTCATCAGAGTACTATCTAGCTGAGGAGTGTTGATGAGATTGAAGAGAGTTCATTTAGGTGATGATGGATACACATTAATTATGTTTGGTGAGAGAATCGCTAAAGAGGATCTTTTAATAGAGCTTATTGGAGTATTAGATGAGTTAAATTCTTTCATAGGATTAGGACGAAGTTTTTCTAAGAATGAATATATCAATAGCATCCTCAGAGATATTCAGGATCTAATATTTAGAATAAGTAGAGACTTAGCTTATCCAAAGAATAAATTAGTTGATCCATGGGTATCAGAGAAGGATGTGGAGAATTTGGAGAGATTAACAAATGATCTTTGGGAGAAGATCCCTGAACCCAAATACGCTTTTGTGTATCCAACGGGATCTCCTACAGCCTCTGTTATACATGTCGCTAGAAGTGTTTGTAGAAGAAGTGAGAGAATAGCCTCTAAACTATATCACGAGAGCAGAATTGATAAAATATATCTCGTTGTATTGAATAGATTATCAGATCTATTATATGTATTAGCTAGATACATTAATTTATTAGATAATTACACTGAAGAGATTTGGAGAAAATGGTGATTTATCTAAATAGGGATAGAGCTATTGAGTTAGGAACATTCCTTAGAGGATTTGGATCAGATAAGTTAGTGGTTTTTGAAATTAATGATCCACAATATAAAGCCCTGGAAAATCTCTATAGAGAATTAAGCGATTGTTCTTCTCTAGCACTTTTAACGGTATTAAACTCGATAGTTTCTTATCAGTTATCAATAACAGGTGAAGATTATTGGTGGGAATTTTCTCAGTACCAAGAGTTTAAGAGGTATAGTAGAGATCCTGAGATGCTCTGGGACTCTTTTAGGAGATTCCTACTCTCCAGTAGAGGAAATACTAGTACGAGAGATATTAAGCTAAAGAGAATATCCAAATTAAGAGAGGAAGAGTTTCATATAGAGATATATGCGAAATTCAGTGATTATGCGAAGGATCTGGGTAGTTTCGCTAGGAGATTATCAGAGATCCTTAGACAAAATATATATGATAAAACAATTATGTTCTCAGTAAAGATGTTGTATTATGTAGCGAGGATATGTAATATGAGGATAGGAGGCTTCGATGAGATAAAGATCCCTATTGACAGAAGAGTGGCTGCGGTAAGTTTCACCTCAGAGATAGTAGATGTTTTAGATACAAAATATGTGGTTGAGTATATAATGAAAGAGAAGAAAACAGCTTTGAGAGCTTGGGATATAGTCTCTGAGACATCTAATATACCCTTGATCAAACTTGACTCATTGATTTGGACAATGGGTAGATATGTAAGAGAGAAAGATCCTGTTAATAGAGTGCTTAAAGATCTATCAAATATCCTAAGAGGATATATTGACACAAAAACATTGACCGATTTAGTAAATCAGTTTATAAGAAGAAGACTTCCTCCCACAATGGAATGAATACAAGATTAACGATCGCTGTACCCTACTATGTAAAGATAGTAGGTACCTGTTCTAGCTGGTGAAGAAACTCTTATACTCTTAACCTCTTTCCAGCCAGTAATCATGAAATCAAGGCTTATTATTCTAGTACCCTTCTTCAACTCCTTAGTTAACTTAGGTTTAAGCATTTCATTAACGCTGGTTAAGAGATACATGTAGACAACGGTAGCATTTGATAAATCTACTTTTGTAAAATCATCTTGAATGAATGTTATCATGTGATCCACGCCAGCTTTCCTTGCATTCTCAATAGCTCTATTTAATAAATCAGGATTAATTTCAACACAGACAGCTTTAGCGCCTCTTTTGGCAGCGGCTATAACTATTCTACCATCTCCACAACCTAGATCATATAATACATCGCCTGGCCCAACTTGCGCAGCATCCAAGGCGGCTTCAATAAATTCTTCTCTCGTAGGTACCCAAGGAACTTTTACACCACTGTAATACGAAGCCAATTCAAACACCCAATCCTCGGAGTATTCTATTTTTCCCCTAGTGTTTTGTAGTATTTTCAGAGATTATAAAGGTATTAAACAATCCTCATCTACTAGAACTCGATGTTATTGAGAATAGAGGCTCTCTTTTCTTTAGATATTCCATCATTTCATTATATAGTTTAATAAGAACCGCTCTGCGATCCTCCATTAACACGATATCACTTATGCCCGTAGCATATATTCCATGGGCCATTGGCGAGGGTGCTCTCACATCCTCGGGATCTCTAAAGTATTTTATCTCGATATCCCCCCTCTCAATCATATCTAGGATCAGTGAAGCGTTTTCTATATCCATATAATCCTCCATGATCTCTCGCAGAGTCTCCTCGTATACTGGAAAACCATCAATTTTTTCAATAAATTTTAGAAGAGCATCTGAGTTGATTTGTCTTCTATCAATACTTATCTCCTTCCCGCGATAATTCTTGAGTATCATTATACTTCTCTCAGCAACATGTCTAAATCTTTTTCTAAAGATCTCCGTATTTCTCAAGGCTTTTCTAAGCAGATCTTTAATATTTCTGCTATTAACACTACTAATAAGTCTCGCAATAATTTCCTCGCCATTAACTAATCTAGTAGGCGTAGAGAGAATAAAACCATTATCTGTAACGGTGATCCTTATATCAGCATTAACCAACTTACTTAATACATATGCATAAGCTCTTGAGAGCGCGTCATTCACTCTTCTCCCAAATAATGTGTGGAAAATTAGATGATCCGCTTTTTTGTCAGGATCTATGAAATGCTCTATTAGTATTACTTTATCAGATGGAACTATACCTTCTGTGTAATATATCTGCTCTAGTAAATACTCCACGATCATCTCAGCCGCATAATTATCTAGATTATATTCTCTAGCGATCTTAGTAACTATTCTTCTTTTGGAATTCTCCAAGTCTCCTCTCTCAAGAGCTCTTAGAAGCTCACTGGCGATTTTTCTTCGAAAAGCACCTACTTTGAGAGCTGAGTCAAAAGCTAAGGGAAGCATCTCAGAGAACCATGATGGAACCGTAGGTCTCTCTCCGTCTGCTGGTACAACAAATATTTTGGTTGGCTCAATATCCACAACTTTATATACTTTTCCTCCAAGAACGAAAATATCTCCTCTCTCAAGTATTTCAGCGAAACCCTCGTCTAGATCACCGATCCATCTTCTTGCGGATATATTTATTACCGGTATCTTAGCTTCATCAGGTATTGCCCCAGAATTCAACGCATAGATCATTCTAGCGCCTCTTTTTCTTCCGAAGACTTCTTCTACCTCATCAAACCAGAGTTTAGAATAGATCTTTAGATGCTCTAACTCACTTAAGTTAGACGAGAGGTACTTAAGTAGCTTGATCAATGTTTCTTTATCGAGATCTCGGTAAGGATAAGATCTTCTAATTATTCTGAGAGCTTCATCAACTCTCCATTTCTTCTCAATACTCATACCTATTAAATGCTGAGCTAATATATCCAGAGGTTTTGTAGGTATCTTGACACGATCAAGTTTTCTCTCCACAGCGCTCTTGGCTAATACTGCGCACTCAATAAGATCATCTCTATCAACAACAATTAATCTACCTATACTGACTTGTCTAATATGATGACCAGCTCTACCAACTCTTTGAAGAAGTCTGGTAACACTTTTTGGACTGGATAAGAGTATGACAGCGTCTATATACCCTATATCGATACCTAACTCGAGACTAGTTGATGAAACAACCACTCTGAGATCTCCTCTCTTCAACTTCTCCTCAACATCTAATCTAATATCTCTTGAGAGACTACCGTGGTGAGCCTCTATCTTATCGGGGGATACCCCATTATTTGACTTCTCGAAGATTTTCCTAAGCTTAAAAACTACTTTCTCCGTGGAGTGTCTAGTGTTTGTGAATATGAGAGTAGTTCTGTACTGCTTAATTGTTTCAGCAACTGCTTCGTAAATAGCTTGATTAATTTCGTCGGCTGATGCTCTAATAAGATCTACTTTTGGGCAGACAACTCTTATATCAATGGGCTTGGAGAATCTAGCATCAACAATAACACAGTTTCTTGGGTTACCATTATCATCGTATCCCACTAAGAAACGAGCGACAGTGTCTAGAGGATTAATTGTTGCTGATAGACCTATCCTCTGAAAATCTCTCTCTGTTAACTCTCGTAGTCTCTCGAGGCTGAGTGATAGATGAGTGCCTCTCTTACTAGAAGCTAATTCATGGATCTCATCCACGATAACCCATTTAATGCTCTTAAGTCTCTCTCTGAATTTAGGTGCTACAAGCGTTATTGCAAGTGTCTCTGGTGTGGTGATAAGAATGTGCGGGGGCTTACTAAGCATCTTCTGTTTTTCTGATGAGGTTGTGTCGCTTGTTCTAACACTAACTCTTATCTCGGGTGGTTCTACACCTCTTTTTTTAAGTGATTCATTTATCTCGTTTAGAGGCTCAATAAGATTTCTTCTCATATCATTATTTAAAGCTCTTAATGGAGATACGTATAGAACATATACTTCGTCTCTTAACTCGTTCTTCTCCCATAAACCATAGAGCTCATCGAGAATAGCTATGAATGCCGCGAGTGTTTTACCAGACCCTGTGGGACTGGAGATTAGCACATTATATCCTTTCTTGATCCATGGGATAGCTATTCTCTGAGGAGGTGTTAAGGAACCATATTTGTTTCTAAACCAGTCTCTAATATATTCTCTGAGGATTGCTAAAGCTTCATCATCGCTCTCCGGATCATTTGCGTATATAATCATTTACTCTTGACCTCCTTATAACGTATCTAGATACGCTATCCTATCTATTATCTTAAAGATATATTGTCTTAAACTAAAAAATTTTTCGCGGATAAATATAGGTCTACTCTAAGAGATCTTTAAATCCTTATTTGACGCGAAAGATCTCTTTGTTATCACTCGTGTAACATGATCGATGTAGCTTTTAATGTATTTTGACGGAGCCTATATACGATGATACATATGTGCGGTAAAATTAGCGACTTATATATATCGCTTCCTTTACAGATCCTTTATATATTTAAGAGATCTGGAAAAGACGAATTAAGTTTTCAAGAAATAATCGAAGCCGTAAAAAGAGATACGTATCTAAGTGAGAATAACGAAGACTTATTACCTGCTATAATATATCTAGTAGAAAATAAATTTATAGAAAAAGTGGTTTCGAGCGACCTTGTCTTCAAGATCTCTCCTAGAGGTCTACAAATAATTAATTTATTTGAGAAAATAATATCGATAGTCTACTCAGGAGAAGCTCAAGCAAAATAATTTTCAGACCTGCGCGGGTTCTTCACATATCCGGCCTTTCGAGCTTCATCATCTAAGTATCTTTCTCAAGTTTGTGTTACTCACCTAAATTATAACTATTTCCCTACTCTATGTTTCATTAAATATAGGAAGGTTATTGCATTAATAATATGAATAGCCGATGCTACAAAGAGATGAGATAATCCATGAATCGCTATATCTCTTATTAGACCCCCTAAATATGGTCCTGGGGAACCGAACACTATTGCGTAAATATTTATCTTCGAGAGAAATAATGGTCTTTCACTAGACGATACAAAGATCTGTATTATCTTATTATACGAAGGTATCCACGACGCTATAGATAAACCTAATAAAACAGCTGATGAAAATATCCATTGAGGGGATCCTGTTTTAATACCTACCCCAAGAGTGATAGCTGCTAGTCCTGCAAAGATCTCTGAGAGACCCAGTATGTAGATAGGATCTCTTTTATCTGTTAATAATCCAAATAAATATTGTGATAGGAACCAGCTTATATATTGAATTGTTGAAAAGTAAGCAGCTATCTCCGAAGAAATATTTTCGTAGGCTGTTAAAGCAAATAGTAGCTGAGCCCACATATTGTATATGAAACGATCTAATGCAACAAAGAGTATGAATGGGTACAAGAATCTCTCGTTTTTATTGATTGAAAATATTTTTTTGAGGGGGTCAGTAAATAATTCTCTATGGTTCCTGAGGATAATGTTATCTCTGTAGTCATAGTCAGTATAGTATTTTCTTAATGCAAGAATTAATAGAGAGCTTAATAAAAACATTAGAGTTGCTGTGATGAAATATATGAGGTACCCATAGATCTCTTTAATGTAGTAGCCTAGTAATGGACCAAGGATCATGGCCAAAGAGTTAATAGTCATTACAACACCTATTACATGACCTAGAAATCTCCCCCCGAGATCAATTATTAGCAGGTTTCTAACTACTACACCTGTAATAAATGATGAGCTAAGTGTTATTAGAGCTATACTAACTCCCGCGTGGGGATCTATGGTGTGTCCAAGAGAAGATATGATGACTGATAATGGAGATAATATTGCTAGAGAATTAATCATTATGATTGTTTTGATCTTTCCAATATAATTAACTAATATAGTGATCAAGATAAGTATTGCGATTGATAAGGTGTTACTAAAAGTCTCGAGAATTGCTTGTGTCATATAGGAGACTCCTAGACCCCTTGCATAGTACCTAGTTAGATATGAGTAGGAGGAAAATGCTAAGCCCCATAAACTATAAGCTAGACTAAGTATGATTATGATCTTTATCATGAGATTATTCTCATAGCATCTAACACTCATGTTTAGAGAAACCCTCAAAGACACTACTCATAGATACCTAGTATATTGTAATTAGAAATGTTATAACAAAGATTTTAAGCTTCAGTAGAAATGATAATTATTTGGCGGGGCCCGTAGCTCAGCCAGGTAGAGCGGCGGGCTTTTAACCCGTAGGCCAAGGCTCTTGGGCGGATGTCCCGGGTTCAAATCCCGGCGGGCCCGCCACAACACTTAATGATTGTGTTAATGATCCTTGCCTAAATAGCTTATTCATGAAATTATTTTCTTCTCCTTCTCTCGAAGAGATATAGTAAGGTTAGAGTTATTATTACGGCAGCCAATAAAGTTATTATACTTATCAGAGCCATATATTTATTTTGTGAGGGTATAGAGACAAACTCTTCCTCAGATGTTGTGGTGGTCTTTGTACTTACAGTGGACGTCGTGATCGTTATCGTTGAAGTAGTTATAGTGGCATATTCAGAGATTTTTAATGAAGCTAATGTTATAAGCCACATAGTGTCTGCTATAGATAGTTCATAGAAATAGATTGCCGTAGCCGGGTCCGTGGATCTGAGAGAGTCTCCTCTGAGAATATATGTTGAGGGTATTGATATATCAATATTTCTTGTTTTAAGCTCACTTAAGTATCTTAAGGCAAGATCTCTTACATTATTAATTGTTTCTGTGAGATTAGTAGTAAAGTAAGTATTCATATAAGCTGTGGTTAATGAAGATAAATATGTGGCTAGTGAATTAACAGCTATGTAATCTCCTTCTCTATATAGAATGGTAGCTAAGTTAATCATACTAGATATCTTAGTAGCAGTGGATGAGTCTAACATTACACCTAATGAATTAAGGTATATGAGTAGTGTTTGAACATAATTAATCAATGTATAACTATATCTTCTTAAAGTAGAGAGAGATACGTAAGTATTTGATGGAGGTGTTAGATCATATAATCTCATCCATTCAAGAGAAGAATTTATTCTCCATAAAGTATAGACGGCATTATAAATATCGTCTAGGGTTAATACTCTCGCTCCAGGTCTAGGAAGATTGTTAAGTGTGGTGTTAGCCTCGTAGATTCTATAAGACACTTCGTTGAGCACTGCCAATTTTGATAGATCCACGTAACCTCTACGGAGTATTGATTCTAAGATGCTTCTGTATTTATCATATGCGTATCTATACTGATCCTTTATCGTGTCATAGAGATCATTGTATCTCGATATATTTTTCGATAACAGATATATCCATCTAATAGTATCAGCGTATATAACAGCTATGAAGTAGTCTGAAGCTGAAGAATATATATCTTCTCTAGTATATTCCTCGTAACCTCGACTACTACTATTATTGACAAGGCTCATGTAGGTAGACACTATGTTTTTTAGTGTAGGGCTCAGAGAAATATTTGATGATAAATACATTATGTCTCTCTTAAGATCATTTAGTGTAGAGTTCAGCTTCTGAACCCACTCTCTGTAAATCATAGTAATATCTGGGTTAATCATGGGATCAGTTGGCTTAGGCTCAGAGACATTTATACCAAAATTTCTTAGTGCGTCATATATGTTGGCTACCTCCACAATCTTGATCCCTAGCTCAGCTCCTTTAGAGACTACGTCTACTTTCTGCCCCGTGTTAAGATCCGTTGAGTATCTCTGTCCAGCAGGTATAAGCATTACTTTAGCACCTACTGATCTAGCCGCTAATAATTTCTCTGGGATACCCCCCACAGGACCTATTAATCCATCAGGCATGATCATACCAGTCATTACGGTATCCCTCCTAAGTGTCTGGTTAAGCAGAAGAGAGGTTATGGCTACGGTTAAGAAACCACTTGCTGATGGACCGCCTATTATAGGTGTGTCAGAGACTACTCTAACATAAACATTGTATTTAGAGATATTTACTTTTGATACATGTGATGCGATTAAGTAGGCGATATTTAGAGAAGCCTGCATATCTATTTGGCTCATAGGTTCAACAGATATATAAACAGCTCCTTCTCCCCGTGATAATGAAACTATTGCCTCCGTGGCAACTCCGATATATTTACCTGTGACAGGGTCTTGTGAAACCGCTAGGAGATAAATAGTTTCGCTATTAATAAAACATTCACTACTACCACTCGCTGACGTATTTATTATTGGCAATGATTCTCCTGCAAAAAGGATCGCTACTATTAATATGAGGGTCATCTCCTTCTTTAGAGCTTTTTTAAATAAGTAGAGTCTACTAAGGCTCATAATCTCAACATCTAATCCATAGAAACCAGTTATTAATACCTTAATAATTTTTTTACTCACAAAATGTGAAGTCAGCCATAGTTTTTTGAATCATGAATACATGGCTTATTTAGCCTTCAAGAGCTCTACCGGGTCTCTGCTGATATATTTTCTTCTATAAAGATCTATGAAAATAAATCTACTTCTAAATGGACTATAGTTATTCTTTAGTCTCCCAACTATATTGATCTTATATCCACAGAATTTACATCTATTTTCTTCATCAAGGTTCCACTCAAGGATCTCGAAGCCGTATCTCACTATGACAGGTTTCCCACATCTTGGGCAGTATGTATTCTCCATTGGGTGACCGGGCACATTGCCTATGTATACGTATTTTAAGCCTTCTTCTTTTGCTATTTTAACGTGCTTCTCGAGGGTCTCTATAGGAGTAGGTGGGTAGTCTAGCATCTTGAAGTCTGGGTGAAATCTTAGGAAGTGAACTGGTGTTTCAGGACCTAAGTTCTCAACGATCCATCTAGAGAGTTTTTTAGCCATATTTAGGTCGTCTCCTACTCTAGGGATCACGAGATCAGTTATTTCAATAAATATCTTTCTCTTCTTAAGCTCAAGCAACGTGTTGAAGACAGGTTCATAGCTAGTTATAAGAATAAATTTTCGAGCGAATTTATCATCTCCATTACCTTTAAAATCTACGGTTATCGCATCTAAGAACTTAGATATGTAATCAACAGCTTCATCTGTCATGTATCCATTTGATACAAAAGTATTGAATAACCCATGTTTATGCGCTAATACTCCTACATCGTGAGCATACTCTACAAATATCGTTGGTTCATTATATGTGTACGTGATCCCATCAGATCTTGTCTCAATGGCTAACTTAACTACTTCCTCAGGCTCAAAATAGAATCCCTCAACAATTCTTCTCTGAGAAATATCGTAGTTTAGACAATACGCGCATGCCCAGTTGCAGCCTGTTGTAGCAATTGATAAGACTTTAGAGCCTGGATGAAAATGCGTCAAAGGCTTCTTCTCAATAGGATCTACATTAACCGCAATTAGTACACCATAAACCATTAGGTACAGGTCTCCGTCTCTATTTCCTCTCACACCACAGAAGCCTACTTGTCCTGGGGAGAGTCTACATCTCCTAGCACATGCGGTACATAAAACTTTACTATTATCCAGTTTATGATATAATACAGCTTTTTTCATGAGTACTCTCTAAATATAATAGTTTACTCAGTGATTAAATATTGAATAGTTAGTGATTGGATCAGGAACTCTGACCCTTCATCATCAAATCAGACTTGCCGGATACTCATCATCAAATAAAATATTTGGTTTAAAGCATTAATGTATTATGTTAACTCGTAACTTCATATAATGACTTGAAGCAAACTTAGTGGTTTATATTAATTTAGCGACTCCCTTAATTAATAATTTAAATGGTTTATTTATTATTCCGTCATACTCGATCCTTGCTTCAGGAACTATTTTTCGAGAAACCTCAATCATTGTGTATGCGTGAAGTGTTAGCATAGAGCCTGTGACAATGCTTATACCATTTGAAAAGAGCAAATAAGGAATAATCATGTCTGACATATATCTATCTAAGGCAGCTCCTGTAGAGAGATCTTCGAATAGTGTTCTAGCAGCTTTCTCACCGATCTCCTCAGCTCTCTTATCTCTAGCCCCTATGGAGTCAGCACCTAACAAACTCTTTTCGCTTATAGCCCAAATACTTATTCCAGACCCTGGGCCTAAATGAGGATCTTTGTCAGGAGGATAACTCTCAATATCTATGTTTATAGGAGCATCTATACCCAAGCTTCTTAATCTCTCGATAGCGGAGCGAGCCTGTCTCTCAGCTACGTGTCTAGGTAGTTTAACCGCGTGGCTTCTTCCACGGATCTCTAGTACCTTACCTCTCTCTGTTAAATTAATGGGTTCGAATCCCTTGGGACAATTCAGTATCTCAGCATATACTTCCCCGCCTCCACGGGGGTAATGGCCTCTTCTAATTAACTTAATAGATACTCGGTATCCTAATTTCTCAAGGAATGGCATAAATACATTTGCGAAGTAATCATATGTGGGACTCCACGGAACATCTGATCCTCCTCGTATTCTAATTTTAGAAGGTGATGATGCGAAAGCTAGTACAGGTAGTAGGCTTTGAAGTACTAGTGTTATCGATCCGGCAGTACCTATATCAAAGAAGTATTCTCCACCGTAGATCCCTTGAGGTTCAAAAATTATTTCTGTAGAACCTATCTCTGCTCCTAACACACGCGCTCTAGTTATGGTTGCCAATGCGTTGACAGCTGTTAAATGCTGTCTCTGTAGCCCCGGGTTGTCTCTCTTAGCTCTTATATTAAAGATCCTGACTTCTCTACCGGTAATAGCGCTTATAGCTAAGGAGTATCTAAGGATCTGTCCTCCTCCCTCACCAAAGCTACCATCGATCTCTATCATAGCTAATCAACCCCAGATACTTCACGGATTCTCTCGACACCTTTTATCTCCTCGATGTATCTAGCAACTGCTTTGGGGACTCTCTCCTTCCAAGATGGATCATTTGCTAACATGAGCATACGTATCTTAGTTGAGGAGTAGGTCTCTCTATTAAATGCTGGTGGGATAAGAACCTCGTAGCCAGCGTCTCGAAATAGTCTTATCACAAGAGGATTTCTTGAGATCCCGTAGTGAAAATCTGGTGTGAAGATCCTCACATAACTAACCCAAACAGCATTCATTAATACATCGGGTACAGGAACAATGTAGATTCTTCCAAGATCTATTTTCTCTTCTTTCAGAGCCTCCTTGATCATAACCATTCTCTCTCCCGCTGTAAAAGGATTAACCAATGTATGACTCTCCTGAGCTGTGCCAATCACTATTATTAATTCATCGACTCTCTCAAGAGACCATTTAACAGTCTCTAAATGACCTAGATGAAATGGTTGGAATCTGCCCGGAAAAACACCTCTTTTAATCATTCTAAGACACCACTAAGCACTAATCCAGATCTCGTCTCCTCTTCTACAACCGATTTTCTTAGCAAATGAAGAGAGATTAACACCAATCTCCATAAACCCTGTGCTTCCCGTGTACAGTATTATTTCTCCAGGCTTAGCGAGACTAAAAGTTCTGTAGTAAACACCTCTGTAGCTCTCAACACCTCTGACCCTTATAATAACTTGTTGAGATTCTCTTAAATCTTTAACTAACTCAAAGAACCTCTCGATTCTACAACCTGTCACTGCATTCCCAAATCTGTCTATATATATCACATAAGTTTTTATCCAGTCGCCAAATCTATCGCAGTAGAGATCTATTTTAGCCTCAGCAATATCCTTTGGATCAATTGATTCACCAAATTTCTCAGGCTCCACACCTAGTGTAAGATACGCAGCAACTGGACCAAAAATATCTCTACCATGGAAAGTAGGTGAAACAGGTTTCCTAAAGTATTTATCATTAGTTAAATTAATTACTCGCAAGATCCCGTCTTCATCGGTAGCGGGTCTCAACACACCATTGTCAGGTCCTATGAAGTAGTAATTAGTTGTCTCTATAAGAAGTGCTTTTCTAGAAGATCCTACACCTGGATCCACAACAACGACAAATATTGTTCCTCTCGGAAAAATTTTGTAGGAAGATAGTAGTATATAGGCTCCTTCTGCAACATCAAAGCTCGAAACCTCATGTGATATGTCTACTATAGAGACCCTGGGATTAATGGATAGTATAGATGCTTTCAAAGACCCCACATAAGGATCTTTTAAACCATAGTCTGTGACTAATCCAATTATACCAGATAATTCCTTAGGCATAGCCTCTCTCCTCAAGCCACATCTCTAAATAAGATTTAACAATATGATCTCCTGTGATGCCAACTAGGGACTTGAATTTTTTGATATGCTCTATAAATTCTTCGGCTGATTTAACACCCTCTATCTCGATCTCTATGAAAGATCCTATGTCCTCCACGCGATCAAGAAATATTTTATAGTTAGCTAATCTATAGATCTTTCTATGTTTCTTAAGTACATACTCTCTAAATCCTAATCTCTTAAATATCTCTATTAGAACATGAGGATCCGAAACCTCAACAGTTAACTCCTCTCTTATCTTAAGATTCTTCTTAATCTTCGGACCTTTATAAGTTAACTCACCTCTCTGAGAGGTTCTGTTCCCTCTAGAGATCCTTATTCTAAGAGCCTCATCTCTCTCTTTTAATTTTACACACGGATATAGATCTATGTAGTGATCTTCTTCATAAACCTCCTCCTCAAAAACTGCTCCTAAATTTCTTAAGGTTCTCTCAATCTCATCTAGTGAAGAAGCTTTGAATTTTGCTTCATACTCCATTAATACACATCCACTATATACTATGATTTTTAAGTAATTTTAGCATAAGTATAGAAATACTCATAGAAAATCGTCTCAAAAATTTTACTGTGAATATCCTAGATGTATTAGGAAGAGACTAGAAAATGAATGGATCCTATAAAGAATCACTTTGTTTTAGCAGATATCTAAGAACTATAAATATTCAAGATCTTGAATACTTAAGAAATAGAGTACTTAGTAGATACTTGGAACGTGTATCTATATCTACTCGCGTAAGAGATCCTATTGTGAGAGCTAGAGAGATATACAGTAAGAAGATTCTTAGATGTCTCAACGAGGTCTTAAATTTCGTCTCTTTATGTGAGAAGATGCCGTTGACATCGCATATGCCAATTTTCTATTCAGAACTAATTAGAAGTATATACGATGATCAATACGACAATTTCTTAAGAGAATGCAGAACTGTATCAGCACTCGTGAAGAAAATATATAAAGATTACAAAAGAAGAATTTTTGAGACAGATAATGTTGAGGACTTGAAGAGATTATCTAGGGAGTTTGTAGGGAGAATAATTTCTATCGTCAAAAGAAGATTAAGGAATATAGATCTTGTAAAGAATATAGTTATTGAATTGTCTAAGATGCCTTGTTTAGAGGAGAATATTCCGAAGATCGTGTTAACAGGAATGCCACAGGTAGGTAAATCAACATTTTTATCAGTGGTTTCTAGAGCTAAACCAGAGATCTCTAACTATCCCTTCACCACTAAGAGCATAATAATTGGTCATTATATTGATGAGAAAAGAAATATTAGAGTAATGATTCTTGATACACCAGGTATACTAGACAGACCGGTTTCAGATATGAACCCAATTGAATTAAAAGCGATTTACTCACTCAAGTATTTGGCTGATGCAATCATATTTTTAATTGATCCGAGAAAAAACTTCTATTACACAATAGATCAGCAGCTAAAAACATTAGAATTTGTGCAAACTATTATTGGAGATAGAAAAATATATGTCGCAATAAATAAAATAGATATTGCATCTGAAGAAGAGATCAAAGAAATAGTCGAGAGATTAAAAGACGTAGGATTTAAGAAAGAAGAGGTCTCTATGATAAGCGCTCTTAAAAGAATCGGAGTAAATGAACTACTAAATAAAATATTCCAAGATCTCTTAAAAATTCGCTGATCAAGAAGATAAATAGCGAGAGCCGGGGGCGGGATTCGAACCCGCGATTAAACGGGTATCAGGCGGATATGCAGACACCACTGCAGCCCGCCGCCTTAGACCGCTCGGCCACCCCGGCGCCTTAATCCAATAATATATTATGTGTTGGGGGAGGAAAAATTTTTGTCTCCCTGTATCTCTCACATATACTCTAGAGGTTCTTGTAGTATTTCTTTAAGAAATTCTTTATCTTATTAATGAAGTCACGAGCATCGAACCGCGCTTCATAGCTTCCTATATTTATTTTATCGTGAAGATCACTGACATCTACATCGAGATCTGCTAACGTGATAAAACCTATACTCCAGATCCTTGCTGTTATGTCAAGATCATAACCTCCTCCTCCAGTAACCATAAGCTTATCATAGCTGATCCTATGTGCTAATTCGTGAATTCTTTTCATAACTTCTCTGTAACCATATGTTGTTAACCCCACACCCGCCAATGGATCGCTATAATGAGAGTCTGCTCCATACTGAAGAATAATTAGCTCTGGTCTAAATTCTTCAACCACTGGGATAACTATTTCATCAAAAGCGTAGAGATAGGATTCATCATCAACTGGGTAGGGAAAAGGTATATTAATATTGTAGCCTTCTCCCTCTCCAGAACCAACCTCTGTATACCATCCAGTGCCTGGATAGATACCGTATCTATGTAGAGATATTGTTAGTACTGTGGGATCTTCGTAAAAGATTTCTTGTGTGCCATCTCCATGGTGACCATCAACGTCTATAATAGCGATTTTTTTAACACCGTATCTCCTCTGGGCATATCTGGCTGCTACAGCTAAGTCATTAAATACGCAGAAGCCTGCTGCAGATGATTTTCTTGCGTGATGCAATCCTCCACATGGGTTAAACGTGTGTTTGTATCTTCCTTCAAGAATTAATTCAATTGAGTGAATTGATGCTCCGACTCTGGCTAGTGCTCCCTCAAAAACTCCTTTTCTAGCAGGAGTGTCTCCATAGTCTAAATACCCCTCTCCCTTCTCAGATGTTTTCTTAACGAATTCTATGTAGTCTTCTGTATGCACTAAGAGAAGTTCTTCTAATGAAGCTTTTCTTGATAGTATCTTATCCACTAAACCCTCCCGAAAAACATTTTTCTTCTCCAAGATATCTAGAACACTTATCCATCTATAGGGTTTAAAAGGGTGCCAAGAACCAAAATCGTATTTAAGAAAATCCTCGTTATATAAAAAAGCAGTTTTACAAACCATTTGTCTCCTAACAACATAACTCGTTGAATTCATATATAATTTTATTCATGTAAAATCTACATTGGGTTCGCAATGGAGCTTATCTTATTAGCTGGTGGAAAGGGAGAGAGACTGAAACCTATTACCGATACAAGACCTAAACCTTTAGTACCTATACTCGGTAAACCTCTTATAGAGAGAATACTTGATTTATTCAGATCCAAAATATCTAGAGCAGTAGTAGTTGCTGAATACAAATATGATTTGATCAAGAAATTTGTCGATGAGTATAGCAATAGAACAGGCCTTGAAATAGAGTTAGTGAGACAAGGAAAAGAGCTTGGAACAGGACATGCGGTGCAGATCGCTTATCCTCATGTAAAATCTGACGAGGCCATAATAGTTTACGGAGATCTCTTCATTGAGAAAGACGTTGTAGAGAGTATATTGAATTCTCCACGAAACAGTTTAGTAGGAGTATCCGTAGATGATCCTTGGAATTACGGTGTGTTAGTATTATCTGAGGATAGAGTTTTGAAAATAATTGAGAAACCGGAGGAGAAGAGTCTTCCATCTAATATAATAAACGCCGGTGTATATAGATTCAGTAAAGAAGTTCTCGAGTATGTTAATAAAATAGAAGTATCTGACAGAGGAGAATACGAATTAACAGACTTAATAGAGATAGCTACTGAAAGAGGTTATGAAATAAAACTCGTTAATAGCTCGAAAGAGCATTGGAGAGATATAGGTAGACCGTGGGATTTAATTGATATACATAAAAAATTACTTAGTGAATTAAATACGAGAATCATAAAAGGAAAAATAGATCCAGGAGTACATATTGAGGGACCAGTATACATAGGGGAGGGAGCTGTCGTTAAAGGTAGTACATATATTGAGGGACCAGTATACATTGATGAAGAAGCAATAGTTGGACCAAATTCATATATTAGACCCTACACATATATTGGGAAGAGATCTAGGATAGGTTTTTCCACAGAGGTTAAGGAGAGCGTTATTTTCGAAGACACGAAATTACCTCACCTAAATTACGTAGGGGATTCAGTGATCTGTGAAAATGTTAATTTTGGCGCAGGAACCTTGGTAGCTAACTTAAGATTCGATGAAGAACCTGTTAAAGTAACTATTAAGGGAGTTAGAGTATCTAGTGGTAGAAAGAAATTAGGTGCCTTTGTAGGAGGATATGTAAAAACAGGAATAAATACCTCTATTCTACCAGGAGTAAAAATAGGAGCGTACTCTATAATTTATCCTGGAGTAGTAGTAGGTAAAGACGTTGATTACGCTACTATTGTCAAGTCTTCTCTACTGTAAATACAAGAATGTTTATTAGTTAAAATTTTTAAAGAGTTTTTAGCATCTCGATAAATTCTATGTGATTGCACCACTTTCCCTAATTTTTCTCTTAGCGATATGTTTCATATAAATGAATGAGGGCTCGTATACTAATATAAATATTAGGAAGAGAATCACTGCTGTCACGTCCGGTAAGAAGAATACTAAGAGGATCCATGCTATCGTATAAAGGATCTTTCTATTCTTAATTAGCTCAGAATGAGGATTCAGGAAACCGAGTTCCGTAGCTATTATCATTGCTAGAGGAACAACAAAGACTATTAATGAACCTAGCATCGAGGTTATTACATCATCAATAAAATTAGATATATTTAAATAATATTGAGCACCTACTGAGATAGACCAGAAATAACCTGCTCTAACTACGCTGCGAGCAACAATAAAATATCCTACAAGAATGCCCATTAACAAATACACAGATGCTATAAAAACGTATTTTCTTACTATTCTTCTCTCGTGAGGATATAGAGCAGGCCATACAAATGCTAATATCTCATAAGCTACGTACGGTGATATTAATAGTATCGAGAGAGTAAGTGTTGTTTTAATAATTGTGAAAATAGCAACAGTTGCTCCACCAGATATAATTACTGTATTCTCGGGTAACATATATTCTTTAGTAAATATAATGAATCTTGTGGTTAAAGAATCGTATTCCTGACCACTTAATCTATTTAAGAAATTCACCATTGCCATAATTATATAATCTAAGGGGTTACTCGCCACGACAGAATTTTTACTGGTAGTCTCATCACTATTTGAGTAAAAAAGATTTAGTGGAGCAAACAAAATTATGGATATAATAATATAAGCTATGAATACTCTCAGGATTCTGGCTCTTAGCTCATCTAAATGCTCTAGTAGCGACATTCTCTTCTCTTCTTGGTTAATAGACACTTTGTTTTTTGACCCTCCTAAAAAGAATTTGGATAAGTAAAGAGATATTTTTAAACTGCAGAGTTCTAGGAAAAATAACTTATCTGAGCTGAATCTTTTTTCATGTTAATAGAAGTCTTTTTATAAAGGATGATTTCTTGCACCGATGTGGGCTATGCCTAATAGGGCGAGTGTGGTTATGGAGATATGAGCCTCGTGTCGTTGGGCTCGAAAGAGTTCCATAACCCACCTACCACTAGCCGCTAGACTTAGTGAGTAGCTGAGGACTAAGTCTCTACACCCAATCATGAATAAACACAAAATAATTGAAATAAAAGTATAGGGACAAACAGAAGATGTAGTGTGGTGGAGTGCTTACTCTCAGACCATCAACCCGTAATCATCTAATCATACTATGTCAGCTTCATCATTCAATAATAATTTTGCTATGAGAATTATAATTTCTATACGACAGATCTTTATTCGACGAGATTTACATATATGCTACTTAGAGATTTCTTCAACCACGATTCTGTAAGAGCCTGGTAGTTTAGCCTTTGCTCTTCTAAGAGCTTCATAAGCTACCGGTATATGATCTTTGCTTGCTACATATACTTCTAGCACAACGTCATCAGGTCTTGTAAAGGCGCCTGTACCTATTGGTTTTCCAAAAGCTCTTCTCATCCCCTCCTGCAAACGGTCTGCTCCGGCGAAAGCAAGCATCTTGTTCTCTCTAATAACTTGATGAGGATATTTTCTAATAACAAGCATGTATTTATCTTCACCGATATATTTGCTCAAATATCTGTGAGCATCAGCTCTAGCCGCCTCTAAAGCATTATGCCTAATTAATAGCTCTCTTTCTGCAATGACTCTAATAACATAGCTATACGATAAGTGAGGATTCCCCATAACAAATTTTGTTATCTTAGGCGGTGGAATACCATCTATATACTCCCTCCTAGTGTAAGGAGGCTTCTTCCTATCTGTATAGCACCTAGCAGGTCTAAGAGGCATTTTATTCTCAAGAGAAAATTATTTCTAGAGGGATATATAAGCTAAATTCTATCTCGATATGTAGATTATCTCTGAATCTTTAGTAGAAATATAGTGCACCTGAACCAACATCTCAGATCTGTTTTTCCGTTACTAAATCTCTTAAAAATATCTGCTACTTCATGTATACTATTCTGCGTAATCACTGTCGGAGCTAGATAGAGATACTCACGGATCAACCGTGGATACGTCAATAAAATTATTACTGGAACGATTAAGTAGATGTAGAGTAGTTCTGCTAAATATACGAGTTTACTAGGTGGCTTATAGAAGTCTAGTATCATTATCCTCTTTTTTGCAACATAGAGCATGTTAACTATTGTCCTAGCCAGATCAATAATGTCGCGAAGCATAAAAGCTGAAATAATAGTATCAATAGATTTTTCTCTGAAAGGAAGATACTCTGCATATGCTTGAACTATGTCTGTATAAGGATCTCCTTTATAAATTCTATGAGTTAACTCTATGAAATCTAATAGTGGGTCTAGGAGAATATAGAGAGGATTAAGTCTATATTTATCATCTAGCAGTCTTAGATACCCGTAACAATACTTATACATAACACCTGAGCCGCACCCCATATCAAGCATGGTTCTACCCACAAGGTTCTCTGCTAGTATTCTTCTAAAGATCTTGTCTAAGCCGAAAACTATTCTGCTACTAGCTTTCTCATACATACCTTCTCTAGCTATTTTAGAAAGTGCCTCAATAACCTTGTCTCTTAAGGCTAAATATGAACTGGATGCATTACCTTGATCTTTTTCCAAGAATGAAACCTCTCACAGAACAAATCTAAATTTTGCCAGGAATAAAAATATTTAGACTGATTATTATGAGCATTGATGTAAAACTTGATTCAGTGAGTAAAGTAATTAGAGGTAAGGTAATACTTGATAAAATAGATCTGGAGGTTCCTAGAGGGAGTGTATTTTGTTTAGTTGGTCCAAACGGTGCTGGAAAAACAACTACTATGAGGATCATGGCTACTCTCATGAGACCTAGTGGAGGAGATGTATATATAGTCAATGAGAAGATTGATTATAGAAGTCTAAGTCTTCTTCAGAAAGTAAGAAGAATCCTTACATATCTACCAGAAGAAGCCGACACATATTCTAGACTAACAGGATTAGAGTACCTGAGGTTCTTCGCAGACATTCACGGGATCTCTGAAGAGGATCTTAAGTTTGGTATTGAGATATCAGGTCTCTCAGCAGAGGATCTAAAAAGAAAAACTGGGACATACAGCAGAGGTATGAGAAGAAGACTTTTAATCGCGAGAGCTCTCATGAGTAAACCTCAGATAGCTATATTAGATGAGCCTACTTCCGGGCTGGATGTTTTTTCATCTGTGAAGGTGAGAGAAGTTATAAAAAGATTCTCTAGGGAATATGGTAAAACTATTATATTATCTACTCATAATATGTTAGAGGCAGAGGATCTATGCGAGAGAATAGCCTTAATAAATAAGGGGCGAATAGTGTTTTCGGGTGATCCTGAGGAAGCTCTTAAGAAAACTAGTTCAAGTAATCTTGAGGAAGTATTCGTAAAACTCTGCGAGGAGAGATAAATTGCGTGATTTAAAAGCTATACTAAGAAAAGAGATATTAGAGCTCATCAGAGATTACAGAACTCTTCTATTTCTAACACTAATGCCCCTGGCGACGATGCCTCTAATAGCTTATCTAATGACTTCTCTTCAAATGATCCAGGTACCATCAATACTCATAATTAATGAAGACAGATCCTCTGGATATATAGGAGATCATTACTATACATCCTCTGATATAGTAAATTTATTAAAGGAGAGATTATCTCAGAACGGTGTGAGAACATATATAAATAGAAATTCATCATCAATAGATCTAATGGTTATTATACCTAATAATTTTGTGAAGAATCTGACTTCACTAAATACACAAGCGTTTATTCAAGTTTTCCAAGTTCCAGGTTCATCGGCTTCTGACAAGGCTTATGGTGCCTTAGTTTCTGTAGTAGATTATTTATCCAGATCATTCTCAGACCTAAAGATAGAGTACTTAGGTAGATTAGCTGAGGTCAATATAACTAATCCCGCGGCTATTAGAGAACCGATTAGCGTTGGCTTAGCTGGTTACATAGCTCCTTCGGGTGCAGGTATAAGTTATGAAGAGGCTTGGAGAATATTTATCGCTAAACTATTAGCATTCTCACTTATCTTCGTCTCTACTCCGGCAACAACGTATATAGTTGATTCTATTTTAGGTGAGAAAGAGAGAAAGACGCTAGAGATTCTGCTATCAACTCCTATAAATAAGAGGTATTTGATCCTAGGTAAGGTTTTTGCTAGTTCAATAGTTGGGTTATTAGCTGCCATAATTGATGTTATTGCCATAATTCTGTTTTTTGTGATCCTTTCCCTAGGCTATGGGGTTTATCTAATGATTGATCCTATGCTTCTGTTAATTACTGGAGTAGTTGTTTACCTAACTACGCTAGCTACGTTATCAATAACACTACCTCTTATAATAAGATCTTCTACAATAAGAACAGCTCAAGTAGTTTCCTCAGTTGTCACTATAGTTTCTTCACTAATTTTTCTATCTGTTCTATTCATAGATCTGTACTCTCTACCTAGAGATACACAGTATTTATTGTCCTTAATACCTTACACAAATAGTGTATTAGCTATTCAGTACTATGCTTTTGGAGAAATAGGTTTATCATTCATGCATCTACTAATGCTCATAGGTTTGTCAATATCTCTAATTATTCTCTCTTCAAAGTTAATTAACGAAGAAAAATTATTGTTGAAACCTCTTTAAAAAAAATTTAAGAATAGTTTAAGGTAGTGTGTATACTCCTCTCTCTACTCTCTTAACCAAACCTTTCTTAAGTAATCTATTTAATGCTCCTCTCACAGTATTGTAATTTAGTCCTGTTGCCTTGCTAATCTCTTTAGGAGTCATCTTTTGTTTGCCTTTTAATGCATCAAGGATCTTTTGTGTGCTACTCATATGATCACCGATTAGATTCAGATCTTAGGAGGTTAATAAATGTTTCTAAGATCAATTAATCGAATCTCCTTAAATACCTTGTTAAAACGTGCTTCCTAAAGGTATTAATTAGATTAATGCTATACTTTTATGGAGAGTTTTTTGAGATACGAAATAATGTTCTTAAGTAGAGGAGGTCAGGGAGCCGTCACCTCCTCAAGAATTCTTGCAGTAACTCTAGTGAGAGAAGGACTATATGCTCAGGCCATACCAGAATTTGGTGCTGAGAGAAGAGGAGCTGTAGTAAGAACATATATTAGAGCTTCCCCAGAACCAATTAAGACACATGAAATGATTAGAGAACCTAATCTATTAGTAATATTTTCTAGAGGCATAATAGATTATTTAGGTGAAGGGATCAAAGAACTCACTAATATACCGGAATCAATAGTTAATACACAGTCCCCAATTAAATTCTGGAGAAAAACGTATGTAGTCAATGCCACGGAAATAGCACTTAAATTAAATCTAGTGATTGCTGGCTGGCCTGTTGTAAGTACTGCTCTTCTCGGATCTATCTCTCGAGTGACTGGACTATACAAACTCAGTTCATTGGAGGAAGCTATGAAAGAGTTCTTCAAAGGATCTGTTTTAGAGAAGAATATTGAGGCCGCTAGACTAGCTTATGAATTAACTCGTGAGGTGATTTAAGTGAAGGATCAAGTTGTTAAGAAAATTGATATTGATATAGACCCAAGAATCTATCTTATCTCAAGACCACGTGAGGGAGCTGCAGGGAGAACAGGTCTCTGGAGAGTTTTTAGACCGGTTGTGAACATAAGTAAATGTATTGATTGTGGAATATGCTGGCTCTATTGCCCAGAGGAGGTTATTACATGGAGTAAGGGTTCTAAGATAAGTATTGACTACACTTATTGCAAAGGTTGCGGCATATGCTCTCAGACATGTCCCGTGAAAGCTATTGATATGGTTCCAGAGGAGATGTGATATGGCTGTATCTATATCTAAGAAAAGAATCAAGACCGCTATGATAGGTAATCACGCAGTTGCTCAAGCAGTTAAAATGGCTCGTGTGAAGTTCATAGCCGCGTATCCGATAACTCCACAAACGATTATTGTTGAGAGACTAGCTGATATGGTTGAGAGAAAAGAGCTGGAGGCAGAGTTTGTTAATGTAGAATCTGAGTTCGCGGCATTGAGCACAGTGATGGGAGCCTCCCTAGCTGGCGTAAGATCCTTTACAGCTACTTCTTCACATGGTCTCTTATACATGTATGAGATGATTTGGTGGACTGCTGGAGCAAGATTACCTGTCGTAATGGCTGTTGTAAACAGATCTATTGGTCCACCATGGAATATTCATGTTGATCATAATGATATACTAACTATGAGAGATAGCGGCTGGATCATTGCTATGGCAGAGAATACACAGGAGGTATTTGATATGATTATTCAGGCATACAGAGTAGCGGAGGATAAGAGAGTTCTTCTCCCAGTAGCGATAGGCTTAGAGGGATTTGTTCTGAGCCATAGTGCTGAATATATAGAGATACCTGAGCAGTGGGAGATTGATAGTTTTCTTCCATCAAGAGATCCTGATGTACCCTATAGTATAAAACGTGGAGAAAAATTCTCTTTAGGTAACTTAGGTAAAGACGAGAATCATATGCTTCTTAAAATCGCGGCTATGAAGGCTATGGATAATGCTAGGAAAGTTATATACGAGGCCGATAGAGGCTATGGTAAGATAATTGGGAGAGAATACGGAGGTTTAGTAGAGAGATACAAAATCGATGACGCTAAATACGTACTGATCTCTATGGGCAGTTGGTCAGGAACCATAAAAGAAGCAGTAGATCTATTAAGAGAAGAGGGTTATTCGGTAGGATTATTAAGAATAAGATATTTTAGGCCATTCCCATACGAAGAGATCCTAAAGCACTTGTCTGGAGCGAAAGGAGTGGTGGTGTATGATAGAGATATTTCTCTGGGTAAAGGAGGTATTATAGCTACCGAGGTCCTAGATTATGTTGATAGAAACACATCGTTCTGGGGCGTGGTTACAGGCTTAGGTGGTGTAGATGTCTCCTCTAAAGAATTTGCCGACGTCTTTAAGAAATTCGTAATGGAGATAGAGTTAAATGGTTTTACTAAGAGAGAGACTGTGTATTACCTCGGCGGTGAGGTGTTCGAGATATGAGTACTAGGGTGAGAATCGATCAAATACCCAAGGAGAGATACTCTCTACCTGGAAATGCTGCTTGTCAAGGATGTCCCCACTTAATAGGTCTAAAGATCGTGGGCAAAGTGTTTAGAGGAGAGGCTACACTGGTGATCCCAGCCGGTTGTTCATCAATTATACCAGGCTATCATCCGTATACATCACTAGATATGAGAGTGATCCATGTACCATTCGCATCCGCCGCAGCAGTCGCTGGAGGTATAGCTCGAGCACTCAAGGTTAGAGGAGAAGATGCTGGGCCTGTGATCGTTTGGGCTGGTGATGGAGCAACCTTTGATATCGGTTTCGCAACTCTTTCTGGCTCCGCGGTGAGAGAAGACGATATAATTTATATAGTATCTGATAATGAGGCATATATGAACACTGGTGTTCAAGCAAGCGGCTCAACTACCTATGGTGCTAAAACAACCACTACCCCGGTCCTGGGTAAGAGAGATAAAAGAAAAGAAATAGATCTTATAATGTTAATGCATAAAATACCCTACGTAGCAACAGCTAGTGTAGCGTATCCACTAGATTTCTACGAGAAACTTATGAGAGCCTCTGAGATCAGAGGCTTTAAATTCATTCACTTACATTCGCCTTGTCCACCTGGTTGGAGATTTGACGATAGTGAAACAGTTGATATAGCTAGATTAGCTGTTGAAACAGGTGCATGGATACTCTTTGAGTACAACCAAGGGAAACTAGTTATTAGCCCAAGTAGCAGACTTTATAGCGACAAATCTCGTAGAAAACCCCTCAGACAATATCTAGAGAGACAAGGAAGATTCGCTGGTATAACTGATGAGGATATGAAGGTTATCGAGGAAATGATCGATAATAACTGGAGGATATTGCTAGAACTCGAAAAATTATTTAAGTAAATTTTTATCATTACTTCAGCGGATTTTCCTCTAAACTTATTACCAATGGTCTAGGAATGTGTTGAGATAAGGGTAAGAGAGTTTCGGAGCGTAGTATGTTTTAATTACACGAAAAAAGGTGCTAGCTTCGGAGAGAGGATTCAATAGTAAATTAATTAAGTCTTTTATCTAGAAGATAATAAAATAGGTCCTGTACAAAGCAAGAGAGTAGATGCTAAAGTGCCTGAAACAGTCTCGGAGAAGAGAATTCGTGGAGACAGGATTTCATTAATTGATTCTGTGTGCTCTAAGAAGCATTGTGTAGCTATAATAGCTGAGAAACCTAAATCCGCATATAAAATCTATCAAGCTCTAGGCCCTGGGACAAAATTATCTATTGAGAATATTCCTGTTTACATGATCGATAGGATAGACAAAGTCCTTGTTATTATTCCTGCGGCAGGTCATCTCTTTACATTATCTACTGATACTAGAGGGTATCCAGTATATGATTACAAGTGGGTTCCTAGACACTTAGTCGAGAAAAAATATGGGCATTTAGTTAGATTCTACAGAGTATTTTCTAGAATTATGGGTAGGATGAGGGAGTATATTAATGCGTGCGACTACGATATCGAAGGCTCTGTGATAGGATACATGATCATTAAGCACTGGGGAGACGTGAAGAGAGCTAAGAGAATGAAGTTTTCGACACTAACCAAAGAAGATATATTGAAGAGTTTTAATTCATTGAATCCTCTGGATATAGAGATGATCGAAGCGGGACTAGCGAGGCATGAACTTGATTGGATCTGGGGTATTAATATCTCGAGAGCTATAACAGATCTCTACAATAGAAGAATTAATCAGAGAAAGATATTAAGTGCTGGTAGAGTGCAGACACCAACTCTCTTCGAGGCTTTGAAGAGATATGTTTCTAGAGAAGTTTTTGTTCCAGAGCCTCTATATAGGATCAGAATAAAATCAGTTTATAGAGGCTCTGTAATCGATTTCGAGGATGAAGGAGAGCCTCTCCGCACGAAGACTGAGGCTATTAAACTTAAAGAAGAGATCTTGTCCAGAGGATTTATTGAAGTTACTGAAGCTTATTCGAGGGAAATTAGATATAGCTCTCCTCATCCTTTCAATTTAGGAGATTTACAGGAAGAGGCATATGCTATATATGGAATAGCCCCCTACGAGACACTTAAGATCCTCGAGGATCTTTACTTAGAGGGACTGATAAGTTATCCAAGAACAAATAGTCAGAAGCTTCCTGAGACACTAGATAATAGAGGTATTATTCAAAATCTCTCAAGGATCCCTGAGTATAGAGTATTTACCCAAAAACTTCTTCAGAAAAAAATTCTTAAACCTAACAATGGCGAGAAAGAGGATCTTGCTCATCCAGCGATTTACCCAACTGGTGAAGTTCCTAGTCATAGGCTAGGCGCTAAACATAAGATATTATATGATCTTGTCGTGAGAAGATATCTAGCCACTTTCTACAATGATCTTGTCGTTAAAGATATTCAAATAAAGGGATGCGTAAAAGAAAGATGTTTCAGGGCATCGGGAAGAAAGATCTTAGAGAAAGGTTGGTATGAGGTGTACCACTTTTATAATATAAGGGAAAATATTATCCCAGAAATTAGTAAGGGTGTATCAATACCTATTCGAGAGATCAAGATAGTGAAAACGTATACTAAACCTCCTAACCTATACAATAAAGCCACTTTACTAAGGTGGATGGAGAGTGAGAATATAGGTACTGAAGCAACTAGGGCGGAGATTATAGAGACTCTGTTTAAAAGAGGGTATTTAAACGGAAGAAGAATAAAAGTGACTAACCTTGGTTTTGAAGTAGTTAGTATCTTAGAAAAATATTTCCCGGAACTTTTATCACCTGATCTAACTAGAAAATTCGAGATTCATCTCACGGATATTATGATGGGTAAGAGACGTAGGGAAGAAGTTGTTAAGGAAGCTATTAAAACAGTCAACTTCTTAATAGAGAAATTTAAGAAAGAACTGATCCATAACGTAAATAGGGGTCTGAGTACAGAGAAATGTGTAATATGTAGTCTAGAGAGGTCTCCTGAGAGTAAATACGGTTTTTGTAGATTACATGAAGAAGCTCTACAGAATTTATACAAGGCCTATAAGAGTTGGGAGAATGATGGTTACGATTGGGATACATTCCTAGATAAAGTATATAAAAACAAGTTATCAGGGAAATTTATTAAAGATGTGATAAATTATCTTTATAAGAAAAATTATTCTTAGATAGTAATGTCAGCAGGAAAATATGGAGACGCAAGATCTCTTCAGATCTATGCTCAATTAACGTTGTCAATAGCTGTTCTATTAATACTTTATCTGATCTCTATCTATGATCAGGTGAGCGCGGATCTTCTAAAGAAAGTAAATTATTTATCTATGAGTATCTACACTATATTTATACCATTTCTCGTAGCATTATTTTTACTTATTTCTCCCATAGATCTTATGATAGTATCTATACCAGATCTCTTGTACAGCATTTATATTATTTATTCAAGGAATAACTTAATCACTAAGTATTCCTTCGCTTTATTCGGTGATCAAATAATATCCACATTGGTACTGATTTTTAGTTTTCTTATAGTGGTCTCTAGATATAGAGCTACTCTCAGACCAAGAAATTTCTACCGAGATATTCATTTTCTAAGGAACTTCTTCACACCTAGTTTTAATAGAGAGAGTATTAGCAATATACTTATCACAATGGGTTTGGTTATGATGCTTCTAGTTTTTCTAGAGATGATAATAAGAACTCTCTTTAATACAAGTCAAATATTCTTATCGTACTGGTATCTACTGGGTGCATTGATCAGTAGCATATTTCTAGCAAAAAATTCTCGCTATCAAGTATATTTTGCGCCTATCGCTGTTTTATCATGGCTTTCTCTATCACTCATATATGTGAGCTATTCCGAGATCTCTATTAAGAGAAAGGGGTTTGCTAGAAGGGGTTTTACTGATTCCTCTGTTGTGCATATAGATGGTGTGGTTATTAATCGAGGGAAATTGTATATTGATCTTTCCACAAGAAGATCTCCTCATATACTGATCGTGGGTGCCACAGGTAGCGGAAAAACTCAGATGAGCAAGAGAATATGTGATTCGTTATCTAAGAATAATGTGGCAACTATTATTATTGATCCTCATAATGAGTACGTGGATCTAGGTTTTGAAAGATACGGGATCCACGAGATAACTGGAATAATACTTAGTGAGATAGCCGGTTCAAGAGAATCCATAGAAGAATTTATTGATATATTAAGAGTAGCTTTTAGACTAGGTTCGTTGCAAGTAGCTGTTCTATCCGATATTATCCAGGAGTATTTTCAGGGGTATAGAGATCTTAGAGATCTCACGAATTTTATCGAGAAAAAGATCTCAGAGAGCGATAATAGTGAGATCCAGAGAGCACTTAGGAGCGTGCAGTTCTATATTCGTCTACTTCTCGAGAGTATTCCTCAGGATATTGAGTACTCAAGTCGTTACTCAATAGATCTAAACAGATCTATGACAATAGATCTCAGCTATATCGCAAAGAATGAATTCATAACAGAAGTTTATGTATACTTCCTCCTAAGACATATATGGAGGAAAATAAGAGAGAGGGGATTTAGTGAAAAGATAGAATACTATATAGTTCTAGACGAAGCACATAATCTACTTAGTGGTAGGGTTTCTGAACTGATCTCAAGGATCCTTAGAGAAAGTAGAAAATTTGGTCTAGGAGTGATCATAGTATCTCAGTTAATAGATCAGAGAATAAAAGAGTTTTTTGGGAACATAGGCAGTTTATTAATTATGAAGACCTTTGATAGAGAAACACTAGACTTCATTGAGTCAGCAACAAAAATAAGTGCGAGTTTAGCATCTTCTCTTAGAGAAACAGAATTTTTATTCATAGATCTTTACAGAGAAAAGATTTTTTACAGAGGAAAACTCTTGTTTAAAGAAGAATAATTATGCCGCCGGCGGGATTCGAACCCGCGACCCCCGGATCTCCCAGGTCGACCGTATGAGTCCGGTGCTCTACCAGCTGAGCTACGGCGGCTCTCTAATTCAATAATTATGTTCCGAGGTTTTAAGGATTAGTGGTTGTCCGCGCCCATTAGCTAAGTACTTATGTTGTTTGGGTTATCTTGGATGCTACGAGCACGAGCCTCCTCCTCAATACTCACTCTCTTTTCGCGAGTTCATCGGAGGCTTCATCAACGGGTACCACTTGACCTGCTTTACGATGGATTACAGCTCTGCCTCTGATGGCCACCCCATCGTCATTGAGGCGGGAGAAGAGATTTATGCAGATAACATATCGTGTATTAAAAGCGAAGCCGCATCTTCTGCTTTTAAAATGATCCAGCTAGCCCTATTGACTTTATCCACATAGCCGCAAACAGGACACTTGATAGATGTCTTCCTAGTGTCGAGTTTCATAGCGCTTAATCCTTTCTCGTAGAACTTGTAGTTTAGGTAAAACACCACTTTGCGGTATATGGGAGCGTGAATAGTCCGTAGCTCAATTGTCTATTTTTCTCACATTACCAAGTTTTAAATCCTTTAGATCCTTCCTTACAAGATCTGCAATGATCTGCTTTGATAATTCGGCGAGGTATGTTGTTATCTTCTTCAACCAATGGAGCTAGCTTGAATTTCAAAGTCTTCTCAACTACTTTCTTCATTCATCACCAGCTTTTCCATTAGCTTTTTACTTTCTTGAGCTTCTGAAAGTGCTTCCCGTATATTCTGGTGACGAAGTTTGTGATTATTAATATGAAGTTCTCTACAAGCTCTTCTTCGTAGCTCTTTTCGCTTTCCGAGTGACTCGAAAAACCTTCTAAGATACTCGAATCCGAACCTCGTTAATCTATCTCTAAACTCGACTACGATAACGTCAATTTGCTTCTTAACAACTATGCTGAAGAGTTTTTGCAACCCGCTCCTCTTCTCACTTAACTCGCTGACAACATCTGTCACAATGTCGACTGCTTTATATCCCTTTACAGAGCAGTAATTCCTCAACCTCTCGGTTTGTCTATCTAAGTTGTTTTCTCTCTTCTGCTTATTAGAAAAGGCTCTGGCGTAAACAACAACTTTAATTTCCCTGGGCTGAGCTCAGCGGAGAAATCTTATAATCTCGCTCTCGGGGATTATCCAGAACTTTCCAACTCTAATAGCTTTAATTTTACAAGTGTAAGCCTCGTCTTTCAGGACAGGTATTGATGTCAATGAGAGTAGGATTGTTTTAGTAAATCATATTCTCATTAGAGAGTTTGAGAAATTAATCGATAGAGCTCTAAGTTTTAGATTATTGGCTGAGAATCTTCAGAGAAAATATTCATCTACTAGATACAATGCTTGGCTAAGGATAAGAGGGATTCTTAGAAAAATAAAAAGCTTTCAGGGGAAGGCTGGAAACATTGTAAGGACTGGGTTAAGAGGAACTCTAAGTAGATTATTGAGATCGCTAGAAGCAATAGATTCGCTGTAGCCGTAGAGGATCTGATGAATCTTGTTGAGGCATTGAGAAAACTACCAAAGAATCACAGGATAGCATTGATCATGTTTGGATACCAGAAGACCGATTTTTTGGATCAGTTAGCAAGTAGTTAAGAGAAGTGTGCTAGTAATAGATGTTGAGCCAAGATACAAATCAACAATTTGCTCAGTGTGGATCTAAGCTTATTGAAAATAGTTATAGAAGATTAAGGTGTCCTAGATATGGTTTTGAGACTGATAGAAACTTGATCGAGACTCTGAACACTAGGAGAAAAGCTATTGTTCAAATAGGAGGTTTTCTGATCACCTTGACTGCCCAGCAGATGACAAATATATCTCCGAATAGATGCTGGGAACTAATGAGCTCCCTAAAGGCCTGCCCTTTAGGGCGAGGAGAGAGGTCAGACAGGGTATAATCTATAGGGATCAAGTTTTAAATAAAAATAATTATTTATATTTTCTTTAGCATAAATAGTATGTTGAGGGGAGTTTTTTGATAACTATTATTGGATCTGGTAGAGTTGGTACAGCTGCTGCTATATATATAACGTTTCAAGAACTGGACGATGTTTTGCTAATAGATGTTGTTCCTGGGAGACCTCAGGGTGAGGCTCTAGATCTTTCACATGCTCTATCTATCCTAGGTAAAAGTGTGAAGGTCTATGGATCTAATGATTTCAAGGATATGAGCGGATCAGATCTTGTTCTTGTGACAGCGGGATTTCCCAGAGGTCCAGGGATGACAAGAGAGCAATTAGTAGAGAAGAATGCTGAGGTAGTCAGAGACATTGCTAAGAAAGTTGTCGAATACGCTCCTAATGCCCCAGTGATACTTACAACAAATCCTCTCGATGCAATGGTTTATGTCTTCTATAAAGCTAGTAAAATGCCGAGAAATAAAGTGATTGGTTTTAGTGGTGTATTAGATTCTGGTAGAATGAGGTACTATATAGCCAAGAAATTAAATATCTCTCCAGCCGATGTAGAAGCTGTTGTTATAGGTCAACACGGAGAGAAAATGTTCCCGGTACCTAGACTAAGTAGAGTATTTGGGAACCCGCTTGAGAAGGTATTGTCCAAGAAAGATATAGATGAAGTAGTGACAGACACCATAAAGGCTGGTGCTAAAATAATTGAGTTAAGAGGATACAGCTCATCATATGGACCAGGAGCAGGATTAATGCTTATGGCTAAAGCCATTAAGAAAGACGAAAAGAAGACGTTCTTCGCGAGCGCTTGTTTAGACGGCGAATACGGTTTAAGAGATATATGTGTTAACGTTCCAGTAATTCTAGGAAGGAACGGTATTGAGAAAGTAGTTGAGCTAGATCTGAGTTCAGATGAGAGAAAATTATTTGAAGAATCTGTTAAAGCAATAAGAGATAACGTGGCTCAAGTACCTCCCAAGTATCTAGAGTAATCCTTTAAAAGAGTCTTTTTTCTAATATTTTGGTTAGTTTTTTACTCTTATCTTCTTAGAAACAGATCTTAATATGTATAAACATTTCTCAAATAGCTATATATATTTATAATATTGGAGGATATAATAGATATAAGCTGTGGAGTTAATAATTATTATCAGTAGGTTAATGAGTTGAGCTTCAGAATCAAGAAACTTCCTAAAAGCGAGGAAGATATGAGAGAGATTGTTAGAGAGATTCAGGAGAGAGAAGAAAGAGAGCATGGAGTAGAGGTAGAACATGAACATGAGCCTCATCACAATCATGAGCACGAACATGATCATTACCATGAACACCAAGCGTCATCTGTCGGAGTCTCGGCTGAGTTGCTAGATGCGATTGCTCATATAATGGAGCATCAATTAGGAGAATTAGCACAGATCTCAGAGAGGACTAATCGTATGACTAGGTCTATAGATGATCTGGTTTCCTCAATCGATGAATTAAAAGAGCTTGTGAGAGTATTAATAAAGCTTCAGCTAGCTCAATTAGTAGAGGATAGAGACACAAAGAAAAAACTTATAGCTGATGCAATAGATAAGTTATAGGGCTAACTAAATTGCCTGAGCTAAAGAAAATAGAAGTTATACAGATCCCTATACCCGAGGGTGCTAACGTTATAATTGGACATTCACACTTCATAAAAACAGTCGAGGATGTCTATGAAGCACTTGTAACCTCTGTCCCAGGAATAAAATTTGGGTTAGCATTTAATGAAGCTAGTGGAAAGAGATTAGTTCGTGTAGATGGAAACGATGAGGAACTTATAAAACTAGCATCAGAAATGGCTCTAAAAATAGGTGCTGGACACTTCTTTATTATATACATCAAGAATGCTTGGCCTATAAATATTCTGAATAGATTAAAAGATGTTCAGGAGGTCGTGCGGATCTTTGCTGCGACATCAAACCCTCTACAAGTAATTGTTGCTGAGACAGATCAGGGAAGAGGGGTATTGGGTGTCATAGATGGATATACGCCACTAGGTGTAGAGAAAGAAGAAGATGTTTCTGAAAGAAAGCAGTTTTTGAGAAAAATAGGTTATAAGAGGTAACGTGGAGGTGTAAAATATTTCTGTAGAGAGAAAAATGGCTAAGGCAGACATCTACTTACTTAAGAAATATATGTTCTCTAGCGAGTATCTAACTATTGAACTACTGAAGACAGAGAAGATAGTCAACGATGTCGAGGTTTCTCTCACATATGATAAAGAGGTTCTGAGAGAGATTGACTTAGGAAATTTTTTTCATTATACAAAGATTTTCTTGAGGAGAACACTATAGATTATGTACTAGCTATAGCAAAGATAAATAGTATCGAGCACCAAGTTCTTTACCTATTTAAAGAGTTATCAAGGGAGGTATTCATTTCACTACCTAGGCTTACTAGAGTAGATAGGTTAGGTGTTATATGTAGAGAGAAAAATAGAGAAACTGTGTCAAGTTCGGAGAATATATTTAAAGGTGAAGATATTAGATGGTTATTTCCTAGCGAAGAAAGAAGAGATATAGAGACATATTTCTTATTCGAGGGGGCATATAGTTTGGGAACAAACTGTGATTTAATAGTGATCCAGAGTGAGGGTGGAACACTGATTCTGAGCCCTCCAAAACAACCTGAGATTAAAAAAGAGGAGAAAAAGATTAAACGTGAGAAAGAGAAGGAATCAAAGAAAAAGAGAGAAGGAGAGAAGAAGAAAGTCAAGAAGAGATCTAAGAGAAAAACAAGTACTAAAAGAAAAAAGAAGAGATCTAAGTAATTTCATTGAAGAACAAGTGCTAGAATAGCCTTTTGGACATGTAATCTATTCTCTGCCTGATCCCACACAATACTGTTAGGTCCATCCATAACTTCGTCGGTTACTTCCTCACCTCTGTGAGCAGGTAGACAATGCATAAAAACAGCGTTTCTCTTGGCCAGAGACATTAGTTTCGTATCTACTCTATAAGATTGTAAGTCTCTGATCCTTTTTTCTCTCTCAGCTTCTTGACCCATTGAAACCCATACGTCTGTATATACAACATCAGCTTCTTTAGCCGCCTCTCTAGGATCCTCGGTTATATGTATCGAACCTCCAGATTTTTCAGAGAATTCATAAGCTTTCTCCAGTATATGCTTAGCTGGTTGATAATTCGACGGAGTGGCGATCCAGAAGTCAATCCCTAATCTAGATCCCACAGCTAGAAGACTATTAAGAACATTATCACTACCATCTCCAACAAAAGCTATTTTTAATCCTTTGAATCTCCCGAATTTCTCGTGGATTGTGAAGAAGTCTGATACTGCTTGTATAGGATGCTCTAAGTCACTTAATCCATTTATAATAGGTATTGAGGAGTAGTTGGCGAGTTCCTCTAGATCAGATTGTCTATAAACTCTAGCAACTACACCATCTAAGTATCTACTGAGGACTCTCGCGGTATCAGCTATGGTCTCTCCTCTACCTAGCTGAAGCTCGTTCCAAGACATATATAGTGTATCTCCTCCTAATTGCTTCATAGCAACTTCGAAACTAACCCTAGTTCTTGTGCTGGGTTTCTGAAATATTAAGCCTAGTATCTTGCCTCTTAGTACAGGAATTATTCTCTCTCCTAAATAGAATCTCTTCTTTAGATCTCTAGATAAATCAAATATTTGATAAAGATCTTCTTCATCAAGATCAAGAGCAGATAATATATGCTTACCTCTTAACTTATTCCTCATACAAACTCCCTAATAAGAACCTCAACGCCCGCTAAAAACCTTTTTTAACAATAAAATCAGTATAATGACATCTTCCACAATACCATCTCTCTCCTCCACCATCTTTATAGTAGCCCATTACAGCACCACATCTCGGGCATATCCTATTCTTAAGTCTTATCCTGTTTCCCTCAATAATATAGAGAGATGATCTGAATCTCTTCTCCTTAGCCATCTCTATAATCACCTCTACTCAGATTTCTTCTTTTTTTCACCACTATCTCTAGCTAATACATATTCCTGCTCAAATTTTTTAAGTGTCTCTATATCACTATAGATCTTTGCAATAATACGAGAGCTGCCTCTTCCATAGCTGGTATCTATTCTTCTTATAACAACGAGATCTTTGTCCACGGAATATACTTTAGATAAAATTTCTCTGATCTCTGTTCTAGTAGGTGTTCCAATACCTACATGCTCTATTCTCGCTTCAATCTCTCTTCTCTTCAGTAAATTATTGAATTTCTCACTTAAGATAAATAATACTCTCTTATCATCGATTTTTACTACCTTTAGAGGTTTCTCCAACTTACTCAATCCTTTTATTGAGATTATCTATAATTACTTTTAAAGATTGATGTAATTTATAACTAATTTTTCATGTGCTGTCAATGAAATAAAGAACATGTACTCTAGACAAATAATTCATCTTCATGTATAAGAGCTATATGAGAAGAATATGGTAGAGAGATAATAGATAAAGAGTAAATGAGAGCATTATTTGTTTACTATGATCTAGCTAAAAAATTAACTTTTTATTTCAATATGGATCTCTATAGTAGATGTTCTCACTAGTCTCCCATCCTGTGTTTTTAGTTGCTCGCTTCCGATCTCGATTTTCTTGACGTCTACTCTATCTTTTAAAAATCTTTTTCTAACGATCTCTACGGCATCAACAGCTTTACTAATTGCTCTTCCTCTTGCTTTCACAACTATATTATTCATTCCTTGACTATTCATTTGTAGTATTGCTAAGACATAGTTCATAACAGGTTTCTTTCCCACTAGTACAGTATTAACAGCTGGTGGCTGTGTCGCCAAGATATTTCACCTCTTAGACTCTTTTTTCAGGCATATAAAAGTTTTTTCTTTTTTAAGTACTCCTGAGTATAAGATCTCTCGATTAATTATATAGGCTTCTGCCAAATATTACTTTTGGTGATTTATTTCATGAGGATCGCCATAGGATCTGACGATATTTACCCGGCAGCCTTATTCCTTAAAGAATATCTTGAGAAAAAAGGATACAAACTAGTCTTAGTAGGATCTATGAAAACAAATAAGCCAGAGCCCTGGCCCAACGTGGGTTTTGAAGTAGGTGAATTAGTTGCTAGAGGAGAAGTGGATTTTGGAATAGTAATATGCTATACAGGAACAGGAGTATCAATAGCGGCTAATAAGGTGAAAGGTGTGAGAGCGGCTCTGGTTTTCGATGCTAAAAATGCTAAGGGTGCTCGTTTGTGGAATGATGCAAATGTGTTAGCATTAAGTGGTAGACTCACTTCACCAGAGGTTGCTAAAGAGATCATAGATGCTTGGTTAGAGACTAAAGAAATAGATCCTTCAGAGGCTCAAAATATTGAGGCTTTAAAGAAATATGATGAGAAGAGATGTTAAATAGATAATGTCTCCTGTATTATCTCTCTTAATTCATCGTCGAGGCTCTCTAATTTCGCTGGTTTAATACCCTTAGATCTGACTCTCCTAAGATCTCCTCTGATCCAGCTCTCATATATCTTCTCGCAATTCCCATAATTTCTACAGGAATTATCAATAAATTCGCGAATTCTTTCAAAAGCCTCCTCATCACTTAATTTAAGAACATTAATTAGATACGGAGACAAAACCTTAAGAATAAATCTCTTTCTACCATCTCGTAGTCCCTTAGAAATGATTTTCTCGATCCATTCTTTCTTTTTAGGTTCAGAGCTAATCTTTTTTCTGGTAAATATAGCTTCCTTAGCGGTCTCTAAGAAAAGATCTATTTTCTCAAGACATTCATCAGATATTTCTCCTGCGCATATGTTCTTAATATCTTCTAATAGTTTCCTCGAGCCCTCTGAGACGCTCTCCATATATTCTCGCATCCTTCAATATCCATATATTAATACTTGCACTTATAGATATAGAGGTAGAAAATGAGTGAGTTAATAAGAAGCTTTATAGCTGTTGAGATAGAGAATAGAGAGGTTCTAAACAAAATCATTAGAATAAGAGATATGATTGCCTCGATCAGCAGAGACGCTCTTAAAGTGGTCGAGGATGAAAATATTCATTTAACAATAAGATTCTTAGGAGAAATTGATAAGAGTACTCTCGAGAATGTCAAAAAGATCTTAGAGGAAGCTAAGATTTTCAAGAGATTCAATATTCATATAAAAGGCTTGGGGGCCTTCCCCAGCGTAGCTAGGCCGAGAGTTATTTGGGTAGGTGTCGAAGAAGGTTTCGAGGAACTGAAGAAAATAAGAAGATTTATTGATGAAAAAACCTCTGGGCTAAGGATCCATTCTGATCAACACGACTTCCAGCCTCACATAACAATTGCCCGTGTAAAGAGTAGTTTACCTCCTAAAGCAGTACAGATATTAATGAATTACTCAGCTGAGGACTTCGGCTACTCCCCTGTATCAAAACTAGTTCTTAAGAAGAGTCTCTTAACTCCTCGCGGCCCGATATACACAGATCTTTACATAGTTGAGCTTTCATAGGTGTCTTCTCTGGTCTCAATTAATGAAGAAAAAATTATTTACGTAGTTAATAAAGTGCTGAATAGTATTAAACCAAGTAAAGAGGAGATTAAGAGAGCTTATGAAGTATATGAGGTACTTAAAGGAGATCTAGAACCTTACTTCAGCGATATTAACGCAAATATACAACTTCACGGATCAGTTGAGAAAGATACAGCACTCTCAAAAGATCTTGATCTAGATATATTTGTACTCATACCTAAGAGCTTAGGGAGAGAATGGATAAGAAAAGAATTTATAAAGAGAGCTAAAGAGGCATTAAAGAAATATGATATTGAGGAGAGATATGCTGAGCATCCTTATCTAAGGATCAGGTTCAATGAGAGTATAGAAGCTGATATAGTCCCAGCGCTAAAGATCGATGATCCTAAGGAAAGTATTACAGTAGCGGATAGAACACCATTCCATACACAGTATGTTAAGAGTAGATTAAATCAGGAGATGAGAGATTCAGTGAGGTTACTCAAGAAATTCATGAAAGGTGTAAGGGTCTACGGAGCTGAAGTTAAAGTAGGCGGTTTCTCTGGATATCTATCAGAGCTTCTCGTGATCAAATATGGATCTTTTATAGAAGTTCTTAAAGAAGCTAGTAAATGGAGAATACCTGTTGTAGTATCACTCGATGAGAAAGAGGATCCTTATACGCTGAGAAAAATATTTCCAGACGCCTCATTTATCTTCCCGGATCCCGTAGATCCTAGGAGAAACGCAGCTGCAGCTGTGAGAGAAGAGACGTTATCAAGATTCATATTAGCTTCAAGAGCATTTTTGGAGGATCCTTCTGAAGACTTTTTCTATCCTCCTGAACCTTCCACAGATCTTGTTAAGAAAAGATCTCGCGAATTATGCTATTTACCTCTTAAAGTAGAAATTACGAAGAGAGATTCTCCTGATAACATATGGGGTCAATTACATAGATTAAAGAGAAGAGTCTTCAATACATTGATAAGTGAAGGATACGAACCACTCTACATAGATGTTTATTGGAATGAGAAAAATAATCCAATAATATACCTGGAGTTGCCTAATGAGTATTGTGAGAAGAACTTTATATGGAGAGTAGTTGAAGGTCCTCCAGTGCATAGTTTAGAGAGTGATAATTTCATAAAGAAACAATTAGATTTGGGGGAGGGCTACTGGATCAGAGAGAATAGGATCTTCGGCAGAAGAAAGAAATATCTCGATGATTTACTTAGAAGAGTGAGAGAACTTTCTCAATTAAATAGTATTAGATGTTGTGAAAGAATTTTGGATAAAGAAAGCTTCTTAGAGTATATTGATGATCATGACTATCTTGTCTGGATAGGCGAGGTTTTGTTAAAAACTCCTTCTTACCAATTCAAGAAATTAGGTAGTAGACAAGAATTCAGGGGTTTATAGCTATATATCCCCCCTTATCTATTCTTATTAATCCTTGCTCATAGAGATCTCTTAGGATCTTCTGTGCTTCTACTCTATCTAAACCCAGCTCTCTCATAAGGATCTTCACGGCATCGCTATGTTTATATAGTCCATAGATCTCAAATGCTTCAGATAAGATATTCAATACCTCACTATATCGCTTAGAAATCTCTAAGTCATAGATCTTATTATACTCATCAACCCTAAATATAGATACATCTCCATCAGAGCTTCTCATCACATAGGTACTAGGTCTCAAACTACTAGAAATTGTAACTATGGGGTCGAATCCGTAGGACCGAATAGTTGCTCCACCAGTGTCTGTATAGAGACTTCTCGCCTGAGCTAACTCGTCTCTGTACTTTATTAAATACTCTGCTGGAGAGAGTATTATTAGAGGATCTCCTACACTCAGAACTATTCTATCTAAAAAATCCTCAAATAAGTCGCTCTCCCCAAAACTCCTTTCAGCTACTCTCCATATGTCTAATATATAAACTCTACCGAACCCTTCTCTAATTAGATGCTTTATGTTATGTTTGAGGATCAATAGATGTATTCTACGGATCTTTGATACAAAAGCAGGTTTTTTCTTAAAAGAACTATAAATCATGTTTAGGGTTTTAGACTTCTCACTCATGAAGTATTTAACCTCATACTCTACTTAGAAGTACTAAGTAAAGAATTGATAACACTATAATAAGTAATGGTGAAATCATAATCTCGGTAGAACCTATTTTAATTGATACTAGTATTAGTGGTCTTAGCTCGCTAGGGATCTCATTATACACTCTACGGATCTCTGGTAAATAAGCTATTATTAATCCAATTAAAAGAATTATTATACCTAAAACAATGAGAAGAAGACCTGTTAACTCGAGGGGGCTACTCAGTAAATCACTATAGGGCTTCATCTATATACACTCTATAAATAAAATGTTTTTGGAACAAAATATTTATATTAGGAAGATCCATGTAAAAATGCTTATTACATTGTTAAAGGCTTTATACATATAGTGGAGTTTGGTGTAGAGAATGGTTAGATATAAATCTGTTGAGCAGATCCTTAGGATAATGAGGAATCTAGAGCAGATAAGAAACATAGGTATTATAGCGCACGTGGATCACGGAAAAACAACATTAACAGATACGCTACTAGCGGCAGCGGGTATTATATCTGAGAAATTAGCCGGTGAGGTACTAGCGCTTGACTACCTAAACGTTGAGCAGCAGAGAGGAATAACCGTTAAGGCAGCTAATATAAGTCTTTACTATGAGTTCGCGGGTAAGCCTTATGTTGTTAATCTAATTGATACTCCAGGGCATGTTGACTTCAGCGGCAAAGTCTCGAGAAGTCTGAGAGTACTTGATGGGGCAATAGTTGTTGTAGACGCTGTGGAGGGTGTTATGACGCAGACAGAGACTGTTCTGAGGCAAGCTCTTGAGGAAAGGGTCAGACCTCTATTGTTCATAAACAAGATCGATAGATTAATTAAAGAACTTAGAATGAGTCCGAAGGAGATTCAAGATAGATTTGTGCAAATAATTAGAGAAATAAATGCGTTGATTGATGTATATGCTGAACCTGAATATAAGGAGAAGTGGAAGCTTGATCCTGTGAAAGGTCAAATAGCGTTTGGATCAGCGAAGGACAAAATAGGATTAACAATACCATACTCTCAGGCAAAGGGTGTTAAGATAAGTGATGTTATAGCGGCTTACGAGAAAGGTAGAGAAGCTGTTGAGGAGCTACAGAGAAAAATACCTCTCTATGAAGCTTTACTAGAGATGGTTATAAAACATGTGCCTAATCCAAGAGAGGCACAAGCTTATAGAATACCTAAGATATGGAGAGGTCCTGTTGATAGTGATATTGCTAAAGCTATGATGAGAGCAGATCCCGATGGCCCCACTGTTTTCCTGATAAATGATATGAGACATGATCCGCATGCTGGTTTAGTGGCTACAGGAAGAGTATTATCTGGCTGGCTCGAAGAAGGTAGAGAATTATACTTAGTCAATGCAAAGACTAACCAAAGAGTACTTCAAACAAGCCTATATATGGGACCCTTCAGAGAACCGGCAGACAAAATATATGCAGGTAATATAGCAGCGGTTCTAGGTCTCGACAAAGCTAGGTCTGGTGAAACCGCGGTCGATCCTTCTCTAAAAGAAAATATGGTGCCTTTTGAAAAGATCTCCTATATATCGGAGCCAGTGGTAACAATAGCCGTGGAGCCTAGAACACCAGGTGAGTTAACAAAGATGGTTGAGGCATTAAAGAAACTTATTATAGAGGACCCGAACCTTGTTCTAAAGATAAATGAGGAGACGGGTGAGTATCTACTCTCAGGAATGGGTCAGGTTCATTTAGAAGTTGCTTTAACACTACTTAAGGAGAATTTCGGTGTTGAGGTAAAGACTTCTGCGCCTCTAATAATATATAGAGAGACTATAAGAACATCCTCGCAAGTTCTGGAGGGTAAATCACCTAATAAACACAATAAGCTATACATAAGTGTTGAGCCGTTGAATGAGGAGACAATCAAATTAATAGCTACTGGTGAGGTTTCTGAGGATCAGGATCCTAGGGAGAGAGCTAAGATCCTCAGAGATCGTGCTGACTGGGACTATGATGAGGCTAGAAGAATATGGGCTATCGATGAGAACATAAATGTTTTCATTGACAGAACATCTGGTGTACAGTATCTTAGAGAGGTTAGAGACACAATAATACAGGGATTCAGGCTATCAATGAGAGAAGGACCATTAGCCATGGAGCCCGTGAGAGGTGTTAAGGTTATTTTACATGACGCAGTAATTCACGAGGATCCTGCTCACAGAGGACCTGCCCAGCTGTATCCGGCTACTAGAAACCCCATATACGCTGGAATGCTAATGTCTAAACCAACCCTATTAGAGCCTATACAGAAACTAGATATTAAGGTTCCAATGGATTATATGGGTGAGATAACAGCTATAATAAGCAGAAAAAGAGGAAAGATACTTGAGGTACACGAATTATATGGTAATTGGGTCAGAATAATATCTGAGATACCACTTGCAGAGAGCACAGATCTAGCACAGCAACTAAGGGGAGCAACAGCTGGAAAAGCCTTGTGGGGAACAGAATTCGCTAGATGGTCTCCTGTGCCAGAGAGTATGTTAATGAGTCTGATAGCGAGTATAAGAACTAGGAAGGGTCTGAAGCCTGAGCCTCCGAAACCAGATGATTTTCTAGGACCATAATCTTCTATTTATTTCTTGATCTAACAGCGATTTCTAGTCTATAAACTTCTCCACAGACCAAACACGTAGTTATTTTCTCGATTCTTTTACCTCGATTTCTGATTCTTACACGTGAGGTCTTTCCAGGTACCAGAGGTGTTAGACACCTTTTACAGTATAATCTCTTAAGCCCCGGAGGGATCCTGACATTAGTTTCTCTTCTCATTTCCTCAATGATCCTTATGGCATTCCTCGCAAAATCAATCTTATCCTCTCTGACCCATTCAAAAGCTACTTTAATCAGGATCTGTGATCTTTGAATAACGAGATCTCTTAGCAGCGCTTTTTTCTTCACTTAATCTCCAAATATTCTGTATTATTTTCTCTAAACATTTTTTAAATACCTCTTTATTATTGAGGATGCTTCCATGTCTCGCAACAATAGATCTAGGATTCGCAGAGGTATTGAAAGTCTCTATGGAGCGATACTAACAACCATGCTTATTATATCATTTATATCATTATATACTATGTATAAAGAGGATCAGCGAAGGAGCTACGAGGCTATAATAAATTCTCTCAATATCGAGTACGAAAGATCCCTAGAGAATATATTCATTAGTGGTGTAAACTATAGTTCTAAGCAGATCTATATAAGCTCGAGTATAGATACAGAAATAGTAAGTATTTTAGCGAGTAGAAATGACACAACTTTATATATTGATCTTAGGAATACTTCATTGAAAATCCCAGGCGGTCTCCCCATAGCGCTACCAATTGATCTATCTGAGAAGATATTTAATTATGCAAAACAAGGTTATAAGATCTACCTAATTACTAAGAGAGGAAATCTAATATCACTGAATATAGATCCTTATATGAATAACTTAGGTAGTTCTCTCACGAATAATACTATATATAGTATGTTTGACTATGTATTTTATGCAGAGAAAGATGTGTACTACATAGTTTATGGAAGCTGGGATGTTTACATATATAATCAAAGCCTCGGCCTCCCACAGATCTACCCATATGTGTATATATGGGATATTAATACAAGCTACACAATATTCAGAGCACCTGAGAGCACATACATCTTTTTAAAAAGATCCTATCAGAACCGAGGTATAATGGAAACAAAAAGTTGGTTTAAGTCGCCGACAATTCTCTATGCTCAGGACCCTACGGATCTGAGAATAATACTTGATGTGTACCTAGACCCACCTTATCTCGGTAAGTGGACAAGAATCACTTGGGGATCAGGAACAACATCAATAAACTATATATATAATGGTAGTGTTGTTATAGTAATTAATGCGTCGTGGACGTATCCTGGAGGTTTAATTGCTTACTGGAAATATGAGAATTACGTAGAACCGAAGACGTATAATCTCACGGTAATAGTGAGGAACTTCGGCTTGGAACTATACATCGAGGCAACACATACACTAGTAACAAAAGATGCCGTGAATAAATTCTTAAGTAATTTGGCTTGGACAGGGGTTACGGGAGATTACTATTATCCATATATATTCTCGTCGGTTGTATTTCCGGGAGGAAGTAAATATGTAGGAGGTGATCTCTACAGATATCTGAATTTCACATTTAGTATACTAAAAGGCTCATATGGACAAACACCTGAGCCTCAGGCGAATGAAGTTGATCTATATATCTCAGTTGTTGGATACGTAAGTAAAACGTACTATCTAAATATTATTAACACGACTAAGTACAGCCCTGTAAATGGGTATATTATTACTAGTAATGGTAATAAGATCTTTGACTTATCTCCATTAATTTACTATGGATGGAGCTATAATTAAATATTTAGAGAATATATTGCTACTCTATGTTCTCGCTCTCAAAGCATTTTTTAAGTAGCTCAACTGTTCTGACATTCTCATCAATTGAGGTGACTATTATGCATCCATTAAACTCCAGTATTAATAGATACTTCATGAACTCTTTTGAGGATAGATCAGGGAATTCTTTTTTGAGATTTCTGAAGAGATCTGCGTCTCTCATTGATCCTCCTGCATCTTCTAGCTCTTCTAATAACGCTCTTATAACATCTGTTTTTGTATATCTTTTCAAGAAAATCACCTTAGTAAAATATGAAATTTTAGAAATCTTATAAATCTTATGATTCTTTTTAAGACAGCTGAGATATAACTCGTGAAAATCTGTGATCTATTAAGAATATATTGATGGTGAAATCGTTTTTCTAGGAACTCTTTGTTTAGCTCTTGAACTCCACATTTCATAGAACCTTATCATATCTTCATTTAATGAAGGCTTTATCTTATCAAGTGCTTTTAAGAAGTGTCTCATCTCTACTTTAGTAGCATTTATATCTTCTCTCAGAGCGTATAAACCAGCTTCTCTGACTACAGCGGCTATATCAGCTCCTGTGTATCCATCAGTAGCCTTCGCTAAGTACTCTAGGTCTACATCTTCGGCTAATGGCATTTTTCTTGTGTGTACTTTAAATATCTCGATCCTTGAATTATAATCTGGTGGAGGAACATATATTAACTTATCGAATCTCCCTGGTCTGAAAAGTGCTGGATCTAGCAGATCAGGTCTATTAGTTGCTCCAATAATAAACACGTTCCTCATAGATTCTATGCCGTCGATCTCGGCAAGTAATTGGCTCACAATACTCTCCATTACATGGGTACTCTCACTATACATACCTCTCATTGGGAATAATGCATCAATTTCGTCAAAGAATATTATTGCGGGGGCATATAATCTGGCTTTTCTAAAGATCTCTCTAATAGCTCTCTCACTTTCACCAACCCATTTGCTTAAGAGCTCTGGTCCCTTAACCCAGATCATGTGAGCACCACTTTCATTAGCTATTGCTTTACCAAGTAATGTTTTTCCCACGCCTGGTGGTCCGTAGAGAAGTATTCCCTTAGGAGGATCTATACCTAATCTCTTATACACGGTAGGGTTCTTAATAGCCCACTCAATAGACTCAATAAGTTCTTGTTTAACCTCATCTAAGCCTCCGATATCACTCCACTTAACGTCGGGGATCTCTATATGAACCTCTCTCAAACCACTTGGTGTGATCTCTTTATAAGCGTCTAAGAAATCACTCATAGAAACCCTCAGATTCTCGAGAAGCTCAGGACTAATACTTTCTCTATCAAGATCATTTATATTAATATTTCTTCTAATAGTTCTTAGAGCAGCCTCCTTAACTAACGCTGCTAGATCAGCTCCTGTGAAGCCGTGGGTTATCTCAGCTAATTTCTCAAGATCAACGTCTTCGGCAAGTGGAACATTTCTTGTGTGTATCATCAAAATCTCTAATCTACCGCTTTTATCTGGTATAGGTATCTCAATTTCTCTATCAAATCTACCAGGTCTCCTAAGCGCGGGATCTACTGCATGGATCCTATTTGTTGCACCAATAACAATAACATCGCCTCTACCTTGTAAACCGTCCATTAGGGTCAGTAGCTGAGCAACGACTCTTCTCTCAACTTCACCAACAACCTCATCTCTCTTAGGTGCTATAGCATCTATCTCATCAATGAATATTATTGCTGGAGCATTTTTACGGGCTTCTTCAAATATTTCTCTTAATCTCTGCTCAGATTCTCCATAGAACTTACTCATTATCTCTGGACCATTTATCGCTATGAAGTAGGCACCTACCTCATTCGCTAAAGCCTTTGCCAGTAATGTTTTTCCCACGCCTGGTGGTCCGTAGAGAAGTATTCCCTTAGGAGGATCTATACCTAATTTCTTGA
>ERZ1669248.26-NODE-26-length-113567-cov-6.018465_pt1 | contig 113567 bp, 125 predicted proteins | sample MGYA00579296_ERZ1669248 | MGnify/ENA primary metagenome ERZ1669248 (study PRJEB41166, sample SAMN08046057) | hot springs metagenome | biome: hot spring; feature: neutral hot spring; material: thermophilic sediment; isolation source: thermophilic sediment from...
TAAGGGCAGGTGATATACTCATATCCATAAACAACCAAGACATAAAGAGCGGTGAAGATGCCTTTAGGATACTTCAGGCTCTTAGAAACGAAAACAGTCTTAAGGTGAGCCTTATGAGAGATGGAAAACCCATAGAAATAAGCTTGAGGATAGAGTGATGTATGTGCTTTTTCTTCTTATAATTCTCTTGTTCAGTGTAGAGGTTTATGCTCAAAGCGCAGAGGAAATTCAAAAGCAGGCTCAGGAACAGAGAAGAACTGGCAAGGTTTATCTCAACTTTCAAAATGCAGACATCTCTTTGATAGTCAAGTTTATGTCCGAGCTGACAGGTAAAAACATAATTTTAGACCCCAATGTAAAAGGAAGCCTTACCATAAGCTCTGCAAAACCCATCAGCATAAAGGAAGCCTGGGACCTCTTTGTTATGTCCCTCTCTATGCAAGGTTATGGAGTTATAGAAGAGAGGAATTTTGTCAAGATAGTTCCTCTACAACAGGCGGTGTCCTTTGCACCACTCAAAAGATCAAGCACTTCGGGAGAGGTGGTCATATACCTCTATAAAGCACAAAATGTTCAGGCAGTTCAGCTACAGCAAGCTATCCAGCCTTTCCTTTCACCCTTTGCCAAAAGCACGGTACATCAACAGTCCAACACCCTTATTGTAGCGGATGTATCCAAAAACATAGACAAAATTAAGTCCATACTCAAAGACTTGGATTCTCCAAAAGAATCCCTAAAGGTGGTGGTGTATAGATTAGAAAAGGCAAGAGCGGACACCATATTCCAGAGCCTTCAGGCTTTAAGTCTTGCCTTTCAACAACAGTTTGGCACTCCTGTTTTCATAACCTTCAACAAGGACAGCAACTCCATAATAGTTGCAGGTTCAGAAAACGTACAAAGCATAATAAAGCAGGTCATAAGCACTTTAGACACACAGAGTTTTGGCACATTAGAGAGGAGCTTTTACATTATCCCCCTCAAATACGTATCCGCTGAGGAAATATACAAAAGCCTGCAGAGCCTTTTCAGAGGCATAACCCCCACCACAACGGTTCAAGTTCCAGAAACCTACACACCACCACCAATGCCAGAAATAAGAGGCTTAGAGACCCCTTTAAAGAAAGAAGAACAGCCAAGGCAGGCACAGACACAGCTTATACCCATAGAAACAAAAGAGGGCATGAGAATAGGTTTTGACAGAGGGACCAACTCGGTAATCCTTTATGCAACACCTCAGGAATACCAAGGAGTAAAGTCTTTGGTAGAAAAGATGGACGTAAAAAGAAAGCAAGTGCTTATTGCAGCAAGCGTCATAGAGATGAGCACCAGCAAAGCTTTAGACATAGGTGTCAAGTGGCAGATAATAGGCACTCAAGGCGGTGCAAGCTTTGGTGGTGGAAGCCTCCAAGATGTGTATAGTGCCTTACTTTCGGGCAACTTTATCATGGGCGTTCTTAGCACTGCGGGAAAGAGCATCACCTTAGGAGGCACTCAGCTTTTCTTCCCTGACCTTTTGCTTTTGTTTTCTCTTTTAGAAAGAGGCAGTGGTTTTAATATACTTTCTAATCCCAAGGTGCTCACCTTGGACAACCAACCTGCAGAAATAAAAGTGGGTCAAGTGATCCCCTACGCTTCTGGTGTTAAGTTTGACATAAACGGTCAACCAGTTATCACCTATGATTATAAAGAGGTAGGATTAGACTTAAACGTGATCCCCAGCGTATCTGGAAAGGACCTCAGACTACAGATAAAGCTAAAGCTTCAGGACATCATAGACTTCATAAGGCCACAGATAGGTACTTTGAGCTATGCAGTGCCTATAACTTCCAACCGTCAGGTAAACTCTGATGTGGTGGTGGAAAACGGACAGACGGTAATAATAGGCGGTCTTGTAAATACCAAGACCTTAGAGAGTGCTCAAGGTATTCCCGGACTTAAAGACATACCCGGCTTGGGAAGGCTATTCAGAAGGGACACGAAGACAGAGGATAAGGTCTCTTTATTTGTATTCATCACCCCTTACGTGATAGAAAGTCCCGAGGAGCTTTCCAAGATCACTCAAGAACATCAAAGGATGGCAGAAGAGCTAAGAAAAGCCATGGAAAAGAGATATAATGAGAAAAAAGAACCTTAAGCTTTTCACTCTTTACTTTTTGGGTACTGTCTTTTTCACTTTGCTGGTCCTTGTTTTGACTCTGCCTAAGTTTCTGATCTTGGACAGATGGCTCATGTCAAAAGGTGTATATATGATAGCCAAAAGCGTCCAAGAAAACATCACAAGTTTGAGTTTGTATGATGTAAGGCTCTTAAAGGGCAGTTCAAAAATAGGCAGTTTTAACAGGCTTGATCTGTCTTTGGGTTTCTCACATCTTTTGGCAAAGGGCTACTGTGCGGACGGGTATTTGGAGCTTAAGTTTGAACTTTTTGGCAGTGTAAGACTAAAAGGTAAAGACTTCAAATGTTTAGAAGGCTTTCACATAAAAGACATGGACTTACAGATAAATGATGACATAAGAGGTTTTTCTAAGCTTTACAGCGTAAAAGCAAAAGATGTGAAAGTGGATGAGCTATCCCTTGTGTTCAAAGGAAGGACTTTTGAGGTTCAAGCTTTAGCTTTTGGACAGGTTTTAAAGGGTAGTGGTATGATAGTTTTGAACAAAAGGGATCCACTAAAATCCCAAATTAACGGTACTGTATCAGGTGCTGGTGTAAACTTTTCCATATACGGAAACCTTGAAAATCCCACACTTGAACTGAAAAAATGATATAATAAATTTTCATGATGAAGTACAGTGTCATTATAGTGGGTGGTGGTGCATCTGGGCTTGCATGTGCTCTTACTTTGGCTTCTTCAAGGGGTAGAGGTTGGCAGTGGGCAGAAGACAAAAAGTACCTTCTCTTTGATAAGGGTAATTCTGACCTCAATAAGGCTTACCTGAAAAACGTTCCTGGACTTGACTTTATGACTGGTAAAGACCTTTTGGAAAAGATAAGAAAGCAGATTCAGGATTGGGGCGGTGTGGAGATGCTCCAAGAAGAAGTCACAGAGATAACCAGAGATGACCAAGGATACACCGTAAAGACTTCTTCAGGAAGTAGCTATAGTGCGGACTATGTGGTTTTGGCTACGGGCTTTCACGGATTTGACATAAAGGGGCTTGACCTGGAAGTTGTGGAAAATCCAAAATCTCCAAAGCCCGGAAGAGTGATGATAAAGCACAAGGACTTTGAAGTTTTACCCAACCTATTTGTTGTGGGTACTCTGGCAGGCCTTAGCTCACATTTCGCATCCTGTGCAGGTTCTGGTGTGGAAGTGGCTTGTGAGATACTTTCTCGCATGGCAGGCAAAAGGATAGTTATACATGATGTTCCCGATAACCAAACATAAAAGGAGGCACAAGTGAGCTTACTTACAGAGCTGGCAAACAAAGCTAGAGAGGAGAGTCAGGTAAGGATATACAAAAAGAATGTGGAGAGAGTACTTTCCGCGCTTTTGAAGAGTGGTGACTTTTGGCAGATAGTGGATATGTCAGACCTGCCTGTGCCGGCAGCGTCTGGCATAATCAAGGTGCTTATAAAGGAAGGTTATGCCTTCATAGATGATGAGGAGAACATAAGGCTCACACAGAAGGGGTATGACCTTATTAAAGAGCTTGGAATAGAGCCTTATGTGGATTATACCTGCCCAGCTTGTGAAGGTAGAGGCATACCCTTTTACATAGACATTGAGTTTTACAGAACTTTCATACAGCTTACTAAAGATAGACCTAAACCTATAAGAGACTACGATCAGGGTTCTGTGACGCCAGAGACTACTGTTGCCAGAGTGCTATTTATGGACTCAAGAGGAGACTTGCGCAACAAGGATATAATTGTCTTGGGAGCGGAAGATGACCTCACAGGCCTTGCCATAGCCCTTTCAAGGAAAGCCAGAAGCGTTCTCATCATAGACATAGACAAAAGACTGATAGATTTTGATAACCAAATCTTCAAAGAACTGGGTATAGACAATGCGGAAGCTCGCGTTTGGGACCTTAGAAATCCCTTCCCTTCAGAGATACTGGGGCGCTATGATGTCTTTGTGTCTGATCCACCAGAGACCCTGCCTGCCTTTAGAGCCTTTATAGGCAGAGGCATAGCATCCCTTAAGGAAGAGGGAGGAGTAGGATACTTTGGACTCACTCTTAGAGACTCCTCTGTATTTAGGTGGAGGGACTTTCAGATAGCCCTTACTTCTGAGTTTGGTGTTGCCATAACAGATATAGTTCAGGATTTCAACACCTACATCACTTGGGACTATCACAAAGAAACCAAAGCTGCGCAGATAGCACCTGTCAAAAGAGAGCCAAAGGATATATGGTACAGGTCCTCTTGGTATAGGATAGAGGCACTGCCCGGCTTTAAGAGGTGGAACGAGGCTATATCCGACGATGTGTTTTATCTTGATGAGGAAGGTTCCACTACCTGATGTTCAGGATACACCACTAACCCTACCCTACCCATCTTTTCCCATTTTCTGTCAAGGTCTTTGTAATCAAAAGCTTTTTTGTTTTCATAACCTGTGTGCGCATATATGTACCTTTCGTCATAACCCACTACTACAATGTAGTGGGGCGCGCTAAACCATAGGAAGCCAAGGTCCACAAGCAGGATAACAGGCTTACCTTCGTCTATGTATCTTTTAACATCCTCAAGATGTCCCTGAAAGGTGTGAGCCTTAAAGCCAAGTTTTTTAGCGTAGTTTTCTAAATCAGTTATGAGAGCACCCTTAAGCTTAGGATCATATACAACCTTAGCTATATCTTCCTGACTTTTTTTCACACCATAGTACTCAAGCACACTGCTCAAAGAAGCAGGACCACAGTAATCATCTTTCTGTTTCACAAAAGGAACATCAAGGAGCTTAAAAGAAAGTAAAAAGGGCAGGAGGAGAGCAAAAAGCCCTCTCACCTTATAATGATCTCTTTGTTGAGAAGCTTAAGAAGTATTACTATCAGTATAAGAAGTACCACAACCCCAATGGCTACACCTAAGCCATCACCACCCGCTAAGACCTTATCAGAAGCCTTTGCAAGCATGTGTATCTGATCATCACTAAGTTGGGAGAGCTTTTCCTGTATTTCTTCCTTGGTGAGGCCATAGGCTTTTAGTTTCTCTTGCACTATTTTGCTCTCTAAGGCTCTTTGGATCTTTTGAATATCCTGATCTCTTTGAGAAGACACCTCAAGGGTATGTTTTGATTCTACAAGACTTGCCAATGCTGGTGCTGAGTTTACAAAGAAAAAGGCAGAGGCAACAGTTAGCACTATAGCCCTCTTTCTAAGATACTTTATCATAATCAACACCCCCAAAACAGTTTTGGTAAAATTATTATAACTTGCTTGAGGAGGTAAAAGCATGAGGATAACACTAAGCGTAATTAAAGCAGATGTAGGGGGTTATGTGGGACACTCTTCCGTACATCCAGATATGTTAGAAGCTATGAAAGAAATTATACGGGAGGAGGTTTCAAAAGGAAACCTCATTGATGCGGATATACTTGTTTGTGGTGATGATACCGCTTTGGTGATGACTCACACTCACGGAGTTGATAGCGAGATAGTTCATGGCATAGCTTGGAAAGCCTTTGAAAAAGCAACACAGGTAGCAAAGAAGTTAAAGCTCTACGGTGCAGGTCAGGACCTTTTGTCTAGTGCTTTTTCTGGGAATGTTAAAGGTATGGGTCCTGGTGTGGCGGAGATGGAGTTTGAAGAGAGACCCTCAGAACCTGTGATCATCTTCTTTGCGGATAAAACCTCTCCCAGCGCTTGGAACTTACCCCTTTATGAGATGTTTGCGGACCCAATGGTGTGTGCAGGACTTGTGATAGACCCCAAAATGCATGATGGATTTACCTTTGAGGTGCTTGACACTTACACAGGAAAGGCGGTAAAGCTCTCAACACCCGCAGAGCTCTATGAACTATTGGCTCTCATAGGCACAGTAGAAAGGTATGCGGTAAGGAATGTGTGGAGAAATCATGACGGTGAGATAGCAGCAACCGCTTCAACCCAAAGGCTCTCTCTTATAGCGGGCAAGTATGTAGGAAAAGATGACCCTGTTATGATAGTCAGAGCTCAGGCAGGTTTTCCTGCGGTAGGTGAGATATTAGAACCCTTTGCAAGACCGTGGATAGTGGAAGGTTGGATGAGAGGATCTCACAACGGACCCCTTATGCCAGTATCCTTCAAACACGCCACACCCACCAGGTTTGATGGTCCTCCAAGAGTGATAGCTGCAGGCTATCAGCTTGCAGAAGGTAAGCTCATAGGACCCAGAGACCTCTTTGATGATCCTGCCTTTGACAAAGCAAGAGAACAAGCTCAGCTTATTGCAGACATACTAAGAAGACAGGGTATATTTGAACCTCACAGACTACCTTCTGAAGAGATGGAGTACACAACCCTTCCTAAGATACTAAAGAAGCTTGAGGAAAGGTTTTACGAAGTGGAAGCTCCCAAAAAACCTGTAGAAGAAACATCGGAAAAACACGATGTGGACTAAATTTTTATAAAATGACCGCATGGATAGAAAAATTAGTGGTAGAAGGTTTTAAGTCCTACGGGAAGGGGAGGGTGGAGATACCCTTAGGACCAGGATTTATAGGGATAGTAGGTCCCAACGGTGCAGGAAAGTCCAACATAGGTGATGCCATATCCTTTGCACTGGGGCTTGCTACCGCCAAAACCTTAAGGGCAAAAAACCTTTCCTACCTTATATACTCAAAGGACGGTGAAGCAAGTCAGTACGCGTATGTAGAAGTACACTTTAAAAACGAAGGTGCTTTTCCCATAGAAGAGGACAAACTCGTCATATCAAGGAGGGTGGATAAAGAAGGCAGGAGCGTTTTTCGTATAAATGGAACTGTGGTAAGAGAAAGAGACCTAAAGGACTTTCTTGCAAGAGCTGGGCTTTATGAGAACGCATATAACATAGTCTTGCAGGGTGATGTGGTGCGCTTTGTGAAGATGACACCTGTAGAAAGAAGAAAGCTCATAGAAGAGGTAGCAGGCATAGGTGAGTATGAGGAGAAAAAGCAAAAGGCACTTACAGAATTAGGAGAAGTGGAGTTAAAGCTAAGAGAACTCAGGCTTCTCATAGATGAGATGGAAGTTCAGATGGAACGGCTCTCTCAGGAAGTGGAAAAACTAAGAAGATACAGAGAGTTAGAAACTCAGCTAAAGGAACTACAAATAAAGCAGTTGATGAAAGATGCAAAGAGCATAAGTCAAAACATGAATAACCTTGAAAAAGCCATAGAAGAGAAGAAAAGAGAAATCTCAGAAATAAGGGAAGAAATAAGCAAGTTAGCATCGGATCATACCCAGAAAGAAGAAGAACTAAAAGAGATAAACGCACAGCTCTTTCCCTTTAGGGAGAGATTGGGAAGGCTAAGCTCAGACATAGAACACACAGATAAAAAGATACAGGAGCTTGAGAAGAAAAAAGAAAGGCTACAAGAAGACGTGCTACGAACCACACATCACATAAAAAATCTCTCCGCAAACCTTGAAAAACTCCTTGAGGAAGAAGCCCAGCTTAAAGACCTCATATCCCAAAAGGAAAAAGAAGTGATCCACAAAGAAGAAGAGGTCTCTTTTCTTTATCAAATGTTAAAAAGTAAGGAGGAAGGTCTCAAAGTATCCATACAGGAGGCACACGCAACGGAAGAGAAGATAAATGCTGTAAGAAAAGAGATGGATCAAAAGAAAGAACAACTCTCAAGAATAGAGCTTAGACTGAGGGAGTTGGACATAAAGTCCCAAAAGGTGCAAGAGGATATACAAAAGCTCAAAGAAGAGGCTCAAAAACTCAAATCACAGATAGGAGAAAACGCTCTAAAAGTGGAAAATTACAAAAAGATGTGGGCAGAAGAAGAGCAGTCCATCAGGAAAAAAAAGCAAGAACTTGAGAGACTTGAGGAAAAGCTAAGAATATTAAGACATAAGAGGGAAGAGGTTATAAAGGAAAAGGCGGGCATATCCGCTAAGCTGGCAGACATGCAGGTTGATGTATTACCCTTTGAAGGTATAAGGGGCGTTTATGGCAGGGTTTATGAGCTCATAAAAGTCAAAAATCCTGAATATATAAAAGCCATAGAATCCGCCGGTGGTGGAAGGCTCTCTTACGTGGTAGTTGAAGATGAAGATGTGGCAAAGGAATGCATACAGAGACTAAAGGAAACTAAAAGGGGCAGGCTAAACTTCATACCATTAAATAGGATAAAACCCACACCCCTTCCACCATATCCAAGAAGGAAGGGTTATATAGACTTTGTGGTTAATTTGGTTGAATATGACAGCAAGTTTGAAAGGGCAATAAGGTTCGTGTTTGGAGACACCCTTTTGGTAGAAGACTTCCAAAGTGCCAAAGACTTGGGAATAGGCAATTATAGAATGGTGACTCTTGAGGGAGAAGTTTTTGAGAAGAGCGGTGTAATAAGCGGTGGACACACAGAAAGCAGAGGGGACCTGGGAAGAGAGTTCTACATAGAGCAGTTAGAAATACTCTCCAAAGAGGAAGAAACTCTAAGAGCGGAAGAGGAGCAAACAGAAAGGCAGGTGAAAGCTCTAAGAGATGAGCTGATCCAAAAGGAAGGTGTTTTGAGGATACTTGAGAGGCGCATAAAGGACACAGAAGAATCAGACAAGATGGGCTTTGAAAGGCTAAAGGAGATAGAGGAAAAGATCAGGAAAGCAGAAGAGTATCTCATCAGGCTTGCGGAAGAAAAAGAGAACTTGTTAAAGGAAAAGAACAATATAACGCAGGAGCTTTCCTATCTTGAAGAGAAGTTAAACAATCTAATTATAAAAAGGCAGTCCATATTGGAACACTACAAAGAGTCAGGAATAGAGAGCTTAAGGGAGAGCTACGAAAAGAGCAGAAAAGCTCTTGACCAACTCAAGGAAGCTACTTTTTCTCTAAGCATGAAACTAAAAGAACTACAGTCAGATATACAGAACTTGCGTGCAGAGATAAACAGAAACATGGCTTTTTTGGAAAGCTCAGAGAGAACTAAACTGGACATAGAAGATGAAATTGAAAAGTTGAAGGAAGAGAAAAGAAAGTTAGAGGAGAGAATGAAAGAGCTTGAAAGGAGCGCATATGAGCTGTACTCAAAGAAGGACCAATTGGAGGAGGTTTGCGCAGATCTGCAGGCAAAAATAGGCAGGTTGAGATTGCAGGAGGAGGCAAAGAGAGAAGAGCTTACCCGTTTGGAAACCGAGTATGCCAAACTTGAAGAAAAGTACCAAGAGATAAACTTAAGGCTCAGAGAGATAGGATATCAGGGACCCATAGAGGAAGTTAAAGAAAGCTACAGCAAGCTCAAAGAAGCTACAGATGCCGTGCGTAAAGAACTATCTTCTCTTGGCACTATAAACTTCAAAGCAGAAGATGACTACAGAGAGTATGAGGAAAGACACAGAGATTTCAAGGATAGATACGAAAAACTCTCCCAAGAGAAAAAGGCTATAAAGGAGATGATTGAAGAGATAGAAACTAAAAAGCTTAACGCTTTTAACACTGCCTTTGAGAGCATAAATGAGGGACTAAAGAGAGTGTTTGCGGAACTATCCCCAGGTGGTAAGGCTTACATGCAGATAGAAAACCCCCAAGACCCCTTCTCTGGTGGTATAAACCTTGTAGTCAAACCTAAAGGCAAAGAAGTCCAATATATAGATGCCATATCTGGAGGAGAAAAGACCCTTGTGGCTTTGGCTCTTATATTTGCCATACAGGACTATAAACCATCACCCTTTTACTACTTTGACGAGGTAGATGCGCACCTTGATGAGGCAAATGCCAGAAGGATAGGAGAGCTCATAAGGAAACGTTCCCAAAAGGCACAGTTCATAGTGGTCACCTTAAGGGAGGTCTTGGCATCTTATGCAGATAGGCTCATAGGCGTGAGTAGCAGAGGTGGTGTGTCAAGAGTTTTTCCCGTCAAGAACTTCCTTGTAGGGGTTGCAGATGGCTAAGATAGGCGTTTTACTTCTCAATATGGGTGGTCCAGACAGTCTTTCTGCGGTAGAGCCCTTCCTTTATAATCTCTTTTCTGATCATGACATAATAGAAATCCCCAGACTCATACAAAAACCTGTGGCAAAGATTATATCCAAGATCAGAGCCAAAAAGACAAAGCATTATTACGAAATTATGGGAGGCAAGTCCCCACAGAGGGAGCAAACAGAAAAGCAGGCACAGGCGCTCCAAAAAGAACTGGGAGAGAACTTTAAAGTGGCTGTCGCTATGAGATACTGGCATCCTTTTACGGAAGAGGCATTGCAAGAACTTTTCAAAGAAGATTTAAAAGGTATAGTTTTGCTTCCCATGTATCCCCAGTATAGCAAGACCACCACTGGCTCTTCCTTTAACGAGTTTGACAGAGTTTTTAAAAAGTTCCCACAAGTGCCTGTTGTCAAGGTAAAGTCGTATCACGACCATCCCACCTACATAAGGGCTATGGTGGAAAACATAAAAGAGCATCTCCCCAATTGGGAAGAGTACTTTTTCATTTTTACCGCTCACAGCCTGCCTGTTAAGGTCATAAAGAGAGGAGACCCATATCAGAAACAAACGGAAGAAACAGTGAGGCTCATTGTGGAACACTTCCCTAAGGTAAAATACGCTCTTGGCTATCAGAGTAAGATAGGACCCGTCAAATGGCTTGAACCATCAACTGACAAGCTTATAGAAGAAACTATAAAAGCTGGTTATAAGCACATAGCTATTATACCTGTATCTTTTGTATGTGAGCATTCTGAGACCCTTTATGAGCTTGATGTATCCTACAGACAGCTTGCAGAAGATTTGGGTGTTGAGTCTTTTGTAAGAATCCCCACTTTGCAGGATCATCCCACTTTCATATCTGCGTTAAAGGAAATTACACTGTTTTATGCGAAAAATTTATAAAATATAAAAGCTATGGACTTTCACACAATTTTTCTTCATCTCGCGCTAATTCTATTTTTAGCCCGTTTGGTAGGAGACACCTTTGCCAAACTTGGTATGCCTTCTGTTATAGGTGAGATACTCGTAGGAATACTCTTAGGCAAAAGTGCGTTGGGTATCATAGAGCCTAACCAGATTATAAAACTTCTTGCGGAAATAGGCGTGATACTCCTGCTTTTTCATGTGGGTTTGGAAGCTGACATTCAGAGACTAAAACAGGTAGGCATTTTTGCCTTTCTTGTTGCCTTTGTAGGAGCTTCTTTACCTATGGCTCTTGGAACTTTAGTTTCTTACTACCTTTTGAATCTGCCTCTACTGACAAGCCTTTTTATAGGAGGAACACTGAGCGCAACGAGCATAGGTATAACGGTTAAGGTGCTTGAGGACCTTGGTAAAATGAAAGAAAGGTTTGCTCAAATAGTGCTCGGTGCTGCGGTACTTGATGATATATTGGGAGTGGTTCTCCTTGCAGGACTTTATGAGTTCTCAAAGGAAGGTGTGGTAAAGCTTGATGCTACAATCACACTGATGCTTTATATAGCCACATTTTTTATACTTTCTCCCATACTTGCGCGGATATTTGCAAGGCTCATACAGGTCTTGTCATCAGCTCTTGGCACAGAGGACTTTATACCACCTGCAGTATTATCCGTTGTTTTCTTTTTTGCTTTTTTGGCACACACAGTAGGCTCTCCAGAGATACTGGGAGCTTTTACTGCAGGCCTTGCTCTTTCAAGAAGGTTCTCTTTACCCTTTGCAGTTTTTTTGAAAACGGACGAAAAAATGGCTCACAAAATAGAACACGCCATCACACCCTTGGTTTGGGTACTAACACCTATATTTTTCGTTTATGTGGGGCTTGAGATTAACTTGAGAGTTATAGACCTAAGTTCTGGCACCCTTTGGTTTATGTCCTTGATTATCCTGATAGTAGCCATCTTAGGTAAAGTTTTGAGCGGTTTTGTGATCAGGGTAAGTTTAAAGGAAAAACTCCTTGTAGGATTTTCCATGCTACCAAGAGGTGAGGTGGGCCTTATATTCGCAGAGCTGGGAAAACAATCGGGAATTTTTAACCCTACTGTTTATGCGATGATGGTGTTCGTGATAGCAATAACTACCTTTCTTTCCCCTATTGCTCTAAAGGTTTTACTAAGAGCTTCTTAAACCAAATTTCACAAAAAGTTTATATTTTATACTTTTATATTTCTAAAAAGTGGAGGTTTTGTTATGACAAGGAAAGGAGCGGACATAGTTATAGAAGTCCTGAAAGAGGAAGGTGTGGAGTACATATTTGGACACCCCGGTGGTGCCATAATGGAGGTCTACGATGCTCTCTATAGAGACGGAGGCATAAAGCACATACTCACAAGGCATGAACAGGGTGCAGGACACATGGCAGAAGGTTATGCGAAAGCTACAGGAAAGGTAGGTGTTGCCATGTCCACATCAGGTCCGGGTGCCACCAATTTGGTGACCGCAATAGCGGACGCATACATGGACTCTGTGCCAGTAGTTTTTATCACAGGACAGGTGCCTACTCATCTTATAGGAAATGATGCCTTTCAGGAGGTGGATATAGTAGGTATCACAAGACCCATAACCAAGCATAACTTTTTAGTAAAGAGGATAGAGGACCTTCCTTTGATACTGCGCCAAGCCTTTTACATAGCAAGGACAGGAAGACCAGGACCAGTGCTTGTAGATATACCCAAAGACATCACCCAAAAGCTCTCTGATGTAAAAATTCCTTCCTTAGATGAAGTGAAGAACTCTCTGCCAGGCTACAAACCCCACACAGAAGGTAATCCCCAACAGATAAAGAAGGCAGCAAAGCTCATCATGTCCGCAAAAAGACCCGTTCTATATGTGGGAGGTGGTGCGGTTCATTCAGAGGCTCAAAAAGAGCTCGTAGAGCTTGCAGAGCTCATGAAGATACCCGTTACTACCACCAACATGGGCAAAGGTGCTTTCCCAGAACTACATCCTTTGGCACTTCACATGCTTGGTATGCACGGCACATACTACGCTAACATGGCAGTTTATAACTGTGATCTTCTCATTGCAGTGGGTGCAAGGTTTGATGACAGAGTCACAGGAAAGATAGAGGAGTTTGCTCCTCAGGCAAGTATCATACACATAGACATAGACCCCGCATCCATATCCAAAAACATAGTGGTGGATGTTCCCATAGTGGGTGATGTGAAGGTAGTTCTGAGAAAGCTCATTGAAGAGATAAAAAAAGAAGGTGCCAAGATCCTATTCCCAGAAGAGAGGCAAAAGTGGATAGAGCAAATAGAAAAGTGGAAAAAACTACACCCTCTAACTTACAGAAAATCTGACAAAGTCATAAAACCCCAGTATGTCATAGAAGAGATATGGAAAGCCACCAAAGGAGATGCCATTATAGCCACAGGTGTGGGACAGCACCAAATGTGGGCTGCCATGTTTTACAAGTATTCATTCCCAAGGCAGTTCATAAACTCGGGTGGTTTGGGAACTATGGGTTTTGGTCTTCCCGCAGGTATAGGTGCTAAGTTAGGAAGACCAGAAAAAGAGGTGTTTGTAATAGACGGCGATGGTTCTTTCATGATGACCATGCAGGAGCTCATAACTGCGGTGCAGTACAAAGTGCCTGTAAAGATAGCTATAATAAATAACGGATACTTGGGCATGGTGCGTCAGTGGCAGGAGCTTTTCTACGAAAAGCGCTACTCAGAAGTGGACCTTAGCGTGCAACCTGATTTTGTAAAGCTTGCAGAAGCGTGTGGTGCGGTAGGCTTTAGAGCAGAAAAACCAAAAGAAGTGAGAGAGATCATTGAGGAAGCTCTGAAAATCCAAGACAAACCTGTCCTTCTTGATTTCCATGTGGATAGAGAGGAAAATGTCCTTCCTATGGTGCCAGCAGGCAAGTCTTACAGGGATATGATCCTTGAAGATGGAAAGAAGGGCGTTGATGCGGACACCATGTACCTTGTAGGGTAAGGAGGTAGGTATGAGCGAGCTAAACTCAATTGAAGCTCCCACACCTATGATCAGAGAGACAAAAAAAGGTAGTGTTAGAAAACACATAATAACGGTGCTTGTAAGAAACGAACTTGGTGTTTTGGCAAGGATAGCCACTCTGATAGCAGGTAAGGGTTATAACATAGAAGGTCTATCCGTTGGTGAAACGCACGAAAAGGGCATCTCCCGAATGACCATAGAGGTTATAGGGGACGACGTAGTGATAGATCAAGTAGTAAAACAACTTAGAAAGCTCATAGATACCCTAAAGGTAAGGGATCTAACAGACACACCTCACGTAGAGAGGGAACTTGCTCTTATCAAGATACACACTTCCACACCCAGAGCCAGGGATGAGGTGCTTAGGATCACTGAGATATTCAGAGGTAGGATAGTGGATGTGTCCCAAAGCACCTACACTGTTGAAATAACAGGCACAGAGGACAAGATAAACGCTTTTGTGGAACTTGTAAAACCCTTTGGTATAATGGAAATGGCAAGAACTGGTAAAGTAGCACTAAAGAGAGAGATGGCAAACACTGAGGAGGATACATCATGGAAGTGATTTCTTACAGAGAACCTTATGAGTCTATAAAAGACCTTCCTGTTGGGATCTTTGTTTTTGAAGAGGACTTTGGGCATCTTGAGTATGTGGGAGAGTTGGCAAAGGCTATAGAAAAGCTCCTCTCGGTAGAAAACTTCAAGGGCAAGGAAGACACCATAGTGAAACTACCTGTGTTAGATGGAGATAAGGTAAGGACTTTCTATTTAATAGGGCTAGGCAAGAAGGACAAAGTTAGCTTTGACCATTATAGAAGGGCATCCGCCATCTTTGTTAAAAGGCTCAGAAAGGACAAAGTGCCTACCGCACACCTTTACGCAGGAGAAAACTTGGACTACAAGAGAAGCAAAGCTATAACCGAAGGGCTCTTGCTGGGAAACTACAGCTTTGACAAGTATAAAACCAACAAAGAGAACTCCTTTCGTGTAGATAAAGTGATGATCTACAGCGCGGATCAAGAAGGTATAAGGATAGGTAAAATCTTCGCAGATGCGCAGATCTTTGCAAGGGACCTGGCGAACGAACCGGGAAATGTTATAAATCCCATAACACTTGCGGAGATAGCACAAAAGCTTGCTCAGGATTATGGGCTTGAATGCAAAATTTACGATGAAAAGCAAATTCAAGAGATGGGTATGTACGCCCTTTGGAGTGTAGGCAAAGGTTCTTCCACACCTCCGAGGTTCATACACCTGACATACAAACCTCAGGGAGAGCCAAAAGACAGGATAGCTCTTGTGGGTAAGGGGCTTACCTTTGACAGTGGTGGGCTCAACATAAAGACGGGTGATTATATGAGGACCATGAAGATGGATAAGTCTGGTGCCTGTGCTGTATTGGGTATAATGAAGGCTCTTGCTCAGCTAAAGCCTCAGATAGAGGTGCACGGTATAATTGGTGCTGCGGAAAACATGCCAAGCGGTAGCGCATACAGACCCGATGATATCATAAAAACCATGAGTGGAAAGACCATTGAGGTGGATAACACAGACGCAGAGGGAAGGATCACCCTTGCAGATGCCCTTCACTACGCATCCAACCTTAAACCCTCTTACATCATAGACATGGCAACTCTCACGGGAGCTTGTATAGTGGCTTTAGGAGAATACACCGCAGGACTATTCACCAACGACGATGAGTTTGGAGATAAGCTTCTTGAAATATCCAAAGAAACAGGAGAGAGACTTTGGAAGCTACCCATGGATGACAAGAAATTGAGAGAGAAGATAAAAAAGTCTGATGCGGACATAGTAAATACGGGTGGCAGGTATGGAGGTGCTATAACCGCAGCCATGTTCCTTGAGGAGTTTGTAGGTGAAGGTATAAAGTGGATACACCTTGATATCGCAGGTCCTGCATACTTTAAGGAAGAGTTTGGATACTACTCAAAGGGTGCTACTGGTTTTGGTGTTAGGACTTGTCTTGAGTATATTCTTAGTTTAGATAAGGGGACGTAGCTCAGCGGGAGAGCGCCTGCATCGCAAGCAGGAGGTCGGGGGTTCAAATCCCCTCGTCTCCACTTTCTAAAGGGTTCTTAAGAAAAGCTCGTATGAACCCACTCTCACATACAGAATCTCAGGAATACCCTGAAAACTATCCATAAAGCTCCCTCCCACATATGCCCTTACAGAGAAATTTTCAAACCTTCCGAGTTTTACGAGCTTGTCCTCCTCGTAGAACCTTATATCTCCGTAAGGGTATGGAAACTCGTAGTAGTAGAGAGTTTTATCTTTGTAGATATATGCGCACTTGACTACTCCTTCGTAGTAATCACCTGCGGATGTAATCATAAACAGTTTGTCCTTTTCTATGTGAAGGGTCTTTGCTGACAAAACCTTGCGCTGTATATTTAGTAGCAAACTTGCCTCTTGCTTTAGCCTCTCACTATCCGCCAAAAGGTTTGTGGAGTTTGTCAAGAAAGAGTAAAGGCTGTAAGAGAGAACACTAAAAAGTACGCCAACGATCATAAGAACCACTAATACTTCCAAAAGGGTAAAGCCCTTTTTATCTTTTAGGTGTGTAGATGTAGATCTGCGCTTTTCCATAAGAGTATGTAGTCTCCTCTATTTGTGGATAATCTTTAAGAGATTCTTTCTTGACATCAAGGTTTTCCTTTTGATTTAGCACGAGCTTGTTGTTCAAAATAAGCATGTCTGTAAATAACAGTTGTGATTCATAGTAATCCCTTCTTGCATTGGAAAGTAGATCAAAGAGCACACCAAAAAATATGGCTAAAAGAGTTGTAGCAATGAGAACTTCAATAAGGGTAAAACCTTTAAAGTTTCCATACATCTATATCATCATCTGTGCCATCTTTACCATCTGGACCCACGGATTTTAGCTCGTATGGATGCTCTACACCCGGCACGAGGTATATAAAGTCCCTGTCCCAAGCGTCCTTTGGCACTTTATCCAAGTACTGTCTCCACCTTGTTGGTATGGGTGGTGTTGTAGGTTTTTCTACCAAAGCCTTTAGTCCCTGCTCGGTAGTAGGGTAAAAGCCGTTATCTATCTTGTACTGTTCAAGAGCATCCTTTATAGCCTTCATCTGGATCTTTGTGGTTTCTATCTTGGCTTCTTCTACCCTGCCTGTGATTCTGGGTACCACTATAGCAGCAAGAAGACCAAGTATAAGAATAACTACCAAAAGCTCTATGAGCGTAAAACCCTTTCTCATAAAAAACTATTTTATCAGTTGAGCATGGCGAGAATCTGGTGTCTTAGGATGTGTGCGGGTTTGTAGTCTGGTGCTATTCTTATGGCGTTTTCAAGCTCATCTAAGGCGTCTTTAAACTTACCCAAGGCAAGATAAGCGCGTGCCAAGTTCATGTGAGGATAGTGTCTTGGCTCGTAATTCTTTGCGGTGATGGCTCTTTTGAGCCACGGTATAGCCTCTTCGTACCTACCAAGAGCTATAAGATAAGACCCTATGTCGTTGTAAGGGTTTCCCAAGTCAGGGTCTAATTCTATAGCTTGTTTGCAAAGTTCTATTGCCTTTTCGTAATCTCCCAACATACTGTAAGCCCATCCAAGGAAAGTGTAAGCTAAGGCGGTAGGATATATCTCTATGGACTGCTCGTATAACTCTATTGCCTTTTTGATATCACCCATCATGTGGTAAGCATACGCTTTGTTAAAAAGTTCTTGCGCATCCTTCCTGAGGTCTTCCATAGGAGCTCACCTCCTTCTACTTAATATAATCCTTTTAGAAATATTGACAATACATCACTAAACTATTCCCACTCCCTCTCTCTGTAAAAGTCCTCCATCTTTTTAGGAATGGACACCTGCAATCCAAAGAGCATCTTCATCTGCAGTGCATTATAAACGGCCTGCCCCCTAACGGTATTGTTAAAAAATATGTAAGTAAGCTTGTCCCCCAACTTCTTTATCTTAGTTTTAAGCTTTTTTAGCTCCTCCAGAGAGTAAAGGTAGTCATAAGGCTTTAGTGGATCTCTTCCGTGAAGTCTTACATAATTTATATCGCCTGCGGACACCCACGGTCCTATCAAAAACTTACTGCCTTTGGGTGCGTCCGTATTAACAAGCGAAAAACCCTGCTCTTCAAGAAAGCTGTAAAAGTCTGCGCTTCTAAAGCTTTTACTTCTTACCTCAACGACCTTTTGTATGCCTCTAAAATCCTTAGAGAGTTTTATGAGATACTCCAAACTCTCTTCACTTCTGTGAAAACTTTCGGGAAACTGGAAGAGTATAGCTATAAACCTGTCCTCTTCAAGCAATGGCTCTATACTATAGAGAAACTTCTTAACATCTTGGCTTGTGTAGTTCCTTGTGTGGGTAAAGGTCCTGTGGGCTTTCACAGAAAAATTGAGGTCTTTGGTTCTTGATAGGAAACTTTTTATGGTCCCTCTGCTGGGAAAAGAGTAAAAGGAAAAGTTTAGCTCCACTACATGAAAGAATTTGGAATAGTAAACTATAAACTCCTCTTTTTCTATGTTAGGGGGATAGAACACCCCCCTCCACTCTTCGTAAGAAAAACCACTACATCCTACATAAACCTTCAAGGTATGAACTTGGATTTGAAGTCCTTTAGAGCACTTTCTATCTTTCCTTTGAGGTCATCATCTAAAGCTTTTTTCTCCTTTATCTCTTTGAGTATATCTGGTCTTTCTCTATCTAAGTATGCGTAAAGTTCTTTTTCAAACTTTCTAACAGCCTCAACGGGTATGTCATCAAGGTATCCGTTAGTTCCTGCGTATATAGCCACTATTTGTTTTTCTACAGGTATTGGGCTGTAGGGCTCTTGTTTGAGGAGTTCCACAAGTCTTAGTCCTCTGTTTATGATTTGTTGTGTAGCTTTGTCAAGTTCAGAAGCAAACTGCACGAAAGCTTCTAGCTCTCTGAACTGAGCAAGATCAAGCCTAAGAGAACCTGCTACTTGTTTCATAGCCTTTATTTGCGCTGCACCACCAACACGAGAAACAGAAAGACCTACGTTTATAGCAGGTCTCACACCCTTGTTAAAGAGATCTGGCTCTAAGTATATCTGTCCGTCGGTGATGGATATCACATTTGTAGGAATGTATGCTGCCACGTCTCCTGCTTTTGTCTCTATTATAGGAAGAGCGGTCAGTGAACCCGCTCCGAGCTCGTCGTTTAGTTTGGCAGCGCGTTCCAAAAGTCTTGAGTGAAGATAAAACACATCTCCAGGGTATGCCTCTCTTCCGGGGGGTCTTCTCATAAGAAGGGAAAGCTGTCTGTAAGCTTCCGCATGCTTTGAGAGGTCATCGTATATAACAAGAGCGTGTCTTCCTGTGTCTCTGAAGTACTCACCTATGGTGCATCCTACAAAGGGTGCAAGGTATTGCAAGGATGCTGGATCTGTTGCGGAAGCTACCACAACGCATGTGTATTCCATAGCTCCATGCTTTTCAAGAAGTTCTATGATTCTTGCGGTAGTTGAACGCTTTTGTCCTATGGCTACGTATATACAGTAAACATCCGTGTCCTTTTGGTTAAGTATAGTGTCTATGCATATGGTGGTCTTTCCAGTTGATCTATCACCTATAATGAGCTCACGCTGTCCCCTTCCTATAGGGATCATGGCGTCTATGGCTTTTATACCTGTTTGAAGGGGCTCGTGAACAGACTTTCTTTTGACTACACCGGGCGCTATCTTCTCAACTGGTGATCTGTATTCGTACTTTATGGGACCCTTTCCATCAAGAGGGTTTCCAAGAGGGTCTATAACTCTGCCTATGAGCCCTTCACCCACAGGCGCATCAAGTATCCTTCCAGTCCTCTTTACTATAGAGCCTTCCCTTATACCGCTTTCGCTTCCAAGAATTATGATACCCACATTGTCCTCTTCTAAGTTAAAAGCAACACCTTTGACACCACTGTCAAACTCCACAAGCTCGTTTGCCATCACGTTATCAAGTCCGTAAGCTCTTGCAACACCATCACCCACATAATACACTACTCCTATCTCTTCCATCTTGGCGCTTGCTTCAAAACCTTTTATGTGTTCCCTGAGAAGTTGAAGAGCCTCTTCGTAGGTAAGTGTTGCCATGATAAACCTCCTCGTATAACTTTAATAGAAATTATACCATGCTGATCCGTATAAGCCTGGAGGATTTTTTCCTCATAAAGGACCAAGAGGTAGAGTTTGAAAAGGGTCTGAATGTGATCACTGGCGAGTCTGGCACGGGAAAGTCTCTAACGGTATCCTCTTTACTTTTTCTTATGGGTCAGCCCAATGAATATCCAGAAGGAACTGCAGTGGAAGCAGAATTTTTCAAAGATGGAGAACACATCATTGTCAGAAGGGAGATAAAGAAGGGTAGAAGCAGGTACTATCTGAACGGTGTGGGAAGTGTGCAAAAGGTAGTAAAGGACATAGTTTCTCAGATGGTGCTTCTTCAAGGACAGAACGACAGGCTAAAGGTCCTCAGAAAAGACTTTCAAAGAGATACCTACGATAGGTTTTCGCAAGTAATGGAGATAAGAAAAGAATATGAAGTGCTTTACTCCAAACTTGAAGAGCTCAAAGAAAAACTAATGGATTGGGTACAAAGACAGCGCGAAAGAGCCATTAGGCTACAGATCCTGCGTGAGGAGCTAAGAGACATACAGAGCGTTGGGCTAACCGCTCAGGAGTATGAGAACATAAAAGAAAGATTAAGCATTCTAACCAGTATGGAAAAGATAAACACGCTCATTGAACGTGCTCTGTCCCATTTTGCAGAAGGTGGGCTTATAGACAAAATGCTTGACCTAAAGAAAACTATCGCACAACTGTCCCTTTACGATAAATCCCTTGAATCTTTTGTGGGAAGCGTGGAAGGTATGATAGAAGAGCTAAGATATTTAGATCAAACCCTTCGCTCCAAGCTCCTTGAATTGGATCCTCAGGAGATAAACAGGCTCAACGAAAAGATTTATTTAGTACAAAGGCTTGAGAGACGCTACGGTATGAAATATGCAGAAGTGCTTGAATACGCAAAGAACCTACAATCCCAAATAAAGAGCTTAGAGGAAGAAGAAGACAGAAGCCTTTTAGAAGATCAAATCTTAGAACTCACAGAAAAGTTGAAACACTTGGGTCAAATACTATCAGAAAAAAGGTTCTCTTGTAAAGATGCCTTTGAAAGTAGAGTAATGGAAACACTCAAGGATGTCGGCTTAGAAAAAGCGGTTTTTAGGGTGAACTTTATACCCCAAGAGGGAAGATACGGACGGGAAGATATAGAGTTCCTCTTTTCGTCTTATGGCAGAGATGAAAAGCCCTTAGAGGAGGTTGCCTCTGGAGGTGAGATATCCAGGTTAGCTTTATCTCTGTTCCTGCTCTCTCCTTCCGCAGAAACTTACGTGCTTGATGAAATAGACACGGGTATAAGTGGAGAAGCTTCCATAAAGCTTGCCAGACTTCTCAGAAAACTCTCCGAAAGTATGCAGATCATAGTCATCACACACTCTCCTGCGGTTGCAAGTGCTTCACACAAACACATTTTGACAAGGAAGGAATTTATAGGCGATATGGCGCTTGTGAGGGTGGAGGAACTAACAGGTGAGGACAGAATAAAGGAGATAGCTCGTCTTATGGGTATGGTTTCTGACAAGACCATAGAAAGCGCAAAAGAGCTAATACAAAAAGTAGTGACAAAGCTATAATTTTAGTCTATGAAGTTCTCTTTATCCATAATAGGCTTTTTCCTTTTTCTTGCCATATTTGCTGACTTTATCGCACCTTACCCCTATGACCTTCAGAGCAGGACAACCCCTTACCATCCTCCCACCCGCATACACCTGCTAAAAGAAGGTAGGCTCACCTTTCCCTATGTTAATTTGTATGTGATGGAAAACCCCGTGTTCAAGTCCTACAGAGAGGATACTTCTACCTCTTGCAGAATAAAGTTTTTCACCAACACCCCATACGGTTTTAAGCTCTTTGGTGTAGAAAAACCCTGTAAGATACACCTCCTTGGTGCGGACAAACTGGGCAGGGACATATTCTCAAGGCTGGTATATGGATCACGCGTGTCCATGTTAGTAGGTTTTGTGGGAGTCATGGTCACTTTCTTGATAGGTTCTTTTGTTGGTGGTATTTCTGGATATTTGGGAGGAAAGGTTGATACCTTTCTCATGCGTCTGGTGGAAGTGCTTTTGGCTATTCCCACTTTCTACTTGATGCTTTCTTTAAGAAGCGTGTTCCCACTTACCATGGAAAGCTTTGAGGTGTTCCTTATGGTGATCTTCATAATATCCTTTTTGGGTTGGGCGGGTCTTGCAAGGGTGATAAGGGGTATGGTACTTTCCATAAGGGAAAAGGAGTTTGTCCAAAGTGCAAAAACTTACGGTGCGGGAACTCTTAGGATCATATTTAGACACATACTGCCTAATACTTACTATTACCTTGTGGTGTCCGCAACACTTTCTTTCCCAGGCTACATATTGGCAGAGTCCGCTCTTAGTTTTTTAGGACTTGGCATCCAAGAACCTCAGCCAAGCTGGGGAAACATGCTTTCGGATGCAAGAAATGTAAATCTCATATCCGCTTACCCATGGATACTGTCTCCTGGTGTTGCCATCTTTCTTGTGGTTATGTCCTTTAACTTGCTTGGTGATGAACTTCTAAGGAGGTACAAATGAAAGATATAAAAGGTAAAGTGCTTGAAAACATACCTATATCTTCAAGAACGTACATGATGCGAGTACTCGCTCCACAGATAGCACCTTATGTGAGACCAGGACAGTTTGTAATGGTAAAGGTTTCCCACACAAAAGATCCCATAGGCAGAAGAGCTTTTGCGATAGCGGACATTAAAGAAGACAGTCTTTTTATATTCTACGACGTAGTAGGAAGGGGAACAGAGCTTTTAAGCAGTCTCCCTCGTGGAAGTCAGGTAGATATTCTTGGACCATTAGGAAAGGGTCTTTTTAACCTTGATGGAGACAAACATTTACTTGTTGGTGGTGGCATAGGGCTTGCAGGACTTACCCTTCTTGGCAAAGAGCTCAGAAAAGCAGGAAAAAAAGTGTTTTTCTTGTACGGTGCAAGAAGTAAGGAACACATAAGTATGGAAAACTGGTTAAAAGAGGAAGGTTTTGACTATGCAATTTATACCGAAGATGGAAGTTATGGAAAAAAAGGCTTAATAACAGACGCTCTTAGTGATTTTGACTCCTCTTGGGTAGTTTCAGCTTGCGGTCCAAAAGGTATGCTAAAGGCGCTAAAAAAACTCATAGACCCAAACAGACTGTATCTTTCCTTAGAGTCCCGAATGGCTTGTGGTTGGGGGGTATGCCTTGGTTGTGTAGTAAAAAACAAAGAGGGACATTACGTCAGGGTATGCTACGAGGGACCCGTTTTTAGAGCGGATGAGGTGATCCTCTGATGTTTACAGGTCTTATAGAAGATATAGGAGAAGTAAAAACCATAAAGACATCTTCAACAGGTGGCAAGCTCAGTGTAAAAACCTCTCTAAAGGATATAAAGTTAGGGGATAGTGTGGCGGTAAATGGCGTATGTCTTACAGTAGTAAAAATAGTAAAAGACGAACTGCTGTTTGATCTCTCATTAGAAACCCTAAAGAGAAGCAATCTTGGTATGCTATCCGTAGGTGACCACGTGAATTTGGAAAGGGCGCTCAGATTAGGAGACAGACTAGGTGGACATATACTCTTGGGACACGTGGACTTCACCTCAAGGATAACATACTTTAAAAGCAGAGGAAACCACTACGAGCTAAAAGTGTATGTGCCAGACAGTTGGCTGGAATACTTTGTGGAAAAGGGATCTGTTGGTATAGATGGCATAAGCCTCACTGTCAATTATGTAGAAGGAAATACCATAAGTATTAACATTATACCGCATACCTACGAAAATACAAACCTTAAATACAAAAGGGAAGGAGATCACGTGAATATAGAAGTGGATATTATAGGCAAGTACGTTGTAAACTATCTTCGTAAGATCAAAGGGAATGGTCTAAAAAGACTTTTTGAAGAGCTCTTTTGAAGGTTATAATAAATCCCATGAATGTGCTGTGCAAACAAGCCATATATGACAGAAACGGGAAAGTGGCTTTCTACGAAGTTTTCATACAGGATTCCCTAACTAACAAGTATCCAGAAGGACTAGACCCCCTTAAAGCAACTACCATGGCAATAGACACTCTGACGGAACTAAACCCTCTCAGGGTAGGCGGAGGAAAACTCGTATTTGTGAATGTGCCCGCTATTTTTCTTGAAGCGTCCATGTTTGATCTCATTTCCCCCGAGTACGTAGGTATAGAGCTTGTGGAAAACAAAAGGCTCTCTAACGAGCTTTTTGAATCCATAAACGCTCTTTTAAAAAAGGGTTTTAAGTTTTGTATAGATGACTTTGGCTTTGAGAAGATAGATTACCTACCCCTTTTGGGAAAGTGCCATTATGTAAAGATAAATTTGAAAAAAGTTCCTTACAACATGGAAGAACTCAAAGAAGTAATAGGCATACTAAAAAGTCTAAAGAAAGGAATAATAGCTAAAAATATTGAAACAAAGGAAGATTATGAACTTGCCTACAAGCTTGGTTTTACCTTTTTTCAAGGTACTTTCCTATCAAAACCTGTAAGGGTTAGGGATACAAAAACCATATCTTACCTAAAGACAACTATACTTAGGCTCTACAAGGCAATAAAAAACAAAGACATGAAAAGTATAGTGGATATCTTGGAAAAGGATATAGGAGCAACTTACAAATTCCTAAAGTTTCTAAATTATGTTTATCCTGAAAAAATAAAGGATGTAAGTAAGATGGAGGAGATGGTCTACAATCTTGGGCTTGAGAACATAGCCAAGTTTACCATAGTGCTTGCTCTTTCTGAGATGTTCGTAGAGGAGGACGAAGTAGATCTGTGGAAAAGGTCTCTCTTTAGAGCCAGCTTAGCGGAGAAATTAGCGGGTATGTACGCACCTCATGTAAAAGAGAAAGCCTACCTAGTAGGTTTGTTCTCCTTATCAGGGGAAGTTCTTGGACAAAAGCCCGAAGACGTGGTAAAGGAGCTTATGTTGGATAAAGATATAATTGAAGCCTTTGAAAGAAGGCTCAACGAAATAGGATTTATACTTTCCCTCGTGGAGCTGTTGGAAGATAGTAAAAACGAAGAGATCATAAACAGGGTATCTAAGATAATAAATGTGGATCCACAAACTATAGTCCAGAGCATAAAGGATGCGGAAAGGGAAGCTTCGGAACTTTTAAACAGTATAGTTTAGTCCGTTGCGTAACTATGAAGTCCCGGGAAGTACAGATTTATAGCAAAAAAGCAGATAAGCACTGTAATAAAGCCAAAAACTACCATCCACGCAGTGCGCTTACCTTTCCATCCCAACATCTGTCTAGCATGAAGGTAAGCCCCAAAAAAGAGCCAAACTATTAAAGCCCAAACTTCCTTAGGATCCCAACTCCAGTATCCACCCCAAGCTTCGTTAGCCCATGCAGAGCCCAATATTATAGATGCGGTCCATATAGGAAATACAAGTATGATGGACTTATAGGTGATCTCCTCAAGCAAGTCCTGCGATGGAATGAGTTTTGTCTGAGGAAATCTTTCTTTTAGCAGATAGAGAACCGCACCAGCAAAAGCTACAGTAAATCCCGCATAACCTATAAAGGCAGTCACCACGTGAAGATAAAGCCAGTAGCTTCTTAGAGCAGGCATAAGAGGCGTTATATCTTTTGATGCCTTAAGTACCGCAAAGGCACTCAGGAAAAAGGCAATAGGGACAACAAAAGCACCAAGTAATCTCAATCCGTATCTTCTCTCTATAATCAGGTATATGCCACCCACTATAAAGCTCCAAAAGGTAAGGGCTTCAAAAAGGTTGCTCCACGGGGGATGAAAAACGCCCAGCTCGTAACTCTGTATACTCCTTCTTATCATGCCAGTGAGGTTCAAAATTAGTCCCAAAGAGAGGGTAGCTGTGGATACTTTTGCAAACAGAGAGTTCCTAAAAAGAGGGTAAGATATGTACATAACAGAAGAGAGAGCATAGAGTAAAGTAGCGGACTTATACCAGAATGTATTATCCACACCTAAGAGAGCCAAAAGTATAGCAATAACTATACCTATTAATGCAATAATGTAATCTGCTACTAATCTGATACTTCCTTGATGAACTATCTGTCTCATAACTCAATAAATTTAAAACGCTTACCCTTTCTTTGCAACATTATGCTGGTTTTACTTCCACCTTTATATCCACTGACACCTGTGGATGTAGCCTTATCTGAACTGTATAAATTCCTATATCTTTTATGGGTGTTTTAAGGAGTATGCGTTTTCTGTCTATGTCAAAACCTTTTTCCTTTAAAGCGTTGGCTATGTCTCCTGCGGTGACAGAACCAAAAAGTTTACCTTTTTCACCAATGGGTTTGGAAATCTCCAAAATCATTCCTTTTAGAGCCTGAGCAAGATTTAGCGCCTTTTCCTTTTCTCGCTCAAGCTTTCTCATTTTCTGCTGTATGATACTTTGTATGTGCCTTAAATTGCCTTCTGTTGCAGGCAGGGCTATGCCTCTGGGTATGAGGTAGTTATTGGCAAAGCCATCCTTTACTTCTATCACATCACCAAACACACCGTATCCTTCAAGATCTTGGACAAGTATTACCTTCATGACCTTCCTCCATCAGATGACCACATAAGGTAGTAAGGCTAACTGTCTAGCTCTCTTTATCTCTCTGGCAAGTATTCTTTGGTGCTTTGCGCAAACGCCCGTCTGCCTTCTACCTATAATCTTTCCTCTTTCTGTCATGAACTGTCTTAGCTCTTCGTAGTTTTTATAACTGGGTTCTTTCTTTTCTTCACAGAATTTACAGACCTTTTTGGCTGTCCTCTTTATTTCCATCTTTTACCTCCTTAAACCTTTTCCACCTTTAGAAGGTAAAAAGCCTTTTTTATGTTGCCCCACACAACGGGAGTATCAGGAAGAATCCTTGACTGACCTACCTTTCTAAGCCCAAGGCTTTTAACTGCTTGTATGTGTGATTCTGGTTTTCCAGCAAGACCTCTCACAAGAGTAACTTTTATCATACCTTCACCTCGCATATAGGTGATACCTCCTTCTAAGTTCTTCAATATCAATACCCCTTTCTCTTGCAACTTCCTCTAAGGATCTTAGCTTAAGAAGAGCAGAGAAAACTGCCCTTACCACATTGTTTGGGTTAGTGCTACCCTGAAGCTTTGTAAGTACGTCCGTATATCCTGCCAATTCAAAGATGGGTTTAGCTGCACCTCCAGCCACTATTCCCGTACCTCTCCTTGCCGGCATGACCTTTATCTGAGTGGGTCCGTACTCACCTATCACATCGTGGGGAACAGTACCGTTTATTATAGGTACTCTTATGATGTGCTTTTTACCATCTTCTATAGCTTTTGCTATAGCTATAGGCACTTCTCTGGCTTTACCAAGCCCAAAGCCCACAAAACCTCTTTTATCTCCTACTACAACCAAAGCGCTGAAGGAAAACCTTTTTCCTCCTTTTGTTACTCTTGTGGTCCTTCTGGCATATATGAGCCTCTCTTCTATTTGGAGCTCGTCTTCTATATTAGCTATGCCTTGAGCTTTTCTCCTTTCGTCAATAAGCTTTTCAATATCTACACCACCCATGCTTCGCCTCCTTTAAAACTCCAGTCCTAACTCTCTGCACTTTTCTGCAAAGGCTTTTATCTTACCATGATACAAAAATCCACCTCTGTCAAAGACCACCTTGGTTATTCCTTTTTCTTTTGCTTTTTGAACTAAGATCTCTGCCAGCTTTTGAACATCCGCTATGGACTTTCCACCTCTTTTTCCAGTTAGTTTTACAAACTCGGGGTCTATAGTAGAAGCGGACACTAAAGTGTGTCCCTTTGTATCATCAATTATCTGAGCATAGAAGTTGTGAAGACTTCTGTAGACACAAAGTCTTGGCCTTTCAGGCGTACCAAATATTTTCTTCCTTATTCTTTTGTGCCTTCTCTCTCTCCTTTCATGACGCGTTAACTTTGCCATATTTACCTCCTTACTTCTTGCCTTTTCCTGCTGCTTTACCAGGTTTTAGCTTAAGAACTTCACCTTCGTACCTAATACCTTTGCCCTTGTAAGGATCGGGCTTTCTAAAGGCTCTTATCTGTGCTGCTACTTGTCCCACTCTTTGCTTATCCACTCCGCTTACATATATCTTGTTTTCTTTGACCTCTATCTTCACATCTGGAGGTATGGGGAATATCACTGGATGTGAGAAACCCAAGTTGAGCTCAAGATTTCCACCTTTTACCGCAGCTCTGTATCCAAGTCCCACAACTTCAAGCACCACGGTAAAACCTTCCGAAACACCTTTTATCATGTTCCTTATAAGCGCTGCAGTGGTTCCGTGCATTGCCCTGTGGAAGGGTTCATCAGAAGGTCTCTCTACTCTTATGGTATTGCCTTCCACATGGACTTTCATATCTGGATGTAAGTTCATAGAAAGCTTACCCTTTGGTCCTTCCACAGTTATGACAGAGTCCTGCAAGTTCACTTTTACACCGTTTGGTATCTCTATGGGTTTTTTACCTATCCTTGACATGGCTCCACCTCACCAAACATAAGCTATAACTTCTCCACCTTTGCCCAGCTTTCTTGCTTCGTGATCCGTTACCACACCTGCATCCGTGGAGAGAATAGCAATGCCAAGACCCTTTTGGACATAGGGTATGGCGTGCTTAGGAACGTAAATGCGCCTTCCGGGTTTGGAAACTCTTACTATCTCTTTTATAACGCTATTTTGCTTTTTTGGATCTAGATACTTAAGATGTATCCGCAGTGTGTATTGAGTACCTTTCCTATTATCTTCCAATCTTTCCCAGTCCCTTATGTAGCCTTCCTTTTTTAGAACTTCAAGTATAGCCTCTTTTAGCTTGGAGGAAGGTACATCTACATAATCTTTTCTTCTCTGTATAGCGTTCTTGATAGCAGAAAACATATCCGCAATAGGGTCCATCCTTAAACCTCCTTACCAACTTGCCTTTCTAACTCCTGGTATTTCACCTTTGAGCGCAAGCTCTCTAAAACATAGCCTACACATACCAAAGTATCTAATAAATCCCCTTGGCCTTCCGCACAAAGGACATCTGTTCTTGCGTCTAACTTCATACTTGGGAAAGTGTTTAATATCCTTGGCTATCTTAGCTTTTCTTGCCATATTCTCCTCCTTTAAGCACTCCTTATGGGTAGTCCCAAAAGGGACAAAAGCCAAAGCGCTTCTTCGTCAGTCTTAGCGCTCGTATGTATGATTATATCCATACCTCTTATAGCATCTACCTTCTCGTAATCTATTTCTGGAAACACAATCTGCTCAGCTATACCAAATGCATAGTTACCTCTACCGTCAAAGGACCTAGGATTTAGTCCCTTAAAGTCCTTTACTCTTGGAAGAGCTATGGATATGAGCTTGTCCAAAAAGTCCCACATTCTCTCTTTTCTGAGAGTTACCTTTAGTCCTACCGGCATACCTTTTCTTAGCTTAAAGCCTGCCTCGGACTTTTTGGCTCTTCTGATGGCTGGATGCTGACCCGTTATAAGCCTTATGTCTTCAATAGCCCTCTCTAAATGCTTTATGTCCTGCACCGCTTCTCCTACACCCATGTTGACTACGATCTTTATTATCTTTGGCACTTCCATGGGGTTTTTGTATCCAAACCTGTTTATCAGTTTTGGCACTACCTCATCTCTGTACTTGATGTAAAGCCTTGGCACATACTTTGTTTGAACACTCATGTCTTAACCCTCTTTTTGGTTCTTACTAAGTCTATGTTTTCATTGCACTTTTTGCAGTACCTGTACTTTTTGATTTCATCACCTTCTTGTTGTATCCTAAAGCCCACACGTGTTGGTTTATTACACTTGGGACATAAAAGCATCACATTGCTTATGTGTATGGGAGCTTCCATTTCGTAAATACCACCTTCTCTTACATTGGGAATACCTTTTACATGCTTTTTAACTATGTTAACATTCTTTACAATAACCCTGTTTTCCTCTCTTAACACCTTTATGACCTCTCCCGTCTTACCTCTATCCTTTCCTCTTAACACTACCACTGTATCACCCTTCTTTATCTTCAGAGCCATATCACACCACCTCCGGAGCTAAGGAAGCTATCTTGGTAAAACCTCTGTTTCTCACCTCTCTGGCTATGGGACCAAGGATACGGGTTCCTAAGGGCTCACCATACTGGTTTAGCAAAACTACTGCGTTATCATCAAACTTTATGTAGCTCCCATCAGGACGCCTTACTTCTTTCTTTGTCCTCACTACCACCGCCCTATAAATCTTTCCCTTTTTAGCGGGGCTGTTGGGTGCAGCATCCTTTACAGTTACGGTAACCACGTCACCCAATGTTGCATACTTTCTTGGTGCGTATGGTATACCTATTATTTGGACCTTTCTAGCTCCTGAATTGTCAGCCACATTTGCATAAGTCTGTCTCTGTATCATGGCATATCACCTCAACAAGATAGGTAATTATACAGAAATTTTTTATGAATTGCAAGCTACTAGACATACCTTGGTATTCTGTGCTAAACTACTTTATAAGATGAAGCTCATCAGCGCTAATTGGAAGATGAATATGACACCTACACAGACAAGAGATTATATTACCAAATTTTTACCACTGGTAAAAGATGTGAAGGATAGGGAGATACTCCTGTGCGTGCCCTACACGTCTTTGTGCGTTGCCTATGATCTGCTAAAGGATACTCACATAAAGCTTGGAGCACAGAATGTCTATTATGAACCAAAAGGAGCTTTCACAGGTGAGATCTCGGTAGCTATGCTCAAAGATCTGGGAGTTTCCTACGTGATAGTTGGTCATTCAGAGAGACGCTGGATCTTTGGTGAAAGGGATGAAACTATAAACAGAAAGCTTTTGGCATGTCTTGATGGTGGTCTAAGACCCATACTCTGTGTAGGTGAAAGGTTAGAAGAAAGAGAGGCAGGGCTTACTTTTAAGGTGGTTGAAACACAGATAAGGCTCGCACTGTCTTCCTTGGAGGATCATACAGATATGATAGACATAGCTTATGAACCCGTTTGGGCTATAGGAAGCGGAAATCCAGCAACCCCAGAAGATGCACAGATAGTTCACAAGTTTATAAAGGATCTTCTCAAAAGCATTAATAAGAACTATCAAGGCAAAACCCGAGTCCTCTATGGAGGGAGTGTAAATCCCCAAAATGCAGGAGAGTTTATGAAGATGCCTGATATAGATGGACTTTTGGTAGGGACCGCAAGTTTAGACCCTGAAGCCTTTGCTAAGATAGTAAATTCCTTTTAGAGAGAGTATAACAAGAAGCACAAAAGGCAAAAGTCCATAAAAAGGACTAACTGGCATACTCTCAGATAGCTTTTTAACAAGAATAAAACTTATCCAATACAAAGAGAATGCAGGCAGGAAGCTTAAAAAGCCTACAAACACACTTCTGCGTTTGAGTGCATAAGACAAAACGGTAATACTTATGGGAATAGGGGATAGCGAAGATATAAACCTCCTTATAACTTCAGACATGTAAAGGTTGTAGTTTAAGCCTACACTTTTGCCTAAGGAGTAAAGAGTCAGGAGTTGATGCAGGTGCAGGTACTCTATCTTCTCGCCTATAGGCTTGGCATTTTTTATATCAAAGAGTTTTATAGTTAATTCTTGGACAGATCTGTTACCTTCTTTGAAATCCCAAAGATGTGCAGAAGACAAAAATACCGTATCACCTACCCAAAATCCTTTGTTTGCCTGTATTAATTCCAAAATTTTATTATCTTCAATTTTTACATAAAAAACACCTACCACGCTACCATCTTTTATATTTACAAACTTAAAGTTTATGTATGCCTTTTTACCATTGTCTTCTTTGGAAAACCACGCATCTTTTAAGATAAGGTCTTCAACTTCTTGTCTCTTTTTAAATTCCTTTTCTATTTTATAGAGATTTTTATTTCTCTCTGCATACACACCAAAACTCAGAAATAGGTTTATAAAGCTGACAACAATTAGAAAAATTACAACACTTGAGAAGAACTTCAAAGGTGATATGCCAAAACTTTGGACTATCAGGTCTATTTTTTTGGAAAATATATAATTGAGAAGTATCATCATAGTAATCACACTGCTAAGAGGGAGAAGGTAAAAGAAAGCTATAGGAATTAGGTTTACCAAATATGACCACGCTACATTAATACTTTTTTCCTTAAACAAAAAAAGCAATTCCATCATAGCGTAAGAGGAGACTATACTCAAAAGCACCGCATTCACAACAAGAAAGAGTTTTGCGTAAAAGGAAAGCACATATTTGCCAAGCATAGGAAAACATTTTACAATGTTTGTATGAGAACACCCCTTTATAGCATTCACAGAGATCTAAATGCTAAGATATCTGAATTTGCGGGATGGGAAATGCCCATTTTTTACTCTTCAATAAAAGAAGAGGTTTTGGCTGTAAGAAGTGCCTGTGGCGTTTTTGATGTTTCCCATATGGGAAGAATCCTTGTAAAAGGTCCTTCTGCAAAAGATACCCTTGAGTATCTTACCACCAACTTAGTAAGTAAGCTACGTCCTGGAAAGGTTCAGTACAGCATGCTTGTTAACCAAAGAGGCACAGTTATTGATGACATAACTGTGTATATGCTAGATGAAGAAAACTTTATGCTATGTGTCAATGCGATAAACAAGCAAAAGGTTATAGATTGGATATCAAAGCACCATCCTGTGGAAGACCTTTCGGAAAGCACAGTACAAATAGCCCTTCAGGGAAGAGAAAGTTCTAAACTGTTGTCGGAGTTTTTTCCCGTTGAAGACATAAAGTATTACCACTTTAAAGTTTTTGACAACATTATAATTTCAAGAACTGGCTATACAGGTGAAGATGGCTTTGAGATATACGCAGGTTTGAAGGAAGGTGTGGAACTTTTCAAAAAGCTTCTTGAACGTGCCAAACCGTGCGGTCTTGGTGCTCGGGATGTTCTGAGGATTGAGGCAGGTTTTCCTCTTTATGGACATGAGATATCCGAAGAGATCAACCCCTTTGAGGCAAATCTTGACAGGTTTGTGTGTATGGAGAAGGAGTTTATAGGTAAGAAGGCTTTGATGGAGACACAAGTAAATAGAAAGCTTTTTGGTCTTGAGCTTTTGGAAAAGGGTGTACCAAGGGAAGGCTACAAAATTTATGTGGAGGACAAAACTGTAGGTGTGGTAAGCAGTGGCACTTACTCACCAACCCTTGACAGAGGTATTGCTCTTTGCTTTGTAGACCCTAAGTTTAGAAAAGAGGGGCTTGAGGTATACCTTGATATAAGGGGAAAAAGGTATAAAGCCCGATTGAGAAGTTATCCTTTTGTGCGTAAGTAGATTATAATTTTACCCTTAAAACTCTTCTCCAGGAGGTTTCTAAGGTGGCACAAATAGTGGTCACACCTATGACCTTTGAAGCTGTCTATGAGCAGTCCGCGGAGATAGTAGAAAGGAAAGGTATAGGACACCCTGATACCATATGTGATAACTTAGCAGAGAATCTTTCAAGAGAGCTATGTAAGTGGTATCTTAAAGAGTTGGGAGCGGTAATGCACCATAATGTGGATAAAGCCTTACTTGTTGGAGGTGTGGCAAACGCATATTTTGGAGGAGGAGAAGTTATAGAGCCTATAGAAATACATTTGGTAGGTAGAGCTATACTGGACAAGGATAGTAAGAGGTTAGATGTGCAGGAACTGGTTCAACACACAGTCAAAGAGTGGTTCAAAAAGCACATAAGAAATATAGATGTGGAAAAGCACATAAAGGTCTATGCCAAGATAAAACCTGGTTCTAAGGACCTTGTGGAGCTCTTTGAGAGGTTTCAGAAGAAGGGAGAGATACCTTTAGCGAACGATACTTCCTTTGGTGTAGGATTTGCACCCTTTGATCAGCTTGAAAGGGCTGTGTACGAAGCGGAAAGGTTTTTAAACTCGGAAGCTCTAAAGAGGGAACATCCAGAAATTGGAGAGGACATAAAGGTCATGGGTGTTAGGATAGAGGACAAGATAAGGCTGACGGTAGCTTTGGCGTTTGTAAGCAAATACATAAAGGACCTGGAGGAATACTTTTACAAAAAGGAGCTAATAAGGGAGAAGTTAAAAACTTACCTGGAGGGGCTTTTGGGAAGGGAGGTGGATGTAAATATAAACACCGCAGATAGTAAAGAAAACTCTTCTGTGTATATAACAGTCACTGGGACATCCGCAGAGCAGGGAGATGATGGACAGGTGGGTAGAGGCAACAGGGTAAATGGTCTTATAACACCCTACAGACCCATGAGCTTAGAAGCTGCAGCTGGGAAAAATCCCATATCCCACATAGGTAAGATATACAACACAGTGGCAAACATCATATGCCAAAGAGTGGTCCAAGAAGTGGAGGGCATAGAGGAGGCTTATTGCTATATAGTCTCTCAAATAGGAAAACCCATAAACCAACCTCAGGTGCTTGATGTGAAGGTAAGGACCAAGAGGGACATAGCGGGCATAAGGGAGGAAGTAAAAAGAATAGCCAAGGAAGAGCTTGAAAGGATGCCAGAAGTCTGGAAGGGCTTTCTTGAAGGGAGGTACTCGGTAGCTTAAAGGGGCTGGTATGTTTCCTGTACTCATTGAGCTTTTTGGTATAAAAATTTACACTTACGGAGTGCTTGTTGCCATAGGTGCTCTTATCGCTTACTTTCTGAGTCTAAGGTTTGCAAAAAAAGAGGGGCTAAACACATCTCACGTAGAAAACACTCTACTTATGGCTCTGTTTTTTGGAATAGTCGGAGGAAGGTTAGCTTACGTGATAGAGCATCCTGATCAAGTGCATAGCCTACTGGATGTGTTTGCCATATGGAACGGTGGTATGGACTTTTTTGGTGGTCTCTTTGGTGGTATCTTGGGAGCTATAGTGGGAATAGTCATATACAAACTACCCCTTTGGAAGGCAGGTGATATAGCTGTTCTGTCCTTAACTATAGCTCATGCTGTTGGAAGGCTTGGATGCACTTCCGCAGGATGCTGTTATGGAAAGCCTTTTCCCGCTTACGGTGCAAACACACCCGGCATACACTTTACTGACAAGTTTCCCTTCTTTTATATGGTCTTTCCAGAAGGTGCGGTAGCTCCACCTTATACACCACTTTACCCTACTCAACTTATGGAATTTTTCGGTTTGATCCTGATTTTTTTTATCCTGATGGTAGCTTACAGAAAGAAACCCTTTGATGGATTTGTTTTCTCTCTTTATATGATGCTTTACGGTCTTTTGAGGTTCTTCCTTGAGTTTTACAGAGGTGTGACGCCACCCATACCGGGGATAGGTTTAACTTGGAATCAGCTCGTTTCCATTGGTATGATAGTCATATCACCTTTGCTTATGTTGGCTTTGAGGACAAACAAAAAAGTTCAGTCTGCGTGAGCCTTCAAAAGTTCCACTAGGATTTTATTAACTAACTGGGGATTTGCCTTACCTTTAGTTGCCTTCATCACCTGACCCACAAAAAAGCCCAAGAGCTTTTCTTCTCCTTTGATGTACCTTTCTACTTCAGAGGGATGTTTTTGCAGAACGTCTTGCACTATTCTTCTTATATCCTCTTCGTTACTTATCTGTTTCAATCCTCTCTCTTCTATAATAATTTCTGGATCTTTTCCTGTCTCTACCATGGTCTTGAGTACCTCTTTGGCAAGTTTGGAAGAGAGTGTTCCATCCTTTATAAACTTGACAAGCTTAGCAAGCTGTGTGGGACTAACAGGAGACTCTTCTATGTCCTTTTGCATATCGTTGAGAAGTCCCAAAAGGTCGTTTAGTAGCCAATTGGCAAGAAGTTTGGGTTCTGGAAACACTTTTACCGCAGATTCAAAGAAATCACCCACCGCCTTCATATCCGTCATAACTTTAGCCTCGTAAGGAGTAAGCCCGTATTCCTTGACAAACCTTTCTCTTCTTTGGTGGGGAAGTTCTGGCATATTGTTTTTTATCTCATCTATCCACTCTTGGGGGATTACCAAGGGTAGAAGATCAGGTTCTGGAAAGTACCTGTAGTCTTCTGCCTCTTCCTTTGTCCTCATGGGGTGAGTTAGACCTGTTGCTGGGTCAAAAGTTCTTGTTTCTTGCACCACCTGACCGCCAGAAGACAGTATTTTTATCTGTCTTTCTATCTCGCTCTCTATGGCTTTTTGGACAAACTTAAAGGAATTGACGTTCTTTATCTCTACACGAGTTCCCAGCTCTTTAGAGCCTTTGGGTCTTACAGAAACATTTATATCGCACCTTAGCTGTCCCTTTTCCATGTCTGCCTTGGAAACACCCGTGTATCTCATTATGTTTCTTAGTTCTTCCAAAAAGAGTCTTGCAAGCTCTGGGGAGTCTATGTCAGGTTCTGTAACTATCTCCATAAGGGGAGTGCCCGCTCTGTTTAGATCCACGTAAGTCTTGCCACCTTCGTGCATGTTCTTACCTGCGTCCTCCTCTATATGAAGCCTCCTTATTCTTATCCTTTTGCCTTCTATCTCAAGCCAGCCATTCACAGCAAGAGGCTCTTCGTACTGGGATATTTGGTATCCCTTAGGAAGGTCTGGGTAAAAGTAGTTCTTCCTTGCAAAAACGGATCTGTGCTTTATTTCACAGTTCAAGGCAAGACCTGCTCTTATGGCATACTCTACCGCTTTCTTATTAACAACGGGCAAACTTCCCGGAAGACCCAAGCACACGGGACACACTTTAGTGTTAGGCTCCGCTCCAAATTCCACAGGACAGGAACAGAACATCTTAGTTTTTGTGTCCATCTGCACGTGTATCTCAAGACCTATTACTGGCTCAAACTCCATACTACCTATTCTAACACAGGCTTATAATTTACCTTATGAGGAAATTAGCGTTATTTTTCGCGTTGGTAAGTCTGATAGCTTTCTTCTACCAGAAAAAGCACGAGTTTTATGGTTTTGTTTATGATCAGGCTACACTCACTGCCCAGATGTGTGTCCTACCGCTCTTAACACCCTTGCTAGTATGATGAATATGAGCGTTGATCCAGAGAGGGACACACCAAGCGTGCTTAAAAACTATGTTCCTTTCTTCTATCCCACCTTTGTGGGTCTTACAGGCAGTCCTCAGGACATAGAAAAGGTAGCCAAAGAGTACAAGGTTTATTACAAAAAGGTAAAGGGAAAGTCATCTGCAGGATACTTGGTAGATCACACCGCCACCATATACGTCATCACGCCTGATATGAAGATAAAGCTCCTCTATACGCCTGCCAAACAGGACCCAGAAAAGATGGCAAAGGATATAGAATATCTCTTGAAGACTTGATGGAGGAAATCTTCAAAAGAAACGGTTTTGAACTGTCTTCTGATGAGATAAAGCTTTTTGAGATATACCTGCAAGAACTCAAAAGATGGAACAGAGTTCATAAACTCACATCCATAGAAGACCCTGAAGAGATAGTCATAAGGCACTTTGTGGATTCTCTTACTCTGAGTTGGTGCTTTTGGCAAAAAGGTATAGAAATTGACGGAAAAAGCGTGTGCGATGTGGGATCTGGTGCTGGTTTTCCCGGAGTTCCCCTGAAGATATACTACAAGGACAAAATAAAGCTCACCCTTGTGGAATCAATAGCAAAAAAGTGCGCCTTTCTTGAGTACCTAAAGGTAAAGCTAAATCTTGATTATAATGTGGTGTGCAAAAGGGCAGAGCAAATTCCAGAAAATTCTTTTGATATAGTAGTGTGCAGAGCTTTGGGTAGATTGGAAGATATAGTTCCTATGCTTTTGAAGTTATCCCGCCAGTTTGTCTTTATAATGAAGGGTAGAGAGCTTCCTAAGGGTTATGATTACTGCGAGATAAACACCCACGACATTAAAAAAAACTATATCCTTTTCCTTCCAAAAACCACATAGGCAGTGTGTCCCACCATTTGGTCTTGGGGTCTTAGTCTTTCGGGATTGGTCTTGTAATGTCTAAGGAGGATCTCAAAAACCTGAATATCCGCAAAGAAATTTTGCATACTGGACAAGAGCTTACTCACTTGGTTTGTTGTGGGAAGCACAAAGGCGCAGGCTTTGCCATCTTTTAGCACCCTCCATACCTTCTCTATGTACTCCCAAGGTTCTCTTACATCTACAAAACAGGCATCAAAAAAGTTATCTTCCACAGATGCAGACAGAAAGTTTTCGTTAAAAGCCTTCACATTGGAACACAAGCCAAACCTCTCCCAGTTTTTAAGAGCGTTGTTGTAAAACTTTGTATCCGCTTCGTAGGTCCAAACCTCACCAGCCAAAAGGGAAAGGACCACAGTCATAACACCGCTTCCAGTTCCAAACTCCAACACTCTGTCAGTGCTTTTTATGTTTAGCTTAAAGGCTATATAAAAGGCATCTTTGGGATAAACTATTTGTGTCTTTCTCTCAAAGCCCAAAAGTATAATATCCTCAAGGGTAGGACTAAAGACAAAAAACTCACCTATCTTCTGACCATCACCTTTACCTACTATGTCCTGAAACTGGATAGTGTGCTCCTTTACGTTCAGACTCATGCCCTTTACTAACTTCCTTAGGTACTTCCTGTCCTCATAAACTATAAGCACATAATCTCCTTCTTTGAAACTCATCTTAGTTCCAGTATAGCCCTTCCTATAAGGTAAGATGCTTGAGAGTATTTTAAAGCGTACTCGTAATCTTTAACCCGTGCGTTCTCTTTGGCAACTTGATAAAAAAGCAATTGGTAAGAATAAAGGTTTGTGTATTTGTCCTTGTACTTCCTTGTAGTGTTGAGCATAAGAAGTGCATTTCTCAGTCTTTTCTGAACAACCACATCAAGGAGTTTTTTATTTTTGGGAAGTTGAAAGTCATTACCTCTTATCACCTCAAGAGCGGACAAAATTTTGTCTGCAGATCGCTGTAGTTTTTCATTGTTGGAAGAGCACGCTTCTTTTATAAGCCTATCCGCCTCTATCATAAGCTCCTCGTATATAGCGGACTTTTCAAGTTCTGCATATCTTTGTGCAAGGGATAAACACTCTTGTGCGTAAGCAAAAAAGTAGAAAGTCAGCCCCACAAAAAATCCTTTTATATACATTAGACTAAACTCATTAAATTATAATACGCTCAGTGGAAAAACTTAGATCTAAGCTTGCCTGCCTTCATCAAAACACTTTAAATTTCCGAAAATTAACTTCATTTGGAGGGGGTCCCCTTAATTGGGGTTGAAGATATAATATTTCAAACATGAGGGAGTTTGTGCATTTACACCTTCACACTCAATACTCGCTTCTTGATGGAGCTATAAAGATAAAAGACCTTGTGCAAAAAGCCAAAGAGTTTGGATACAAAGCGGTTGCCATCACGGATCACGGAAACCTCTTTGGCATTCTTGACTTTTACAAAAGTATGAAAAGTGAGGGTATAAAGCCTATCATAGGTATGGAGGCATACTTTACCACGGGCTCACGCTTTGATAGGAGGGGTAAGGCTTCTGAAGATAACATTACAGACAGATATAACCATCATCTCATACTAATAGCTATAAATGACAAAGGACTCAAAAACCTTATGGAGCTCTCAAGCATATCCTACAAGGAAGGTTTTTACTACAAGCCGAGAATAGATTACGAAGTTTTAAGTCAGCACTGTGAGGGTCTTATTGCCATCACTGCATGTCTTAAGGGAGTGCCCACATACTACGCTTCTATAGGTGACGAGAAAAAAGCGGAGGAGTGGGTAAAGAAGTTTAAGGACCTTTTTGGAGAAAACCTCTATCTTGAACTGCAATCTAACTCCCTTGAAGAACAAGAAAGGGCTAACAGAGTCCTTATAGACATAGGTAAGCGTTTGGGAGTTAAGCTGATAGCTACTAACGACTCTCATTACCTAAATCCTGATGACAGACTGGCTCATCAGGTTCTTATGGCTATACAGATGAAGAAAACTCTGATGGAAATACAACAAGGTCTGGGTTTTAAGTGTGCCAACGAGGGCTTACACTTTGCAAGTCCAGAGGAGGTGTGGAAGAAGTTTGAGGGTAAGTTTGATGGTTGGGAGAGGGCTCTTCTTAACACTCTTGAAGTGGCGGAAAAAACCTCAGATACTTTTGAACTTTTAGAAGGTGGAGGGTATCTGCTTCCCAAGTACGATACGGGAGACAAAACTACTGAGGAGTTTCTAAGGGAACTTGCCATAAAGGGCTTAAGGCAGAGAATACAGCAGGGTCTTGCAAAAGATACGAAAGAATACTGGGATAGGCTGGAGTATGAGCTAGACGTGGTCTCCAAGATGGGTTTTGAGGGATACTTTCTCATAGTGCAGGACTTTATAAACTGGGCTAAGTCTCAGGGTATACCTGTGGGTCCCGGAAGAGGTTCTGCAGCTGGTTCTTTGCTTGCCTTTGCTCTTGGTATAACGGATGTGGATCCTATAAAGCATGGTCTTCTCTTTGAAAGATTCCTAAATCCAGAAAGGGTGTCCATGCCAGATATTGATGTGGACTTCTGTATGGAAAACAGGGACAGAGTTATACAGTATGTGAAGGAAAAATACGGCGAAGATAATGTGGCACAGATCATAACTTACAACGTGATGAAGGCAAAACAAACTCTAAGAGATGTGGCAAGGGCTTTGGGCGTACCTTACTCTACCGCAGACACTCTTGCCAAGCTCATACCACAGGGTGATGTTCAAGGTACTTGGCTCTCCTTAGAAGAGATGTACATAACACCCATAGAGGAGCTTTTGGAAAAATACGGACAGCACAGAAGGGACATAGAGGATAATGTGAGCAAGTTCAGAAAGATGTGCCAAGAAAACCCAGAAATAAAAACCCTTGTAGAAATAGCCCTCAAGCTTGAAGGACTCACACGGCACACCTCTTTGCACGCTGCGGGTGTGGTCATCTCTCCTATACCCTTGCGCGAGCGTGTACCTCTGTATTACGACAAAGACCAAACCCTTGCGACCCAGTTTGACATGGCCAAGCTGGAAGAAGTGGGACTCATAAAGATGGACTTTTTGGGACTCAAGACTCTCACCGAGTTAAAAAGAATGAGGCAGTTGGTAGAAGAAAGACACGGAGTCCGCATAGATTACCTAAGATTACCTTTAGATGATCCTGCGGTGTATGAGCTTCTAAGAGAGGGCAACACTACGGGCGTTTTCCAGCTTGAAAGTGTGGGTATGAAAAACCTTCTAAAAAGATTAGAGCCAGACAACTTTGACGACATAGTGGCGGTATTGGCACTATACAGACCAGGACCACTAAAGAGCGGTCTTGTAGATAGCTACATAAACAGAAAGCACGGAAAAGAACCTGTGGAGTACATCTTCCCAGAGCTTGAGCCAGTCCTAAAGGACACTTACGGCATCATAGTGTATCAGGAGCAGGTGATGAAGATATCCCAGATACTTGCAGGTTTCACCCCAGGTGAGGCGGACACTCTCCGAAAAGCTATAGGTAAGAAGAAGAAAGATGTCATGCAAGAGATGAAGGAAAAGTTCATAACGGGAGCTATAGAGAGAGGCTATGACGAGCAAAAAGTAAGAAAGCTTTGGGAAGATATAGAGGAGTTTGCCAGTTACTCTTTCAATAAATCTCACTCGGTGGCTTACGGATACATATCTTATTGGACCGCTTACATGAAGGCGCACTACCCAGAGGAGTTTTTTGTGGTAAAGCTCTCCACAGAGAAAAGCGACAAAAAGTTTATAAATCTCATAAGAGATGCAAAAAACATGGGCTTTACCATACTACCACCTGATATAAACGAAAGCCAAGTGGATTTTACCATAGCAGGAAAAGGGAAAATAAGGTTTGGTCTTGCAAGAATAAAGGGTGTAGGAGAAGATACAGCCAAGTTAATAGTGGAAAGTAGAAAGAAAAGATGGAACAGTTTAAGCGAGTTTCTAAGAAGTGTGGATCAGAGAAAGGTGAATAAGAGGGTGGTAGAAGCTCTCATAAAAGCGGGTGCTTTTGATTTTACAGGAGAAAGTAGGGAAAAGCTACTCTCTAATATAGACAAAAGCTTAAAGAACGGCATTATTCCCTTAGGAGACCTTTTTGGCACAAAAGACACAATCAAGGATAACACCATAGATCCTCTAAAGTACGAAAAGGAAGTGTTGGGTATTTATGTATCCAAGCATCCCATAGACCCAATAGAAAAACTGCTTGTTGGGAAGGTAAAGTGGCTTGAGGAACTTGAAGAGTTAGAAGAAGGTACTTACTACTTTGCGGGCGTGGTATCAGAACTAAAGGAGAAAAAGACCAAGAACGGCACTTACATGGCAAGTTTTTACCTTATGGACAAAACGGGTATAGCACAAGCCATAGCCTTTCCAGATATATACGAAGGCAATAAAGAACTTCTAAAAGAAGATGCCCTTGTGGTTCTCAAATGCGATGTGGAGCATGATGAGGAATACGAAGATACCAAGCTTATAGTAAGGGAGGTCTATAAGCCAGAGGAGTTCATAAAAGGAGAGAGCACATATATAACTTTGGTTTTCACAAGAGAGCTCTCAGATGAAGAGCTAACAAAGCTAAAAAATTGTCTTACAAAGTACAGTAATCGGGAAGGCAAAGAGCTCATCTTAGACCTCAGGATAAACGGTTATAGAACCATACTGCAGGCAGACCCAAGCATAAAGGTCCTACCCTCTGCGGAACTGTTAGAAGAGCTAAAGAAGTTAGACATCAAACTGGTAGTTTAAAGGAAACTTGGGAAAATCCTTTACGTCTTCCAACACTTCATGAGCTTTGTAAAACTTTCCTTCCTCCCAAAGCTTCTTGACAGTAAGGAGCATATCCTCTTCTACAGTCATCACAGTTTAAACCCCAGATAAAAGCCACCAAGGAAGGCAGAAGAGAAAGCTACCTGTCTAACCACTCCGTAAATGAAACTGTTGAAACTCTCAAACATACCTTTAAAAACATTCAAAAAGGCAGACCAATGAATGTCTATTACTCCCTTACTCTGTAGCCACAGCAAAGAGAGTATATAAAGGCCCAAGAGCATGAGGAAAATGTTTAGTACCCTTCTTATCGCAAAGCCTACTACAAACCCTGCAAAACCACCATAACCTAAGTCCGCTACAAGTTCCTCAACACTCATTGGTATCTAAACACGCTTGGATTCAAAATATCTGGGTAATTTGTGGTCATTTCATAATCAAACATCTGTTTTCTTATCCTCTTGAGATCGCTCTTCTCTGGTTTAAAGGGATAGCTCCTTATGTCACTTACTGAACTATCACCAAAGGGTCTGTTGCAGGCAACTTCAGTGGTTTTACCCCTACATCCTGAGGTCATAAAAGGTCTTCCGCTCCAGAAGATCTCCTCAAAGGTATCTTGGTCAATGCCAAAGTGTATAACTTGTCCCTTTTCGTTGAACTTCATATCCTCGTAGCGAGCTATCTTGTTGTCTATAAGGTATCTGGCAAACTGTACTCTTCTGTACTGTGGTGCTGGACATGGCTTTTCCTTTTCCATCATAGAGCCTTCCTCTGGCCAAAAGGAAAAGAGGTGAGTTCTTGCACCCAAGTCTCTGACTTTTTGGATGGTCTGTATCATCTCCTGCTCTGTTTCTCCAAGGCCTACTATTAGGTGGCAACCTGCATAACCATCTCCCATCACATCGCAAGCCCACTCAAGCACCTTCCAAAAGGTCTCCCACCTGTGTGGGCTTTTCATGGGTCTTCCTCTTAGTTTTTCAAATATCTCTGGTGTTGCGCAGTCTATGGCTACTGTAACTGTGTCCGCCCCAAGTTTTTTGTAATCTTCTATGTCTTCGTAGGTAGTTCCCGTTGCGTTTATGAGCAAGGATACAAATATCTTATCTCCCAACTCATCTAAAACCCTTTTGAGCACATACTTGGTATCCCTTATAGCCCTTGGGTGTGTGATCTGAGCTATACAGAGCCTTTCCACATGACCCACTCTTTTGGACCTTTCTATGATATCCTCCAGCTTTACCGTGGGCCACTCTACCCTTATGAAGTTTTTTTTGGAATACTCCATATCTCTTGCTTTTTGAAGACCACAGTAAGCACAGTCCGCATGACATCCAGATGGATAGGTCAAGAGGGTATTTATACAGCTTAGCTTGGTGTTTCTATAAAATTGTCCAGGAACTAATCCCAAAGTCATAGCAGCAGCCATGCTTATCTGAAGGTATTCGGGACTTTCCCTCTGCTCTGTGAGTTTTTCAAGCACCAATTTATTCATAACCTCTACCTCCTGCGATTATTTTAACAAGGTTTCTGATGGCTTTCCCACGATGGGATATGGCATCTTTTTCTTCTGGCTTTAGTTGTGCCATGCTCTTTTGCATACCTTCTGGCTGAAAGATGGGATCATATCCAAAGCCTTCTGAACCTTTTGGTTCTTCAAGGATGATTCCTTCACACTCACCCATTGACCAATAGCCTGCATCTCCAAGGCTGAGCACCAAAAAGGCTACAAACTTGGCTCTTCTGTCTTTTACGCCTTCCATTAACCTAAGCAATTTCCTTATGTTAGCCTCGTCCTTTGAGGTCTTTACCTCCTCTTTTCCTCCATACTCATGCTCATAGAACCTGCTAGAAAAAACTCCCGGATAGCCACCAAGGGCATAAACCACAAGTCCCGAATCATCAGCAAGGGTAGGCATACGGTACTTTTCGTAGTAAGCTTGTGCCTTTATGAAAGCATTTTCTAAAAAGCTTGAACCCCCTTCTTGAACCTCTATCTCTTCCTTAGGAATCTCTACCTGAAAGGAGTAAGATTCCAACAATCTCTTCATCTCCTCTGCCTTTTTTGGATTGCTCGTTGCTAAAAGTATCCTTCTTAGCTCCATTGGGGCATAAAAACTGTAGAACAGCAATTTTGGGAAACAATGGGTTTTAGACCCATCTCCTTTGCATATGAAAAGACACCCTCTGCAGGAAAGGTGATGCCATTTACTCCCGCATGTAGCGCATACACATCCAGCTTAAACCTTTCCTCGCCGGCAGGTCTGGCACAACCTATGACCACATGGGTCGTAGGTAGCTTTTTCCTTGCATGCAGTATCACTCTTGCACTATCTTCCGCTTTTGGTGGTGGCAGTAGTTGAAACTTAGCTTTCCCATAGTAAGGCATAACTACTACCAATACTAAAGCTGATGGTTCAAAATCCGAAATGAGGTCTATAGCTCTATACTCTCCCAAAATCTTCCCATAGTGAAGTCCTATAATGACATGTGGGACTATGTTGTGTCCGCAATCTTTGAGATTTCTCAGAGATGCTTCGTAATCTTTTACGCTTTTGTGGGGCATTTTATAGACTTCCGCTATGGTCCGGTCATCACCTATAATGTCCAAAAGTACCGCATCTACCTGTGCCTCTTTTAGGCCTTCTGCAAGCTCTTTATCTACTAGTCCCACATGACAAGTCAGGATCATACCCAGCTCTTCCTTTAGGTATCTCATAGCTTTTAGGAAAGGCATAAGCTCCACAACACCATCTTTGTTAGATCCTCCCGAGATGAGAACACCTTGTATGCCCTTCTTCTTGAGTTCCTCTCCTACTCTTATGAGCTCTTCTGGTGTAGTGGCTGGTATCATGTGCCAAAGGATTTTAGAAGCGCAATGATCACACATAAGCTCGCAGTGTCTTCCTGTTATGGAAATATCCACAAACTTAGGACCAGAACTTACCTTAAAGTCATCTACCTCGTAATGTTTAAAACCTGGGCTGTGGAAATATATAGTATCCCCAAAAAACTTTTTCCTTATCTCAAAACCTTCTTTAAGTTCTTCAAGGAGGGTGTGGTCCAAAGACACACCCTCCGGAAAGCTCATCAACCGCACTTTATACCTTTTTCGTTTATTACTTTGGTTAGGGCTTCTACCGCAGCTTGTCCTTTGAGAAGTAGATTCACCTCATCAGGATTAGAAGGCTTTATCTTTGCTATCCATCCCGCACCATAAGGATCATCATTTACAAGAGCTGGGTTTCCTTTTAACGCTTCATTTATCTCAACTATCTCGCCTGTTAGTGGTGAAGGCACTGGTCCCACCCATTTGCCACTCTCAATAGTAGCCACGCTTTTGCGCCTATCTACCGTTTTACCCACCTTTTTAGGTGTGTAGGCAACAAGCCTTCCAGCCATGGCAGCAGCTACAGAGGTGAGCCCTATGGTAAAGGTGCCATCACCGTTGTCTTTTGCCCAGGTGAAGGCATTAGCCTCTGGGTCCACATCGTAAAGCAAGTCCTCGGGTATGTTACACCCATTAACTACAGCCATATTAATACCTCCCATGTATGAGATTTTTTAAAATATCAACACTTTATTCGCTTCCAAAGCTCTGAGGGCAAACTCGCTGGCTGGAACAATTCCGTCAAGCTCTTTTATAAGATCCTCCTCTTTGAGTCCCAAAGAGTCCACCGCTTGCTTGCAAGAGTAAAACTTAACACCTGCCTGCTTGGCATCCTTCATAAAGTCATACACCGTTTTCAGCTTTTTTCCGTTAGGAGAAAGACAGTTAGGTTCTGCTGGTATTATTCTTTGAGCCACACCCTTTTTTAAAAGGTTTGTACCATCCATATTAAAGAACATTTCCACCTCCGCCTCGTTGGAAGCCATAAGAGCTGCTATATAGAAAGGTGCTGCGCACCTCCATGGTGTCCTAGGACCGCTGGTCATAAGGATAATTACCTTCATGATTCTATTGCCTTTCTTGCTTCTGCTTCATCTGGTACGCCAACAAACGCAAGCTTTCCGTCTATTATGGTAGAAGGCACAGACCTAATTAACAGCTTCTTTGCCCACATTTTACCTTCTGGCTGAGCCACATCAAGCACATCGTACTTAAAACCGTACTCCGCCTGCAACTTTCTCCAGAGCATATCCGCATCGGGACATGTAGCGCACCACTGAGACACCAAAAGTATTACATGCTTATCCTTTGCCCCCATCACGTACACCTCATACAAATTATGTCCCATTCATCTATGTACTTTTTCATTTCTTCTATAGCCTTTTCACCGGTTACAAGGTCTTTAATATCCCTCTCTAAGTCCGCAGGCTTTATTCTTGCAACCCAGCCTTCTCCGTAAGGGTCGTAGTTTATTATGTCAGGTTGCTCAAGGACCTTCTCATTTCTTTCTATCACCTCGCCTTCTATAATGGCATTTATTGGTCCTGCCCACTTGCCACTCTCCAAGGAAGCTACGGGTTTTCCTTTCTTTATGTACTTGCCCGGCTCTTTTATTCTTGCGTGCAAGAGCCTACCCGCCCTTACCTGTCCCACATCGGTAAGACCCATGGTCACAGTCCCATCTTCGTTTATCCTAAACCACGTCTGCGTTTCTATATCGTAGTAAAGGTCAAGGGGTACAACGCAACCGTTGTACTCCCATTCTTTACTTGCAGAACCACCTAGTCCCATCGCACCTCCTATGCAAGTCCAAGTCTTTTGAGCACAGGAAGTGGGTCTGAGAGGTTATCCTTTAGTTTTACATCGTTAGCGCTATAACCAAAAGCCAAACCAAGCAATTGAGTGAAGTATGCAGCAGGCACATCTACATCGGGCACTCCCTTCATCATAAGTCTATGCCTGTACATCTCAAGGGAAGCATGGCACAGTGGGCATTCCGTTGCTATTATGTCCGCTCCGTTCCTTTTGGCAGTTTGGAGGATCATCATTACGAACTTTTCAGACACCATCTCGTCAGACAGCGAGTGAGGTCCTCCGCAACATTGGGTATGCATAGGTTCAAAATTCACACTGGTAGCCCCTGCAGCCTCTAACAGAGCATTCATGTAATAGGGATGTTCGTCATCATCTGCAGTGTCTCTCTTTCTTGGTCTTGCATCTTCATCTTGACCGCCTGCGTGTGCGTATGTCCTTGCATAGAAGTGAGGTCTTGTGTAAAGGCATCCGTAGTAATTGGCAACTTTTAGTCCCCTTAGAGGTCTTTTGGTCTTTTCCTTTACCTTCTGAGGTCCTGCTTCGTGATAGAACCACTCAAGTATGTGGTAAGTGTGAGGTATCTTATCAAGAGGATCTACACCACCCTCTCTGAGAAGTGCGTTTACCCTCTCAAAAACGCTTTTGTCCGTCTCTAGGAAGTACTCCGCCCTTTGAAGAGAGAAGGAACAGCCGTTGCAAGGTGCCACTATAACATCGTGCCCTTGCTTTCTTGCCAAGGACATGTTTCTGGCATTTAGGAGCATGGTGCCCATGAAAGTCACATTTTTGGATTCCATGGCACCACAACAGTTGTAATCTTCAAGATAATCTAGCTCTAAACCGAGCTCTCTTGCAACGATCCTTGTTGAAACATCATAAGCTCTTGCAGCACCTTCCAAAGAACATCCTGGATAATATGCTACTCTCTTACCTATCACGCCCATTTTATACCTCCTTAATGCGCTAATGCGCCTTCTTCTTCCATAACTTTTCTAAGCACGTGCTTAAACTTATTCCAGTTTTTGGTTCTTGGATGGAAGAGCATGTGTTTAGCATTTAGTATAAGGAAACCTATGTTCATGGATTTTATGGGTTTCATGGTAAGCTGCTTTAGCCATTCGGGAGTTTCTCCTATAAAAGGTATAGGCTTTCTGAGAATAGGGTCTTTTACCACCTTGTAGCCTTGTTTTTCTATCCATCCAAAGAGAAGCTCTCCGTCCTCTATCCTTCCATACTCAAGCACCTGTTCTGTAAAGAACTTGTCAAACTTCTTGGAAGGATACTCTTCAATGAGTCCCCTTTTTGCCATGGTTCTGAGAATCACCTTTAGGACTTCTTCCACAAGCACACCTTTGGGACATCTGTGAGTGCATTTGTGGCAAGATACGCATCTCCACATTACATCCGCTCTTTTTTGTAGCTCGTCTATTAGACCCAACCTTGCAAGGTGTATAAAGTGTCTTGGGTTGTAACGCTCATCCCAGTAGTTATGAACGGGACAAGATGCGGTACAGTAGGAGCACTGATAACACTGGTTTATGGTCTTTCCATCTGGAGAATTCACTATTTCCTTAGCAAAGTCAAGGTCATAGTCGTTTATGACCCTTGGCAGGATTATAAGGTTCCAGTCTCCAGAAACGTCTATACCGTCAATTACGAGCCTCTCCTTTCTTAAAATTCTCTCTGGCTCTACCAAACTCCTTTCGTGTATAGCCATGGCTTACACCTCCAAAATATCTTCTTTTCTCATTATTCCTAATAGTCTCCTTGCCATGACTCCCGCGGGTGGGAAAAAGCCTTTGGCACTGTGCATGGTAGAAAGGGTCATATAATCCACATAGGTTGCGTATATCATGGCAAGGAATATGTCCACAAAAAGGTATCCTTTTACCTTTATACCAAAATCCGTTAATTTCTCCTGTATTTGCTTGTATATACTTTCAAACTCTTCGTAAGTCTCTCCGTACATGCTCCTTTTGGGTGGCTCTTCCTTTAAGAAAACCACCGCACCGCTTTCGCTCTCTGGATCCCATATCCAACTTGTCCAAAGTACATACTCTTCAGGAAAGGTAAAGTGTAGAAGTTCAGATGCTATATCCCTTGCAGATTTTCTATCCACACCCCTTATCTCTCTCACGAACTTTTCCACTCTCTCTTCCCATGAGTTTGCCTTTCCATACAAAAGATCGCTTATAGCTTTCTTTAACCTATCTACACCTGTTTCCTCTATAATCTTTTTCCTCTTCCTTCTGCTTGCGAAGATCTTCTCTAGAATGGTATCAAGCTCCTCTTCAGTTAAAGAGGCAAGCCTTTCTTTGCTCAAAAGTTGTTGAAAGAGGAGGGACTTGGCGAGGAGATCCCTGTAGAGATCCTGCACAAAGTCCTCGCCTTCACCCAGTATCTTTATCAGGTAGTCCCTAACTAAAAAGTCATCTAAAGTAGTTCCCTTAAACCTTTTTTCCATCACACACTGACCTTAGCACCAATAAATGCTGCTGCTTCTGCTGCTGCTGCCTCACCTTCGGATAGAGAGGACTCTATGTCTATAGGTCCTTTACATGCACCCGCTATAAATATGCCGGGCTTGTTGGATACTATGTTAGAGCCGGATTCTTCGGAGGGTATGAGGAACTGGCTATCTGGATCTTGGGCAAGACCAAGTATTTTTGCTACCTTCTTTGTACCTTCGGAAGGTTCCATACCTAAAACTAACACCACCAAGTCCATAGGAACTTCTGCGGGTCTTTGAACTATGGTGTCTTCGTGTTTTACCCTAAGTCTTCCATCTGCAGGGCTATAGGTGATCTCTGCTATCCTACCTCTTACATACCTTACACCGTACTTTTCTTGAGGTGCCCAGTAGAAAGGATACTCCCAAGTGCCGTAAGTTCTCACATCCATGTAGTAGCAGAAGACATCAACATCTGGATAGTGTTCTCTTATTTCAGAACCTTGCAAACCAGATAGAGCACATCCGTACCTACAGCAGTGTACGTTTGTAACACCAAGCTGTCTGTCTCTAGAACCTACGCAGAAAACAAAGGCAACTCTTTTAGGTAGCTGTCCGTTGGAAGGTCTGTAGAGCCTACCTTCTTTTGAAAACATTTGTTCCAATTCAAGGTTTGTGATAACGTCTGGATAAATACCGTATCCGAGTTCTCCCTTTCTTCTTGGATCAAAGTGCTGGAAACCGGTAGCTACTATTATAGAGGCTACTTCGTGAGTTTCGCCGTTAGAAAGTCTTACTTTGAAGTTTCCAGGTTCTCCTTCACAAGCTTCCAGTTCAGTCTTGAGCTTTACCTCTATATTGGGATTTTCTTCTACCTCTTTGATGTAGGGTCCCAACACTTGAGATGGTTTTAGCTTCCGTGGAATGAGTGTGTAGTAGTTTTCAAGTATGGGCCTACCACCAAGTTTTTCCTCCTTTTCAATAAGGAGGGTAGGCACACCGAGCCTACCCAAAGCTCTTGCTGCCGCAAGACCAGCTGGTCCACCACCGACCACCAAAACCTTCTTAGCCATGAAAAACCTCCTCTATTAAGACTTGAATAGTGGCATTGCAGCAGTTGCAGAAGCTTTTGGTTTTCCAGTAGATGTTCTGCTATATGGTTCATAAAGGTCATATGTCTTGAAGAACTCCATAAGCTCGTCGTACTTTCCAGCCTTTTCAAGCTCTGATATGTACTTAACCGCGTCTTCCCACTCCTTCTTGAGCTCTCTCCAGTTGGTTATACCCATCTTTTCAAGAAGAGGCTCATAAGCAGAGCAGTTCCAGTAGAGCTGAACCACCTTGAATGGGTGAGCACCACATGCAAGAGCTGCAAACATCACGTCAGACATAACAGCTACAGGATAGTACATACCGTGAGCTTTCCCTATCCACTGGTTCTTTTCAAAGGTGGTAGTGCATCCAGTGTCGTGTGTAATGATCACATCCGCTTTGACCTCTTCGTATATAACCTTGAGCTTCCTTTGTATAGCAAAGGACCTGGTGAACTCTCTTTCTGTAAGAATGTGCCTAAAACCAAAACCACAGCAGTCATACCATGTGGAGTAATCTACTACTTGTGCACCAAGAGCTTTCATAACTGCAGTAGATGCTGCAGGTCTTTGACCGTTGAACACCTCAGGATCGTAAGGATAGTCGTCAGCTATCATCTTGTAAGTGTGGCATGCGTTGTGTATGGCAACCCTCACATTGGATACATCTATACCTTTTGGCTTACCTTCCTTCTCGTAGAGTTCTGCTATCTTATACCTCATAGCGTGGACCCATTCAGAGTAGTGGACTATTTCTTGAGGAATGACTATCCTTCCATCCTCTGTAAGTCTTCCAAGCTTCTTGAGTATGGGTTTTACCGCATCTCTGAGCTCTTTGTTCATGATGAGCTGTTCTCTGGTTTCCTTATAAGAACCAAAGGATGTTCCGCAGTGTATGAGAGGATAATAACCTGTCTTCCAAGCTTGGTGCATGTTCCTGAGCCACACAGCTGCGAGAGCTACAGGGTTTGATGTTCCAGAACCGTGGTAGTTCCAGGCAGTGCAAGATGTTTGGTGAGGTTCGTTAAGATAGTCAAGTCCAAACTTGTTCATAAACCAGAATAGAGATGCAGGGTATCCGGGTATGTTTCCGCACTGACCACAGGACTTGTGGTGCCACAGCTTGTTGGTAGGTATAACCTTTATTCTTCCTGTCCTGGTGTAAACGTACATAGGTTGATGCTCTTCAGTGATCCTGTATATGAGTATTTCACCCTTCGCTTCGAGCTCTTCCATCATCTCAAAGATGTGATCGTAGTGAGCATTGTACTCTTTAAGTGGAAATGGTGGCTTCTCTGGATACATAAGTATGCTTCCCTCTTTACGCTGACCATGTGCCATGATAAATACCTCCTTTAAGTTTTTTTTGGGGCTTCAAACCCGTTTGTGAGCTTACTCTTCTTCATAAAGTTCTTGATAACGTTCTTCGTTTTCTTCCACTATATCCATTATTACGTTATATAGGTTAGGGTCCAGCTTCTCAAGCATCTCAAATATTCCAGTCTCTCTCCATATGGTGTACATCTCTATAGCGGTCTCCAGAGATACTTCCCAAGCGGTTTTGACGGACTTTCCTACATCAAAGGGAATTGCCATTCTCTTGGCTCTGAGGTTTTCCATGTTATCTGCCATTTTGGGACCCCAGTCTGGGAAGAAGTCAGGCTGTAGCATGTCTGCTGATAGCTGGTTTCCTGTGGTCATCACTTTGAGAAGAACTCTTCCGTAAGGCTTAAGAAGATCCTTTGTAGCCTCAAAAGCGTTACGTACAGCCACTTCTCTCATTATGGCAACAAGTCCACCTGGGTTGTTGACAAAGGGACAACGAATCCAACAGGTAAAGCACTGAGAACACGCCCATATGTACTCGTGCATCATGTCGTAGAGAACTTCCACATCATCTTCTAAGAATCTTTGGACTATCTCTCTGGGAGAGTAGTCAAAGAATCTATTTGATGGACAGGATGCGGTGCATACTCCGCAGTTAAGGCAACCAAATATGTATTCCTTAAAGCGAAAATCTGACTTTACTTCCTCAATAACCCTTACCTTTTCTTCCCATGGGACACTCTTAGTCTTTTCCGATATGGGAATGTTGTATCCATAACTATGTCCGTCCATAGCCTATACCTCCTTAAGCAGTTCTACATAAAAATGTATAGTGGTGGTAGCTTAAGTCAATTAAGTTTTGCTTATGGACATATAAGCATATGCTTATAAATTTCCTATAAATATAAATAAAAGAAGAGTTAAAGAGTGATAACCGCATATTCACCACTCATAAGCTTGTCAAGAAAGGCAGCACCACCTATGATCCCATCACAAAGCTCTGGGTTCACATCTTCCTTTGTATATATTTCTGTAAGATCAAGAGAAGGCACACAGAGGTATATCTTTACACCCGCATCTTTTGCCATTTTTATAAAGTCGTAGACAGTTTGCTCTACACCAGGTCTAACCTTAACCTTTTTGGCGTTATCTCTCATAAGCAAAAAGCCTGCTTCTGAGGTTATCACCATTTCCACCTCGTAGTCCATGGTAGTTGCTGCTGTAGCAAGGAAGAAGGGAGCACCCGCTTGAGGGTTTATGAGCTCTCCCGTTGTGGGCTCAGCTCTTTCAAAGAAAGGTACTGTTAGTATGTAGAAAAGTAGCTTTTCATAACCCTGTGCAGCCATATTTTACCTCCTCCTTATACAAAGATAATCATAGGTTTGTCCGCTTCTAACACGTAGTTTATAAAGGTTGCTGCTCCTGCGGGAGGTTCAAGACCGTCTATTAAGTCTTCGTACTTGTATCCAAAGAGTTCCATAGTCATCTGACATGGAATAAGCTTTACATCTGCTTCTTTACACGCTTCTATGAGTTCAGGGATATCTGCAACTCCATGCTCCTTTATGGTCTTTTTCATCATATAGGTCATGAGATCTGTCATTCCTGGTATTATGCCCATGATTTGAGGGGGTCCGGGAAAGATGGAAGATATGGTGTTAGTTATGGCGTTTTGCATAGATGGTGGGAAAGCCATAGGCATGGCTGGATTGCCAATGGGCGCTATCTTGAGCTCATTCATCTTCTTTTTGTGTATTATGTTCAGTCCGTAAAAGGTGAAGAAAATAGCAGTTTCTACACCCAAAGAAGCTGCAGTTGAAGCAAGGATCAGAGGTGGATATGCCATATCAAGAGTTCCTTTTGTGGCTATTATGGCGAGCCTTTCGGTAGCCATTTTGTCCCTCCCTTATTTCTTCTTGATGTAAAAAATTATCTTACCTCCCTCCTCAACAGTTTCCAAGAGTTCGTGACCCGTTCTGTTGCAAAAGGCAGGTATGTCTGCTTTGGCACCTGGGTCTGTGGTTATGACCTCAAGGATCTGACCAGACTGAAGCTCCTCAAGAGCTTTTTTAGTCTTAAGCACGGGAAGTGGGCAGTTAAGACCTGAAGCGTCAAGCACCTTGTCTGGTGTTATTGTAGCCATGATAAGCACCTCCTAATTTTAATTGATTAATGACATTATAATTTTTGGGCACAAAGGATACCATAGTTTTTTTTAAACTGAGTATAAGATAAACTTATACTTATATACTTATAGATATAGATCTTCCTTTAAGAGTTCTACTGGTTTCCTTCCAGCAAAACCCTCATCCAGTTCGTGCCAATAAAGTATTGTGTCTTCGTCTTCTTTCCAACAGAGCCATATGTATCTGTTCTGATGAAAGGAGAGAAAGTCTATAAGAATAGGATCAATTCCTTTTATGACGCCTCCAAGGGCTTCTATCTTCTGAAAGTACCGTCTTATCTCCTCATCTATTTCCCTGCTTTGGCTTTCCATATAGAGCCTTTCTAGCTTGTCCTCTTCTTCCTCCATTCTGGCAAGAATGGAGTATAACTCCTGCTTTTTTATATTAATGGTTTCCACAAGAGGCTTTATAAGTGTAAGGAGTTCCCTTGCACTATCAAGATCAAACACCTTCATGCTAGTTAAATAATAGATTCTGTTTGCTCTCTTGTCCACATTAAAATAATATCTCATGTGGGTTTTTGCTTTTATACTCTTACTCCTGCTTCCTGCATTTTCCGAAGACCTTTACTCGGAGTTTATCAGAGAGCAGATAAAGGAAATACCGCTGAATAAAGCTATTGTTGTAGGCAGTGGAAAGAACAAACTTATAACCTTTATAAATCCAGACTGTCCTCACTGTAGGCAGGAGTGGAAGGAACTAAGATCTCACCTGAATAAGTTGAAGGTTTATGTGTTTCTGCTACCTTTCAAAAAGTTTCCCGAAAGCTACCCTAAAGCCTTTTATATAGCGTGCAGTAAAGACAAACTCAAGGCCCTTGATGAGGTGCTTATGGGTAAGTTTGATGGTGCACCACCTAAGGTGAAAGAGTGTAAGTTAGTTTATGAACATATACAGATAGCCCAAAAGCTTGGTGTTCAAGCTACACCATACAATATAGTTCTAAATAACTACAAAGTTTTGGAAGGGTATAGTCCAAACCTTCTTAAGGAGTTGGGGATAAATTGATAGTAGTAATCATGGGTCTTTCTGGAAGTGGAAAGTCCTTTGTGGCACGCATACTTCACGAGGAGTTTGGCTTTGAATGGATAAGAAGCGATGCTATAAGGAAAGAGCTTGCAGGTGTCCGTGAGCACATAAAGGTGGGTTTTGGAGAGGGTATATACTCGGAGGATTGGACTAAGAGGGTATATGAGGAAATGATAAACAGGGCAAGGGTACTAAAAGATGCAGGAAAGCATGTGGTAATAGATGCAACCTTCTTGAAAAAGTGGCAAAGGGATATGGTAAAGAAAGAGCTGGGTGATGTGCTGTTTTTAATGACCGTTGCAGATGAGGAAGAAATAAAGAAAAGGCTTTCTCAAAGAGAGGACATATCAGACGCAGACTGGAACATATACCTAAGACAGAAAGAAGTTTTTGAACCGCCAGAGGATACCATCACAATAAACACTCAAAAAGACAGGGAAGAGATCAAGGCTGAGCTATGGAAGATTCTTCAAAGATACGCTTTAGAAGACAGTCCAAAGCCATACTGAGTCCTTCATCATTCTTTGCTTTTATCACACAGTCGGGTAATATACCCTCATCGCTTGTTATGTTATCTCCATTGGGAAGTTTCATTGCAAAAGTAACAAGCCTTAGCACTCTACCACAGTCATCCAATTTATACATATTACTACCTACATACTTACCTACCGTAAGCTCACCCGCAATAACCGCTTTATCATAGACTCTGAGTAAAACCGTCAAAAGCTCCGCAGCAGATGCGGTCCATCTGTTGACAAGAACGAGCACAGGTTTTTTAAAGAGAGGCTCTCCATCTTTAAATTCGTACACATCAGGCGCTCTATTTCTACCTTCTAAGTAAAACATCACACCCTTTCCTCTTATAAACATGTCCGCTATACTTTTGGCAACGGAAATAAGACCACCACCGTTGTCCCTGAGGTCAAGCAGGAGCGCATCAACATCTTGAGAGTTTAAAAATTCCAAAGCTTTTCTGAACTCCTCTACTGCAGGGTTTGTAAAGTTTGTCAGAGCTATGTATCCTATTTTTTTATGGTCTAATAGTATAATCCTAACTTCTTCCACAGGAGGAACGGAAAACTCGCCTTTGACAATGTGGAATTCCTTAAGATTTTCCTGTCTCTTTACTTTTATGTTTATGATGCCTCCCACAGGCACACTTCTTATAGTCTGGCTCCAAAGATTTTTGTCCTTTACTCCATTTATAGAAAGGATCACATCACCTTCTTTAAGTCCGCTTTTTTCCGCAGGAGAGTCTTTGAACACCCTTTTTATAGTGCCTTCGTCATCCCATCTTATACCTATACCAAACATTTTGGCTTTGGAATACCAAAGCCTGTCTTCTTCTATATTGGTTATAGCGGTCCATCTATCACCTTTCCTTCTCAGATAAGCTATGGCTTCATCAAGACTACCCCATTCCACACCATCTATTCTATCCTTCCACAGATAGTGTTTATTTACAATCTCTTTGAACCTACTTAGGGCTTCTTTTGAACATAAATCCTGAGCGTAAGATACATGCAGGATAAGTATCAGGATAAAAACAGGAATACCCATAGATTGGTAAAATTATACCGTGCTATAATGTCTTTCAAGTGAGGTGGATATTATGAATAAGAGAGATCTTATTAACCTTCTTCTTTACGATGTGGCTCTTGAGCACTCTGCCATAGTTCAGTATCTTTACCACATATTCCTAATAACAGATAAGAACATAACAGAAGAAGTGGAATCTATAGCAAGACAGGAAATGAGACATCTCAAGTGGTTTGCACAAAAGGTAGTAAAGCTGGGCGGTCAGGTAGTGCTTGACAGGTTAGAAGATATGATAGTGATAGGTGGTCCCGATTGGGCGGACATGATGGCAAAAGACATAGATGCAGAACAGATGGCTATAGAGATATACACAAAACAGCTTGAAATAGTCAAGGACGATGATATAAAGAGGCTTTTGGAAAGGGTTATAAAAGATGAAGAAGAACACAAGATGGAGTTTACGGAACTTATGGAGCTTGCAAAAGAGTCCTTCACCTTAGAAGGTGAAAAAAAGGCAGACCCCCAAACTCTGCAGGTCCTAAACAAGTTTCTTAAGGAGGAGTACCAAACCATAATAAACTATCTGTATCAGTTTTTCCACGCCAAAGACTGCACTTACAGGGATATAATGCTTGATCTGGCTATAGAAAGCATGACTCACATGGGAGAGATAGGTGAAAAGATAGGTGAGCTTGGTGGCATGCCGGATATAAATGCGGACTTATCACCAAAACCGCTAAAAAAGTTAGAAGATCAGGTAAAACAGGAAATAGAATACGAAAAGTCTACTGGTAAGGACTACAACGAGGAGATACAAAAGGTGAAAGATCCAGAAGTGCAAAGACTCCTTAGATTTATAGAGAACCAAGAGGTGTATCATAAACATATGCTCTCGGAGTTTTTCAAAACCATGAGGAGGCTCACAGTTGGAAACCTCAAAAAGGATGATTGAGCTGGTGATAAACTCCTTCAGAGAAAGTGCTGATGTAAAGCTGGCTTTTGTGGAAACTTATGCGCAACAGATAGTGGAGGTAGGTCAGATCATAGCACAGGCTTTAAAGGATGGTAATAAACTTTTACTTTTTGGGAATGGAGGAAGCGCAGCAGATGCACAGCATATAGCAGGTGAGATAGTAGGCAGGTTTAAAAAGGAGAGAAAGGCTCTACCTGCCATAGCTCTCACTACAGATACCTCTATACTTACCGCTGTTGGAAACGATTATGGTTTTGAGTCGGTGTTTGAAAGGCAGATAGAAGCTCTTTGCATGCCCGGAGATGTGGTCATAGGTATAACCACATCAGGAGACTCTCCCAACGTAGTAAGAGGTATAGCAAAGGCACACGACCTTGGAGCTACAACTATTGCTTTCACAGGCAAAGGTGGTGGAAAGGTGGTCCAGATAGCTCACTATAGTTTTGTAGTGCCTTCTTACGAAACACCAAGAATACAGGAGTGTCATATAACCTTAGGTCACGTGCTTTGTGAGATCATAGACGCACTCTTATGAAAAAAGTACTTCTTTTTGTAAAGGACAGTCAAAGCGCCATAGAGACTGCAAAGAAGATACAGAAATACCTCATTGATAGGAAGGTATCCACAGATATTTACATAAACCGTAGAGGTGTAAAGCCCAAGATAAATATCAAAGGCAGAGACCTACTTCTTGTGGTGGGTGGGGATGGTACTTTTTTGGCAGGAGCAAGAACTGTAGCCAAGTACCAAATACCCATCTTGGGTATAAATGAAGGAAGATTTGGATTTCTAACGGAGGTAGAAAAGGAGTATGCTTTTGAAGTGCTTGATATGGTGCTAAAAGGTCAGATAAAGTATCAGAAAAGAGTTATGATCTCTGCATACCTAAAAAGAGACAGAACCCTGCGCTTTTTGGGAGATTATCTTAATGATGTAGTGGTTTCAAAAAGCAACATAGCACGCATGCTTGAGCTTGATGTCTATGCCATGGGAGAATTTATGATGAGAGTTTATGGAGATGGAGCTATAGTATCAACACCTACAGGTTCAACCGCTTACGCTCTATCCGCTGGAGGACCTATAATCTATCCCCTTTCAGAAAACCTTCTCTTTGTACCCATCTGTCCTCACACCCTTTCCAACAGACCCGTCATACTTCCAAGTGATTTTGAGATAAAGCTAATAAATCTCTCACCCGACGGTATGGCTTACTTGACTATGGATGGACAGGAAGGCATGACACTAAAAAAACACGATCAGATAATAATTAAAAAGTCAAAGCATTACTGCCTTATGTATCCAAACCCAAAAAGGAGTTTCTTTGAAATACTAAAGGAGAAGCTAAAATGGGGCTAAACTTTGACGGCTTTCTTGCCTTTCGCTTTAAGGACGGTAAAATCCAACCCATAGAAAAGGTACATATTCCAAACTTTGAGGACCTGCTTCACATAGATAAACAAAAAGAAACACTAAGAAAAAACACCCTCAAGCTGGTAAAGGGCTTTCCCGCTCAAGATGTGCTCCTGTGGGGAGACAGAGGAACAGGAAAGTCTTCCCTGGTTAAGTCTATGCTTGGGCTCTTTGGTTCTGAAGGGCTAAGAATAGTGCAAGTGTATCAGATGGACATTATTCACCTATCTGATCTATACCAAATGATAAGAAGCACACAGAATAAGTTTATCATCTTTTTTGATGACCTTTCTTTTGAGGAAGGAGACCCTCAGGTAAATATCCTAAAATCCCTTCTTGATGGAGACGTAGAAGAAAGACCAGCCAACGCAGTGGTTTATGTCACTTCCAACAGAAGAAACCTACTTCACCAAATAGAAAAAGCTCATAAGTTTCCTGAAGAGGATCGCATCCAAACTCTCTCCCTTGTAGAGAGGTTTGGTATAAGACTGGGCTTTTTCTCCATAGGAAAGCAGGAGTATCTGGACATAGTAAAAAGCTACGCAATAAAAAGAAACCTAAACATTCAAGAAGAACTGCTCTTTAGTATGGCTCTTGAGTGGGCAAGGGAAAGATACGGTTTTTCAGGAAGGTCTGCATACCAGTTTATAAGGTATCTTGAAGGAGAGCTAATGTTAAAATCTTTGTGATGGCTAACCTAATAACTCTCTTTAGATTTTTTCTGACCTTTCCCACCTTTTACGCGGTTCTTGAAGGTCACGAAAAGTTGTCTTCTGCTCTAATACTTTTAGGAGCGCTCTCTGATCTACTTGATGGCAATTTAGCCAGAAGAAGCGGAGAAAAAAATAGATGGGGTGCTCTGCTTGACCCTATGGTGGATAAGGTCTTTTTCTTATCTGTGCTTTCCGCTTTTGTGTATCTACAAAAAGTTCATCCTCTGAGCTTTGTCCTTTTGCTCATTAGAGAGCTTATCCTTTCTTTCTTAAGGAGCGTTTCTGTGGAAAAGGGTTATATAATGCAGGCATCTTACCTTGGTAAAACTAAGGCTTTCTTTGAGTTTTTAAGCCTGTTTCTTCTGTCTTTGGGAAGTTCTGCAGGAAACTTGGCACTTTGGATCGCGGTGATCTTTGCTTACATCTCCATGTGGGATTACATGCTCAAGTACCTAACCTTTGAAAGGCAATTGTAAGCCTTCCTCTAAATGATCTTTATCATATTGACATCTGATTTCAATTTTTGTAATATGGTTGATATTAAATCTCAATGCAGGAGGTTATAGAGAATGAGGAAGGTGCTTTTGCTTTCCGCCCTCTTTTCCACAATAGCTGTAGCACAGCCTATAGAGGAAAAAATAAGACAATTAGAAGAGCAGATAAGAATTCTTCAGCAGGAAATTCAGAAGTTAAAAGAAGAACAAAAGAAAACTGAGGAAGTAAGACAGGAAACAGAGGTACTTAAAGAAGAGATAAGAAAGCTTAGACTTGAAATAGCGATGCCTGAACTTGAAATCAAGTCTTATTCTGGATTGGGACCCGCTGCATCCAAGGCACTATTTAATCCTAAAGGAGTTTCCGTAGGTGGATATGGAGAGATCCACTTTACCCATAATCCCGATAAAAAGCCCAAAAATGAAGTGGATGCCAAAAGGTTAATACTTTACTTTGGTTATGCTTTCAACGAAAAGCTAAAGTTCAATTCAGAAATTGAGTGGGAGCATGCCTTTGTTGAAGGAGGGGAAGAAAGCGGTGAAACCGCGGTGGAATTTGCCTTTATAGATTACAGCTTTAACGAAAAGTTGGGATTGAGAGGTGGTCTTGTTCTTATTCCTGTAGGTATCATTAACGAGTATCACGAACCTCCTACCTTTCCCAGTGTGGACAGGCCTTTTCTTGAAAGGAACATAATACCCACAACTTGGCGCGAGCTTGGTTTTGGAGCTTACGGAAAGTTAGAAAAACTTGAATACAGAGCTTACATTACCAATGGCCTAAAACCCAATGAGGAAGCTGGGGAAAAAGTTGAGAAAGGGCAGCTTTTGCAAGGCTTTAAACAGAAAGGTTTTAAAGCGGTCTCTGATCAGATAGCCTTTTCTGGAAGGCTGGATTATAACTTTCCGTATAACTTAAAAGTGGGAGTGAGTGGATTTTTTGGTGGTGTGCAGGACAAAGAGGGTAAAAAGCTTGGAAATCTAAATCTTATTTCTCCTCATCTTTGGTGGCAGTATGGTGGATGGGATGTGAGGTTTGTGGGAGCATACGGAACTACCTCTGGAGCGGATAAGATATCTCAAGAGATAAGTACAAACGCAGTATGCCAACTTGGTGATACAGCTTATTGTACCACATTTCCCAAGAAGTTTTACGGCTTTTATGCACAGTTAGCTTACGATATATTTAGGTTTCTGAAAGTGTCTGATCAACAGCTTTATGTGTTTGGTATTTACGAAAACTACAACACGCACGCAAGCGTGCCAGATGGCTATACAAAACCTTCAGGACATAGGGTGCAGGTTTTTAATGTGGGTATTTCTTACAAGCCTCACCCGCTTGTGGCACTAAAGGCAGACTATGTGCGCTTTTCACCGAAAGATGCCAAAAAGCAAAACATCTACAGATTAGCGCTTGGATGGATGTTTTAAGGAGGAGGTCTCATGAAGAGGGTTTTTCTACTTTCTGCAATCTTTCTTTATGCATGCGGGGGAGGAGGGGGTAGTACTGAAAAAGAAGAGATTACGAATTTTACCAACCCTGAGCCTAACATACCCCTTGAGTGCTATACGGATACAGGTATAGTCAGATACGGTAGGGCTATAGCAAACCCATGTTATGTATGCCACACCCAGGCAAACACACCCTATGCCAACGAAAAGACAGACTTTGATCTGACGCTCAAGTACTCTTTTCCAAGAGAAATACTGAAGTTAGGTAATCCTTGGCTAAACGCCATAAGACCTGACCTTACCCTTGCTGGTATTCCTACGCCTTCTGATGCAGAAGTGCAGAGCTACATAAGACAGGACAACTGGATGGAGGCTTATCAGAAGAGGGGAGAAGGAGATCTCAAGTACTTTCCTGACCTTCCACCCATATATACATACAGCGGTGGGACTTATCAGCTTGTTAATATAGACAGTGAAGGTTTTGTAGGTAGCACGGGATGGCGAGTCTTCAAGTGGAAACCTTTCCCGGGCTTTTTCCCCACCAACGGCAGAATAGATTCCACCTTTATAAGGCTTGACAAACCTTTCAGAGAAAAAGAAGGGAAATTTGACAAAGCCACTTACAAGAAAAACTTAGCCATAGTTGAGTGTGCCGTAAAAGGAGTTAGTCCGGGTAATCTGTGTAGTGATACAGAGGTAGGAGACTTCATCATGCCGGATCGGTACGAGGGAGACGCAAGTAGTGTGCCCGTCATAACTTACCAGTACCCACCTGGAACAGAATTCGCTCATCCTCTCTACTACCTTGACCCTCAAAACACCATATCCTTCAAATCTCTTAGGATAAGGGAAATGAGGTATATGAAGAAATTAGCTTACGCAGAAACAAGGAAAGAGCAGGAAGAGGAAGAGGAAGAAGAAGGCTTTTTCTGGGATAAAGGGCTTGTTTTTAATGATAGCAAAAACTGGATTATGGTGGGGTTTATAGAGGACAAAGACGGAAAGCTACGACCTCAAAATGCTCAGGAGATGAAGTTTTGTATAGCGTGTCATGGAGGCATCGGCGGGACGGTAGATGCCACTTTTACTTACTGGCGTAAGGTGCCAGGAGCAAAAGGATGGATGGAGCAGGATTACAACCTTGTAGTAAAAAGCATAAAAGACTGGACTTACGCAAGTTTAGAAGGAAACATAGGACCTGAGCTTAAAAAGCTTCTACCTCTTGTAAAGGGAGAGTATCAGCTCTACTTTTCAATGACCAACGGAGGAGATCACTTCAGGAGCAACCAAGAGATACTCTCAAGGATAAGCAAAGATATTAACAAAATATCCTTCATACTTTCACCCCAGGACAACATTATCACAAACCCAGGCCTTATAAACTATCTGGATAATGAAGGCTACATAAAGCCTGAGCTTTTTCTTCCTTCACCTGAACGAGCATACGGTATAAACAAACAGTACATGAGAGTGGTAAAAGCTCAAGGGTTCATCTTTGGAAGGGATGTTTTCGATAGACCCTTTGGTCTTTCATCCGGTGGAAACTCTTTAGAAAGACTTGATGCGGTAGAAAGCACTGGAGTAAAGGAAGCTGGCATATGGGCAATCATAAAGACTATTCTGTTCTTAAAGTAGGGCTTAAAATATGTTAAGCATGTGTAGGTGGCGTGCTTTGTTTATCGTATTCTTTTGTTTTATCTCTTTTGCAATAAATAGTTTTGCAAGAGATTTCAAAACCTTACAGCAGGCTCTTAAAGATGCCTTTCCGGGTGCAAGCATAGAGGTTAGAAACATAGTACTTTCAAAACCGCAGGTGGAAAACATAGAAAAGCTCTCTGGCGTAAAACTAAACACAAGGCTCGTATCTTGGTATATAGCCAAAAAAGGAAACTCTATAGTGGGATACGCATACATAGACATGCATACGGTTAGGACCCATCCTGAGGTAGTGCTATACACCATAACACCAGAAGGGAAGATAGACCTAATAGAAGTGCTTTCTTTCAACGAGCCTCTTGAGTACATGCCCGATGAAAACTGGCTAAAGCTCTTTAAAGGAAAAATGCTAACACCAGATACCATAAGACTCAGAAGGGACATACCCAATATGACAGGTGCCACACTCACAGCAAAAGCTATCACCGACAACGCAAGAAAGGTGCTTGCCATGTGGCAGGTAATCTTTGGAGGTGAAAGATGAGGTTCTTTATATCCGCTAACATAAAAAGCAATAAACCTCTCTACTACCTCATCTTAGCCTTTCTGATTTTTCTACTTTTTTATTGGATAAGCTCGTGGATCTACTTTTATCACAAATACGGTTTTACCTACTCATCAAGTTTTAAGTACTTCTTTGGAGATCCAAACTTTCCTGAGAGAATATCCCTCTCTCAACTCTCTGAAGACATGCATGTGGATGTATTTTTGAAGGCTTTTTACATTTTGGTGCTGTTTTCTCTTTTTTTACTATCTTCTTTTCCCAAAAAGCTAAAGACTACCTTGATTATTGGAACAACTTTTTCTGGCATATTTGCTGTGCTCTCTGACCTTCTTATAGTCTATGGCTCTCCCCTTTTCATATACGTAAAGCTCTTTTCCTTTTTTATGTTCCAAGTTTTGAGTGGTGTAGCCTTACTTTTAACGCTTCTCTTTTTCATCTTTATGGGTGAGGACAAAGCTTCTGGTGTATCAAGCATTAAGCTCCTTCTTTTGATGTTTTCTCTGTTTTTGTTTATTTTTGTATTTATTAACTTTATAGTTTTTTTCTCAAAAATGGGCTTTACCTTTGACAGTGTAAAAAGCTACTATCTGGGAAACCCATCTACCTTTAGCAAACCCAAAACTTTTGAGGGCATGCTTAAGGTCTTCCATCCTCACCTTCTTTCCATGGCTATTTATTCTATAAGTGTTTCTCACCTTATTCTCTTTACCAACTCCAAAAGGAAACTACTGATAGGGCTTTCCCTTTTTTTCTTTTCCTTTCTTGATAACCTATCAGGTTTTTTGGTGAGGTTTGTCCATCCCCAAATGGCTATTGCTAAAGTGCTTGCCTTTTTATCACTTCAATGCCTGCTTCTTTACACCTCTTTTCTTCTCTTTCGCAGTTCAAAAGCTTAGATATTTCTCTCCTATAGGCTAAATAAAATATGAGAGCTCTTGCTGTCATCTCCACGCTCATAAATATCCAAGGCACCAGTGGTGTGTGGAAGTACCTTAGCAAAACGTATGAAGGTATTATTCTAAAGACCCAAAAGGACGTTGAGTTCACAAGAAGAGGTATGTGAGTTTTACCCATACCTTTGAGAGCTCCTGAGTATATACTGGCGTAAGCCATCTGAGGTTGGGAAAAGGCAACTATCACCAAATAATAAACCGCATACTCTATAACCTGAACATCTCTGGTGAATATGAGGGAAAAGTGCTTGGGAAATAAAGCAAGTAGCACACCCATAAAACCCATCAAGAAAGCAGTCATGTGAGCAGTGATCCTAACACCGTAATCTAAACCTGCGTAGTTTTTTGCACCCCAGTTTTGTCCAGAAAGGGTAGTGGAGGCTATCATAAACCCAAAGCCTATCATAAAGGAAACGCTTTCAACCCTTAGTCCTATCTGATGAGCAGCAAGCACCTTATCTCCAAAGCTAGCCAAAAAACCTACAAATATGTTAAAGGATAAGCTTGAGAAAGCTCTCTCAAGAGCGGTGGGAGTGCCAATACGAAGAATACTCAAAAGCACGCTTTTACTAAAATCCCAATGCAGGGGAAAGGGTTTTTTCTTAGTTATATAAAGCATCACATATGCCAAAAAGCCTACTAATTCTGAAAGGGCAATACCCCATCCCGCACCTCTTACCTCCATCCTTGGAAATCCCAAATTACCGTATATGAGAAGATAGGCAGTAGAAATATTCACTACATTCATAAGAAGGGAAACCTTGAAGGGCGTTTTTGTATCCCCATAACCGTTGTAGGCAGCATAGATGGTGTTGGTAATAAAGCCAATAGTTATAAAAGCAAATATGGGATCAAGGTACTCCCTTGCTAAACTTACCACCTGATCAGATGCACCAAACTTTCCCATTAAAAAAGCCACAAAATCTGTCCCTATAAAGGTAAGAGGTAGAGCTATCAAAAAAGATATAAGTAAGCCCCAAAGCAATGCAGGAGAAGGGTTTTTTCTTGCACCCGTCATTTGGGCTACAAGCACTAATGTGCCTGTATAAGAGAGAGCCATCAAGGAGTATATAAACCAGAGCATGCTTGCAGAGTATCCTACCGCTGCCACCGCGGTTGCAGAAAGTCCAGATACAAGTATTATGGAAAAGGCACTTTCTATAGTGTATAGTAAGTTTGAAAGTATTATGGGTAGGGATAACCTGATTACTTTATTTGCTACCAGCCACCAGCCTTCATTGGGATCAACAATGAGTTTTCCCTGCTTGCTTGAGGATGTATGAGACATTTAATTAAAATTACTACAATTAGCAACCTTATTCAAGTATTCTATATTTCTTTAGAGCGGTTTCAAACCATTTTTAACAATTGACCATTGCAATTGACCTTATAATTATCTTTATATCGCGTTCAACAAAAAAGCCTTATAATTAATCCTATGTTTAAGTTTACCGAAGAGCAGATAAAGAGATACGCAAGGCACATTATCCTACCAGAAGTTGGTGGTAAAGGACAGGAAAAATTGCTCAGCTCAAAGGTCCTTGTAATAGGTGCTGGAGGTTTGGGCTCTCCTGCCATTCTTTACCTTGCTGCTGCTGGTGTAGGAACTATAGGTATTGTGGATTTTGAAGTGGTGGATTTTTCAAACCTTCAGAGGCAGGTAATTCATGATACCCAAAGGGTAGGCATTCCCAAGGTGGAATCTGCTCGCATGACTGTGGAAAAACTAAATCCCGATGTGAAGGTCATAACCTACAACACTATGATCAACAAGAACAACATTATGGACATAATAAAGGATTACGATGTGGTGCTTGATGGCACAGACAACTTTCCCACCAGATTCCTTATAAACGATGCGTGTTACTTTGCGGGCAAACCTCTGGTCTCTGCTGCCATGCTCAGGTTTGAGGGGCAGGTGAGCGTTTTTGATTTTAGAAACAAAGAGCAATCACCCTGTTATAGATGTCTGTTTCCGGAACCACCTCCTCCTGGACTTGTGCCAAGTTGTCAAGAGGCAGGTATTTTGGGCTCTATAGGTGGCATCATAGGATGCATTCAGGCAACGGAAGCCATAAAGCTCCTTTTGGGTATAGGCGAACCTCTGGTGGGTAAGCTCCTTATTATGGATGCTTTATCTATGGATTTTAGGAAGGTAAAGCTTCGCAAAGATCCCTCTTGCCCTCTCTGTAGTGAGAAAGCCACTATAAAGGAACTCATAGAGTATGAGCAGATCTGTGATGCACGCTTTTGACGGATGAGATGAAGTTAATAGTTTATTTTGTAATCTTTTTGGTTATACTTGTTGCTTCCGCTTACCTGGTGTTTTTGAACCATGAACCCATCAGTCTTTTGCTCACACCACAGATGGGAGAATACATATACACTACATACCCTATGCCCTTGGGACTTCTTGTAATGCTCTTTTTCTTTGCTGGCTTGCTTTTTGGATACTTGCTTCGTATGTTTTTAAAGTAAGGCATGGATGAGATCAAAGCCCTCTTAGAGGTTGTGGAGAGGATAAGAAAGGAGTGCCCTTGGGACAGGTCTCAGACTCACGAGAGTTTAAAGAAGTACCTTATAGAAGAAACTTACGAGCTATTAGACGCCATAGATAAAAAAGATGACAAGGCACTTTTGGAAGAGCTGGGGGATGTGCTTCTTCAGGTGCTTATGCACTCACAGATAGCAAAAGAGAGGGGAGCTTTTACCTTTTACCATGTGGCAAAGCATTTGAAGGAAAAGCTTGTGGAGAGACACCCTCATGTGTTTGGGTGTGAGCCTGCACAGGAGGTGCTCAAAAGGTGGGAAGAGAAGAAGGTAAAAAATAGGGAAAGTGTCCTTGATGGCATACCAAGGAATATGCCCGCCTTGATGCGCTCTCAGAAACTCCAAGACAGAGCCAGTTTGGTGGGTTTTGATTTTGAAAATACGGATCAGGTACTGGAAAAGCTTCAGGAAGAGATACAGGAGCTCAAAGAGGCTCTAAAGGAAGGAAATAGAGAAAACATAGAGCATGAGATTGGTGATGTGCTAACTGCGGTGGTGGAGCTCTGCAGGTTGCTAAAGCTGGATGCGGAGATGGTACTTCAGAAAGCCAATGACAGGTTTGAAAGAAGGTTCAGGTATATGGAAGAGAAGGCAAAGCAGATGGGCAGAGAACTAAAAAGCATGAGTCTTGAAGAGATGGACACCCTTTGGCTTGAGGCAAAGAAGTTTGACAAAGATGAAAGCTGAGCCTTAGCGCCTTTTTATCCTTATGCTATCAAAGAGCTCATAAACTATAGGAAGTACCAGAAGGCTCAGTGGCAGTGCGGAGGCTATACCACCTATGACGGATATGGCTAAGGGTTTTCTGAATTCTGAGCCTGCGGTAAGACCAAGGGCTACAGGGAGAAGAGCAAAAACTATGGTCATGGTGGTCATAAGTATGGGTCTTAGCCTCTCTCTTCTTGCCTGAAGAATGGCAGTTCTGGTCTCATAGCCTTCCTTTTTGAGTTGTATGATCCTCTCTATAAAGAGGACCGCATCGCGCACCACTATGCCTATCAGGAGGATGATCCCAAAGTAGGAGGGCACGCTAAGAGATGTATCTGTCAGGTAAAGGAGTCCAAAGGCTCCAGAGAGACTAAGAGGCACGGTCAATAGCACCGTAAAGGGATGTTTGTAGCTCTCAAACAGGCTGGCAAGCACCATGTATATGCTTATGAGAGCCACTAACATGGCAAAACCCAAGCCTTTAAAAGCCCTTGCAAACTCCTTGGTTTGGCCCACTGCTTGAAAGGTGTAGCCCGGTGGTAGGTTGTTTCTGAGCCAAGACTCAACTTCCGCGGTGGCATCTCCAAGGGACTTTCCAGACAGATTAGCGTAGAAGGTAAAGGAGTATTGCCTATCATACCTATTTATGACGTGATATCCTGGTGCTATCTGCAGGTTCACTACCTGAGTTAGTGGTATAAGTCCGCCATCTTTGGTTCTCAAAAAGACCTTATTTAGGTTCTGCCAGTTTTCTAAGAATTGGGGGTCTGCCTTTATATAAGCGTTGTAGCTTTCTCCTCCCACTTCGTAAGTGCCAAATTTATACTTTCCAAAGAGTATGTTAAGGGTAGTGCCCACATCTTCAACGGATATGCCCAAATCACCAAGCTTTGCCCTATCAACACTTATCTTTATCTGAGGTTCGTTGAGCCTAAGGTCTGTATCCACATCCTTAAAGCCCGGTCTGTTCTTAAACTCTGAGACCATCTTTTGGGATATCTTTTGGAGCTCCTCCAAAGATGAACCTCTTATGGCATAAGTTATATCTGTCTGTCTTCCTGCAGACATGACTATGGGGAAGGCTTCCACGCTTACTCTTATGTCCTTTATTTTGGATAGTTCCTGCCTGAGCTGGTTCATGATGATCTTTTGGTGAGGTCTTTCTGATCTGTCTTTGAGAAAGATAAAAGCCTGTCCGCCATTCACATCAGGCCTTCCTGCAACACCTTGACCTATAGCAATACCAAATCTGTCTATGTAGGGATTTTTCAGAAGGATGGCTTCCACCTCCTTTGCCTTTTGGTCAGTAAAGTCAAAGGAAGTGCCTATGGGTGTTTCAAACCTCACTATGAAAGCGCCTTCGTCCGTGGTTGGGAAAAACTCCTTTTTTGATAACTTCACAAACATAAAGCCCAAAATCACGGTAAGTAGCGAAAAAGATATCACCACAAGCTTGTGGTCTAAGGACCATCTCAGTAATTTATCAAAGAAAGCCTCAAACTTATCATAGATGCGCATAAAGATGTTCTCTTTTGTCTGCGTTATCATTCTTGCGCCTGCCATAGGAGTAAAACTTATGGCTACTATGTAAGAGACACCTATTGCTACCGCAAGGGTAAGAGCAAAGCTTCCAAAGAAACTGCCTATAACGCCTTTCAGAAATATGATGGGTAAGAACACGATCACCAAAGACGCAGTGGATGCCAAGAGAGCAAACACCACAACCCGAGTGCCCACTTCCGCAGCCTGTATGGGAGGCATGCCCTCCTCTCTTCTTCTGTATATGCTCTCAATGACCACGATGGCATCATCTATGACTATACCTACCGCTACCGCAAGAGCCAGCAGGGTGAAGGTGTTAAGAGAGTTGCCTGTATAGTAAAGGAATATGATGGCACTAAAAAGAGTGATGGGTATGGCAATCACAGGAATTAGAGTGAGCCTTATACTTCCTAAAAAGAGAAACACAACAAGACCAGTAAGAAAGCTACCTATTACTATCTCTTCTATGGCTGCCCTTGCACTCTCTTTGGGAAACACGCTGGCATCAAAGGTTATATCCATGCGCATACCAGGTGGAAGTTTTTTGTTTAGCTCCTCCATCTTTTGCTTGACCTCATCCGCTACTTTTACCGTATTGAAACCCGATTGTTTGTATATGATGATGGCTATGGACTGCTCGCCTTTGAACCTTGCTACTCCTCTCTTTTCGTCCTCTGTGAATTCCACATAGCCCACATCTCTGAGTCTTAGGTTTGGCTTGATATAGACTTCCTCAAGCTCCTTTGGGTCTTTAACTTTGCCATAGAGCCTTATGATGTAATCCTTATCTTTGCCGTAGATGGTTCCTGCGGGTGTCTCAAGGTGATTTTTAACAACTGCGTTTAGTACATCCACCGGAGTTATGCCATAAGAGTAGAGCCTTTCTGGATAGAGCCTCACCCAAAGCACATTGTCTCTAAAGCCTCCTAAACCCACATCTCCCACGCCGTCTATCTTTTGGAACTCTCTTTTTACCACCTTGTCCGCATAGTATGCAAGAGTCTGGTAATCCACGCTGTTTGAGTGTAGGTGTATGGCAAGTATGGGAAAACTGCCCGTATCAACCTTCCTAACCACTGGTGGGTCTACACCAAAAGGCATACGCCTGTAGGCTCTTTGCACCGCGTCTCTTACTTCCTCTGCAGCTATATCTATGTTCTTATCAAGGTTAAAGATGATATTGACCCTTGATAAACCCGCATAACTCTGTGAAACTATGGCATCTATACCGCTTATAGTAGAAACTTCGTCTTCTATGTATCTAGTCACATTAATATCCACTACATCTGGATTGGCTCCCGGATAAGTGGTGGTAACACTAACTACAGGAAAATCCACATTGGGTAGCCTATCTACAGGTATCCTGTTGTAGATATATAGTCCCAAAAGCACAAAGGACATCATGAACATAATGGTGGTCACTGGCCTGTGTATAAAAAACCTGTACATGAGTTTATATTATAACTGACTGACCAGTCAGTATGGTGTATAATTATGAGTATGATAAGATGGTTTTTACTCATAGCACTATTTCTTTTAGGAAGCTGTAGCAAAGAGAGGGCAGTCCAGAGCCAAAAGAAGGAAGAAAGCATACCCATAAGCACCTACTTGGTGAAACCCCAAGAGATAGAGGTGTTTTATACCACAAACGGCTACTTTGAGGGTGTAAGGGATGTGATCCTCAGGCCCGAGGTGAGTGGAAGGGTGCTTGAGCTTTTGGTAGATGAAGGGAGCTTTGTAAAGAAGGGACAAGCTCTTCTGAGGATAGATCCCACAGACTACCAAAACGCACTAAACCAGATAAAGGCAAACCTTATGCAGGCAAAAGCCAATTACGAAAACCAAAAAGCCATATATGAGAGGAGAAAGTTCCTCTACGAGCAAAACCTGATAGCAAGGGAGGAATTTGAAAACTCAAGCACTCAGCTGAAGGTTTATCAAGATCAGATCTCTGCTATAGAAGCCCAGCTGAGGAACGCACAGACTCAGCTCTATAGGACTGTGCTTAAAGCTCCCTTTTCTGGATACATAGCTCAGAAGTTTGTAAATGTAGGTGATTACATAACGCCTCAGTCTCAAACCTTTAGGATAGTCACCCTTGATCCTATAAAGGTGGTCTTTCAGGTACCACAGGAGATCATTTCCAGTGTGAAGATGGGTTCTGAGGTGTATCTTGATGTGGAGGGTATAGGCAGTTATAAAGGTAAAGTGATCTTTTTGTCTCCTTCTGCGGATGTAAACAGGCTCATAACGGTAAAGGCACTTGTGAAAAACCAAGAGGGAACGCTTAAACCCAACATGTATGCAAAAGTAAGGATACCCACATCCTCTACGGTGGCTTTTAAAGTTCCAGAGATGGCGGTGGTGCTCATAGGCAACGAAAAAGCGGTTTGGAAAGTAGAGGGAAGCAGGGTAAGCCCAGTAAAGGTGCAGATACTAAAGCAGGAAGAAGGCTTTGTGTATGTAAAAGGTGACCTAAAAGAAGGTGATCAAGTGGCGGTTGAGAACGCATACTTACTTAACCAAACAAGCAAGGTGAAAGTCAGATGAGGCTTTTGATCTTTGTATTTCTTTGGGTGTCTTTTGGATGGTGCATCACTTTGGAAGAAGCCATAAACATAGCTCTAAAGAACAACACCAACATTAGGCTATCCGAGCTTGATCTCAAAAGGGTAGAAGAGGACATAAAAAAGGCTCGGGCAGGCATACTCCCGCAGATAAGCGCCAGCTACTCTTATACAAGGTTGGACAGCTCTTTAGCTTTTGGTTTTACTCCAAAAAACAGGCAGACTTACCTGTTACAGCTAAACCAAACCATATTTGACAAGTCTGTGTTTGATGCCATTGAACTTGCAAAGCTTTCAAAAGACCTTCAGTCCTACTTGCTAGAAGATGTAAAAAGAACGGTGGAGCTACAGACCAAAAACCTCTTTTATGCTTTGCTGTACAAAAAGCAGTTGGTGGAACTATACAAACAGAACATATCCTACTGGGAGGAGAACTACAAGCTGACTTCTGCCCAATACAAGGCTGGGGTCATACCCATGGTGAATTTGCTAAGAAGTAAGGCTCAACTTGAGAGCGCAAAGGCTCAGTACGAACAGGCTCTTTCTGATTACAAGAAATCCTTAGAGGACTTTAAGGCTTACCTGAGGATTGATGAGGATGTGGAACCAGAGGGTAGTTTGCAGTTAGTACCCTTTGAGGAGGACTACAATAAACTAGAAAAGCTTCTCCTTGAGAGGAACTCTACTCTTCTTGTAGCAAAAAAGAACCTTGAGGTGTACCAAAAGCGTATAAATTTGGCGGAAGACTCTTACTACCCTACGCTATCTGGCTTTTTAACCTATCAGGGAAGCACCGGAAGGCGTAGTTTAGTGGGTGGTACCGAGTGGATAAAGGGCTATACCTTTGGCTTTCAGCTTCAGTACAACATATTTGATGGCTTTCGCAGATCCGCAGATGTGGCTCAGGCAAACATAGACTACCTTAAGCAAAAAGAAAACTTTGTTGACCTTCTTTACAACCAAAGGGCTCAGCTAAAGAAAAAGCTGGAGGATCTTAAGTCCCTAAAGGTTCAGTTAAAGGCGGTGGAGGCTTCTTTGGAAGCAGCAAAGGAATCTTTGAAGTTATCCACTGAGCGATACAGGTACGGTGTGGGCAGTCAGCTTGAGGTCTTGGATGCCAGAAACAACTACAACCAAACCCTTCAGAACTATTACTTTGTCCTATACCAGTATATGAGCACTATAGCAGAAATAGATAGGCTCACCAAATGATGGACACACGGGAAAAGCTCATTTCTTCTGCTAAGAAGCTCTTTTCCCAAAAGGGCTACTACGAGACCAAGGTGTCTGATATAGTGGCTGATGCGGGCCTCTCTCAGGGCACTTTCTATCTTTACTTTAGGAGCAAGGAAGATATCTTCAAGGAGCTGGTAAAAATCATGTCAGAGAAGGTCCTAAACCTTTTGGAGGAATACGCACGCAAAGATGAGGATGTGGAAAAGATAATAAAGGACGCTACCCTTGAGTTTTTTAGGATAATGTACGAGGAGAAACCCATCGCTTATATATTCCTGTTCCAGCTTGTGGCTACCAACCAAGAGTTCAGAGAGATGTACTTTGAGAAAAACAAAAAGGTGAGAGAACTTTTAAGAGTTATAGCAGAAAAAGGGATTAGAAGTGGGAAATTTGCTTACAAAAATGCAGAAAACATTGTTAACATACTCATGGGATATGTGAGGATAGTGTATCTTGACTACCTGCTCAAAGGCAGTATGCCCCTTGAGGAGATACTGATCATGGTAGAAGAGGGTATTGATGTGATACTAAAGGGAGTAAAGGCATGAGGTTGGCTCTACTTCTTTGTAGTTTCTCCTTAGGCTTTTGTCTCACATTGGAAGATGCCATAAAGAGTGCCCAAGAGAGCAATCCCGAGCTAAAGGCTCAGAAGCATGCCATAAAGTCTGCCTTTTACAACCTAAAAGGGGACAAAAGCCTGTACCTGCCAGAGGTATTCCTAAACTTTTCTTTCAACAGACTGTCCGACAAGCAAAAGCTAAACATTCCAACCTTTGGAGGTTTTTCTCCTTTGGCGGTAGAATCTGCAAAGCTTAGCTACAAAAGCTTTAGTGCAGGACTAAGAGAAGTCCTCTACGATGGGGGTGCAAGAGAGGGCAGGATAGGGGTTTCCAGTTCCGAAGTTAGACTCCAGAAGGCTCTCTATGAGGAAAAGCTCCAGGACATAAAGCTAAGAGTTATAAAGGCTTACTTGGATGTGCTTTCTGCAAGGGACATAGTGGAAATCTACGATAAACAGCTTGAGGCTATAAGGGCACAGTATGAGAGAGCTAAGGCTTTTTATAAGGAGGGTCTTGTAGCCATAACAGATGTGCTACAGGCTCAGGTGAGGCTTGCAGAAGTCCAAAGGGACCTACGGCAGGCAGAGGGAAACTATAGCATAGCCCTTGCTAACCTCTCAAAGCTCACAGGCATAAAAGAAGACAGCCTAAAGGAGCTTGAGCCTCTCAAAGGTGTAAGCTACACACCAGAGAGCTTTCAAAAATTATACCAGATGGCGCTGGAGAAAAGACCCATACTGCGCGTGTATGCAGAAAGGTTGATCCAGGCGCGCATGCTTAAAGAGATAGAAAGAAGCAAGTATCTGCCTAAGGTCTTTGTGCAAGCCCAGTATACCTACTCTGACCAAAACCCCATCATAAGCCCCAAGGGAGTTTATACGCTTTCTGTGGGTCTAAATGTTGATTTCCAATCTACAGAACCCTACTATAGGATGCTTTCAAGGCTGGAGGAGGAGCTAAGAGCCAAATGGGAGCTTGAGAACGCAAAGGAAAACATCAGGCTTGAGGTAAAGCAAGCTTACGAAAACCTGCTTACCGCAATGGACAACATGAAGGTAGCAGAAGAGTCTTTGAAGTACGCAGAGGAGTTTTATAAACTCTCGGAGGAACAGTACAAAAACCAGATCATTAGCTCCACAGACCTCATACTCGCAGAGGCAAGCCTGACACAAGCCAGGAAGAACAAGGTCCTTTCCTTCTATGAATACCTTAAGGCTCACTACGAGCTTATGCGTGCTATAGGAGATCTCAGATGAAGAAAAAAGTGGGTATAGGGATCGTTCTCTTACTTATAGTGATCTTTGCAGTCCTTGCCTACAGGTGGATAAAGCATCGCATGGAGTATGCCATAACGGATGCGGTCTTTGTCAAAGCGGATGAGCTCTCTAACGTGGGCTTTCAGAAGGTCTCTGGAAAGGTCATAAAGCTATACAAGAACATGGGCGACAGAGTTAGCAAAGGTGAGGTGATAGCACAGATAGACCCAACAGATTATGAGCTTAACCTACAGAACATACAGGCAAAGATAGAGAGCCTAAAAGCCCAAAAGGAGCAACTTGAGATCCAGCTAAAGAGGGTCTCTGAGGAGCTTGTTGCAAACTACTCCATATCCGCACTTTCCGCAGGCGAGGTGGAAAAAAAGAGACAGTCCTTAGAGAGTCAGCTGGCACAGGTGCAGGCACAGCTTGAGCTTGCAAAAAGGGACAGAGATCGCTACAAAAATCTGTTAGAAAAGGGCGTGATACCCAAAAGGACATACGAAGATGCAGACACGCGCTACTCGGTCCTAAAAGACCAAGCAGAATCCATAAGGAGATCCCTTGAGGAGCTAAACCTGAGCTACAAAAAGAGTTTGGAGGGTGTGAGGCTTTCGCGCATATCTTTCCTAAAGGAGAAGGAGCTTAGGGCTCAGATAGAGGCACTTGATAAGGAGATAGAGAGCCTAAAAAAGCAGGAGGAGTTACTAAAGAACTACCTTGAAAACACAAAGCTCACCGCTCCCTTTGATGGCATAGTGGCAAAGAAGTACGTAAGTGTAGGAGATGTGGTAAGTCCAGGCATGCCCGTGTATGCAATAGTAAAGCCAGACTCCATGTATGTGGAAGTGCTTTTGGAAGAGTCCAAGCTAAAGGGTGTAGAGAAAGGCTGTAAGGCTTACATAAGGTTGGATGCATACCCAGACAAGGTGTTTGAGGGTGTGGTAGAAGAGATAAGCCCAGCTTCCGCAGCGACCTTTGCGCTTGTCCCACGCGATGTGTCCGCAGGTGAGTTTACCAAGGTGGTTCAGCGCATACCCATAAAGATAAGGATAACCAAGGGTGATATGTCCCTTCTGAGGGTAGGCATGGGTGGTGAGGTGGAGATAGAGAGGAAGAGATAATGGAAGAAAAACCACTTTATGAGATCCTTAGCACTGGCGAGAGAGTAATTCTGACCTTTTCCCTGATGCTGGGTGTATTTATGGCTATACTGGACACAACCATAGTGGACACAGTAGTTCCCAAGATGATGGCACCCCTCAGCACAGACCTTTATGGTGTCCAGTGGGTGATCACTTCCTATATGATGTCTGCTGCAGTTGGCATCCTCCTTGTTGAGAGCTTGGAGAGAGTTCTTGGTCTAAAGAAGGTGTTTGTGGGTGGTCTGTTTCTCTTTGTGATAGCTTCCTTTCTTTCTGGACAGGCACAGAGCCTTGATTGGATGATAAGTAGCAGGTCCCTTCAGGGTCTTGGAGAGGCTTTGATAGTTGTGAGTGCAGAGGCACTTCTATTTAGTGCGTACCCTCCAGAGAAGCGCGGGCTTGCCATGGGTATATACGGACTTGGTGTGAGCTTTGCACCAGCTTTGGGTCCCACCTTGGGTGGATACATAACCGAACACATAAACTGGCGATGGATATTCTACATAAATGTTCCTGTTGGTGTCTTAAACCTGGCTCTAAGTATTTTCTTCCTGCCAGAGTATAATCCTCAAAACACTCACGGCAGATTTAACTTTTTATCTTTCCTCTTTTTATCGTGCGCTACCATTTCTTTACTAATAACCCTCAGCAAGGGACAGCAGTTGGGCTGGTTTAGTTCAGACTTCATACTCTACACATCTCTCATATGCGTCTTTTCCTTCCTTTTATTCCTCCTTTCTGAACTCTCCTCAAAGCATCCCCTCATTGACCCTTCCATATTCCGCATAAAGGAGTTTGTGGTGGCAATTACAGTGTATTGCTTTTTGCTTGGCTTTTCCATGTACCAAGTGTTTTACCTCATACCCCTATATTACGAAAACCTAAAGCTCGTGGGCACTTTTCAGACAGGCATACACATACTCCCTCTGGCTCTTGCCATAGGCCTCTCCTCTCCCATAGCGGGCATCTTAGGAGATAAAAAGTCTGAGCTTTTGTCTTTGAGTGTTGCGGTTGCCTTTTACCTCTCTTCTGCCTTCTTATTGCTTCCTACCCTAAACTACTTTACGCCTGCTTGGGAAGCCTCCCTTAAAATGATCCCGCTGGGCATAGGCATGGGCTTTTTTTTCGCTCCCATTACTAACCTTGCCCTCAAAAAGCTCGGAGACAAGACCACGCTGGGGATTAGCCTTATGCACTACATTAGGTTTGTGGGTGGTTCCTTTGGCACTGCTCTTGCCACCAACGACCTTCAGCGCTATATGTGGGAGAACTTCAGCAGAACCAACGAAATACAAAGCTACAGTTCCGTTGTGTCTTACCTTGAGAGGCTCTACAGCACCCTTATGCCCTTTGTGCATAACTACGAGAACAAAGCTAAAGCTTTCTTTTATGGGATAGAGCAGGTTTATGCTTACTCTGATGCCTTTAGCACTACCTTTCTATATGCTGGTTTTTGGGGACTTTTGGGAGCAATGCCCATCTTTTACCTGCTTTTGGAGTTCTCTTACAGAAGGATGTCAAGATGGTCTGGTTCTACACGCTCCTGATAGTCCTTGGGACCTTTCTGGCGGTTCTTGGTATAACAAGCACCAACGTAGCCATTCCCAAGATGATCGCACCTTTGCAGACAGACATATACGGCATTGAGTGGGTGCCCATAAGCTACATAACCGCCACTGCCATAACTATAATAGCCTTCAACTCAATAAGCTCTCGCCTTGGCCTTAAGAAAACCTACCTTATAGGTTTGGCTACCTTTAGCTTAGGCAGTGCTCTCTCAGGACAGGCAGGAAGCCTCGAAGAGATGATAGTATTTAGATTTCTGCAGGGTATAGGAGAAGGACTTTTAATACCCTCCTCTCAAGCCATACTCTTTAACCTCTTTCCACCAGAGAGAAGGGGCACCGCTATGGGCTTTTATGCTATGGCGGTAGCCTTTGCACCAGGGCTTGGTCCCACGGTGGGTGGATACATGGTAGAGTACTTCTCTTGGCGTTGGATATTCTACATGAACGTTCCTGTGGTGGTGATCCTCCTACCAGTAGCTTACTTTATGCTCCCAGAGATAGGAAACAGGGCAAAAGTACCCTTTAACCTACCAAGCTTTGTGTTCCTGTCCATATCATCCATATCTTTTATAGTGTTTCTCTCCAAAGGAGAGAGCTGGGGCTGGTTTTATTCTATGAAAACCTTTGTAGCCTTCTGCGTTGCGGTTTTCTCCTTCTTGCTTTTTGTACTCTCAGAGCTTTTGGGAAAGAACAAACTCATAGACTACTCCATCTTTAAAGAACCCAACTACCTTTACGCCGTAATAACCTTTGTCACCATATACGGCTTTGTGTTCTTCCAAGTTATATACATCATGCCCATATACCTTGAGAGCCTAAAGAATGTACCTACCTTTCAGGCTGGTCTAACCTTTTTGTGGTACGCCTTTTTGCTTGCCACCTTTGCTCTGATAGGAGGAAGGCTGAGCGACAGGATAGAGCCCAAGCTTCTCTTGCTTATTTCCCAGAGCGTGCTGTTTTTGACTCTATTTTTCTTTCTGTCTCACATAGACTACTACACTCCCAGATGGAAAGTGGCTTTTTTTCTTTGCTTTGTAGGTATGGCTATGGGCTTTTTCTTTGCACCCCTTACCGCTCTTGCCTTTAAGAGCCTAAAGCCTCAACAGATACCCATTGGCACAGCCCTTTACAACTACGCAAGGCTCATGGGAGCTTCCATAGCCACATCTCTGGCAACATACACCTTAGAAACCAGAAGAGCTTTACACTTTGATGAGATAAACAGCATAAGAGCGGTCCTGAGTTCCAAGTATTCTATGGTTCTTGCGCAGAAGACTTCCGGACTTGACGCCTTCAGGTACAAAGTGGTTATTGGACAGTTCCAAAACATCATAGCAGGTACGTACGCAGTCCAAGACGCTCTCAGAATGGCTTCCTACATAAGCCTCTTGAGTATATTAATAACCCTTACCTTTCTCTTTATCACCAACAGAAAAAAGGCTTAGGCTACCACCTTAGCTCGCTTCTTTTTGCGTAGGTCTGGGGCTTTGCTTGGAAGAAGTCCGTTTTAGTGTCGTTTATGGTCCTAAACTGGTCTATCCACTTCATAGGGTTCTCAGTTATGTTGGGATAAAGAGGTTTGTATCCAAGTTGGGTAAGCCTTAGGTTGGCAAGATACTTTATGTACCTGTCTATAAGCGTGTTGTTTATACCAAGTATCTGGTTCTGAGTCACATACTGACCCCACTTGATCTCCGCATCCACCGCATACTTGAAAAACTCATACACCCACTTTTCCATCTCTGGACTAAACAGCTCTGGGTTTTCTTCCTTTAGAGTGAGGATAATGTTCCTAAAGAGGGTCACATGGGTAAGCTCATCCCTGTTTATGTACTTTATCTGCTGTACTGTATTTCTCATCTTTCCCTGTCTTCCCAGTGTGTAAAAGAAAGCAAAGCCAGAATAGAAGTAGAGGCTCTCAAGCACATAGTTGCCAAAGACTGCCTTTATAAAGTTCTCTTCCGTTGGCTTTCTTATAAACTCGTTGTATAGGTCCGCTATTACCCTGTTGCGTTCCATCAAAACCTCGTCCTGACGCCAATAGTTATATATCTCGTCTGCCTTTATGGGGTCTACTACACTCTCAAGTATGAACTGGTAAGAGTAAGAGTGGAGAGCTTCCTGAAACTCTTGTGCAGTTATTGCCATCTGAAGTTCCGGTGCGGTAATATAGCGCGCAAACTCCTTTAAGTTCACCACCTGGAAGCTATCAAGTGCTATCAGAAAGCTAAGCACAAGCTCGTAGGCTCTTTTTTCGTACGGAGAGAGCTCTTTTTCGTACTGCTTTCTGTCCTCCTGCATGGGTATCTCTTCTGGAATCCAAAAGTTGGTAAAACCCATGGTTTTGTATAGATCAAAAGCCCATGGGTATTTTATGTTGTTTAGCTCCATTATGTTGGTGGAGTTTCCTTTTATGATCCTTCTGTTGCTTGCGGACCTTTCACCTTCTGGATTGAAGATAAGGGTTCTATTCATGGGCTCTAACCTCCTTAAGTGCTACAGCTTTCGCACTCTTCAATTTCTGTTAAACTTCTGCTTCTACAGTAATAGACAGTCTTTAGTCCCAGCTCCCAGGCAAGTTCGTAAAGCCTTGAGAGCTTAGGTCCATCTATATGCTCGGGATCTATATATAAGTTTAGACTTTGCGCCTGATCTATCCACTTTTGTCTTTCTGCTGCCGCCCTTATGATCCACTCCTGATCTATCGCATAAGCGGATTTATAGTGCCAGAAGTATTTGTCAATTTCGGGTGGCACCTGTGGAAGTATGCCTGACATGTTCTCTTCTTTGTAATATTTTGCGAATATGGGGTCTATGGAAGGTGTGGCACCCACTATTAGTGAAGTGCTACCTGTTGGCATAAGCGCCAAAAGGTAAGCATTACGCAAGCCGTATTTTTTGACCTCCTCCGCAAGACCTACCCAATCCAGATTATTCCCGTTTTGCTCAGATAGTCTTTGGTTTTCCTCCGCGGATCTGCCAAAGAATATGCCCTTGCTCCAGTCAGAGCCCTCAAAGAGCTCATATTTGCCCCTTTCCTTTGCAAGCTCCATAGAACCTTTTATGGCATAGTAGGCTATTCTTTCAAAGAGAGAGTTTGCAAACCTAAGGTGCTCCTCTGACTCCCAGATGATGTTGTTTTTCACAAGGCAGTAGTGGTAATTGCTAACACCTATGCCTATAGCCCTGTAGCGTCTGTTTGTATATTCTGCCTCTTTTATAGCGTAGTAGTTCATGGAGATCACGTTGTCCAACATGCGCACCAGAAGGGGTACAACTCTCTCAAGGTCCGCTTTTTCATAAACCTTTCCAAGGTTTATAGAGCCAAGATTACACACCACCACATCTCCAGACTTCTTTCTGTGGGTTATCAAGCCCGTTGATGGGTCCAAAGAGTCCTCTACATGCTGGCTTATGGACATGTTTTGGATTATCTCATGGCAAAGGTTAGAAGAGTAAACCATACCGCAGTGCTTGTTGGGATTTAACCTATTGGCAGTGTCCCTAAAGAAGATGTAAGGCTCTCCAGTCTCAAACACTACAGTAAGAAGCCTCTTCCAAAGCTCAAAGGCGTCCACCTCCTTTTTCGCTTCTGGGGGCAATTCCCTCTCAAGCCTCTGATAGACCTCCTCAAACTCCTCACCATACAGGTCTTCTAAGTTCTTTCCGTCCTTCACATTCTTGCAGTAATAGGGATCAAAGAGCGTCCACTTTTGTCTGTTTTTGAGCCTCTTCATGAAAAGGTCTGGTATGGATATGGCAGGATGTATGTCATGAGCCTTTTTGCGCTCATCACCCACGTTTGTCTTTACCTCAAGGAAGTCAAGCACATCTTTGTGCCATATGTCAAGGGTTATGCTCGCAGAACCTTTTCTCATCCCAAGCTGATCCACATACACCATAACATCGTTGATTATTTTGACAACCGGAAGCACTCCTGAGCTGGCACCTTTGAACTTCCTGATGGGTGCACCCGTTGCCCTTATCTTTCCAAGATATATACCAAGACCACCTGCAAACTTGGATATCTGTCCTGCCTTTTGTACATTGTCAAAGATGTCATAAAGATCATCATCCACCGTCAGAACAAAGCATGAAGATAGCTGTGTGTGTGGCCTTCTTGCGTTCATGAGCGTGGGAGTTGCCAAAGATATTTCGTGTTTTGACATAAGGTCATAAAAGATCTTTGCGTACTTTATCCTATCTTCCTTTTTCTCTGGTATGGCAAGGGTCATGGCAATAAGCATGTACATCTCTTGAGGAAGCTCTATAACATTGCCCTCTTCGTTCCTCACAAGATACCTATCGTAAAGCACCTTTATGCCCGTGTAGTTAAAAAGAAGGTCCCTGTTTGGGTCTATGTACTTGGCTAATGTGTCAAAATCCTCTTTGGAGTACTCTCTCAAAAGGTACTCTCCGTATATGCCCCTCTCTGTGTAGGTTTTGACAAGTTGGAAAAAACTATCTGGGTTATAGGGTTTGTATCTGCCGTTTATTTTGTCCTTGACTTTATATCCCCTTACGTGTCCCACATCCTTATAAAGGTCATAAAGGAGAAGTCTTGCTGCCACATACTGCCAATCGGGACTCTGTGGAGACACCTTTTCCGCAGCAGTTCTTATGAGGAGCTGTTGGATCTCTTTTGTGGTTATGCCTTCCCTGAACTGAATGTGGGCATCTGCCTCAAGCTCAAGAGGGTCAACCCTCAACCCTTTGCAGGCAAAGTCTATAACTATACGTATCTTGGATATATCCATAGGCTCTTTAGTGCCACTTCTTTTTACCACATACATGACCTTTCCCTCTCGTAGGTTGATATAGGTGAAAAAATGTTAGACCAATAAGATCAGAGAGTCAAACTTTTGGAGGATTATACTACAAGCAAAACTAAGCAGGGTAAAAAGATTCCAAAAAAACGGAGTTTTTAGGATCTCTTACAGATGCTATATCTTAAGCAGGTTGAACTTTGTGAGAACATCAAGGAAGAACTTAGCAAAATACACGTTGGATATGAAAGAGGCTATGCTACCTATGGTAAGGGTTGTGGCAAAACCTTTGACGGGCCCACTTCCAAATTGGAAAAGGATCAGGGCAGCTATAAGTAGAGTTATGTGGGTGTCCCACACGACGCTAAGAGATCTTCTGTATCCAAGCTCTACAGCTTTTCTGGGAGTGTTTCCCGCTCTTAGCTCTTCTTTTACCCTTTCAAATATGAGCACATTAGAATCAACTGCTATACCCATGTTTAGCAAGATACCAGCTATGCCCGGCAGGGTGAGAGTAGCTCCAACAAGCACAAGACCTGTCCACAAAAGCAATGCGTTTAAAATTATGGAAAGGTTTGCTGTTATACCCGCTATTTTGTATCTTGCCAACAGTAATGCAACTAAAAGAACAAAAGCCAGTATGCCACCCTTTATGCTCTGATTTATGGCATCTCTTCCCAAAGAAGGTCCCACAACAGTCTCTTGGAGAAACTTTACATTGGTAGGTAAAGCACCTGCCCTGAGAACTATGGCAAGCTCTTTGGCTTCTTCGGGAGTGAACTGTCCTGTTATCTGCCCCCTATCTGTTATCCTGCTTCTTATTACGGGAGCGGACATGACTTTTTTGTCAAGGACTATGGCAAGACGCCTGCCTATGTTTTTTTCTGTTGCATCTCCAAAAAGCTTTGCCCCTCTGTCTGTGAGCTCAAAAGTCACCGAAGGAGCGCCAAATTCGTCCGTACTTGTGTATGCGGTCTTTAGGTCTGCGCCCGTGATCACAGGCACTTTTTCCACTAAAAACCACTCCTGAGGATCTTTAGAGGGTAAAAGTTCCGTATCCTTAGTTAGCTTTTTCTCAAGCACCTCTTTAGGACCACTCTCCACAACGAGTTTGAGTTCAAGAAGTGCTGTTTTTCCTATGATGGACTTTGCTCTATCTATGTCCAAAACACCAGGAAGCTCTACAAGCACTCTGTCTTGACCCACCTTAGTTATAACAGGCTGGACCACACCCAGCTCATCTATCCTTCTTCTTAGCACTTCAACCGTCTGTCCTACTATACTTTCCTTTAGCTTATTTATTTCTTCCTCTTTGAGTCTTATTAGAGGCTCACTTTTGTTGGTGCTTACCACTACAAAACGAGGAAAGTCCTTTTGTATAACCTGCGCCACTTTTTGTGTGTCATTCTTATCAAGAAGTTCTACCCTTATACCATCTTTTTGAACTACAGTGTCAAGCACCTTTATATTTGCGTTTCTTAACTTTTCCTCTATATCCTTTGCGTACCTTTCATACTCTTGGTTAAGCGCATACTCCATATCTGGTTCTAAAAGCATGGATATACCGCCCCTCAGGTCTAAGCCTAAATTAACGGGTTTTAAAAAAGATACCGCTAAGGAAAGCGCTACAAGAAGCACAAGAGTAAAGAGGTTAAGGTAGAAGTTTCTCATACTGCCAAAAATTATAGCATGCTCTTTATATTTCTAAGGTAGCATTCCCTTATCCTTTCTGCTTCCTCCTTTATGTCCAGCGCATTCCATAACCTAATACCTGTTAGTATGTCCTTCACAGTTCTCACCATATCCTTTGAGTCCTTAACCAAAAAGCCTGCGTTCCTTTCAAGTAGGTAATCTGCCATGTCCTTTGTCTTTTCTATGTGGGGTCCAAAAAGGACAGGTTTTCCATGATAGGCAGGCTCTAATAGGTTGTGCCCACCTACTTTTACAAGGGTCCCACCTACAAAAGCTATGTCCGCAAAGGAATAAAGTTCAAATAACTCTCCCAATGTATCAAGTATGAGAACGTCCCAATTCTCTTCTTGAGTGGTCCTCAGAGAACACCTAAAGTCTTTTATCCTTTCCATAATCTCTTTGGCTCTTGAGATGTGGCGTGGAGCTATAATGAGTTTTAGTTCAGGAAAGGTCTTTTTTAGCTCTCTGAAGGCTTCAAGGATGATCTCCTCTTCTCCTTTGTGGGTGCTCCCTGCAATGAAAAATTTGGAACTACCTTTGTTTATATTTAACTGTTTGCGTGGAACCTCCATTATAAACTTTAGATTACCGCAATTTACAACCTTTTTAACTCTGTAGGACTCAAACCTCTCTTTATCCCTCTCAGTTTTGGTGATGATGAGATCAAACCTCCTGCTTATAAATCTCTCGTACGTACCACCCTTTGCGTAAGCGTTTATCAGGACTTTTTTAGCTTTGGTGGAACATATGAGAAAGGGCCAAAGTTCTCTTTCTACGATCACAAGCAATTGTGCGGATATGCGTTTTTCAAAGCGTCTTACAGTAAAAGGTGTGTCTAAGGGTAATCTTTCTAAAGCATGGTAATACGCAGATTGCTTGCTTAGGTAATCCTTGGCTCTTGGTGAGAAGTATGTAAGAACTATACGGTAGTCTTTTATGAGCTCTTTGAGAAGTGGTCTTACTGTATTAAACTCTCCTACGCTGGCTGTGTGAAACCAGAGGGTTTTCATACAAAGCTTGCGTTTGTTATGTAATCCGCCACGGTAGTTGCTGCGATGGATTTGGGCTTTACCACAGGCTTTAAGCCCTGTGCCAAGACATAACCTACCGCCTCTTTGAGAATTACACTAGAATGGTGTTCAGGATTAGGGTTTATGTCCAGATGCACCTCAAAAGGTCTATTTCCCACCACATTTGCTATTTCAAGAGCCATAAAAACCGCCCTGCTTACCTCTTCCATAAGCCTCTGTCTTAAGGATCGTATTCTATTTACCTTTTCAACGCGCCAAAAGATTTTTGCTCCCCTACACCCATCTATATGCACTACCACCACTGTAACAAAAACAGTTTTCTCCCTCACCTGTCTTGAATCACAACCCACGTAAATAGCGGTTTTCTCTGATGTGCTTTTTATAAACTCTTTTACCTCCTCCACATCTTTTATGGCAGGCATAGGCTTACACCCCTCCGCCAAAATCTACATTTTTTACCCAACTGGGTCTAAAGAATATCCAATCTTTTAGGTTTTCAAAGCTTTTGGAATAACAAACCTCACAGAGCAATCCCTTGTCCGTTAGCTTGGAGTTGTCATCACAGCATTCGTTCAAGTTCCAAAATTCGTAATTATCATGAAAAACAAGCTTCCCGCACCCAATACACTCATAAAGGGTATATCCTTTTGATTGAAGAAAAGAAGAAAGGTCCTCGTTTTCAGGCAAGTCCTCAAGTTCTAACACTCTCTTTAGAAACTCCTTTTGCTTTTGCGTAAGCGCTTTTATCTCCATCAGTTAAAATTATACATACTTACATACTAAAGCACTCTCAGTGGAAAAGCCCTGAGTTTTTAATATAAGAGCGGTCATGTAAGCATCTTCTAAAGGGGAGTGATGGGAGCTTGAAGGTATTCCAAGAGCGGAAAGTAAGCTCTCCATATTAGAAACTCTCTCTCCTCTGTATAGATCAAGCACATCAATAAAATAAGGTAAAAAGGTAGTGGGAGCATCCTCCAAAATAGACAGATAATCAAAACTATCACCTTGCCTTATTTTTTATCTCCTCTACCGCCTTGTCATAAAAAGAGTTTGTCCAAAACACATAAACTCCCGTTAATAACCAAGAAAGTACTATTATGGCAATACCAATGGGTATGCCTACTGTTCCAAACAAAAACAATTGACAAAAGTCATAGCTTTTTGTAAAACTCACTTTCTGTTTTCTAAGGATTTTTCAAGGGAAATTTCGTCTGCAAACTCAATGAAACTGCCAAACTGCAGTCCATAGGATATTCTTGTTACCTTCAGATAGGGAAATTGTTTTTTTAGTAGTTTTATAATGTAATTGGCTGTTGCTTCACCCTCCACGTTTGGATTGGTTGCTATTATAACTTCTTTAGGTTTGTATATCTCTATTCTTTCAAGGAGTTTATCTATGCTAAGGTCCTGTACGGATATGCCCTCCAGCGGTGCTATCCTGCCACCTAAGACGTGATAAACACCTGTGTATCTTTCAAGCTTTTCTATAGCGTAAGCGTCCTGAGACTCCTCAACCACGCATATGAACTTTTTACTGCGTTTGCTGTCAGAACATATGGCACACACATCTCTATCTGTTAGTATCCCACATTCAGAACAATTTTTAATACTTTTTACCAAGTTTTGAAGGGTTTCCACTATAAGGGTCCTATCCTCAGGTGGAACTTTAAGAAGGTTATAAACAAACCTGCTTGCACCTCTTTCGCCGTAAGTGGGTATTTTGGTTATACTCTCTATGGCTTCTTTGATGGGCTTTGGGAAGACATCTTCAAAAGCCAAGCAGATCCCCCGTATCTTTTATCTTTCCCTCTCACCCCTTATGAACTCTTCTACCATCTTTCTTGCCTGAAAGTCAGGATACTGCACAGGTGGATGTTTCATGGTGTAGGCACTGATGGAATACAGTGGTCCGCCTATACCTCTGTCTCTTGCGAGCTTACAGCACCTGATGGCATCTATCATAGAACCTGCACTATTGGGAGAATCTTCCACATCAAGCTTTAGCTCCACATACATGGGAACATCGCCAAACTGCCTACCCTCTATTCTTATGTAAGCTATCTTTCTGTCCTTTAGCCAAGGCACCCAATCAGAAGGTCCTATGTGTATGTCATACTCGCTTATAGGGTATGGAATCAGAGAAGAAACAGCCTCCGTTTTGGACTGTTTCTTTGTTTTGAGCCTTTCTCTCTCTAACATATTAAGAAAGTCTGTGTTTCCACCAAAGTTAAGTTGGTAGGTTCTCTCTATTTTTACACCTCTGTCTACAAAAAGCTGAACGAGAGTCCTGTGAAGAATGGTAGCCCCTACTTGAGACTTTATATCATCTCCCACTACTGGGATACCCTCTTTTTCAAACTTTTCAGCCCATTCTGGATCAGAGACTATAAAGGCAGGCATACCGTTGATAAAAGAGACTCCTGCTCTTAAACAAGCTTCCGCATAAAACCTTGCAGCTTGCTCAGAACCTACTGGAACATAGTTAATGAGTATCTCCGCTCCCGTTTCTTTTAAAACCCTTACCACATCCTCAAGTTCATCCTCCTTTTCTTCCGCAAGGACAAAACTTCTTTCTGGTGGATAGTGTTTCATGTGTTCCGCAAAGCCATCAAGAACCTTTCCCATCCTGACTTTTACGCCCGTTTTGGGAATGTCCCTTTCAAAAATAGCGGTGCAGTTAGGTGGTGAGAATATGGCTTCTGATAAATCCTTTCCTACTTTACGAGCATCAATGTCCCAAGCAGCAACCACTTCAATGTCATAGGGTTTGTATCCCCCCACGTCCTCAAACATAAGACCACTTACGTTAGCATTTTGATTTTTTTTGTAGTAGTAGATACCTTGAATAAGTGCGCTCGCACAATTGCCTACTCCTGCTATGGCAACCTTTATTTTCTTGGACATTCTTTCCTCCGAAATCAAGCAAACCTTATAATATTATAACTGATGATAAAAGTTCTTATAGTCTTGTATGCAAAGCTCTTGGAAGACAAAGAGTTGGTAGATAAACTGGAAAAAGAATTAAACCTTCTGAAGAAGCTTATAGGTCCAGACAGTCTTTATGCGGTCATAACATCGGAGATGAAGCATCTGTTTGACAAATTTCCAGAACTGGTGTTTTTGAGGAACGATAAGGGCACACTCCTTTATGGAATATACAAGGGTTTGAGAAAACTCAGAGGACATGATGTGCTTGTACTTGATGGCAAAGAACTTATCACCAAGGAAAAATTACTAAATTTCATAAGCCAAAGACGAAAGAACTTACTAACAGCGGAGAAGTATTGGAAAGGCATAGCTCTACTGAGGCTTATAGACTTGGACTATATAATTAGAACTATGGAAAAGTTTATAAATGAAGAGCTGGACTTTCTGGATGTAATGAGGTTGGTAAAAGAAGAATATGGTATAGATTACGAGGTTTTACAGGAGGTTTGACATGGACGAGATAACTGTTGGAAGGTATACGGTAAGAACAGACAGGTATTACACTAAGGATCACGAATGGGCTCTTATCAAAGGAAACAAGGCGTGGATAGGTATAACAGACTATGCTCAGAAAGAACTGGGGGACATAGTTTATGTTGATCTACCTTCTGTAGGACAGAGCTTTGAAAGCGCAGACACTATAGCCAACATAGAATCTGTTAAAAATGTGGCACCTGTATATGCACCTCTGTCTGGGACAGTTGTGGAAGTTAATGAACAGCTTGTAGATGAACCACACCTTATAAACGAATCACCATACGACGATGGATGGATAGTGGTGCTGGAACTTTCTGACCCCATGGAGGTAGAAGACCTTATGCCTGCACAGGATTATGCTGAAATCCTTGCGGAAATAGTAAAAGAGGAAAAGGAAGAAGATGTATCCCTTGAGATACCAGAAGAGGAAATCATCCCAACCATAGAAGAGTCCCTTGACGCACTTCCTGAAGAGGAGCACCCTTACGAAGAGAAGGAAAGGTAATGTATATACCCCATTCGCAGGATGATGTACAAAAAGCTTTAGAAAAGCTTGGGCTTTCTTCTTTAGATGACCTCTTTTCCCACATAGACCCTCAGCTTTTAGAACCTCCCAGCTTAGGACCCTCTATGACCGAAGAGGATGTAAGGAGGTATTTTAAAGAAGTATCAAAAAGAAACAGAGAGCTTGTGTGTTTTGCAGGGTTTGGAGCTTATGACAGGATCATACCATCTGCCATATGGCAGATACTTAGCAGGGGAGAGTTTTTAACTGCATACACACCTTATCAGGCAGAGGCATCCCAAGGCACACTTCAGGCTATTTTTGAGTACCAAACGCTAATATGCGAACTTACGGGTATGGATGTGGCTAATGCAAGTGTGTATGATGGTGCCTCAGCTTTGGCATCTGCCATCCTTATGGCAAGAGCTATAAAGGGTAAAGGAAGTAAGGTTGTACTTTCGGAAGGTATAAACCCTCTCTATAGGGAGGTTGTGAAGACTCATCTTTTGGGCTATCAGGATGAGATTCACATAGTACCTCTTCAAGAGGAGGGATACACGGACATAAATGCACTGGAGGACCTCCTCAAGAAGGGTGAAGTTCATGCGGTGGCGGTGCAGTATCCTAATTTCTTGGGCTTTATTGAACCTTTGGAAGAAATAGGGAAAATAGTAAAGGGCTATCAGGTACCCTTTGTGGTAGTTGCGGATCCTATAGCTCTTTCTGTACTTAGACCTCCGGGAGAGTATGGAGCGGACATAGTGGTTGGTGAAGGACAACAGATGGGAGTGCCTCTAAACTTTGGTGGTCCATATGTGGGTTTTTTTGCGGTAAAGTTAGAACACTTAAGGAAGATGCCGGGAAGACTGGTAGGGCTTGCGGAAGATGTGGATGGAAAGAGGGCTTTTACCCTTGTGCTTCAGACAAGGGAACAGCACATAAGAAGGGAGAGAGCCACATCAAACATATGCACAAACCAGAACCTTATGGCTCTTGCTAACCTCATATATATGGTCCTTCTGGGAAAAGAAGGTATGAGAGAAGTTGCAAAGCAAAGCCTTTCAAAGGCTATGTATCTAAAGGGTAAGCTCCTTTCCTTGGGATTTGAGGAATTATACAAAGGAAAACATCTGTGGGAGTTTCCCCTAAGGAAAGAAAAGGTTTTGGATCTTCACAAAAAGCTTCTTGAAAAAGGTTATCTGTTTGGAGTGCCGTTGGAAAGGTTTGGCTACAAAGACACTCTTCTTTTGGCAATTACAGAAAAAAGAACAAAAAGAGAGATGGACCAGCTTGTTCAAGTAATTGAGGAGGAGTTATAATATATATAGTAGGCGGTGTAGCTCAGCTGGCTAGAGCGGAGATCTCATAAGTCTCAGGTCGGAGGTTCGAGTCCTCCCACCGCCACTATTCTAAACTTATTTTCTTTTGCATACGGTACATGTTTATGATCTCTTCTACTGTGTTAGCATCTTCTGGTTTTTTGTCCATTCTTATAAAACCCACCGCCCTTGGAAATCTTAGCGCAAAGCCGGGTTCTTCTAAAGTTCTTCCTGCGGTGTGCAGTGGAGACCTTGTTATCTCATCAGCAGTCAAGGTTATCACATATTTGGGTTCTACCCAAACATCTGCATCAAGCAAAGAGTCCACCCTCGCATGTTTGTGTGGCAATTTTATTTGATCCAACATGTTCTTTAGTCTTATCCACTCGTCCTCTGTAAAACCTGAACCTACTTTGCATACAGTTTTGAAGGTGTCTGTTTTGGGATCATATACCGCAGTTAGCAATGCACCTATGCCCAGCTTTGCTCTTGCACCTTTCCCGTAAAAGTAGCCCACTATGACCACATCTATGGTATCTGCCAAAGCACCTCTGTAGCTTCGCTTTAGCTTTATCCAGTTGAAGTTCCTTGAACCAGCAGTGTATGGTGCATCAAGTCTTTTTGCCATTATTCCTTCCAAGCCTCTTGCCACAACATCCTCAAAAAACTTCTCTATCTCTTTGGCATCATCTGTTATAAACATCTCGGACGTAGCAAGAACAGAATTTTCAGGAATGATCTCTTCTAACTTTTTTCTACGTTCCATGAAAGGTTTTTGTGTGTAGTCCTCACCCTCTATGTAAAGCAGGTCAAAAGCGAACAGCTTTAAGGGATACTCCTTGGCATACTCATAAACTCCGTACTTTCTCTTTCTCTGTATGGTGATCTGAAAGGGATAGAACTCTCCAGTCTCTTCGTTATAAGCTATGGCTTCTCCTTCTATTATCACCTCATCTTGCTTTATGTTTTCCCATATAGCCTGTTTGAGGTCTGGGAACATTTCTGTCATTCTCTCCAAGTTCCTTGAGTATATCTCTATGTCTTTACCCTTTTTATGCACCTGAAGTCTAAAACCGTCGTATTTGGCTTCTATCGCGCACTTGCCCATGCGCTTTATGATCTCCTCTGCACTCACTACCCTTTCCGCTAAAGCCATCCTGATGGGATAACCCACCTGCACCTTAAAGTTTTTGACGCCTTCTATACCTTCTTGCACAAGCACCTTTGCCACAAGCCCAAGGTCAGAGCAGAGGTTATAGGCTCTTTCTATATCCCCTTTGCGATCCTTACTTCCAGCAAGACCTGCCAGAGCTTCTATAATGGTGGCATCTCCTACACCCAGCCTTAACCTTCCTATGATGATCCTCGCAACGTACTTAGCTTCAAGGTTTGAAAGTCCCTTAAGAAGGCTCATTATCCTAAGCACCTTATCTTTTGTCCCTCGGGTCTTTGCTATGTCCAAAAGCTCATCATAAACCTGTTTAATGCTTAGCCCTTTACCTTCCCACTTTACAAGTTCAAAAGCAGTCTCTCCCATATCCCCTTTTGATTTGTAGAGGCTCTCCACCTCAGATGCCCTCACACCGCAAGCCTTAGACAGAGCTTCTATCATCAATTTCTCTGAAACTCCCATTTCTACACCTTTGAAAGGTGGGAGTATCTCACCAAGTGTGAGATAAACTATTTTGTCTATATCTTCGCTGGTGGCTTTGCTAAGCATCTGCATAAGTATGCTGGACATCTCTAACCTGCTTGTGGTACTCTCAAGCAGTTGAAAGTATTGGGAAAGCTCTAAGAACTTCATTTAAAGAAATTATAATTAAACTTTTGTGGCATGTTTGTGGATAAGGTCAAGATATATGTCAAGGCGGGAGATGGAGGTGATGGTGCGGTAGCTTTTTTAAGGGAAAAATACAAGCCCTATGGAGGACCAGCGGGAGGTGATGGAGGAAAGGGTGGTGATGTAATCTTGGTGGCTACTTCCAGGAAACTAACGCTGTATGACTTTAAATACAAAAGGCACTTTAGAGCTCCCAATGGGGAAAGGGGAAGAGGAAAAAATCAGCACGGAAAAGATGCGGAGGATCTTATACTGGAAGTTCCTATAGGTACTGTAGTGATAGATGCAAAAACGGGTCAAGTCATCTGTGATCTTACAGAGGAGGGACAGATGTGCGTTGTTGCAAAAGGAGGCAAAGGTGGCAGAGGCAATGCGCGCTTTGCCACACCCACAAACCAAGCACCCAAATATGCGGAAAAAGGGCAAAAAGGTGAAGAAAGATGGTTGGTGCTGGAGCTCAAGCTCATAGCGGATGTAGGCATAATAGGACTTCCCAACGCAGGAAAATCCACACTCATATCCAAGCTAACCAAAGCAAGACCCAAGATAGCGAACTACCCATTCACCACTCTATCTCCTGTGCTGGGAGTTATAGAGCTTGAAGATGCAAGCAAAATAGTGTTGGCAGATATACCAGGCCTTATAGAAGGCGCTTCACAAGGAAAGGGCTTAGGACTTGAGTTTCTAAGACACATAGAAAGAACAAAGCTTTTATTACACCTTATAGATGTATCAGACCAAAGACAGGTAGAACCTCTGGAAGCCTTTAAGATAGTCAATTCAGAAATGGAAAAGTACAATCCCGAACTTTTAAAGAAAAAACAGATAGTAGTTGGCACCAAGATAGACATTCTTACTGACAGAGAAATACTCAATGATCTCAAAAAAGAGTTTGAAAAGATGGGTTATATGTTTATCCCTGTATCTTCCATCACAGGCGAAGGCATAGACACCTTAAGAGAAGTTATAATAGAGCAAGTCAAAGGAGGGAAAGATGAAAGCTTGGGAAATGCTTGAAGAGTTTCCTTTGCAAATAAAAGGCGCAGAAGTTGAGAGTATAAGTTTGGAAGGTTATAAAGGTATAGTCTTTAGCGGTATGGGTGGTTCTGGCATAGTGGGAGACTTGGCAAAGATATTGCTTGAAAAGTATGGCATACCTATACCAGTATTTTCCCTTAGGGGTTATACCCTTCCACCTTATGTGAGAGAAGGCTGGTTGGTTTTTTGTATTAGCTACAGCGGAAACACAGAAGAGACCCTAAGTGTAGCTAAGTCAGCCTTAGAAAGAAACATAAAACCCATATGCATAAGCTCAGGTGGAAAACTTATGGAACTTGCCTTAAAAGAAAATCTGCTCCACTTTTCTTTACCTGAAGGCTACCCTCCTCGCTACGCCTTGGGCTACATGCTCTCAATAGTGCTCTCCCTCTTGGATGTAAAAGATCCCCTTGGGAGCTGTAGCTCCTTCCTGCAGGAAAAGAAAGAAGCTATAAAGGAGGAAGCAAAAAAGATAGCACAGTCCTTTGAAGGGTACGTGCCTGTGGTTTATGCCACACAGACACTTGAGCCGGTAGCTTTCAGGTGGAAAACTCAGATCAATGAAAATGCAAAGACCCTCTGCTACACTGCGGTCCTTCCAGAGCTACATCACAACGAGGTAGTAGGACTTGATAACCCCATAACCAGAAATGTATGCAGTTTTCTTTTAATGTTTGACCCAGAAGAACATCCAAGAGTTATAAAGAGGGTTCAGATAACAGAAGAAGTTCTAAGAGATTTTGGAATTGTCCCAAAAGTCATAAAAGGAGAAGGTGAGAGCTTCCTGCACAGGGTTTTATACCTTGTGTATCTTGGAGACTGGGTAAGTTTATACCTTTCGGAGCTTTACAAGTACGATCCACTGCCAGTAAGGACCATAGACCTCATTAAAAACAAACTAAGTGTATAATTCTCTTTGCCATGGAAATCCAATGGTTGGTTTTTAGTTTCTCAGTGATTATTGCCCTTTTCCTTGATCTTTTTGTGTTTCACAGAAAGCCTCACAGGGTATCCGTAAAGGAGTCTTTACTCCTTTCTGCCTTTTGGATACTTGTAGGCTTAGGCTTTGGTGTTTATGTGTGGCACATGAAGGGAGAGCAAGCATTTGTGGAATACATCACAGGCTACCTTTTGGAAAAAGCCCTCAGTTTGGATAACATCTTTGTTTTTATTCTCATTTTTTCCTACTTTAAGATACCAGAAGAATACAGACATAAAGTGCTCTTTTGGGGAGTTTTTGGAGCTATAGTTATGCGAGCCATATTTATATTTGCAGGAATAAGTTTGGTAGAGCGCTTTGATTGGATCACTTACATCTTTGGAATCATTCTTATAATATCTGCGGTAAAGCTTCTATCTACGGAAGATAAAGATTTCAATCCAGAGGATACCCTCGTTTACAAAATAGCCAAAAGGCTTCTGCCCATGAGACCAGACCTTCAAAGTGGAAAATTTTTTGTCAAAGAAGGTAGAAAAATATACGCTACACCCATGTTTTTGACCTTGATCTTTGTGGAAAGTTCGGATGTGATGTTTGCTATTGACTCTGTACCAGCTATACTCTCCATTTCCAAAGACCCTTTTGTGGTTTATACTTCCAACATCTTTGCCATATTGGGCCTTAGGTCTTTGTACTTTGCTGCATCTGCAGTCTTAGGTCTCTTTCACTACCTACACTATGGGCTTTCCTTTATACTGGGATTTATTGGTGTAAAGATGTTAATATCGGACTTTTACCACATACCCGTTTTTGTGTCCCTCCTGCTTATAGTAAGTGCCATATTCCTTTCCATGCTGGCATCTCTTGTTAAGAAAAAGCATGATTGAGTGTTTTGTGTTGGTTGGTGGTGAAAGCAGGAGGTTTGGTGAGGACAAAACCCTGTTTCCCATAAAAGGAAAAAGGTGCGTAGAGTACATCATTGACGCACTAAAATGTGTGTGTGATGAAATATTTTTGGTAGGAAAAGACCCTTCAAAGTACTCCTCTTTGGAAGTGAAGTTTATTAAAGATATTCTTGCAGATCAAGGTGCTTTAATTGGCATATATACCGCCCTGAGAAGCGCCAAGACTGATAAAATTCTCATAGTAAGCGCTGACATGCCCCTTATAAAGCCATCTGTTATAAAGTATCTCCTTGATAACTACAAAGAACCCATCACCATATACTGCGTAAAAGGAAAACTCTACCCCCTTATTGGCATATACGCTCGCAGTGTTTTGAAAGACCTTGAAACATACATTCAAACAGGAAACAAAAAAGTGATAGAATTCATTGAAAAAGTAGGCTATCACTGTATAACAGAAGAAGAAATTTTGCAGTTTGACCCTGAGCTTGGATCCTTTATAAACATGAACACAAGGGAAGACCTGCAAACTATATTAAAGATCATGAGCAGTATAAGGTTGAAAGTGAGCGGAATGACTCGTGAGCACTGTGCCAACACAGTGAGAAAGACACTGCTTTCGCTTGAAGGAGTTGAGGACACTAAGGTTAGTCTTGAAAAAGGCGAAACTGAAGTGATCACTAACAAAGATGTACCCATTGAAAATCTAAAAAAGGCGGTAGAAGAGTGGAGAAGTGAGGTTTGAAGAGTTAAAAGATCACCTCAGAAATATGGAGCTTATTGGTAAAGGATGGAGAAGTCATGTCTATAGAGCCATTTACAAGGATAAAGAGGTTGCTATAAAGGTAGCAAAAGATAGACATTTAGAAAAGGCTATAAGGAAAGAGGCAGACATCTTAGAGAGATTAAAAGGTATAAAGAGCTTTCCACAGATACTTATGAGAGGAGAGGATTTTTTTATGTACGAGTTTATAAAGGGTATGCCCTTTGAAAAATGCATTTTGGACGAACCAAAAAAGATAGAGATATTCTTAAAAACTCTTGAACTTGCTTATCTTCTTGACAGTATGTGCATATCAAAGGATGAATTTCAAAAGCTTGATAAAAACCTGCTTGTAGGTGAAGATGGAGATATCTATCTTATTGATTTTGAAAGGGGTAAAATTTCGTGCAAAAGAAAAACAAACCTGCCTCAGTTAATGCAACTCTTTGTTAGGGAAGGCTACTTACCTTTAGAGAGAGCTATAGAGCTTGGAAAGTCTTACAAAGAAAGACCAAAAGACGTGTTCCATGAGTTACAAAAAATCCTTATTGAGCATCTATCAAACCCTTCTTGATCTTTACGGATACCAAAATTGGTGGCCCATTGACACTGAGTATCACAGGATCATGGGTACAGACCCGAGGGAAGAGATAGTTATATCCGCAGTGCTTACCCAAAACACAAGCTGGAAAAATGTGGAAAAAGCCCTTGAGAACATAAAAAAACATGGTGTCTTATCGCTTGAATTTATAAGAAGTTCCCATGAAAAGACTATACAGGATCTTATAAGACCTGCTGGTTTTTACAGGCTCAAGACACAAAGACTGAAAGAGGTGGCAGTTTTCTTAAATCCTATAGATAAGGTAAGACATGTAAAACGTCAGGAGCTTCTAAGTGTAAAAGGAATAGGCAAAGAGACCGCAGACGTAATTTTACTCTACGCTGGAGAAAGAATGCATTTTGTGATAGACAAATACACTCAGCGCTTTATGGAGAGGTTTTACGGAATTAAGGACAATTATGAAAGCCTTAAGCGTTTCTTTGAAGAGAATTTACCTAAGGACTTAAAAATCTATAAAGAGTTTCACGCTTTAATAGACGAGCATGCAAAAAAATATTGTAGGAGCAGTCCTCTTTGTAAGGACTGCCCCCTAAAGGATGCTTGTATTAGTGCAAGCCCATCCTTTTGAGTATCCTTGATCTCCATATCCATATGAGCACACCCATAACCACAAGATATGCTATAGTACCTATTCCCATAAGGGTTCTCTTTGCCTTTTCGGAAGAAGACGGTTCTGACACAGATCTTAGGTAGGATATGATCTTGGCGGTTTCTTCTGGCTTTCCTGTAATAACCGCAGGCATGGATGTACCAGGCAAAACTTTTTGAGGCTCAAGGATAAAGTTAAACAGGTACTCTTTACCCTTTGCGATGTATATGGTGGAAAGATCTGGAGGCACTTTACCAAAGGACTCTTTTAGTTGAGCGAGCTCTGCCTGAAAGGCACTTTCATACACATCTCTGGGTAGCACCTTTCCGTACTGTTCCTGAAGGGCTTTTAGATTAGGGTTTGCTTGTATTGCAGAAGGGTAAACTGCGTCATACCTAACTGAATGGCACGCCTGACAGTTCTGTTCAAATAGCTGTTTCCCTTCCTTTGCGTATCTGTCATCTTCTGCTATCTTCTTGTACTGCTCTGGCATTTCGTAGGTTTCATGGGGTGCAAACACATTGTTTATCCATATTATGTAAAAGAAGACAAGAGTCAGGATTGTGAAAAACGCAGTCTTTATCATGTCTTATCACCTCCTCTGGTTTTGTACCAACCCCACTCTATGATGGATATTATGGGCAAAGATAAGAAGAAGGAAAATAGTCCAGCAGTAAAAACTAGACCTAACATGGCGTTGGTGGGTGTGGGAGGCATGGCACCCAAAATGGTCAAAGCCATTGAGGATATAACTAAAACTATGTACATAGCGAAAAATAGGGATCTTCTCCTTGCGCTCTTATAAGGAGAGAAATCCAAGAAGGGAAGTAGCAGTAGTAATAGCAAGATTAGGCTAAAAGCAACAAAACCGAGAAACTTATTAGGTATGGACCTAAATACAGTATAGAAAGCTAAAAGATACCATTCAGGAGCTATATGAGGAGGAGTTTTGAAGGGGTCTGCAGGTTCAAAGTTATCAGGTGGTAAGAAGTGATGCATGTAGAAGAACACAAAGAAGAAGAAGACTGCCAAGTATCCCATTACGTAAGCAGCCTCTTTCAGCGTCATGTAAGGATGGAAAGGAACTCCTTCCTTCTTTTTATCTATCTCTATACCTTCTGGATTGGATATACCTGCAGCCCTAACAAGGTAGAGGTGAAGGCTTACAAGGCCCAAGAGTATAAGAGGTAAGAGCCATATGTGAAGTCCGAAAAACCTTCCGAGGGTTATCTGCCCAAGCTCGTACCCACCTTTCATCCAAACGGATATGGCTTCACCCAAAGGTCCTGGAATGGATGTGGGTATTTCTGTGGTAACTACCATACCCCAATAGGATAGCTGTCCCCAAGGTAATAGGTAGCCAGAAAGAGCGGTCATCAAGAGGACAAAGAAGATAAGCCAACCCACTATCCAGGTGAGTTCTCTCGGCTTTTTGTAAGCGTTATAGTAAATGCCTGTAAACATGTGTAGATAAACGATAGCTAAAAAGAAGTTCGCTCCTGCTGCGTGAACGTGTCTTATTAGCCACATAAAAGGCACTTCTTTCATGATGGTGTAATTGACACTGTCAAAGGCGGTTTGAACATTAGGTTGGTAATACATGGTGAGGAATATGCCAGAGATGATCTGTATGGCAAAGGCTACAAGAGCCATAACTCCAAAAGCATAAGGGAAGGTTAAGTTTTTGGGCACCTTGTAATCAACCATTTGGGAACGCCAAAGATCGCTTAAATGTGTTCTCTCATCTATCCACTTTCCTATCCTTCCCAACATAGTCTCAACCTCCTTAAGTTTGTTCTTTAACAAAACCTGGCTCACCGATAATTAGCTTGTTTCCTTGGAGGCTTTGAGGTGGTATGTATAAGGGTCTTGGTGGAGGACCAGCTATGTTATCACCCCACGGTGAGTAGAAACCACCGTGGCAAGGACAGTGAAAGACAGGATACTTATACTCCGCTTCTCCTTGTGGCTTCCAGAGAGGTACACAACCAAGGTGTGTACAAACTGCTATAAGAGCGTAAGCGTTGTGTCCCTCAAGAAGCTTTCTGTTGTCATTCTCTTTAGTGGTGCCGTTCCACTGAAAGTTTGCTGGCAGACGCACCACAAAGACGGGTTTGCCCTTCCAAGAGACAACCCTTACATTACCCTCTGGTATCTGGGATATGTCTACTTCTACCTTTGCAGATGCTAAAGATGCAGCACTGGGAGCGAGGGTCTTTATTATGGGATAAAGTACTCCCGCAACCCCAACAACTCCCAGCCCACCTATGGCAAGACCAATTACGTCTCTCCTTGAGGCTTCCATAGTACTACCTCCTCTAACGGTATCATAACAAATTAATTATATTACTAATACGGCAAAAAGTGATAAATAAAAAGAACTTTTACTAGCTTTTATTTACCTTTTATTATTGTGAAAAAGTGTTATATAATTATAAGCTGTCTTTATTAAGCTCTTAGGAGGTTGAATTATGAGCAAGCACGTAGTAATATTAGGCGGTGGAGTAGGAGGTATAGCTACAGCGTATAACCTTAGAAAGCTGGATAAGAATCTGCGGATCACTATCGTCTCCGGCAGACCTTACTTTGGCTTTACACCTGCTTATCCCCACCTGGCACTGGGTTGGAGAAGGTTCGAGGATATTAGTGTACCCTTGGCTGATATCCTTCCAAAGCACGGTATAGAGTTTATCAATGAGAATGGTGAGAGTATAGACCCTGATGCAAACAAGGTAAAAACTACAGGTGGTAAAGAAATACACTATGACTATCTTGTGATAGCTACAGGTCCCAAGCTTGTCTTTGGTGCGGAAGGTCAGGAGCAGTATTCCACCTCTGTATGTACTGCGGAACACGCTATGGAACTCAACGAAAAGCTTGAAGCTTTTTACAAAGACCCAGGACCAGTAGTAGTGGGTGCTATACCCGGAGTTAGCTGTTTTGGTCCTGCATACGAGTTTGCCTTTATGCTTCATTACGAACTAAAGAAGAGAGGACTGAGGCCCAAAGTGCCTATAACATACATTACCTCTGAGCCTTATGTAGGACACATGGGCTTGGGTGGTGTAGGACCTTCCCGTAGGTTAATGGAAGATATTATGGAAGAAAGAAGCATAAATTACATAGCCAATGTCAAGATAACCAAGGTAGAACCTGATAAGGTGATCTACGAAGACCTTGAAGGAAGGACTTACGAAGCTCCTTGTAAGCTCTCTATGATTATGCCAAGGTTTATGGGACCAGAGGTGGTTGCATCTGCGGGAGATAAAGTGGCAAACCCTGCCAACAAGATGGTCATAGTGAATAAGTGTTTCCAAAATCCCACATACAAAAATATATTTGGTGTAGGAGTAGTAACTGCCATACCACCAGTGGAGCAAACACCTATACCCACAGGAGTACCAAAGACAGGTATGATGATAGAGCAAATGGCTTTAGCGGTTGCCCACAACATAGTAAATGACATAAGGAACTCAGCGGACAGATACGCACCAGAGCTTTCCGCCATATGCGTAGCGGATATGGGTGGTGACGCTATAGGGTTTTACGCATCTCCTGTTATTCCGCCAAGGTCTACTGTAAAGTACAAAAAGGCTGTATGGATGCACTGGCTCAAATCCGCTTTTGAGAAGTACTTTATGTGGAAGGTAAAGACCGGAGACGTGTCACCCTTCTTTGAGGAAAAAACACTTAGTCTGCTTTTTGGCACACATCCTATACACATTTGCAAGGACTGTGCAGGCTCTCCTGGTTCTGCCTGTTAATCTCTGCTCAAATAAACTATGGAGGCGCCCGCGCCTCCTTCTTTTGGATAACCTTCCCTGTGGAAAACTACAAGATCAGAAGAAGAAAGGAACTCCTCAACAGTCTTTTTGAGTACTCCATGTCCGTGTATAACTTTTACGCTCTTTATACCCATCTTGTGCGCTTCTTCCAAAAATAGCTCCAACTTCCGAAGCGCTTCATCTACAGACATACCTATAAGGTTTATCTCCGAAGGACGCCCCTTCCTTATTTCAAAACTTGCAAAACTTTCCTCTTCCCTCTTTGGGGGTGGTTCCGTTTTTTTGAGATCCTTTAGACTAACCCAAGCTTTTACACCACCAAAAGACACATTTGCTTTATCCTCTTTGATCTCCAAGACCCTTCCCTTTGAACCCATAAGCTCTACCCAGTCTCCTACCTTTATCTCTTCCTTTCTTAGCTTGCTTTCTATCTCCTTTGTCTTTTCCTTCACAAACTCCCTGAGTCTTTGTCTTTCCTTTGCACTCCTTAGGATCTCTTCACCTTCTTTCATAAGATTCTTGAGATATTCCTGCGCTTCTTTTAAAACACTTTCCCATCCTGTTTCTTTCTGTTTTTCGAGCTCATGAAGAAGTAGTTCCTGCTGTTTTTTGAGCTTTTCTAACTCTAACCTGTACTGTTCAAGCTCTTTGAGCTTTTCCTGATACTCCTTTATATAGTTTTCCAAGTTTTCCCTTGCGGTGATGTACTCCTTAGAGCCTTCAGGCAGGTTCTCCTCCGCTATTTTTAGTATCTCATCTGGTATTCCGTAGCGCTTGGCTATCTCAAAAGCCATACTTTCACCTATGGTATTGTAGATTATGCTGTAGGTGGGTTCCAAGCTTTCCTTATTGAAGGACACGCTGGCTGGTACATAGTAATCAGAATTTATAGCGTAGAGCTTTATGGGTGTGTGATGGGTGGTAGCAAACACATAAGCTCCTTTTTTGCGCAGATACTCCAAAAGTCCTATACCTAAGGCTGAACCTTCCAAAGGATCAGTGCCTGCTCCCAGCTCGTCAAGGAGCACCAAAGACTTTTCATTCACCATAGGTAGAAAATCCACTATGTTGGATATGTGGGCAGAAAAGGTGGAAAGATTCTGTTCTACGCTTTGCTCATCACCTATGTCAGTGAATATATTTTCAAAAATGGGAAGTTGGCTATTTTCTTCCGCTGGTATTGGCAGGGCACACTGAAACATAAGAGCACAAAGTCCAAGAGTTTTAAGGGCAACCGTTTTACCCCCTGTGTTGGGACCTGTCAAAAGTAAGCCTCTTTTCTGGGAAAGCACTATGTCTATGGGAACCACGTTCTCTTTTGAGAACACAAGTATGGGATGTCTAACAGACCTGAGTTCTATCCTATCACCTATCCTTATTAGCTTACTACCTGACAATTGGGCAAACTTGGCTACAGCCTTCAGAAAATCCACCTTTAAAAGAGTTAAAAAGGCATCTTGTAATCTGCTGGCATGCTCTCCTATGTAGGAGGTAATCTTTCTTAGTATTCTCTTTACCTCATCTTCTTCCTCACTCCTTAAAGTTATGAGCTGATTGTTTAACTCTACTACATTATGAGGTTCTATATATGTAGTAAAACCTGACGAAGATGTTCCATGGACTATGCCTATAATCTTCTTGGCTTCTGTGGTTTTTACAGGAAGCACATACCTATTGTTCTTGAAAGCCACAAATCTATCGGAAAATATGCTGTTTGCATCTGGTCTCAAAAGCAAGCTCTCAAGTCTTTTCATAACCTCCTTCTCTAAACTTCTGATCCTCTGCCTTATCCTGCTTAGCTCTTCGCTTGCTGAATCCTTTATAAATCCCCTTGGATCTATTGAAGACTCTATAACACTCTCTAAACTTGAAAAAAGATGCAGATTTTTAACTAAGGCTTGAAGGTTTGGATACTCACCTACATGACTTCCAAGGGCTTTCCTTACCTCTCTTATGAGCTTCATAACCTTTAAAAGGGAGAGCACCTCCTCCACACTCAAGAGGGCATCTTTTATAGAGGATCTCTTTATGAGCTCTTCCACATCATCAAAAGGATAGATGGGTACGCTTTCCTCTACTTTTATAAAGTCTCGAGTGATGTTTATCTCACTTCTTAGATGTTCTGGGTCTTTTATGGGTCTTATCTTATCTACGAATCTTTCTGTAGCTTTGGAATGTACAAACTCCTTTATTTTCTCTAATATCTTAAAAAACTCTAACCTTTCTAGATCCCTTTCCCTCATTCAGAAAGGAATGATCAGTTACAAAAGGTTCTTCTTCTTCAGAGCTTTGAGCAGTCTTTTTCTAGCTGCTCTCTCCTTTCTCTTTCTTTTTTCGCTAGGCTTTTCGTAAAACTGCCTTCTTTTTACCTCTGTAAGTATGCCCTCTTTCTCCACTATCCTTTTGAACTTTTTTAGCACCTTCTCAAAAGGTTCGTTTTCACCAACTTCCACTATAGCCAACTAAATCACCTCCTTAAGTTATTATACCGCATTTTGTTTTGTAAGTAAAGCAATATTAAACACCTCATCAAGATTACTCACAAAGTGGAGAGTCATTTTGTCCCTTACATACTCAGGTAAATCCTCAAGCACTTCATCTTTGTTCTTTTCTGGGAGTATCACCTCGTATATGCCCGCCCTCTTTGCTGCAAGTATCTTTTCCTTTAGTCCTCCTACAGGAAGGACCCTACCACGCAAAGTTACCTCTCCTGTCATAGCCACATCCATCCTAACAGGCCTTTGGGTAAACAAAGACACGAGCGCTGTAGCTATGGTTATACCAGCAGAAGGACCATCTTTGGGAACCGCACCTTCTGGCACATGAACATGTACATCAAAGTTAGAGAAAATATCAGGATCTATACCGTAATCTTCCGCTTTGGACTTTATGTAAGATAGCGCCGCTTGAGCGGACTCCTTCATGATATCACCCAAAGATCCTGTAAGTATCAAATTACCTTTGCCCTTGAACTTGGTAGCCTCTATGAGCATAATCTCTCCGCCTACTTCTGTCCAAGCAAGCCCCACCGCTATACCTATCATGGGACGCTCTTCTTTTTCTATGTATCTTTTGGGCACTCCCAAGTAAGCTTTTACGTCCTGAGGGCTTACCTCAAAGGGTGGCTTTTCTCCTTTGAGCTTTTTGAGAGCTAACTTTCTGAGAATGCTTCCCAGATACCTCTGTAGGTTCCTAACTCCTGATTCTCTGGTGTAGCCCCTTATGACCTCAAGTATGGCACTATCTTGGAATATCACTTCCCCTTCTTTGAAGCCGTGGTGTGGTAAAAGCTTGGGTAATAAATGTTGTTTTGCTATAAACACTTTCTCCTCTTCTGAGTATCCTGCTAAGTTTATAACTTCCATCCTATCCAGCAGAGGTCTTGGAATAGTGTCTATCCTGTTAGCGGTACATATGAAGAAGACGTCTGAAAGGTCAAAAGGCATACCTATGTAGAGATCCACAAAGCTCTTGTTTTGTTCTGGATCAAGCACCTCCAAGAGAGCTGCTGCAGGATCTCCTTGAAAAGATATGGATATCTTATCCACCTCATCCAAAACTATCAGAGGATTTTTTGTACCTACTTGTTTTATTGCCTGTATAATTCTGCCAGGCATAGCACCCACATATGTCCTTCTGTGTCCCCTTATCTCCGCTTCATCTCTTATGCCTCCCAAAGAGATCCTAACAAACTTTCTACCTAAAGATTCCGCTATGGACTTTCCTAAGGAAGTTTTACCCACACCAGGAGGACCTACAAAGCACAAAATCTGAACTTCTGACTTCTTACCCTTTGTAAGTTTTTTAACCGCCAAGTATTCTATGATCCTCTCTTTTACCTTCTCAAGGTTGTAGTGGTCTCTGTCTAATATGAGTTTTGCCTTTTCAAGATCGTACCTATCTCTTGTCTTTTTATTCCAAGGTAAATCTAATACCCAATCAAGCCATGTCCTTAAAACTCCCGCTTCTGCAGAATCAGGATGAAGTCTTTCTAACCTATTTATCTGCTTTTCTATCTCTGCTTTTACAGATTTTTCAAGCTTCAATCCAGAGAGTTTTTTTCTGTACTCCTCTATCTCCGCCTTTCTTTCATCACCTTCTCCTAACTCCTCTTGTATAGCTTTGAGCTGTTGTCTGAGAAAATATTCTCTTTGTTCTTTTTCCATCCTCTCCCTTGCTATGTTTCTTATCTTGCTTTGCACCTCAAGTATTCCCACTTCGTTGAGTGCATACTGATGTACTATCCTTAGTCTTTCCCTTGGATCTATGGTTTCAAGTATTACCTGTGCCTCTTTGGACTTTATGTCAAGAATGGACGCGGTTAGGTCTGCGAGTTTTCCGGGATCTTCCATATCCTTTATAAGCATAAGAAGGTCGGGAATCACCTGCTTTCCTAAAGACACCGCTCTATCCAAAAGTTCTTTGAGTGAGCTCATATAAGCCTTATCCTCTTTTGTGAGCTCTTCTGGAGGAATTTGTTGGTCCTCTATGGGTTCTACTAAGGACAGGTAGTAGCCCTCATCTTTCCTATAGCTTTTAAGTCTTGCTCTTTTTATGCCTTGTACCAATATCTTTAGTCTTCCCTCTTCTATGGGTGCGGTTCTGATAATATGGGCTATAGTTCCTATCTGGTAAAGGTCCTTTTCCTCTGGTTCTTCCGTGTCTCTGTCCTTTTGAAGCACAAGGAATATAAGTCTGTCTCTCCTTAGTGCCTCCTCTATGGCTCTTATGGAAAAACTCCTACCTACAAACAGAGGCACCACCATGGTGGGAAAGACCACAAGATCCCTCAAAGGCATGGTAGGAATCTCAAAACTTCCCTCTGGAATCTGTGGTATCTTTATAAACTCTTCCCCTATCATCATCTCTCCTCTAAGAAAATATCACATTCACCTTTTAGCATGATCTCTTTTATATTAGCATCTTTTATAAGGTTATCTATATTCTCAAAAAAATCCTCTTTTGTGTGCCTGTGTGCGTTTATTATGTTTTTGATGGCTTCCACCGCCTTATCAAGAAAATCATTTACCACTATATAATCAAAGTGTCTAGCACAAGCTATCTCCATCTTCACTTTTTGTTCCCTTTCCAATAAGTTTTTATCCCTATAACCTCTTGTAATGAGCCTTCTTTTTAGCTCCTCAAGAGATGGAGGCAGGAGAAAGATAAGAATGCTTTCTGGAAATTTTTCCCTTATACTTTTTGCACCCTGCACGTCTATCACCAAAAGGGCATCCTTGCCTTGGTTTAGAATTTTCTCTACCTGCTCTTTGGGAGTGCCATAATAGTTACCATACACAAGAGCATACTCAAGGAAAATGCCTCTCTTTATACCTTCTTCAAACTCTTCTTTGGTCATGAATATGTAGTCCACACCCTCTATCTCTCCCTTTCTCTTCTGCCTTGTGGTAGCAGTTATGACCTTCTTTATGTTATGAACTTCACTCACGAGCTTTTCCGCAACAGTAGTCTTACCCGTACCCGAAGGTGCAGAAAGCACAAATAAATGCCCCATATAAGAGATTTTAACAAAAGAATAGAATTCTAAAGCTGTTTGAAAAATAGCAAAAAAGCTTTCCACAATAATACCCAAAACAAAAAGAGGACCTATTTTTAGAAGCTTTACTTATTTTTTGAGCTTTTGAGGTCTGTTTTTAGAAATCAAGTTCTGTCAATGCTATAGGATTTCTCAAACAGCCTTTAGAATTCTTGACTTTTTATTGAAGTGCGTTTTATAATTCTATATTAAAATTTTAAAGGAGGTAGCAAAATGAGAAAGCTTATAGCTCTTGGTGTTCTTGGTGTAGCATTGCTTGCATCCTGCCAGAAGAAGGAACAACAGCCAGCAGAGCAACCAGCGCAACCCGCACAGCCAGCAGAACAGCAAGCACAACCTACACAACCTGCAGAACAGCAAGCACAACCTGCACAACCTGGACAGTCTTCTCAACCATCTGCTGAACAACAACAGCAGCAACAACAGCAACAACAACAAGAACAGCAACCTGCGCAATCTCCAGCTGGCGAGAAGAAGTAAGTTTGATGGGGGGGAAAATCCCCCTCTAACTATTTTTATAAAAGGAGGTACTTATGTACGCTGTTATACAAACAGGTGGTAAACAGTACTTGGTAAAGGAAGGTGATCGTTTAAAGATAGAGACCATAAAGGCTTCTGAAGGAGAGCTTGTGGAGTTTGAACCCATTATGGTAAGAAAAGATGATGGAAGCATAGAATTTTACAAAGGAAAGGTAGTTGCACAGGTATTAAGGAAAGGTAAACACAAGAAGGTTATAGTTTTCAAGTTCAGAGCTAAGAAAAACTACAAAAGGTGGAAAGGGCATAGACAGCCTTTTACTGAAATACTAATAAAAGAGATAAAGGAGGTTTAAGCATGGCTTCCAAGGCAAGCGGTGGTTCAACAAGAAATGGTAGAGATAGTCATTCTAAAAGGTTAGGTGTAAAAAGATACGATGGTCAATTTGTAAAAGCTGGCAATATCATAGTCAGGCAGAGAGGTACTAAGATCTATCCAGGCGCTAATGTGGGTATGGGGTCTGACTTTACACTTTTTGCACTAAAGGACGGCATAGTAAAGTTTGAGAACAGAAAGAACAAGAAGTTTGTTAGCGTTATACCTGTCTAAGTTTTTTCTGCCCTCAGTACATAAACAACACCCAGCATGTACTTCTTGACCTGGGAGATTCTAAATCCCTCCTCCTCTAAATACTTTTCCACATCATCAATACTTAGAGCGTTTTCTAAGGAGTGCAAAAAAAAGTCCCATCTTTCTCTGCCAAACAGCAAAAGTCCCAAAGGTTTTAAAGGATATCTCATCAAAAAGCTCAGCAGTTTGGTACCAGAAAACTTATTTATATCAAGAATACCTATCTGTCCTCCTCTTTCTAACACTCTGTAAGCTTCCTTAAGAAATGCCCTTCTGTTTTCTATATGCCTAAAAACCAAAGATAAGGTTATTGTTCTGAAGGAAAGATCTTTGAAAGGTATGTTTTCTGCGTCAGCTAACAAAAAGTAGCAATAAGAACATTTATCCTTTGCTCTTTTGAGCATACCCATAGATAGGTCTATACCTACCTTTAGTCCTCTGTTTGTAGACTTTTTAAGCACTTCTCCCGTGCCAGTACCCACATCAAGGCGGTTTCCTTCTTTATCAAGGATCTCAACGAGCAGTTTTTGCCACCTATTTATGCCACCAAAGGTTATAGCCCTTAGGAAGGGATCGTAGAGTTTGCTCACTTCATCAAAGATCTGGCTCATAAGTCTTTTACTCATTGCTTATAACCTCAACTATCAGATCACCATAAGGCTCATCTTGATAAAGCTCTATTTTTTCGTCATTATAAAGGGTCATAAGAGCCATAATATAAGGTGCTAAGTTTTTTCCTAAAAAAAGTTCAAACAAAGAAAACCTCTTAACACCTTGGGATATAAGCCTGTGTATATCCTCTAAAACTTCCTCAAATTTTGATACATGTATGGGAATTACACTCGCTTTTTTTTGCCTGCTTTTTGCTTGTCTTTTAACAGGTTTTCTCTCCTTTATCTCTTCTTTTTCCACCCTTTGTGGAAGTTGTAAGAAACTTTCCTTTTCTTCCTCAAATTCCTGAACTATTTCATCAAGGGTATAATTTCTCTTTTTTTCGCGGGTCTTTTTTGGTTCTGGAAAAAGCACCTCTATTTTCTTTTTCAGGAGAAAGGAGGCAGCCATTATGACTTTTGCGGGGATACGCATGTCTAACACTTGAATCTTTCTTATCTCTTCAAGGTATGCATTGGCAAGTTCTACTATATCCACATTCCAAGGGTCTATCTTGCCCTCTTCTACCAACCTATAAGCTAAGGCAAAGGGATGATCTTCTTCAAAGGCTAACATGATTTATTATGATACTTCAGGTTATAGGTGCATTACAGAAGTTCATAGCGTATTCTGGAGAGATCTCGATACATCTCATTAGGCACTCTCTTGAGCGTTCAAGAACTGTGTAAAGTATCTGTTCCTCCTCTTCACTAAAAGGTGATAGTACATAATTAACCACTTGGCTTTTATCTTTAGGCCTACCTATCCCAACTTTCAGTCTTGGAAACTTCTCTGTTTTTATTTCTTTTATGATGGATTCAACACCGTGATGTCCTCCGCTACTGCCTTCAAGCTTTAACCTCAATCTTCCCAAAGGTAGATCAAGGTCATCGTATATAACTATCATCTCCTCAGGTGATATATGGTACTCTTCAAGAAGATTAACTACCGCTATGCCTGAGTTATTCATATAGGTCTGTGGCTTTGCCAAAAGGACTTCCCTTCCTCCTATCTTTGCCTTATATACATGTGACAGACACTCCTCTTGGTAATCTTTTAGCTTTAGCTTTTTTGCCAGTTGGTCAATTACCATAAAACCCACATTGTGGCGAGTCTTTTCGTACTTTTTACCCGGATTTCCAAGACCCACCAGAAGTTTTATCATTAAGATGTAGTTTCTTCTGTAGGTGTTTCCTCTGCTTCTGGCTCAAGCACTACCGCAACCACCTCTTCAGGTGAATCCATTATTATACAACCTGCAGGAGGTTGTATGTCCCTCACGTGAAGCACATCACCCAAACCCATACTGCTGACATCAACGGATATCTTGTCAGGAATATTATCCACAGGTGCTTTTACAGTCAATGTGTGCAACATAATTTCAAAAGTTCCACCCAAACCTACACCTGCAGGTGTTCCAACAAATTCTAGTGGGACTTCTACCTCTATTTCCCTTGTATGAGATATATCGTACAGATCCACATGAAGGATGTTATCTCCTAAATAACCCCTTTGAATGTCTTTGAGCAAACATATCCTTTTCTCTCCATCTAAATCCGCTTCTATTAAAAAGGTTTCTCCGTAAGGTAGGCTCATAAGGTCCTTCAGGCTAACATAGGCATGCCTGTTTTCTACTTCTTTACCGTAGACTTCTACGGGTATATAACCTTGTTTTCTCATTCTTTTTAGCTCGCTTTTGCTTCCCAACTTTCTTGGGATGAGTTTTAGTGGCACTTTTTTCATAACGTACCTCCTTTTATGTAAAGAGAGAGCTTACAGATTCACCTTCGTGTATTCTTCTTATAGACTCTGCTATAAGTCCTGCTACGGAAACTACTTTGAGTTTATCGCAAGGCTTATTATCTGTAGGTATAGTGTTGGTGACTACAACTTCTGAAATGGGAGAAGTGTTTATCCTTTCTATGGCTGGACCAGAAAGAACGGGATGTGTTGCCACAACGGATACACTCACCGCACCTTTTGAAAGTAGCAAATTGGTAGCAGAAACTACAGTACCTGCGGTATCTATCATGTCATCAATTATTATAGCCTTTTTCCCTTCCACATCACCTATTAGGTCAAGGACTTCTGCTACGTTAGGTTCAGGTCTTCTTTTGTATATGATGGCTATACCACACCCCAGCTTATTGGCAAGCCTTCTTGCCCTTTCTACACCTCCTGCATCTGGTGAAACAACTACTGTATTCTCATTCACCTTATCTTTGAGGTACTCATAAAGGACATTAAGAGCGTAAAGGTTATCAACGGGAATGTTGAAAAAGCCCTGTATTTGGGGAGAGTGTAAATCTACTACCACCAACCTTTGTGCTCCTGCGGTGGTTATCAAGTCTGCCAAGAGCCTTGCACTTATAGGTACTCTTGGCTTGTCCTTTCTATCCTGCCTTGCGTAAGCGTAATATGGAACAACTGCAGTTATCCTTCCTGCAGAAGCCCTTTTGAGAGCATCAAGGATTAAAAGAAGTTCCATTATATTTTCATTAACAGGCGCACACAGGGACTGAATTATGAAAACGTCCTCTCCTCTCATAGATTCGTTTATCTGCACCCTTATCTCACCATCGCTAAAGCGCGAGACTATCATATCCGATATGGGTATACCTAAGTATTCTGCCACTTCTTTTGCAAGCTTAGGATTGCTGTTTCCTGTAAGTAACTTTATGTTCATGGTTCTACCTTATAAAAGTTTTAAAAAAGCTGGGGTGCCTGGACTCGAACCAGGAGCCCCCGGATCCAAAGTCCGGTGCTCTGCCAGTTGAGCTACACCCCATTATAGCTTCTAACTTGATAAAGCCTCCATCCGCGCAAAAGGGCACCTTTTTTTACCTCTTCCGATGCCTCACCTATATAAAATATACAAGAACCACTTCCACTTACCATAGGTCTGTATCCCAAATGCTCAACAAATCTATAAACCTCTCTCATCTCAGGAAAGAGCTCCATAGCGAGCTCTCCCAAACGGTTCTCCAAAACCTCAAACCTACCTTCTAATACACTCTGTATTATTTTATCACTATCCAAGTTAGGTGTCAATGATGTATGACTAACCATGGAGTAAACCCTGCGCGTGCTTACCTGAAGATTTGGGTATATGAGCGTGATCTTTAAATCCACATGTCTAATAGGTTCTATCTTTTCTCCTCTACCTCTACCCACTGCGGTACCACCATATAGGAAAAATACAGCATCAGAAGACACACTTTGGGCTATCTCTTTTAGCTCTTCTATGCTTAGAGGCTCACCCAACAAACTGTTTATGGCTTTTAACACCACAGCGCAGTTGGACGACCCACCACCCAATCCAGCACCCTGTGGTATGTTCTTGTGGATATACACGCTAAACTCCAGCTCTTTACCCAAGCGCCTTTCCATAAGCCTAAGAGCCTTATAAACAAGGTTTTCCTCTTGTGGTATGTTATTGCTCGTTTCCACTTTTAGAGGACCTTCTTTTATAAACACCTCGTCAAACAATGAAACAGCATGATATATGGTGAATATCTCATGATAGCCATCATCTCTCTTTCCCAAAAGCCACAACCCAAGGTTCACCTTTGCAGGGGAAAGAAGTTTTACCACAAATTTACTCATTTTGGCTTATTTTAACATAATATGATACTTAGAATAACCCTCTCCGCAGAAGATAATATACGCCTTCCTAAAAGTTATAACCATTATCTGCAAGCCTTTTTCTACAAAAACATGGATCCCATACTTTCCAATTTTCTCCACAACATAGGGTTTGTTTATAACAAAAGAAGGTTTAAGCTATTCACTTTTTCCAAAATAATAGGTAAAATAATAAAAAAGGAAGGAGATTTCATAGTTTTTGATAACAACATTACTGTTTATTTTGCATCACCTTTGATAGATATAGTTTCCTCTTCTGTAAAAAATCTTATAAAAAACGATGAACTTTTCCTTGTAAATAACAAGCTGTATTTGAATTCTGTAGATGTAATAAAGCCAGAAATTAAACAAGAGGATATTATCGTAAGGTGTCTATCGCCTATAACTGTATATACAACTCCTTTGGGACAAAGAAGGTTTCAATATCTCAATCCGTAGGACGAAAAATTCTATCAGATCATCAAAGATAACCTGCTTAAGAAGTATGAAATTATTTATTTATAGTAGGTCCTACAGAGGGGAGCTACAGGTGGAACCCGTAAAGATATGTCAGAAGTACAAGAAAAAGGTAGTTTATAGAAAAACATTAATAGAGGCATGGGAAGGATACTACAGGATAAAGGGAAGCAAGGAGATTTTAAAGCTTGCTTTGGAAGCAGGCTTAGGTGCAAAAAACCCACAAGGATTTGGTATGGTGGAGGTAGTAAAAAATGTTGAAAGCTCTTAGAGATATAGGAGAGCTACTTAGAGTTAAAGATATAAAAGAGCTGTATAGATTTTACTACTATGTAAAAGCTAAAGTAGTATTAATTCTGGAGTTTGACAAAGACGGAAATTTTATAAAAGTAGATTTAGAGGAATTTTCAAAAGGAAACCTCATTTC
>ERZ1669248.29-NODE-29-length-103810-cov-5.688015_pt1 | contig 103810 bp, 90 predicted proteins | sample MGYA00579296_ERZ1669248 | MGnify/ENA primary metagenome ERZ1669248 (study PRJEB41166, sample SAMN08046057) | hot springs metagenome | biome: hot spring; feature: neutral hot spring; material: thermophilic sediment; isolation source: thermophilic sediment from...
CGTCAGATGTGTATAAGAGACAGGCTTCGCTGGCTGCTTTTAATCCGCCATTAAAAATGGGCTGGGTTAGGCCGCCGATTAAGCTCCAAATCAAGGAGCTGGCATTAAATAAACTGGCCGGGGTAATGCCTTGTGAGCCTAACGTGGCCGTTAAATTAATTTGCGGATATAAGTTGGCAACAGCAACCCCATATTGCGCGGTGGCCACATGCAAGAGCGCAGAAGCCGCTTGAATATCCGGGCGGGCGCGTACCCAAGCGGAAGGCACCACGACGGGTAACTCGGAGGGCAGGTTAAGCGCATCTAAATTAAACGTCGGGATTTGCGCTGCACTTGGCATTTGGCCGGTTAAGGTGGCGAGCAGGTGATCGGTTTGGGCGCGTTTTAATTTTAATGGCGGCAAGCTGGCGCGGGTTTGATCGCGCTGACTTTGCAAAATTAAAACATCGCTGCGGGTGGCGGCACCCAAACGCAAGCGGGCATTAATTAAATCAATCTGTTGGCTCTGATTTTTAATAATTGATTCGGTTGCGTTAATTTGCGCATTTAACAATGCCTGTGTAATGGCCGCAATCGCAATATTGCCAGCCAACGTGAGGCGGGCGGCTTGCAGTTGATAGCGCTGATAATCGGTTTGCGCGGCCAGCCCCTCTAGGGTGCGGCGATTTTCACCAAATAAATCAATGTTATAGCCAATGGTAAGACCGGCATTGTATAAATTAAAATTTTTCTCACCACCCGATTGACCAAAGTTGGCGCTGTTAATGCCCTGGCGTTGTGCGCCCAATTTGCCATTCACTTGGGGCAGCTCTGATGAGCCGGATTGGGCGGCAAAGGTTTTTTCAGCTTGCCGCAATTTGGCCTGCGCTGACGCCAGTGTGGGGCTGGCCGCCAAACCCTGCTCAATTAATGCAGTAAGCGCTGCTGAACCTAAATTGGCCCACCAAGCGGAATCCGGCTGGGCTTGGGGCACAAACTTTTGCGCACCGCCTTGCGCCACATTGGCCGTGGCTGCGGTGTGGGCGGGCAGGGCCTGGTTTGTGTACGTTGCAGAATTGGGCGCGGCGGGGGATTCAAAATTAGGCCCTACGGCCGCGCAGCCCGCAAGGCCGAGCAAAGCGGCACATACCGGCGCATAAACAAACGCTCGATGATGAACAACACCAATCTTACGCAGGGGTTTGGGGTCAAGCTTGGCCAAAGGAAGCTCCTGGTGATGCAAAAAACCAAAAATCTGGGCAGGGGGGCTTTATGCAAATTTAATGTAAACCGGTGATCCGCGCATAAGCTTAGAAACAAAATGCAATAAAGCCAGTGCAACGCCCCGCTTAATCTGAGCGTTTCACTGAGATACCAAAAGATAGCATGCTAATAGTTTTTTTCTAACATATTATGCGTTGACGCACTGCTTGAATGATGTAATGAAACAACAGGGGCGGGCTTTGAACTAATGATTCAGCGAAAATCCAATCCCAATCCGATGGATAGAGTGGTTGTAATCAATCAGGCTTTCACCCAAGCCATTAAAATATTGCACATACGCTTGCACATGCTTAATTAAAGTGAAAGTTGTAATTTAGCTCGACGGAACCGCGATTTTGGCTTTTCAAATTGTTCCGTAAGGTGGCCGACCCTAATTTATAACCCAAGGTTAAATCGACATAGCCTAGCAGCCAACCTGCCTTAGCGCAGTTCTACGACAAAAAAGCCAGATTTGGCTCTATTTCCCCCGATTTCTCGTTCAATGGAACAACCATTCGCCTCAAAATCGTGAAAAATAGCGCTCAAACTGGACATTTTTTCGAGACGAATGGTTAAGTCCGATAGGCTGCTTGGTAATCGGTAATATCCGGGTTGTCGTCGGTCGCGCGGCTTTTCATCTGGCATGGCGTTTTGGCGGGCGCGTTTGACGCATTGGGCGGCTTGGCCAGCGCATCAAAGCAAGTTCAAATCATTGGGTTTCAAGTGGGCTCCACACAATTTCAATGCGATCACGGCCATTGTGCTTGGCGCGATACAAGGCATCATCGCCGCATAAATAGAGTTGTTCAAAGGGTGCGTTGGCCTTGGCTGCGGTAATACTGAGTGACGCCGTAATGCGCAGCCCCGGCTCGTTATCGCAGCGCAAATCGCGGATTTGGCTGCTGATGAGCTCGGCAATATTAATGGCATCGCGGATTTGATCGGTGGGGATAAGGGCTGCAAATTCCTCACCGCCCATGCGGCCACTAAAATTGGGCGCTTTGACTAAATTATGCAGGAGGGCGGCAAGCCCCATGAGCACTTTGTCGCCGGTGGGGTGGCCATAGCGGTCATTGACTTGTTTGAAATGATCGATGTCGAGCAAAATCAAAGCGACGGGTGCTTGCGTGAGTAAACGCTCGGTTTCAAAAATGAAGGTGTTGCGATTCAGCAAACGGGTGAGACCATCGTGCCGATTTTGAAAGGTCAGCGCTTTGGTGAGTTCACGCAGGCGCTGATTGGCAATGTTGAGTTCAAGCTCGGTGCGGTCTGAATGGCTAATGACGCGCCGCATATCGCGAATAACCCGTTCATATTCTGCAATTAATTCGGCCAAGGCAAAATGCACCACCGCAAAGGACGGATCGGCATGGGCACGGAGTGCGCGATCCAGTACCGCCTTTTCGCGTTCAAATAAATCGGGCTGAAGCTCAGGGGAAGGTTGCATTAGGATTCAATCGCGTGGGCGTGAAATTCAATGGCGGGAAAATCTTCGGCCAGCTCTAAACCAAATTCAAGAATGGTTTCATCATCAATATCATGATGCCAATCGAGCACGATGGTGTTGCCTTCTTCGGCGGCAAGGTTCAGCCGATCAAACAAGCTAAACAGCATTTTGGTGCTGGAGCTGTTGAAATAATTCAGCTGCACGCTGATGTGTAGGGTTTCCCCAGTCATTTCATCTAGAAATGCCGACGTTTTGTTCAGAATATCGCCGTAAAACGCAGCGGCGCTTTCGGGATAAGATTCGCCTTTTAACAGCAAGCGGCGGGCAGGGAAGTCGAAATCAACTTCGGGGGTATTGCTGGTGGCGGCCAAATAAAATTTTTCCATGGGGAAATCCTGATCAAAAAACGGGTTAAATGGTGGCTTTTAGGGTGAACATTTGCATGCCGTTGGCGGCAGGTTCGAACCCATACTCAATAGGCGCAGAGCTATCTTTGGCAATGGTAAGAAAGCCCAAACCCGCGCCTTTGCTGTGCTCACAGGTTTCTGCGCGGAGTGTTTTGCGGTAGGCCTCTTTGATTTGCTCAATCGACATAACGCGCAAGGGTTCAAGCAAGGGCTCAAGTTGCAGGGCAAAGCTTGGATCAACGGGGTTTGCGCAAATAATGTGAAAGGTGCCATCAACATGAGACACCATCACGGAGCCGGCGCGCATCTCTAACGTGGCTTGATCGGGCGGCGTTAAGCTGTCGCTTGAGTAATGCACAATATTTTGCGCCATTTCAATAAAGGTTGAGAAGATTTTGCGGCGCGCGCTGCCGGTGGTTTCGGTTTGCTCAAGCCTCAGGCGCACGGCATCACCAATGGCATTAATAATGTTTTGTGAAAAATACCCGGCGTAGAAAAAAATCAAGTTGGGATCAAGACCTGGAAAGCAGGGGTTGTAGGGTTCGTGCTCTGGCGCGGTATTCATGCGGATTATCCTTAATACGGTTTGGGGGTTTGGTTTTTGGGGCTTTTATAGAGCTGCGGTTTTATGAGCTTTTTGGGATTAAATCGAGTGCCAGTAGGGTCACATCATCGCGCCGTTTTTCTTGCCCTTGATAGCTTCTAAAGGCGGCTTGAAAAGCGGTTTTTTGGTCGCTCGCGGTGGCTATGCGGCCTTCAATGAGGGTTTGACCTAAACGCCGCTTACCAAACGCAATTTTTTTCGTACCGCCCACTTGATCAATCACGCCATCGGTAATTAAAAAAATACGCTTAGCCTCAGTAATAGGCACGATGTGGTTGTACCATGTGGCATCCATCGGTGTGCTGGCATAGCCGACGCCTTTGCGATCGCCCGCTAACACCTCAATAGCTTCATCAGCATTTAATCCCATAATAAACAATGGGTTCCTTGCGCTGGCAAAAATCAGATGTTGCTGGTTTTTATCAAAGCGCACAATCATGCCATCAAGCCCATCATCGGAATTTTCACGTGATCCTATGGCGTGATCGTGCTGGTTTAAGGTGTGCTTAATATATTGATTAATCGCAGCCAGCAAGGCGGCAGGGTCGCGATCGCCATGCGTTGCAATGGCTTGGGCTAAGGCAGACTCGGCAATTAAGGTCATAAATGCGCCCGGCACGCCATGGCCGGTGCAATCGAATAGTACTGCTAAAAACCCATCATCTTGGCCCTCATGGCGGGTCGGAATAAAATGGAACATATCGCCACCCACCACGTCACGGGGTTCCCAAATTAACCAATGGGTATCTGGGAAATAGGTGTTTAGCGCAATGCGGGACGGTGCAAGAATCGATTGCTGAATCACGCTGGCGTATTGGATGCTTTCAATGAGCTGGCGATGCTGGCGCGCTTGAAGTTCCGTCATGGCGTGCATTAAATCCAGCACTTGGCCTATGCCTAGGTATTTTCCATTTGAGACGATAATAAATCCGTCGGTAAATACCTTATCTCCCGCTTCAACCGCCAATGCGGTGAGCTGCTCTATTTCTAAGCGGGCTTCAACAATCAGGGGACTTTTATCCATGAAGGCGATGCAGCTTTTTTGGCTGTAAAGCTCAGGATAATAAGGTTTGGTCATATTGCTGTGAAACATGTTGCGATTAATTAAACCCAGCGGCCGGCCATCATCGTGCAACACGGGTAAATTTTTCAGGCTGGATTTTTGCGCGAATAGCGCCAATACATCTTCATTTTTAAACTCGGGTGTAATGGCACGAGCTTCAATCAGCAAGTCACCCGCGAAGCGAATTTCTTTTAGCATGTAGGGCTCGCAAGCAAGGGGGCAGGGCAAAGTCGAGTCTTAGAAACACCCCGCATAATGCAAGCGTTATGTTTCATTTTTTTGACAATCGCGCGGGCTATCCCACTTTAATTCAGACAGTTTCACCCCGTGTTCGGGCCTCGCTATGTTCTTAAAGATATTTCGTGGCGTGATTTTTGCATTGTACTCTGCGCACAGTTCGATGAGTCGTGATTGGCTTACTTTTCGAATTGATGACGAAAATTAAAACCTTGAGGAGCGCCTAATGAAGAAAAAAATAGCTTGGCTGTGTTTTGCCGCACCGATTTTATTTGGTAGCCAAATAACAACGACTTATGCGGCTACGCCATCGGATGAAGACAAAAAATTTGAAGCCTACCGTGAGGCCATGGCTGATTTTAACCCCGGTGATTTTTGGATTGAGGACGGTGAGAAGTTATTTCACGAAAAACGCGGCCCTAAAAATGTGAGCTTAGATGGCTGTGATCTAGGTTTGGGGCCGGGTGTGGTAAAAGGCGCCTATGCGCAGTTACCGCGTTATTTCAAAGACACGAACCGGGTTGAAACCTTAGAAGGGCGTTTATTGGGTTGCATGGTGCACCAGCAAGGCTTTAACGAGGAAGAAATCACTAAGCCCTACTACGCAAGCTTGGCCGAGGAGAACGGCACCAAGTCTGATTTGGTGGAGTTGGTGGCTTATGTGGCGGCGCAGTCGAATGGTCAGCCCTACCGGGTTAAATTAGAGAATGCGGCGGAAAAGAACGCTTATGAAATGGGAAAATACGCGTTTTATCATCGCATGGGCTCCATGGATTTAGCCTGCGCCAGTTGCCATGCCACGCCGGGTTTGGTGTTGCGCGGTGTGCATTTGCCGGTTATGACTGATCCGGCCACGGCGGGCAAGGTGATGACAGCATTCCCAGCCTATGTGATTAAAGATGCCAATGTGCGCACATGGTTTTGGCGCAATGAGCGTTGCTTGCTCGCGATGCGTATGCCTTTCCTGAAAGTGAACTCTGATTTAGATGTGGCGCTGCATCTCTTCCAGGTGATGGAAGCCTCGAAAACCGATACCCCGATTGCGGTACCGGGCATCAAGCCGCGCGCTTGATTGGCATAAATCCATTTAGTCTCTAGGAGAAACCATGAAAAACAACTTATTAAACGCATTAAGTGTGGCGTTGTTTGCCACCGCAGGCCTGTATTCTGCCCATTTATTAGCCGCCGGAAACCCAGCCGCTGCAGGCAATGGCGATACGAACATTACCGAAGAGCAGTTTTTGAAAGTAGCTAAAGAAAGCTTTCCTTGGGCAACGCCCGAGGAGTTCGATGAACGGGTGAAAAATGATGTCACCTTGGCCATTTGCAATAAAACCAATGGCCAGCCGAATGCGGCCGAAACCGATGTGATTTTGAAATTTGAGAAATCGCGGATGGAGTATCCCAAAGACGGCAAGCTCTATGGGGATTGGAAAAAAGGCCAAGAGTGGGCGGAAGGTGCGCACGGCGGGCGAATTGGCTTTGCTGATGCCGATGATCCCGCGCATCCAAACGGTGCTAACTGCTATGCCTGCCACGCGATTGACCCGAACTTTCCGGGCGCGGGCAACATGGGGCCAAGCCTGACCAACTACGGCAAGCTGCGTGGGCAAAGTGAGCCGATGATTAAATACACTTACGAGAAAATTTATGACTCTAAGGCGTTGGTTCCTTGCTCTTTGATGCCGCGTTATGGCGGCAAAGGGCACCTGCTTACCGCCGAACAAGTGGCCGATATTACGGCATTCCTGCTTGATCCGGCTTCGCCGGTGAATTTGCCGGCAAAAGAAGCGGCGAAATAATCGGCTCTTTAATCGACGCTACCCAACCGGCCTTAGGGCCGGTTTTTTATGGACAGTGCGCAAGTTGTTTTAATTTGCAAGACCCGGGCAAAAAACAATGGCGTTCTGCGGTCTGATTGGGTCGGTGGATGAACGAATAAGCTTTCTCTGGCGGCAAAGAGCCGTTATAGTTTTAAAAACATAACTGGCACGGCGTTTGCATTATAGCTTGTACCCTAACCACCGAAGGGACGCCAAAATAGGATTGCACTGGCGTGATTTTGCATATGGAAATGCCCAATTTTTTTGCGTTGCCTGCGCAGCGCTTGCTGAGCCCCCCAAGAAGTTGATCTCCATGATTTCTTCTTGTTTTGCCAACCGATCTCGGTTGGCTTTTTTTTGCCTAAATTTAAAAGCAAAAACCGTGGTGTGCCACGGTTTTTGCGTGTTGCGGCGAGAAGCTTATTTCGCGGCTGTTTTTTCTGGTTGGTTGACCGGCGATTGCGGGTCGGTAAGCAACGCGACAATGTCGGCCACTTGGCTTGCGGTCAGTAAGTGTCCTTGTCCGCCATAGCGCGGCATGATGGTGCAGGGCACAATAGATTTTGAGTCGTACACATGATCATAGGTGTACTTCAAGATGGCCGGGCTTTGTCCGCGCTTGCCATAGCCCACCAAGCTTGGCCCCATGTTGCCGCCCGGAAAGCCTGGGATCATGACATGGCAGGCAAAGCAGTTAGAGCCGCTCGGCAAATTGGGGTTGTCGGCATCGGCAAAGCCAATGCGCCCGCCGGTAGTGCCTTTCGCCCATTTTTCGCCCTGTTGCCAATCGCCCACCATTTTTCCATCTTTCGGGTATTGAATGCGCGCCTGCTCAAATTTTATGATCTCGGCCGATTGCGCGGCGTTGGGCTGATCCATGGTGGCATTGCAGGTTTTAAGCGTAGGGTCATTTTCGACCCGCAATTTGAATTCCTCCGGGGTAGCGTAGGGAAAGCTGGATTTGGCCGCCTGCATGAAGGTGTCGTAATCCATGCTTTTATTGGCATCCGCCCAGCTGGCAGGGCCTGGCTCGGCTGCAAATGCCGCGCTGCCGGCCAAGGCAAATAGCATGCTTGCGTGCAAAAGGGGGTTCAATTTTGGCTTGATATTCATGGCAGGGCTTCCTTAGGCGCGGGCTTTTGAGCCGGGAATGTTAATTTTGACGTCACTTTTCGTTGCTTGGACGCGCATGAAGGTGGTGAGGGCGTTATCCAAATCCGAGTCGGTTTTAAGCCAAGGCAAACGCATCGCCATCACGCAGCGCTCGTTGCGCCACCACTGAGTGCGCATGGTGCCATCTTTGATCACATAGGCGGGGAAGGCGGCCATGACCATGCCGGCCGTGTGGGTGTCGAGCAGGTTAGGTAAGGGCACGCCCCGCACGGTGCGGCCGTTGTAGCCATGGCAGGTGGCGCAGTTCAAATCCATTTCCCCCCAGCGATGAAAGAACATGTATTCACCGAGGTGGTAGGCTTTTTCCATGTGCGGATCATCGATTTTAGTATCGAATTTAAGCCCATTAGATTGGGCTGCCACATAAGTTGCAAGCGTGGCTAAGTCGGAACCCGTGCTGTCGCCTTCATCGGCGGTTTTGTATTCCGGCATGAGGTATTTTTTCTTGATGTCATCCTCGCTGTAGCCTTGGATGGTTTTCATGCAGGTCATCAGTCGGCCTTCTAGTCCTTGCACGCGCCCGGTGTCTTTGAAATAGCGCGGCAGCTCGGAATAAGCCCCTTTAAGGACGCCAGGCCCTAAGCCGAAATCGCAGGTGGATAAGTTTTTGTGGTTAGGTCCCCGGGCTTTTAAAAATAAGGCCTTGCCATCATCGACGGTAAATGCGCCGGGATTGGCGCCATCGGCCAGTGAGGCATCCACATTATTTTGATACTCAACGTAGTCATCGTTACCTTGATTAACCGGGTTTGGTGCGGGATTAGCCGCTAGGCTGACTTGCAGGGCAGCGGCAATGAGTGTTAAGCCCCACGCGGTGGCGATTTTTGTATTGTTTTTCATCGGTTGTGCTTTCTCCTGTCAGTGTTGAACTTGTTGGGCGCTCGGGCAGACGGGGTAAGCCGGTAGCGCACTTTGATGCAAAGCAATATAGATGCCATGATTAATAGGTAGCTTATTTATGTTGTTGATCGGTTTTTTCCCCACACTTTTTGGGGCTTATGGCGCGGTAGCGAAGCGCAACCATTGTAAAACGCCATAGCTTTGCAAAACGCAAGCGCTATCCGGTTGTGATTGCCGGTGGGTTGGTGGGTTTTGAGCAAACGGATTGCGGTTCGATGCGTTGGCCAAGCAGCAGGCTGTCGCTTGCTGGTGCGCGGCAAACAGCCGAATCTGGCGAAACCGTGCGCTTTGGCGTATATTTGTAGGGGAAATATTGCTCAAAACATATCGAATGGCGTTGTTTTTTTCTTATGACAGATTCCCCCTCCGTTGAGACCCATGCGGCGCGCGTATTAATTTTCGCGCCCGAGGCGGTTCAAGGCATTGCCAAAAAGCTCACGCAGGTGCTGGCCGCAAGCCCAATTTTGATTGAATGGGAGCTTGTGGGCGATGCGCAATCAGCACTGTTTCGCTTGGCTAATCAACCGCATGGACTTTTGCTGATAGTGGTAGAGGCAGATCCCACATCTGCGTTTGCCCTATGGGCGCGCTGTCGATCGAAAGCGGCTGATTTGCTCGGGGTGATGTTTTTGGCAGAACCCAAGGCGGCCACGGTGCGGCAGGCCTATCAGGCGGGCATAGCCGATGTGTTGTTATTGGGCGATGACACCCCCGTGCTTAGTGATTTACTTGAGCAGGCATTGCGCCGCGCCGAGCATACCCAGCGGGTTAATTTACTCGATTACAGAGCCAGACAAGAGGGGCTTGATCTCACCTTGCAACCTGTGGCGCAGAGCCGCGCGATGCGTCATGCCTTGAACCTTATTCATAAGGTGGCGCCCACCCCTTTACCGGTGTTGATTGTGGGTGAGACGGGAACGGGCAAATCGGTACTTGCGCGCTATATTCACCTAAAAAGTCAACGTGCCGAGCGCACATTTTTAACCATTAACTGCGGCGCGTTAACGCCCAGTTTGCTTGAAAGTGAACTATTTGGCCATGAAAAAGGCGCCTTTACCGGCGCCAATGCCCGCAGGGTGGGTTTGCTTGAAGTGGCCGATGGCGGCACTTTGTTTTTGGATGAAATCAACAGCGCACCGATGGATTTGCAAGTTCGATTATTGCAATTCATCCAGGAAAAACGATTTTTGCGCGTGGGCGGAAATCAGCCGATTAACGTGGATGTGCGGTTGATTTTTGCCAGCAACAAACCGCTGCTGGATTTGGTCAATCAGGGTCAATTCCGTGAAGACTTGTTCTATCGAATTAATGTATTCCCGGTTGAAATTCCCCCGTTGCGCGCGCGTGTGGATGATATTGCGCAAATTGCGGGGCAGACGCTGTTGCGGGCGTGTAGCCAACTGAATATGCCGGTTAAACCCTGCGGGCCTGGCGTTTTGGAAGCCGTGCGGTGTTATCCCTGGCCGGGTAATTTGCGTGAGCTGGATAATGTCATTCAGCGGGGCTTGATTGTGTCCCAAGGCGAACGGGTGGAGTTGGCGGATTTGCCTTTGGAAATTAGCAGCGCATCGCGAAACAGCGGGGCGACCTTTGTGGATGCGTTTGCAGAAACCGCCGCGTTTCCCTGGCGCCCGGATGCGCGCTTAGATGAAGTCGAGCAGGTGTGGATTCAGTATGTGCTCAAGGCCTGCAACGGCAATCGCACCCATGCGGCGCGCCAATTGGGCATAGACCCAAGCACATTGTGGCGAAAACTCAAGGAGGCATGACTTAATTTTTTCGACTAATAAATAGCATGGCATGTTATTTGCAGAAGCAGTTTAGGCCGCGTATTGAGCGCGACTTAACAACTTAAAAGAGGAAGTCTGCCATGCAATCAAAACATCATCCGTTCAGCCATTCGCCCCAAACCTTGCAAGATAAAGTGCGTCGCGATCTCATGAAACGATTGCTCGGCATTACCGCCGTATCCCTCATGACGCCGGAGTTTTTGACCCAAGCCGCTTTGGCCGATACCGCCGCAAAAAAACTCATGGGGCCGCCGGTGCCGGATGTTACCCCCACCAAAATGAGTGATAACGTTTATCTCATCAAGGCGCACGATAAATTCCCCAGTCCGCAGAATTTGGGGTTTTTCACCAATATTATGTTCGTGGTGTCGAATAAGGGCGTGATTGTGCTTGATCCAAGCGCCTCGATTCAAATTGGCCGCATGGCGATTCGCATGATTAAAACCGTGACCGATAAGCCGGTGATTGCCCTCATCAATACGCACTACCACGGCGATCATTGGATGGGTAACCAAGCCTTCCAAGAGGCATTCCCCGGTGTGCCGATGTATTCCATGAAAGAAACCGCCGAGGCCATCCAGCATGTGCTGGGTGAGCAATGGATCAAAATGTTGCTGCGCACCACCGATAACGCGACTGAAGGCACGCAGATTGTGCCACCCAACACCTACATTAAAGGCGGGGACACCCTCGATTTTGATAACGTGAAACTCAAAATTTACCACTTTGGCCAATGCCACACGCCCTATGACTTGGTGGTGGAAGTGGTCGATGACCCCAAAGGCATTGTGCACGTGGGCGATGTGATGATGGATCACCGTCTAGCGGGCATGGGGGATGGCGAGGGCAGTTTTATCAACGGTTTGAAAGTGTTGCATAAAATCAAAGAAGTGATGCCGACTAAGTTTTTTATCCCCGGCCATGGCAACCCCGGCAACAACCTGCTGGATGAAGAAATCGCCCTCTTTGAAGCCGTGTACAACACCGCCAACACCGCGCAGGCCGCCAATAAAAGCATGGATGAAGCCACCCGCATGGTCAAAGCGCTGCCCTTCATGCAGGCCTATGCGAAAACCACGCCGGATTACGACAACAGCGTGGGGCATTGGACCTCGATTGCCTATTTAGAGGCACAACAAGCCAATTTTTAAGCCCCCGTACGGGCAGGATGTTCTCTGTTGATCTTGCCTTGAGGGTATGTCGCGCTCGGTTTTTCAAAACATAGCGTGGCATGTTTTTTGCTAATTTCTTTGGCCGATATAACAACCCTAAAACGGTGGCTGCGCCCCTACGGCGCAAACATCCGTTTTTGTCACGAGGAGCCAAAGCACGATGAAACCTAATCAATCAACTCAGTTCGCGGGTGGAAAAGCAGAACACACCCTGCAAGATAAAGTGCGCCGCGATCTTATGAAGCGTCTGCTCGGCATTACTGCCGTGTCGCTGATGACGCCAGAGTTTTTAGCACAGGCCGCGCTGGCCGATACCGCCGCCAAAGCCGTGATGGGGCCGGCTGTGCCCGATGTGCAGCCCACCAAACTCGCGGACGGGGTATACACCATCCACGCGCACGACAAATTCCCAACGCCAGCCAATCAAGGCTTTTTCACCAGCATTATGTTCGTGGTAACGGATAAAGGCGTCGTCGCGATTGATCCGAGCGCCTCGGTGCAAATTGGCCGCATGGCGATTCGCATGATTAAAACCGTTACCGACAAGCCGGTTATTGCCGTCATTAACACCCATTACCACGGCGATCATTGGATGGGTAACCAAGCCTTTGCCGATGCGTATCCCGGCATCCCCATCTATTCGATGAAAGAAACCGCCGAATCCATTCAAAATGTTCTGGGCGAAGAGTGGATCAAAATGGCTCTGAAAATGACTGATAACGCGACCGTGGGCACCAAAATTGTGCCGCCGAACACCTACATTAAAGGCGGTGATGAATTAACCTTTGGTTCAACCAAAATCAAAGTGCATCACTTCGGCCAATGCCATACACCGTATGATCTGGTGCTGGAAATTGTCGGTACGCCCATCGTACATGTGGGCGATGTGATTATGGATCACCGCATGGCGGGCATGGGGGATAACGAAGGCAGTTTCATTCATGGTATTGCCGCCTTGAAGAAAATGAAAGAAACCTTGCCGGGCAAAACCTTCTTCCCCTGCCATGGCGATCCCGCGCCGCATATTTTGGATGAGGAAATTGCCCTGTTTGAAGCGATTTACAATACCGCCAATGCCGCTCAAGCCGCCGACAAGAGTATGGGCGAAGCCACTGCGATGGTTAAAGCGCTGCCGTTCATGCAGGAATACGCTAAAAACACGCCCGATTATGAGGATAGCGTCGGCAAATGGACTTCAATCGCCTACCTTGAGGCACAGCAAGCCAACTTCTAATTCCCCCTTCTTTTGAGCGGCGCTCAAATTTTGATAACCCCGTCCGACTTATCGAACGGGGTTTTTTATTGCGCCTGTCGAACGGTGCATCCGGCGGGCGCCCGCCATCTGCTCAAGCGTTCTTTGGTTTGTGCTTTTTTTGAGATAGGCTTGCTCATCCAAGTTTAGCTAGATGAATAATGCTACTGTGTTGATTTAGTTCAAGCAAACCCGCCCTTTCGTGAGGATTTGGGTAAGGGTAAAGAGTTTGATTTTTCTGCCGATAAACCCAACCAAGCGTTTGCTTTGAGGCGATGATGTTTGAGATTCACGGTAAACTTTATCCACAAACTTTAAAAGTAGAGCAGTAACGTGAAACAAGATGTGATGTCTTCGGTTGATTCTCGCACCCAGCTTGCGGGCCATAATCGCCTTGAGTTGCTGGTGTTTGGCTTAGGCGATGATCAGCGCTTTGGGATAAATGTGTTCAAAGTGCGCGAGGTGATTCGTTGCCCTAAGCTCACAGAAGTGCCCAAAGCGACTTCTGCCGTGCGCGGTATTGCCGATGTGCGCGGTCACACGATGACCATTATTGATTTATCCGATGCGATTGGCGCGCCGCGCATGACGCAGGCGCAAATTGAAGAAGCTTTTGTCATCATCACCGAGTACAACCGGGCGGTGCAGGGGTTTTTGGTGCATTCGGTTGATCGGATCGTGAATCTTTCATGGAAAGAGGTGATGCCGCCGCCGGTGGGCACCAATACCTCAAACTTTTTAACGGCGGTGGCACGGGTTGATAAAGTTCTGGTTGAAATTATTGATGTGGAACAAATTTTCGCCAAAGTGGTGGGCACTAAAGAAGAAATTTCTGCCGATGTGCTGCAGGATGTGCGCGGCTTAGCTTCGAGCGATAGCATCGCCTTGGTGGCCGATGATTCATTGGTGGCGCGCAATCAGGTGCGCAATACCTTAAAGCAATTGGGGCTTGAGGTAGTGCTGGCTACCAACGGCAAAGAGGCTTTGGATATGTTGCGCCGCTGGGCCGATGAATCCCCCGAGCAGCTGGCGCGCGTGGCTTTTATTATTTCAGATATTGAAATGCCGATTATGGATGGCTACGCCCTAACCACACAGATTCGGCGCGATGCAAGGCTTAAGTCGTTGTACGTGATTTTGCATTCGTCGTTAAGCGGTGTATTCAATGAAACCATGGTGAAAACAGTCGGTGCGGATCGATTTATTGCCAAGTTTCATCCCGATGATTTAGCTCGGGTGGTGGCCGAGGCGCTTAAAAACCGCCCACACCATTTGGCGGAATCGGCCGCGCCATGACGCCAGAACATTTTCAGCAATTTTGTACGCTGCTGGAGCAACACAGCGGAATTTTGCTCAACCAAGATAAACGGTATTTGGTTGAAACCCGTTTGAGCCGCGTGCTGCGTGATCTCAATATGACGTCGATCGATGAGCTGGTCGATCGCTTGCTTAATCGCTGTGAGCCGGCGTTGCTCAAAGCCGTGATCGAGGCGATGACAACGAATGAAACCCTCTGGTTTCGGGATGAATACCCGTTCAATGCGCTGCGGGATGTGTTTTTTCCCGAGGCTGAAACGGCGCGCAAGCGAACGGTGCGGATTTGGTCGGCGGCCTGTTCATCTGGGCAAGAACCGTACTCCATCAGTATGATTGCCGCCGAAAAATCTTGGCCTTTTGCGGTAGAAATTTTAGGCACGGATTTGTCATCAAAAATCTTGGCGCAAGCGAAATCGGGTTTGTATGATGATTTGTCCTTGGGGCGTGGATTATCGCTCGCGCGCAAGCAGCAGTTTTTCGATCAAACGCCGCAGGGCTGGCAGTTAAAAAATGAAATCACCCGTCGGGTTCGCTTCGAGGTAGCCAATTTATTAGAACCCGTTGCCTCCTTAGGGCGCTTCGATTTGATTTTTTGTCGTAACGTGTTGATTTACTTCTCGCGGGAAACCAAGATAAAGATTATCGAACACTTGGCGAACGCGCTGAATCAAAATGGTGTGCTGATTTTAGGCGCATCCGAATCGGTGCAGCAATTGAGTGATCGCTTTAGCATCGAACGCTTGCCCGGCGGCGGCATGGCTTTTCGGCTCATTAAATAATTCCTCAGTGTACGGTGCGCGATGATAAGCCAAGCCGTATACCCCAAACGCGCCCCTCACTTAAACTCAGCTTGGCTTGTGGCTTGGTGTTTAGGGGCACTTTTGGCCTGGTTTTGGCCTTGGGCACCGGTGGATGCGGCGGCGGGCTGGCCGCAATGGCTTGCCCTGCTCACACAGGGATTGTCTTTCTTGTTGCGCTGGCTGGCATTTGAAACCACCCTGTTCACCCTCCCTGTCGCCAGCTTAAGTTTGGTGTTGCTGGTTTTGCTTATTATCAAAATGCAGCAAGCCCTATCGGTTCGGCCATTTGGGCACGGCTTGATTTTGCTGCTCGCTTGGGCAAGCGGCATGCTGTGGTCATTTGCGCACATCAGTGATTATTTGCGCAGCCTCCCGGCGCCGCTCACCGCGGCACAAAATTGCACACTGACCGCCACTATTGAAGGCCTGCCGCGCCCCAGCGCGGGCGCGCAGCAGCTCTTTTTGCGGGTTAATCAGGTGGAAGGCGGCGCGGCCGGTTGCGCCGTGCGGGTCGGGCAGCGGATTCGGGTGGGGGATTACGCACCCACACCGCCGGATTATCGGGGCGGCCAAGTATGGCAATTTAATCTGCGTTTAAAGCCACCGCACGGCAGCGCGAACCCCGGTGGGTTTGATTATGAGCGCTGGTTGTTTTCTCAGCAAATTGTCGCAACCGGCAGTGTGCGCGGCACGCCCCAGCAAATGGCGGCGGTGGGCAATGGCTTTTCGGCACATTTGGCTATGATTCGGGCCGAGTGGCGGGCTAAGCTTTTAGCCGTGTCGCAAACCCAAGGCGTGCCGGATCGGGGGCGGGGTTTGTTGCTGGGGCTCACCATCGGCGATAGTGATTTTTTAGGTGAAACCGATTGGGAAACCTTGCTTGCCACGGGCACCAATCACTTATTGGCGATTTCAGGGCTGCATGTGGGCATGGTCGCGGGCTTATTTGCTTGGTTGGCTTTTGGGCTTATGGCACGAACCCGCTGGTCCGAGGGGCTGCCCGCGCGCCAAGTAGCCGCTTGGGTTGCGGTGGTGGCAGCTTGGGGGTATGCGATGCTGGCGGGGATGTCGGTGCCCACCGAGCGCACCGCCTTAATGATCAGCATTTTGCTGGCGGGCTTGCTCTTAGGGCGGCCTTGGCGATTGTTCGATTTGTGGCTGGTCGCCTTGATGGGCGTGCTATTGCTTGAGCCATTTAGCGTGCTGACGGCCGGTTTTTGGCTCTCGTTTGGCGCGGTGCTCATCATGTTGATTTGGCTCAGCGCGCGCCCTGTTTTAAGTTTTTGGCGCGACGGGTTGCGTTTGCAAATTATTTTAACCTTGGCGTTGTTGCCTTGGGCTTGGTGGATGTTTGATCGGGTGGCTTGGTCCTCCCTGCCGGCTAACCTTCTGGCGGTGCCGCTCATTACCTTTGTGATTACTCCACTCGCCTTGTTGGTTATGGTGTTGAGCGGGGTTTTTCCTGCGGGTGCTTCTGCGATCATGGGGTTAATTAACCTGTTTTCGCAGGGGTTGTTTGGGGTGTTAGCTTGGCTTGAGCATCACATGCCGCAAAGCCAGTTAGCGCCGCCGCCCACTTGGAGCATAGGGCTTGCCGTGTTAGGTGTGGCTTGGCTTTTAATGCCCCGTACTTGGCCGGCCCGTTATGTGGGGCTGATTTTGTGCCTGCCTGCCGTGCTTTATCGCCCGCCCGCGCTCATGCCAGGTCAAGCGCGCAGTTGGGTTTTGGATGTGGGGCAGGGCATGGCGGTTGTCATTCAAACCGCGCAGCATACCGTGCTCTATGATACGGGCCCTGCTTTTGGGACAAGCGATGCCGGTGAGCGCACCGTTTTGCCTGCGTTGCGGGCTTTGCATGTGGGCAGGCTCGATCAGATTGTGATTAGCCACGAGGCGCGCGATCATGCCGGCGGCTTGCCCAGCGTGCGGGCAGCTTTTGGGGCCGCGCCCATAATCAGTGGCCAACCGTTAAGGGACATTGCCACCCGCCCGTGCGTGGATGGCGCCACCTGGGTGTTTGATGGCGTGCGGTTCACGCTGTATCAGGCACAGGTCGGGTGGGATGCGCAAAAAGGCGATAATAACCGCTCTTGTGTGTTGCGCGTGCAAGATGACAACGGCAGTTTGCTGCTAACTGGGGATGTTGAAGCCAGTGCCGAGCAGGATTTAATTCGCCGCCACGATTTAACAGCCGACTGGCTTTATGTGCCGCATCACGGCTCTAAAACATCGTCATCACCTGAATTTTTGGCCGCCCTTCAGCCGAAAATGGGGCTTGTTAGCGCGGGCGCACTCAATCAGTTTGGGCATCCGCACCCGGTCATTGTTGCCCGCTACCAAGCGGCGGGTATCCCCCTCATTAACACCAAAGATTCGGGTGCGATTGAGGTGAGCGCGGGGCAAGTTAAGGGGTATCGCGCGCGGCAATGGCCATTCGCTTGGCGAATTTAAAGCCGATACCTTGTACGTGGTGGCTCATCATTAAATTGTCATGATGTGCCATTAGGGTACAGGCACCCAAGAACTTCGGTGAGCTATCCCATGCCATCCCCTGTGCCATCTCCACTGCGCGCCCTGCTTGATCCTGTTCCGCCTTTAACGGCCGATATGACGCTCTCCGCCGTAACCGATCGCTTTCAGCGTGGGGGTTTTGAGCGCATGCTCTCGCTTGCGATTGTTGATGAAGCCCACCGGCCAATTGGTTTAATGAGCCGCCATGCGCTCATGGCGCTTTTGCTGAACAAATATTCCCGCGATTTATACGGCAAACGCCCGATTCACTTGTTCATGAACCCTAGCCCAATTGTGGTTTCACTGGCGGAATCAACCACGAAGGTTATCTCGACCGTAACCCGCCAAATTCGCACGCCAATTATTGAAGATTTTGTGTTTGTTGAGGCCGATGGGCGCTATGCCGGTTTGGGTTATGTGGCGGATGTACTCAAGCTTGTAGAGCAACGCTTAGGCCAGAGAAACCAAGCCTTAGCAAAAGCGAATTTGGAGATTAAATCGTCACAGGCGCACTTGGTGCAATCTGAAAAAATGGCCGCCTTGGGGCAAATGGTGGCCGGCGTTGCGCACGAAATTAATACGCCGCTGGGTTATGTGGGCAATAACGTGCAAATGGCTGAAGAAATGCTCGGCCAAATTCATACGCTGGTTGAGGCGTACGATGGCTTATTTGAAGGCCTTTTGAGTGCAGCCTCGAACCCTGCCGATATAGAGCAACGCATTCAAACAATTAGCGAGATTCGCCAAGATTTTGATGCGGTGAGCGATTTGGCCGATTTGGCCGATTTGTTCAGCGATGCGCGGTTCGGCTTAAAGCAGATCAGCGATATTGTGATGAGTTTAAAAAATTTCTCGCGGGTGGACCGCTCGGCAACCGACGAGGTGGATTTGGTCGAGAACATCGAAACGGCGCTCACCGTGGGGCATCACCACCTTAAAAATAAAGTCACGGTTGAAAAACGCTTCGAGCCCATTCCCCGCGTGCCTTGCTCGCCTTCGCAAATTAATCAAGTGCTGCTCAATATCATGACTAACGCGGCTCAAGCAATTGAGCACGATCATGGCCGGCTATTGCTGCGCACCTACACGCGGGGCGCGTTTGTGTGTATCAGCATTGAAGATAACGGCAGCGGCATTAGTGATGAGCATGTCGCACGGATTTTTGAACCGTTCTACACCACCAAAAAAGTGGGCGAGGGCACGGGGTTAGGTTTATCCATTAGTTATCGCATTATCAAAGATCATGGCGGTGATATTCGCCTTGCCACAAAAGCGGGTGTGGGTACCCGATTTGAAATTAGCTTGCCGATGAGCCGCCCAGCCGAACAACCCATGAATAATTCCCCCACCGCACGGATGCCTTTATCGTCAGAACAGCCTGTGACCGATAATTCGGTCATGGCGCAATCTGCTTAAAAGATTCTTATCGAGGCCCCCCGCATGATTGACCCCAATGTTAAACCCACTTTGTTATTAGTCGATGATGAAACGCGCATTACGCGCTCACTTAAAATGCTGTTTCGCAGTGAGTTTAATGTGCTCACGACGGATAATGGCCATGAGGCGATAAAAATTGCGCAAGAGCAACCCGTCGCCGTGGTGATATCCGATCAACGCATGCCGATTATGCCCGGTGTTGATGTGCTGCGCGGCATTCGTGAGGTTTCTCCCCATACCATGCGGCTTTTATTAACGGGCTATGCAGATTTAGCCGCCGTGATTGGCTCGGTGAATGAAGGTGAGATCTTCCGGTTTTTGCAAAAACCTTGGGATACCGAACAAATTCGCGCTGATGTGCGCGCCGCCGCGCATGTGGCCGAAATTAACTTTATGGCGGCAGCAAGGCGGGCTCAATCGGGTACCGATGTCCTCGCCGTGCCGGCTGCTGTGATTGATGCGCCGGGCATTATGGTGCTGGATCGCGATCCTGCGGCCTATGAGCTGGTGAAACGTGCCACCCCCACCAATAATCGCCTGCATTGGGCGCGCGATATGGATGAAGCCATGGCGCTTTTAAGCGCCGAGCATATCGGCGTGATGGTTACCGATGTGCAAGATGGCCAAGCCAGCCATGTGGGCGCCATTAAAGCGCTCAAACAAACGCATCCGCAGCTCGTGACAATCGTGCTCACCCAATTGCGCGATTATGAATTGCTGGTCGAGCTGATTAACCAGGGCCAAGTGTTCCGCTTCCATCCGAAACCTGGGCATGTGGGTACTTTTGTTAAAAATGTGCAATCCGCGCTCGATTATCACCACGTGCTGCAAACCCAGCCGGAGGTGCAAAGACGCCATTCGGTCGCTAAATCGGTTAAACCCGTATTGGCGGGTTTGTCAGACCGGGTGATGGGCTATTTTCGTCGATTTGGCGTTAATCATTAAGAGCTTGGGCGCTCGATGCTGTGGCGCAGGCGCTGCGCCATTGGCATTTTTGAGGCGTTAAATCACTTTCGAGAAGCGTTGCATGCCCTCACTGCTTAAATACTCATCAAAGGCCATACAAATATTGCGAATAAGCAACTTGCCACGGGGCAGAACTTCAATCGAGTCGGCATGAATGGCCACTAACTCATCGGCTTGCATTGGGGCAAGTTCCCTCAAGGCGGCGGCAAAATAATTTATAAAATCAATGCCGTAGTTTTGATTAATCGCAGCAAAATCAACCGAAAAATGGCTGATTAAATCACTAATTACTCGGCGGCGCAGATGATCTTCCGAGGTAAGCACATAGCCGCGCTCAATCGGCAGTCGGCCTGCCGTAACCGCCGTATGATAGGCGGTTAAATCTTTGGTGTTTTGGCTAAACGCGCCCCCCACTTGGCTAATCGACGACACGCCAAACGCCACCATGTCGCATTCGGCGTGGGTTGAATACCCCTGAAAATTTCGATGCAGGGTGCCGTTTTGCTGCGCCGTGGCGAGCGGATCGGTCGGTTTAGCGAAGTGATCCATTCCAATCAACACATAACCCGCCTCGGCCAAGCGTTCGATACTGCCGCCTAAAATGCGTAATTTTTCAGCCGCGCTGGGGAGCTCATCGGTGTTAATGCGTCGTTGCGGTTTAAAGCGGGTGGGCAGGTGGGCGTAGTTGAAAATCGATAGGCGATCGGGTGCCATCGCAATCACGGTATCTAAGGTTTTCATGAAAGAATCGCGGGTTTGATGCGGCAAACCGTAGATTAAATCTAAGCTTATGCCATGAAAGCCTTCCGCACGTGCCGCATCAACCACGATGCGGGTTTCAGCTACACTTTGAATGCGATTAACGGCTTCCTGCACCCGTTCGTTGAAATCTTGCACCCCTAAGCTGATGCGATTAAACCCCAGTTCCCTCAACACGGCGATGGTGTGGGCATCAGCTTCTCGCGGGTCGATTTCGATTGAATACTCGCCGGTATCATCGGTTTTGAGCGCAAAATTTTGGCCAATGCCCGCCATCAGTTGGCGCATTTGGGCATGGGATAAAAAGGTTGGGGTGCCCCCGCCCCAATGCAGCTGATCGACCACGCGGCCTTCGTCAAACAAAGCGCCTTGCAGGGCGATTTCTTGAATAACATCATCGATATAGGGTTGTGCCCGGCCGCGATCTTTCGTGACCACCTTATTGCAAGCGCAGTAATAACACACGGTGTCGCAAAAGGGGATGTGGGTGTAGATCGAAAGCGGCCCGCCTGCGACATTTGAGCGGTCTGCGGCGGCACGATAATCCTCGACACTAAAGCCATCGTGAAACTGCACAGCCGTGGGGTAGGATGTGTAGCGCGGCCCTGATTTGTCATAGCGACGGATTAAATCGACGTTGAATAAGCCTGCATCAGTCGGGTGGGGAGTCGGGTTCATGGGCGGTCTCTTGGATTAATTCGGGCGCTCTTATCTGAGCGCATTCGCATACAATAGCAAAATGTTTTGGGCGGTTCCCTCAAGTATTTTTCCCTCGGAATTTAAAATTTAAGGATAACGGTTGTGGTGCTTGCCGATTTATTGCGTGGGTTAGATTATTTTGGCACGGTCGTCTTTGCGATCTCAGGCGCCCTAGTGGCCGCGCGCAAGGGCATGGATTGGATGGGTTTTGCCATTTTAGCAACCGTGACCGGCATTGGCGGCGGCACCCTGCGGGATTTAATTCTCGCCAGGCCCGTGTTTTGGGTGGCGCACTGGGAATATATTGCCCTTTGTGTGGCCAGCGCACTTGTCACCTTTTATTTTGTTCAGCATGTGCATCGCAGGCTTTCTTGGCTGCTTTGGGCCGATGCCGTTGGGCTTGCTGCCTTTAGTGTGCTGGGTGTGCAAATTGCCCTTGGCATTGGCGTTAACCCTTTTATTGCAATTGTGATGGGCATGATGACCGCCGCATTCGGCGGCTTGATTCGGGATGTGCTGGCCGGCGAGCCACCCTTACTGCTTCATCGGGAAGTTTATGCCAGTGCCGCCTTGTTGGGGGGTGGGGTGTATGTGTTTTTTACGACCTTTTTACATCAACCCTTTTGGGCGTTGGTGTTGGGCTTTATCGTGACGCTCATCGTGCGGGGCTTGGGGATCGTCTATCATTGGCATTTACCCGCTGCCTCGCCTAATAAATAGTTTGAGAATGTATGACTTTTGCTGTTGAAATTTTTCGCTTAAAGAAAACCTACGCAGGCGGCGTCGAAGCGCTCAAAGGCATTGATCTGACCATTGAGCCGGGGGATTTTTTTGCCCTGCTCGGCCCAAATGGCGCCGGAAAATCCACCACCATCAGCATTTTATGCTCGCTTGTGAATAAATCAGAGGGCGTGGTGAAAGTATTCGGCCACGATTTAGACACCGAGCGCAACTGGGTCAAAATGCAAATCGGTGTGGTGCCGCAAGAGTTTAATTTTAATCAATTTGAGCCGGTCGAAGAGGTTGTCATCAACCAAGGTGGCTTTTATGGCTTAACCCGCCAAAAAGCGCGCGCGCGCAGCGCGCTTTTATTAAAGCAATTGGGCCTGTGGGATAAACGTAAAACCATGTCGCGCCAGCTTTCCGGCGGCATGAAGCGCCGCTTGATGATTGCCCGTGCCTTGGTGCATGAACCGCGCCTGCTCATTTTGGATGAGCCAACCGCCGGGGTCGATATTGAGTTGCGGCGCGGCATGTGGCAATTTTTAAGTGACATTAACGCAGCCGGCACCACCATTATCCTCACCACGCATTATTTAGAAGAAGCCGAACAACTCTGCCGCAATATCGCCATCATTAACGAAGGGCGCATTATTAAACACACCAATATGCGCGATTTATTAAATACGGTCGCGCAGGAGACTTTTGTTTTGTATTGTAATCGACCGATTGGTTCGATGCCGATCATCCCCGCAGCGGATGCGCGGATAATTGAGCCTTTTGTGCTGGAGGTGGATTTAGTGCAGGGGCAATCTTTATCTGATGTGTTTGAGGTGCTGCGCGGCCATGGCATTGAGGTTCTGCGGATGAAAAATAAAACCAATCGCTTGGAAGAGCTTTTTTTGAAACTCGTCAATCAAAGCAATGAGGCAAGTCAATGAGTCGTTATTCCAGCGAGCGTGAGCTGCCTATTTCTGGTGAATACGCCAAACCAAGCCGTGGGCTTAGCCCGGTGCAAATGTGGCACGCCTTTTCCATGTTGCTCACGCGGGAAGTATTGCGGTTTGGGCGCATTTGGGTACAAACCATTTTGCCACCGATGATTATGACTTCGCTGTATTTTATTGTATTTGGGCATTTAATTGGCCCGCGCGTGGGCGAGATTGAAGGCGTACCCTACATTAATTTTTTAGTGCCGGGGCTCATTTTAATGTCGGTGATTACTCAAAGTTACGCTAACGTCGTGTCCTCGTTTTACGGGGCAAAATTTGCGCGCCATATCGAAGAATTACTGGTATCCCCCATGCCGCATTGGCTGATTATTTTGGGTTATTTAGCGGGTGGCGTGGCGCGCGGGCTGGCGGTGGGCGCTGCGGTGACCTTAGTTGCGGTGTTTTTTGCCAAAATCCAAGTGCATGATTTCACGGCGTTGATTTTGGTGATGGTACTGACATCCGTCGTGTTTTCATTGGGTGGGATGATTAACGCCATTTTCGCCAACAGTTTTGATCACATCTCGATTGTGCCTACCTTTGTGCTCACCCCGCTCACCTATTTGGGCGGTGTGTTTTATTCCATTCAAATGTTGCCGCCCTTTTGGCAGCAGGTATCGCTGTTTAATCCGATTTTGTACATCATCAGCGGTTTTCGCCATGCCATGCTCGGCATTTCTGATGTGCCGGTTTATAGCACCTATTTGATTTTGATTGCGGCCATTGTTTTGCTCTATGGCATCACCGTGTTTTTGTTTCATCGCGGCATTGGGATGCGGGGATAAATTATGAATAACCAACAAATTGAGTTGCTCGCCCCCGCCCGTGATATTGATATTGGGATTGAAGCGATTAATCACGGCGCCGATGCGGTTTATATCGGCGGGCCTAGTTTTGGCGCACGAAAAAGTGCCGATAACTCAGTGGCTGATATTGCCCGCTTGGTTAATTACGCGCACCGCTTTCATGCGCGTATTTTTGTCACCCTAAATACCATTTTGCGCGATGACGAGTTGGAAGACGCACGCAAAATGATTATTCAAATGGCCGATGCCGGTGTTGACGCGCTGATTATTCAAGACATGGGATTGCTTGAGCTTGATTTGCCGAATATCGCGCTGCACGCCAGCACCCAGTGCGATATCCGCACCCCCGAAAAAGCGCGTTTTTTGCAGGATGTAGGCTTCTCACAACTTATTCTCGCGCGGGAGTTGGATTTGGGCCAAATTGCTGCGATTCGTGCCGCGACCGAGGTGCCGTTGGAATTTTTCGTGCATGGCGCGCTGTGTGTGGCGTACTCAGGTCAATGCTTTATTTCTGAAGCCCACACCGGGCGCAGTGCCAATCGCGGCGAATGCAATCAGGCCTGCCGTTTGCCTTATCAGGTATTAGATGCTTCAGGCGGCATCATCGCCCACGATAAGCACGTGCTGTCACTTAAAGATAATAACCAAAGCGCAAACCTCGCCGCCTTGGTAGCCTCGGGTGTGCGCAGTTTTAAAATTGAAGGCCGCTACAAAGATATGGGCTATGTGAAAAACATTACCGCGCATTATCGCCAGCTGCTGGATGCGATTTTGACCGAACGCACTGATTTATCGCCCGCTTCCAGCGGCAAAAGCCAATTTTTCTTCACCCCCGATCCTGATCAAAATTTTAACCGCGCGGCCAGCGATTATTTCGTGCAGGGGCGGCGGGACGACATCGGTGCGTTCGATTCGCCGAAAAACCCGGGTCGGCCCGTGGGTTTTGTGCTCAAAATCCATAAAGAAGCGATTGAGCTTGAAACCACCGTGCCGCTCAATAATGGCGATGGCCTGTGTTATTTCGATTTGCAGAACGAGCTCGTTGGCATGGCAATTAACACAGCCGAGCGCTTAAATGATAACCATTGGCGCGTGGTGCCCAAAGACCCCTTAAGCGAGCTGCGCCACTTGCGCGTGGGCACGGCCATTAACCGCAACCGCGATATGAACTGGCAGCGTTTGATGGATAAAAAATCCGCCGAACGTCGCATTAACGTCGCCATGCTGCTGGAAGACACCGAAGATGGCCTGGCACTGACCTTAATTGACGAGGATCACTGCGCCGCAACTGTGCAACAGCCCATCGAAAAAGCGGTACCCATTGATGCCGCCCGTGCGAAAGCCAGTCTGCGCACGCATTTGAGCAAGCTCGGCGCCACGATTTTTAATCTCACCGAGCTTAATTTAACTGTAAGCCAGCCGTGGTTTGTGCCGGCATCGCTCATCAATGCGTTGCGCCGCGAAGCCGTTGACGCTTTAGAGCAAGTGCGCCTTGCCGCATTGCCGCCCTTGCCGCGCAAAGCGGCTATTGAGCCACCGGTGTCCTATCCGCAAGATACGTTAAGCTACTTGGCCAACGTGTTTAATCACAAAGCCCACGATTTTTATGCCAAACACGGCGTTAAACTCATTGCGGCGGCGTTTGAAAGCCGTGAGGAGGAAGGCGACGTGTCTTTGATGATTACCAAACATTGCGTGCGGTATTCATTAAGCCTGTGCCCCAAACAAACCAAAGGCGTTACCGGTGTGCACGGCACTATCAAAGCTGAACCATTAATGCTGGTGAATGGCAGCGAAAAGCTTAAATTGGTGTTCGATTGCAAACCCTGTGAAATGCATGTGGTGGGCAAAATAAAACGCAGCGTTGCCCAACAAAAAGCGCGTGACGTGCAAACATCGCCGATTACATTCTACCAAGCACGGCCGCAGCGACATCCTTAACGCGGTCGATAATTTATCCCTCATTTTTGTGGGTATTTTACTTTTTGCACGCCCAAACATTTCTCAGCTTAGAGCACATAGTGCAAACCTAAGGTGGCCGTCCAGCGAGGGAACAGTTGATACCCTTGCAATTGACTCGCCACGGGCACTTGCACAAAGGCATAGCCCGATAATCGATCACTCATGCGCACATTCACGCCTGGGCTTAAATAGAACACCGTGCCTGCCGTGTCTTGGTCATCGGCCAAAGCGCCTTGATCTGCGCTTTTATGGCTGATATTCAGCTGCACTTGCGGTGTCCAGATCGCCTGCGTGATATACCGCAGCCCCAAGCTGAGATTGCTTTGATTGCCCGGCCTGAAGTTATTGCCGGGTTGATTGAGCCTTTGGGCGAGCGCAAACTGCGTATTCACATTGGCAAACCCATCCCAGTTTTGGCTTAGGGCTTGGTAATAAAAAGCACCCAGCAATAAATCAGTGCTGCCCGTTCCTGCTTGCAGGCTAGTATCGAGGGGTTGCCCAGCGCTGGGGCCAGTGCTGAACTGGGTTTTGTCATAAGTCCCCGTTGGGAGCTTGAGGCCAAACATCACACCCGCATTATGATTGGGAAAAAATCCCTGATAGCGGCCAATCACTTTAATGTCACCCATGCCGCTGCTATGAGCGGTGCTTAAATTCGATGGCATGGTTTGTGAAAAATCAAATGGTGCGCTGGTTTGATCCGTAAAACTGCCGTGATCGCGCATGATATAAGGCACAAGTAGGCTGACATTCCAGTTAGCATTAAACCCATAGGTGATGCCCATATTGAGGTATTGGCTCTTGGTGTATTGCTCCAATTCCCCAGTGGTTGGATTATTAACAACCTCGGCTGCGGTGGCTGCTGCCCTGCCTCGGCGCAATTCATTTTGATTGATGGTGGTGTATTCAGCATTAAACGACCACCCTGTGCTGGGCAAAAAACCGGCAGCCGCATCTGAATTCAGTGTGCAGCCACAGCTGGCGCAGGCTTGGCTTATCTGCGGGGTTAAGCTTGTGGCAGTGCATAGGGCGAACGCGGCTAGAAGTCTGGGATGCTTGAACATCATGTTGGCTCCGGGGTAATGATGGTTACGGGATTTAACATGAGGATGCTTAGCAGGTGCTGTGCCATTTATTATCGCATTGATATTAATAGTAAATTTTATTATTAATAAAAGACAAATAGATGCTTTTGCCCCATTTTTGTGGCATGTGGCTTGTTGTTGCGCATGAAATTGAGATTGCCCGCTCGGATGGCTTGGTCAATTTTACTGATGTTCCCGAAGGCATTTGCAAGGGAAAAAGCGGGCACATGTTGAAATAAAAAAGCCCATGAAATCATGGGCTTAATTAGTATTGGTGGCGGAGGATCAGGGATTCGAACCCTGGAAGGGGGTAAACCCTTGCCGGTTTTCAAGACCGGTGCATTCAACCGCTCTGCCAACCCTCCGCGAGGAGGCGAATTTTCTAGATTACTGGGGGGGTTGTCAACTCTTTTCATTACTTTTTTGGATTTGATTGCTGTTGTTTTCAAGCAGCATGTTGCGATTATGACAATATTGTTGATGGAATCTTCGCTCTAAAAGCTGGCTTTATGGTAAATTGTTACGGAGTTTTTCTTTCATTCATTGTTTCGTTATTGGAGATAGATCATGCGTGCTTTAACAGCAATTTCTTTGGGTGTTTTGGCGTTGTCTTTGGCTGCGTGTAGCTCTACACCAACCAAGCCTGTTGATGCGGCGGCGGGTGCTTCAACAGGCGCTGATGCATCGGGCGCGACTGGTTCTGGTATGGATGAGGCAACTCTGTACGCGAACGCGCCAGCGGGCACAGCGGCAACGGTTTATTTCGGTTTCGATAAGTACAACGTGGATTCTTCTTACCGTCCTATGCTGCAGCAAAATGCGGATTTTTTGAAAGCGAATGCTCAGCGTCATGTCTTGGTTGAAGGTAATACGGATAATCGTGGTAGCCGAGAATACAACATTGCTTTGGGCGAAAAGCGTGCCGTTGCGGTGCGTGATACGTTGCTTGCTGATGGTGTAACGCCTGCTCAGGTTGATGTGGTGAGCTATGGCGAAGAGCGTCCAGCGGTAGAAGGCAATAACGAAGCGGCGTGGGCGAAGAATCGTCGTGCTGATTTAGCCTACGGTAAATAATTTGAGTTAAGCGCCCCGGGCTGTGCCGGCTGGGGTATTGTGCCGTCTTAATGTCTTGGGATATTAAGACGGCTTTTTTTTGCCTGCGATTTAATGGGTGCTTGGGTCGGGCTCATTGGTTTGCAGGTTGTGCAGTATGGGCTGGTACAGCTGTTGGCACAGTTCGGCAAAGGTTTGGTTTTGGGCGGATGGGGTGGTGGTGAGGGCATTAAAATCAGGCCATGTTCGCGCTAGGGTGGGATCGTTTTCTTTTTCGCCTGGGGTGTTGTGGCTGCCTTGATAGCAGGTTCTGGCTTTCTCTAGTGCTTTATCGGGATCTGGGTCTGAATTTTGATTTTCCAGCCAGCAAAAGGCTGTTTTGCACGATAGGGGGTAGGGGCCTTGGGCGGCGTCAAACCAAGCGTCTAGGAGTTTGATGAGCTGTTGGCGCGCCTCGGGTTCTGCCACGGGGGTAAGGCACACGGTGCCGGTTTGGCCGATGAGATAGGTGTGCACGGGTTTGCCTATGAGCTGCGCGCTCAGGTGGCTTGGCCAATGGGGGGCGCATTTTTCAAAGCGAATGGTTTGTTTGCCGGGATTATCGCCTCGGTGCAATTTACCTTCGATAAATATCAAACGAGCCTGCTGGCCGTTGGCTGCATGGCTGAGCGCGTCGATAGTTGCCTCAAGGGTGAGGCCGCGCTGGCCGGTTAGGGTGTGGGTGGGTGGGTTGGTGTCTGGGTAGCAGAATTGTTGCGCGAGGTTTTGCCAGCTTTGCCATTGAGAGAGGAGCGGTTTGATGAGATCGTCGGCTGTCATGGGGTTGATGATGGGGAGTTGACCACTTAAGCTTAAGTTTCTAACTTGTTGTTGTAGGTAGGCTTGAAGTTCGGTTTCGGTGGGGTTGGTAAATTGTGGCTCGGTTGCCATGCGTTGGCGCACCCGATCATTGAGCTGTTGTTTGATTTGCCAAAGTTGCAGGTTGTCTAATGTAAATGGCTCGTGGTCTTCTAGGTTGTCATTGAAGCTTTTGAAGGTGATGCCGAATCGTTCTTTGAATAAAACATGCGTGGGTGCCCGCAAAAATTCGCCGAGCATTTTGGGTGAGAGGCTACGCTCTGGCCGCCAGTAGGGTAAGTTTTCTGCGGGGTGCGCCGCAGGGGGGGAGGGGGATGTTTCAGCGCTGGGGTGCGTGGCGCGCCAATCATCGGCATAGGTAAATAGGGCGGGGTTTTCTTGTGAAAAATACTGGCGGCTATAGGGGTGAAGTGGGTGGATGGTTGTGAGTATCTCGCTTGCTTTTTCGCCATGTGGGCTTTGCCAAAACTGGTCGAGGTAATCTTGGAGCTGGCTTACCATGACGCAAGCGGGGCGGGCTTGATTGTTTTGGATGTGGCGGCCTACCCAGCTTATGACCAATTTTTCTCGGGCGGCGAGCAAGGCTTCTAGGAACAAATAGCGGTCATCATCGCGCCGTGCTCGGTCGCCTGGGCGATAGCGGCTGGCCATTAAATCAAAATCACTGGGCGGCTGGCGGCGCGGGTAACTGGCATCGTCCATGCCTAGCAAATAAACGTGTCGATAGGGGATGGCGCGCATGGGCATGAGGGTGGCGAAATTGACGCCGCCCACCAGAAAGCGCTGTTGTAATCGGTGCGGTTCAAGGCAATCAAGCCAGGCGTGGCGCACGGTATCAATGGTGATGGGTTGGTTGAAGTGCGCCGCTTGGCAATCACTGAGCCAACGTGCTAATCCGGCTATTAAGCGCTCGTGGGTTTCAAGATCGTCATCAATTAGGGGCTCTTGTTGCTCGGTATTTAATTCGCTGGGGTCTGAAAAAAAATCGCTCATCAGGCTGTGGAGTATGTGATACCAGTCCTGTGGCGTGGTGGTTTGGGCTAATCGGTGGGTGTATCGGTTGATTTGTTCGATTAAATCAGCCAAATGGCCAATTAGGGCGCTGCTGCTGGCATCCATTGCGGGATAGGGGTCAATGCCCTGCCAGATGGCTTGATCATCCCCGCTGAGATAGCCGAGTAGGAGCCGATTTAATCCAAAAATCCAGGTATTTTGCGCAATGCCAGTGGGCAGGCCAAACCGCTCGCGGTGGGCGGCATCAATGCCCCAACGAATGCCGGCTTCGTTAATCCAGGTGTGGAGGGTGGGTAGATCGGCTTCTTTAATGCGAAATCGAGTGCGCAGCCTCGGAATGGCGAGGAGGTCTAGCATTTCGCTGCGGCCGATTCTGGCGTGCGGCAGGCTTAACAGTTGGTTTAAGGCGCCAAGGAGGGGCGCTTGTTGGCTGGTGGCTTGATCGGCCACGCTGAAGGGGATGTAACGCGGACTTTGGCGATCGATGCGGCCAAAAATGGCGGCGATGGATGGCGCGTAAACGGCCATGTCGGGCACCATGACGATGATGTCGGTTGGGTTTAGGCTGGCATCTTTTTGGAGTGCATCCAGTAGTTGATCGTGCAGGATTTCCACCTCGCGCAGCGGGCTGTGGGCGATATGAAATTGCACCGATGGGGTATCGCTTGGGCTTAATTGGCGGCGTTGTGTTTGCAGTTCGGTTGGGTTGCGTAACTCGAGAATGTCGTCTTGGATTTGCGCCAGCACGCTCGGCGGGGCTGACGCGGGGCAGGGCGACTCAAAGGCAGCTAATGACAGGTTTCGGGTGGACTCAAAGGTGCTTATTTGGTCTTCAAAAGCATCAAGTAGCCGCATTAAATCACGGCCTTGCCGCCCCCATGCGGCGAGTAACGGATGGGCTTGGGTGTGTAGCTCTTCTGGGTTGGTCGGGGGGGTGTGCTTGCGCGGTGGGTGGCCGCGATAGGCGGTGGCAAATAGTTGATGGCCATCGATGAGATCGCCCCAGTAGTGCTGGCAGGGGTTTTGTAGGCAAACGATGACTTGCGACCACCGCGCGATAACGGCCAGCACATCTAGAATTTGCGGCGCGATGGCGGATAAGCCAAATACGATGATGCGACGCGGTAATCCGGCAGGGGGCTGCGTGTGTTGATTGGCGGCTTGCACGAAGCCTTGGTGTACGCCTGCGCGGCCGAATAATTCGGTTGAGTTATCTTCGGGTTGCTCGGCTTTTATATCTGCGATGATGGCTTGCCATAACCTGGGTTGCCATTGTTGCTCGGCATCCAGCGGGGTGTTGTGTTGCGTTAAGCCGCTTGGGGGCAGGGTGCTGTGCCCTTGTTGCCAATGCAGTAACCAATCGGCGCGGTATACCTGATATTGGTCAAACTGATCGGCCAGCCGCAGGCTAAGTTGATATAAGCGTCGCTCATCAAGGTGGCCGTGGGGGGCATCGTTCGTGTGGATATAATGGCGCAGGGGCCGAAATTCGGGGGTGTTAAGCTGGGCGGGCAGCAGGCGCATGAGCCGCCAAACCAGCAGGTTTTTGTCGAGCGGTGAGTCTTGGGGGACTGCCTCTGCGCCCAAGATGGCGCGGTAACATTGCCATTGCAGCCTTGCGGGGAAGATCGTCTCGATGCCTGTGGCAATACCTAATCCGCCACCGGAAGGGGTGCGTGCGCTCGCCATGCCCAATTTGAGCCATTGTGCCATGCCGTTGCTTTGTACGAGCACGGTTTCATTTTCAAGTGGGGCTAGGGGGGCGGTTTTAAGCCAATCGATTAATAGTTGCCGCAGCACTTCGAGCCGATTGCTTTGCAGCAGGATAAAACCGGGCGTGAGGGCAGAGGGCGTAGAGCTTGGGGGCATGGTAATCCCGGGGCGATTTAAGGGGGGCGATTTAGACCTATGTGGGCTTTATTCTAACCGCTCGCACGAGCAGCTTGCCTGCCTTAACGTCGTGCTACTTCAAAAAAGCCCGATTTAGCACTATTTCCCCCGATTTTTCGTTCAATGGCATAACCATTCGCCTCAAAATCGTGCTTAAACTAGACTTTTTTCGTGACGAATTATGAAGTCCGACAGGCTGCTAGGGGGAAGAATCGGGGCAGCTCGGTTTCGCGTGCCAAAATAGAGAGCATAACGATATCGGAGTCGCGCAGATCAAGCGGGTTTTCCATTGTTTCGGTGCCTCCAGAGTAACGTTAGAGCAATTTTTTGCGTTGATGACTCTGGGTTAGATGCAACTTTAGCGCCAAAAAAACGCCACCTCAGCGGTGGCGGTTTTAAGCAGTGTGCGAACCCTAAATAGTAGGGGGCAGAGCGATTTAGTTAGCGCGTCTGCGGAATTCGCCCGTACGGGTGTCGATTTCAATTTTCTCGCCGATCTCGATAAACGAAGCCACTTGGATGACGGTATCGTTGGTGAGTTTGGCGTCTTTCATTACTTTGCCGGAGGTATCACCGCGTGCGGCAGGCTCGGTGTAGGCCACTTCGCGCACGATGATGGTGGGCAGCTCGACAGAAATGGGTTTGTCGTTGTAAAACACCACTTCGCAGGGGTCGGTCATGCCATCGACAATCCATTGCACGGTGTCACCCATGTCTTCGGCTTCGATTTCAAACGAGTTAAATTCCGCATCCATGAACACATATAAAGGATCGGCAAAGTAGCTGTAGGTGCATTCTTTTTTATCGAGAATAACTTGGTCGAATTTGTCATCGGCTTTAACGACCGTTTCGGTGCTGCTGCCGGAGAGCAGGTTTTTCAGCTTCATTTTAACAACCGCAGAGTTGCGGCCTGATTTATTAAACTCGGCCTTTAAAATGACCATTGGGTCTTTGCCGACCATTATGACGTTGCCGGCGCGGAATTCTTGTGCGGTTTTCATGTAACACCCAGTATTCAAGGAAATAAGAACAAGGAAAAAAGGCCTGAAAAACCAAGCCTTAGATTAATTGGTGGCGCATTGTAACCGCTCAAAGGCGGTTTTGACTAGCCAGCCTGCAAGTTCTGTTTGCAGGCTGAGCGTTATGCGGGTGCGCTCGGCGTGCAGGCTTAATTCTGGCAGCATGGTGATAAACGTTTGCCAATCGCTCGGGCTGAGTGATTGTTGATTCCATGCGTGGTTGATGCGGTGCCATGCGGCGCGGCTTTCGCAAGATAACCCGTTGCTGATTGAATCGAGCAAGGCATTTAATTTGGCCCAATGGGCGTTATCTTCGGTGGGGTAAATTTGCCAAACCAAGGGTTTGCCTGCCCATAAGGCGCGGACGAGCGAATCTTCTCCGCGCACAAAGTTGATGTCGCATAGCCACAGCAATCGATCAAATTGCGTTTGGGGTAAAAACGGCAAAATATGCAGGGTTAGGTTGCCTTGTTGCAGTGTTTGCCCCGCATGGATCGCCGCGCCATTCAAAGCCGTGCTCAAGGATGTGAGCAGGCGTCCTTCGGGGATATAAAGCGTAACCGGCTGGGCTTTGAGCGTTTGGAGTTCACGGATGAGGGGCGTTAATGCGGCGTTTTCATAGCCGAATAACAGGATGCTTAAGCCTTGCGGTAAGGGGACTTGCCATTGCTGTGACCAGCGCGCACGCACGCCCGCATCGTGCATGAATTCATCACGTGCACGGTGCAGTGCGGCTTCACACAATAATCCGCCTGCGGTGGGCAAGGTGCTCGGAAAGACAAATTGTTTTGCCAAGCCATTGGCCGCAGGCGAATAGAGCGCATGGCAGCCTTCCACCCAAGCCTCGGCGCAGAAATATTCTAAATTGAACCAAGCGACGGTGCGCCCCGGCATGCGTGCCTGATAATCCAAGGGCAGTGCGCAGCCAAATGCTTCAACCACAAACGGCGCAGGCAAAATGTGGGGCGCGGGGTTTGTCCAGGGGATGACTTCAATGGGCGCGCGCGGCGCGGTTGGATCGGCTGGCGTTTGCGATGCAAAAAAAGCTGGCTCAAGCTTGGCTAGAGCCGGCAGGTTATCGACCCAAAGGCGCACGGGCTGGCCAAAATCAGCGCACAAGATACGCGCCAGCCGAAAGCTTACGCCTATGTCGCCAAAGTTATCGATGACGCGGCAAAAAATATCCCACTGAGCTGGCATCGGGGTTAAGGCGGGCACAAGTTCGCTGCCATGAGCTGTGTGCGGGTCGGGTCAGCCACGGCGTCCGTGCCATGACGGGCGGGGCGAGTGCGATACATCAATCGGGTAAATACGCGGCATGGAGGCTTCTTCAGGTGGTATTAATTAGCATATCGACAAAAATTATTGTGCCAAGGTTCCGGCATCTGCGGGCGCTAGGTCGTACAATATGCGCCTCTTAAGTTACCAAGTTAGACATCCTATGCCTTTATTGTCCGTTGAACGCCTCCATTTTGCGCTAGGCACCCGCGTGTTGCTTGATCACGTTAATTTAACGGTGGAATCCGGTGAACGCATTGCTTTGATTGGCCGAAATGGCATGGGTAAATCCACGTTCATGAAGATTTTGGCGGGCATAACCCGTGCCGATGAAGGCGACGTGCGGCTTGAATCCGGCGCACGAATTGCCTATTTGCAGCAAGATCCTCACATGGATTCGACCGCCAGTGTGTATGCCACCGTCGCGCAAGCGCTGGGCAGCATTGAGCAAATTCTCACCGCCTACCATGCCTGCATCGATCAATTGAGCGCGGGCGATGATTCTGTGATGGATGAACTATCGCGCTTACAGCAGCAAATTGAAGCGGTGGATGGCTGGTCGGTCGCGCAGCGCATTGATGAGGTGATTACCCGGCTCGATCTTGACCCCCACGCCTCGGTTAAATCGCTATCCGGGGGCGCAAAGCGGCGGGTTTTGCTCGCGCAAGCCTTGGTGCAAGCGCCAGATGTGTTGCTGCTCGATGAGCCGACCAACCATCTAGATATTGCCAGCATTGAATGGTTAGAGGGCTTAATTAAAGGCTTTTCCGGCGCGGTTATTTTTATTACGCATGATCGATCCTTCCTGCAAAACTTGGCTAACCGCATTTTAGAGTTGGATCGGGGGCAATTAAGCTCATGGCCAGGCGATTATCAAAACTATTTACGCCGTGTGGAAGAGCGCGAGCACGCCGAACAAATCCAAAATGCCGATTTCGATAAATTTCTGGCTGAAGAAGAAGTGTGGATTCGCCAAGGGGTGAAGGCACGACGCACCCGCAATGAAGGCCGCGTGCGACGACTGGAAGCTTTGCGCGCCGAGCGCGCCGAACGCGTGAACAAGCAAGGCCGAGTTGAGGTGGCAATGGCCAGCAGCAAAACCTCGGGCAAAATCGTGTTTGATGGCGAACATATTCACAAAGAATTTAATGGCAAAGTCATTTTTGATGATTTAACCCTGCGTATTTTGCGCGGCGATCGCATCGGTTTGGTCGGTCCCAATGGGGTCGGTAAAAGCACGCTCATTAAACTAATTTTGGGTGAAATTAAACCCGATCGCGGCACGGAAAAGCTTGGTAGCCAATTGCAAGTGGCTTATTTCGATCAGCATCGCGCCCAGTTGCAGCCCAATTGGACCGCGCTCGAAAATATCTGCGATGGCGGTGATCGCATCGATGTGCATGGCGTCAATATGCACGGCATCGGCTACTTGCAACGGTTTTTATTCACCCCAGAGCGGGCGCGGACCAAAGTGGAATCACTCTCGGGGGGCGAGCGCAACCGATTGTTATTGGCGCGCTTATTCGCCCAATCGGCCAATTTATTAGTGCTCGATGAGCCAACCAACGATTTAGATTTAGAAACCCTCGAAGTGCTGGAACAAGTGCTGCTGGATTTCGACGGCACCTTGATCGTGGTGAGCCATGACCGCGCGTTTTTAGATAATGTCGTGACAAGCCTGCTCGTGTTTGAGGGCGAAGGGCAGATTCGAGAAGTGGTGGGAACCTATGATGATTGGTTAGCCATTCGGGATCGGGAGCTTGCGCAAAAGCTGAGCGCTGCACAAAAACTGGCACCTAGAATCGAGGCCAAAGCCACATCAGCGCCCAAAGCCGCGCCAAATACCTTAAGTTACAAAGAGCGGTTAGAGCTGGCGGCAATTCCCGAGCAAATTGCCGCACTGGAAGCAGAGCAAGCCCAATTAGCCACCACGTTAGCGGCACCTGATTTTTATCAATTGCCGAGCGCGCAAAGCCAGCCGCTTTTGGCGCGGGCTCAAGCGGTTGATGCCGAGATTGAGCAGCTGCTAGAACGCTGGAGCGCGCTTGAAGCCCGCAGTGCCGATTAACGCAGTACCGGTAGCCTCGTCTGCCCGCGCACCGGGCGCATTTTTTCACTGGCAAGGCGATACCTTGGTTTTGCGGCTTAAAGTTCAGCCCGGCGCCCGCCGCACGGCGTGGGGCGAGGTGTTGGGTGATCGAATTAAGTTGGCGCTCACCGCCTCGCCGGTTGATGGCAAAGCCAACGCGATGCTGATTGCGTTTATTGCGAGTGAATTTGGGGTGGCCAAAAATCAGGTGCATTTGCATCGGGGTGATGCAGCGCGGGAGAAGGAAATCCACATAACTGGGCCAAAATTAAGCCAAAAATGGGTTAGTACGCCGCTAAATGGGTTGCTTGAATAGTAAAAACCGAGCAAAAGCTCGGTTTTTTATCGCAAAAGCGCCAAAAGTTTTAAGGCTTATGGCTGGTAGGGGCCAGGATTTTTGGGCTGCGAATTCCACTCTTTAACGGCAATGGGTTGCAGGCTGGCAATGTAATTGGCGTATTTAATGGCGCCTTCAAAATCGCCTTTCGCCGCTAGCTCGTCAGAATGTTTGAGCAAGGGTTCTTCAACATTCAAGTTCCATGGTGCCATGCCTTGCTTTTGGACGCTTTTAACTTCAGCCATCGCGGCGGCTTTGGCCTTATCGTATTCCGCTTGATCGGCTGCATTGGCCACACCCATGCTAAGGATTAACGCGGTGGCTGCGAGCGTAGTTGCAATTTTTTGAACATTTTTCATTTTTTATGTCTCCTATGGATTCCTTTGGTGCCGTATGAATGTAGCGTACTGTTAAAATTATCGCCATATTCTTGTGCGGGTTTGAGTTTACCCGCTCAATCCCAATCTCTATAATCGACAAAATTTTCATTCCAAAAGAGATCTTTATGATGCGTATTGTTGAAGAAGGCTTGACCTTCGATGATGTGTTGCTTGTTCCCGCTCACTCGACCGTGCTGCCGCGTGAAGTCTCCTTAAAAACCCAGCTAACGCGCAACGTATGGCTGAATGTGCCGCTGGTATCGGCGGCGATGGATACCGTGACCGAAGCGCGCTTGGCTATTGCCTTAGCGCAAGAAGGCGGTATCGGAATTATCCATAAAAACATGACCATAGCGGCGCAAGCTGAGCATGTATGGCAAGTTAAAAAACACGAAGCGGGGGTGATTAAAGACCCCATCACCGTGTCGCCCAACACCAGTATTCGTGAGGTGTTGAAAATTACCCGCGATCACCGAATTAGCGGTGTGCCGGTGGTTGAAGGCAAAGATTTAGTCGGCATTGTGACCAGCCGTGATTTGCGCTTTGAGCGCAATTTAGATCAAGCCGTGAGCCAAATTATGACGCAGCGGTCGCATTTGGTGACGGTAAAAGAGGGTGCGGGGCGCGATGAAGTGCAGGCTTTGTTGCATAAACACCGCATTGAGAAAGTGCTGGTGGTGAATGATCGCTTTGAATTACGCGGCATGATTACCGTGAAAGATATTCAAAAATCCACCGATCACCCCAATGCGTCTAAAGATTCGCAAGGGCGATTGCTGGCCGGCGCCGCCGTAGGCACGGGCGGCGATACCGAAGAGCGCGTGGCCGCCTTAGTGGCGGCGGGGGTGGATGTGCTGGTGGTGGATACTGCGCACGGGCACAGCCAAGGGGTGCTTGATCGCATCAAATGGGTAAAAAGCATGTACCCGCAGGTGGATGTGATTGGCGGCAATATCGCGACGGGTGCGGCGGCCTTGGATTTGGTGGCGGCGGGCGCGGATGCCGTGAAAGTCGGTATTGGTCCGGGTTCTATTTGCACCACACGCATTATCGCCGGCGTGGGCGTGCCACAAATTACCGCCATCTCGAATGTGGCAGAGGCGCTCAAAGGCACGGGCATCCCGCTCATTGCCGATGGTGGCGTGCGCTATTCCGGCGATTTTGCTAAGGCGATTGCGGCGGGCGCCAACACGGTCATGGTGGGCAGTATGCTGGCGGGCACGGAAGAAGCGCCCGGTGAAGTTGAGCTCTATCAGGGCCGTTCCTATAAAGCCTATCGGGGCATGGGCTCATTGGGCGCCATGCAGCAGGGGTCGAGTGATCGCTATTTTCAAGGCGATTCAACCGCCGAGAAACTCGTGCCTGAAGGCATTGAAGGCCGCGTGCCCTACAAAGGCTCGCTCGTGGCCATTGTGCATCAAATGCTGGGCGGGCTGCGCTCATCGATGGGCTATGTGGGTGCGCGCGACATCGACACGATGCGTAAAATTCCCCAATTCGTGCGGATTACCAGCGCCGGCATGCGAGAATCTCATGTGCATGACGTGGCCATAACCAAAGAAAGCCCGAACTATCGGGTCGAATAATTTTTACCAACTGATTGAAAGTCCCGCGACCTGAGCCAACGACCTGAGCTACCAATTCGGGTCGCTGCTTTTTAGAGATAATTATATGAATCAACAGCTTGCCGACATTCATGCTGAACGCATCCTCATTTTGGATTTCGGTTCGCAGTACACCCAGTTGATCGCCCGTCGCGTGCGCGAGTGCGGCGTGTACTGCGAAATTCACACTTGGGAAGTTGATGATGCGTTCGTGCAGGCCTTCGCGCCGCGGGGCGTCATTTTATCCGGTGGGCCGGAATCGGTGATTGAGGCCATGCCCCCTGCCGCGCCTCCGGCGGTGTTCAGTTTAGGCGTGCCAGTACTGGGCATTTGCTATGGCATGCAAACCATGGCCGCGCAGTTAGGCGGTATTGTTGAAAATGCTGAACACCGCGAGTTTGGTTATGCCTCGGTACGCGCCCGCGGCCACACCGCGCTTTTGGCGGACATTGAAGATAATGTCACCGCCGAAGGTTATGGCATGCTCGATGTCTGGATGAGCCACGGCGATCATGTGATCGAGCTGCCAGCGGGCTTTAAGCTCATGGCCTCGACCGACAACGCACCCATTGCAGGCATGGCCGATGAAACCCGCCGCTTTTATGGCGTGCAATTTCACCCGGAAGTCACTCACACGCGCCAAGGTCATCGAATTTTAGAGCGCTTTGTGCGGCAAATTTGCCAAACCCAAGGCTTGTGGAAACCTGATCACATCATAGAGGACATGCTCACGCGCATTCGCGAACAAGTGGGCACAGATGAGGTCATTTTGGGCTTATCCGGCGGGGTCGATTCCTCGGTGGTGGCCGCGTTGCTGCATAAGGCGATCGGCAATCAGCTCACCTGCATTTTCGTTGATAATGGCTTGTTACGCCTCAATGAAGGCGATCAAGTCATGCAGATGTTTGCCGATCACATGGGGGTGCGTGTGATTCGCGTCGATGCCGAAGCCCGCTTTCTGGCTGCGCTGGCAGGAGAAAATGACCCCGAAGCCAAACGTAAAATTATTGGCCGTGTGTTTGTGGAGATTTTTGAAGAGCAAGCCCGCCTGCGCCAAAACGCGGCATGGCTTGCCCAAGGCACTATTTACCCCGATGTGATTGAGTCGGCGGGCAGTAAAACCGGCAAAGCGCATGTGATTAAATCGCACCATAATGTCGGCGGCTTGCCCGCGCACATGCGGCTTAAATTGCTCGAACCCCTGCGTGAACTCTTCAAAGATGAAGTGCGAAAAATTGGTCTTGAACTCGGCTTGCCAAGCGCCATGGTGCATCGCCATCCCTTCCCGGGTCCCGGTCTTGGCGTGCGCATTTTAGGGGAAGTTAAAAAGCCCTATGCCGATTTGCTGCGCCGTGCGGATGCTATTTTTATTGAAGAGCTGCGTGCGGCCGATTGGTACGACAAAGTCTCGCAAGCATTCGTTGTGTTCTTGCCCGTGAAATCGGTCGGCGTGATGGGCGATGGCCGCAAATACGATTTTGTGGTCGCCCTGCGCGCCGTGGAAACCATCGACTTTATGACCGCGCGTTGGGCGCACTTGCCTTACGAGTTTTTGGAGCGGGTCTCGCTACGGATTGTAAATGAAATCAATGGGATATCCCGCGTGGTGTACGATGTAACCGGCAAACCGCCCGGCACAATTGAGTGGGAGTAATCTGCCCAAACCGCGCGCTAAATTCATCAAGCTATGCCGCAACTTAAACGGGTACGTTGGGTTATTGAGCGGCTCTTGGGTGCACAATCGCCCAACTAAGCTTGAGCGGGGCCACCGGCGATTTTGGCCAGGCAAACGGCTGGGAACCGCTCGCAATGGGCGTGCCGAGCTGGCTTAACGCTGCCGGCTCATCGGTTAAACGCCCTTCCCAAACGCACAGAACGGCTTGGTGTTGCAAAAGCAATGGCGTAATCCAAGGCGAAAACGCGCGATTGGCATCGGTAAAAGTGGCTGGGCGCGGTGAAAGTCGCAAGGCGATTAGCTCAGTTAACCAATGATCGCCCGCAATTATCGACAAAGGCTGCTCGGGTGCATGCGCTTGCCATGCCGTGCGCACATAATCGGCCATCGCTTGATCTGGCCATTGGGTTCGGGCCGGTTTGTGGCTAAACGCAGGTAACACCGTGGCATTCAGGGTGCAAGCCAAGGCCACCACCGCAATAAACCCGGTCATCACGCGCAACAAGCGCGTGCTATGTTGCGCCGAAAGGGGCAATAAATACGCGGCCACGATCAAACCCGACAAATTCCACATGGGTGTGCCCCACATATCGCGCAGTTCAGATTGCGTACCGATGGCACCCAGCACAATCAGCAGGGTGGGACCTAGCCCGATAAACCATAAAAACTGTTGTGATTCAGCGGGGGACGCCTGCCAAGACCAAAACCTTCGTGCCAGTAATCCCGCCAAGGCTAAAATGAGTAGCATCGGTAAGTGATCGAGCAATTGCACAACCAAATACCGCAGCGCCAGTGCGCCATTGCGCCAAAACCCTAGCGTGCCATCGCCCGCTCGATCCAGCGCGTAGGTGAGCGGTAAAAAGTGATGCTGCACCAACCATAGGGCATTGGGCGCAAACACCAGCAGCAAAATCAACCCGCCGACCCAAGGCGCACCCGTAGCCAATTGTTTGCGCTGCACGGGGTGATAGATCAGGTACAAAAACATCACCGCAACCAAGATGACGGTTGAGTATTTGGACAACATGCCGAGCCCCAAAACCAGCCCGGTGAGCGCCCAGTTTTGATAACTTTGATGAGCGGGCTGCGTATCCAGCGCCCGATGAAAAAAATACACCGCCGCCGCCCAAAAGGGCATTTGCGCGATATTGTTATTCCACTCGTTCGTTGGCCAAATAAAGTAATAAACCCCCAGCGTGAGCAAGGTGCCGAGTGCCGCGCGTTCGGTACCGAGCAAGCGTTTGCCGAGCAAAAATACAAACAACAGGGTTATTAAAATGGCGATCTGGCTTAACCCATAAACCCCCGCATCGCCCAACCATCGCCAACTGAATTCAGCCAACCAGGCGGGCAAAAACGGATGTTTGTAATAACCCCATTGCCATTGATGCCCCCAGGCGATTTGTTCGGTGGCATCCAGCGGCAGGCTATGGCCGGTTAGCCAAGGAATCAGTGTCCATAGCAAGGCGTTGATGAGCAATAGGAGTGTAACACGGACAGAAAACGTCCTATGTGGGAGGAGGGGCATCATAACCAACTCTGTTAAAACCAGTTTAAGGTGATCTCGGGGTGCGGCACTTAATGTAAACAGAGTGTAAATACCGAATCATGCAACAGGCTGACATGAATAAATTAATGGTGGTTTTGTGCCGCTTTTTGTTTGAACAACACAATGCAGGCCACAATAAAGAGTACGAGCACAATGGAAGCCGAATATCGGCTTAAACCTAAACCGCCCATATTGGGGCTTTTATCGAGAAAATCGCCCACTAAAGCACCCAATGGTCGGGTTAAAATAAACGCGGTCCAAAAGAGCAAGGTGTGGGAAATTTTGGTGTAAAAATACGCCCACGCCACCATGGCCAGCAAAATACTAAACACCACTGCGCCGCCCGCATAGCCCATGCCGGCGGTATCGGCTGTCCAATCGCCCAAGGCGGTGCCTAAGGTTTGCGAAAACATAATTGTTACCCAATAAAACATTTCGGCTTTTGGTGTACTGATGCTGTTAACAGAAAGCGTGCCGAGCGAGCGGTACCAAATGGCTAACGACCCCATTAACGCTAAAAATAATAGGGTGACGCCGCCCGGATAACCAATCCCCAGCGAGCGGTCGGCAAAATCGGCAAGCGTGGTGCCTACGGTGGTGGTTGCAATAATCGTTGTCCAATATAAAAAAGGATGAAAACCATCCGCTTTAATTTGCACCACAACGGCGGCAATAAAAATAGCGGCAAATACTAAAGTGCCGATGAGATAGCCTAAATTCATCGATATAGATACCGCATCCCCACCGGTTTCGCCTAGGGTGGTCGCTGCGATTTTAATAATCCAAAATAATAAAGTGACTTCAGGTACTTTTGTCAATGTGTGTTGGGTCGCTTGATTCATTTATTATTTCCTAGTCTAGAGGATCGGTGTGATGGTTTCAGTTTGAGATAAGAGCGGTGATAAGGGATTAATCGTTAATAATTGTTCCTAGGGGGTTCGGAGTTATTTTGCTGATTAGTTCTCACCTTCATCTTGGTGATCGTCATGATGTTCATCCCGATGCCGATAGTGCCGTTCACCGCGCCGATCATATTCATTCGGGTAGACATAAACCGGCTGGTCTTCATCATAGCGTCGTGGGGGTGGCGCAATAATGTAAACCGGTGGGCGGGGGGCGGGCTGATAATATGGAGTGTTGTCTTGCGAGCCACCCAAAATTAATGACCAATTAAGCCCATCAGCCTGTGCGACAGCGCTTGAACCGATCGTTAAAACCAACACAGATAAAATACGGCGCATGGGGAACTCCAAGTAAAACACGGGCTAAATCGCGGCTTTAATTAGATATACTCTAGCGAATTTGTTATTCAGGGCGTTAATGGTTTTAGATTACGATTTGGTAACGCTTTAAGCGCCTTTGAATCATTAAGAGTTTGTGCTTGCGTTATCGCATCCGCCTATCCCGTGAGCGCCTGCGCATCGCAAGTTTTTGTTGTGCGCAGCAAAGTGCGGCTTGTAAGTGAAAATTGATGATTTAAATCAATTGGAAGCGATAGCTTGGCTTCTGTAGTTTTTATTAATTATTTTTTTCGTGATATTTTTAGCTATAGTCGCAATTAAGCGATGGGGTGCTCGTCGTTTTCAGTTCTTATTGTTTTTATTTCTTCAAGTGTGTTGAGTTTTTAATGGCAGAAAATGCGTTAACCGAGCATAAGTTTATGCCCGGCAATCAGTGTGTTGTGTTGGCTTTTTCGGGGCTGCGCAGCACGCATTTAGAGCTGCAGCCTTTGCTCAAGCGGCTGAATTTAGAAGGGTTTTCAGTGTTTGCGCCGCATCTGGCAGGCTATGGTTTTGCACAAAATCCGGCCGTGGGCACTTGGCGGCAATGGGTAGATGAGGCGGTAGCGCATTTTGATGCGTTGGCCCGCCAGTATGCGCAGGTAGTGGTGTGTGGCCTCAGTATGGGCGCGACGCTGGCGCTGGCAGTGGCGGCCGAGCGGGGCGATCAAGTGACTGCTGTGGTGCCCCTGTCGACAACGCTGCATTACGATGGTTGGAATACCCCGTGGTATCGCTTTTTAAGCCCGCTGGGTTACTTTACGCCGTTGCGTCACCGTATGCTGATTCGAGAGTCGGCGCCTTTTGGTTTGAAGGATGAACGGTTGCGCGCGTGGATTGAGCGCCAAGTTGCGGCCGCACCCATCACGGCGGTAGGCGCTTCGGCCTTATCTCTACCGGCTTTACATGAGGCCGCCCGCTTGATGCGCCACACCCGTCGTGCTTTGCCTCGGGTGACTGCGCCGGTGCAATTGGTGCACGCAACGCAGGATGATATTGCCCATATCCGCAGTGCGCACACGGTTCAGATTAAAGTTAGCAGCCGAGATGTGCGTTTACTTAAACTTTATAATAGTTACCACATGGTAACATTGGATCTAGAAAAGATTGCTGTTGCTAATATGGTGGTTGAGTTCTTACGTTTTTATTGTTTAACCCAAGATTCTGTGTGTTCTGAATCGAATACTGATGGTGTATTTCATGAGTGATATCGAAGCGCAACTCTACCAGTTGTTAATCAAGGAACTACCCACCGCGCCCGAAGGGTTGACCCGTGAAAGCACACTGGAATCCATTGGCATGGATTCACTATCCACCATCGAGTTTATGTTCCAGATTGAAGATCATTTTGGTATACGGTTCGATCAAACCGGCACGCCGCCTAAAACCTTGGGCGATGTTTTTGATGAGGTTCACGCGAAGCTTGAACATGCCTGAAATGCATCGGGTTGTTGTCACTGGTTTTGGCGCGATTACGGCGGTGGGTACTTGGCCTGGCACGTTGTTTGAGCAGGTATGCGCGGGACATTCTGGGATTCGTCCGCTTGAACATCAATGCCCGATGCCACCGATTACGATGGCAGCGGTGATTGAATCGGGCATTGATAATGACCCCAAAACGGCAGCCCATGATCGCGCTACGCAGCTGGCGCTTACGGCGGCGCGTTTGGCGTTGGCCGAGGCGGGGCTGCTGGATGATGCGGCCTTGCGCACAGAGATTGGCGTTTATGTGGGCACCGGTGCGGGGCCTTCGAACACGATGGATCAAAGTTATCGAAGGTTATATGCCGAGCAGCGCGATCGCGTCGCGCCGATGACCTTACCACGCAGCATTCATAATGCGCCGGCTTCTGAGGTGGCGATTCGTTTTGGTTTGCATGGCACAAACAACACCTATTCGATTGCTTGCGCCTCATCTGCCGCGGCGATTGGCGAAGCGATGCGGGCGATTCGTCATGGCTATAGCCGCCGGATTTTAGCCGGTGGCACCGAATCTTTGCTCACGTTTGGCGTGTTGCATGCGTGGCATGCTTTGCGTGCTCATGCGGCACCCGCTGAGCCTATTTCTGCCTCCTGCCGTCCTTTTTCAGCCGATCGGGATGGTTTGGTGATGGGCGAGGGCAGCGGTTTTTTGATACTTGAGAGTTTGGAATCTGCAAAAGCGCGCGGCGCGCCAATCTGGGCTGAGTTGGTGGGTTATGGTGCCAGTTGCGATGCCACGCATATCACTCATCCTGATGCGGCTGGCCAAATAGTGGCCATCAAGATGGCGCTGAGTGAGGCGGGGCTAAATCCTTTCGATATTGATTATGTGAATGCCCATGGCACCGGGACGCCGGCGGGCGATGCGGTTGAGGCGGCGAGTTTATCGGCCGTATTTGGATCGCATCTGGCCAAGCTGCCGGTCAGCTCAACCAAGGCAGTGCATGGCCATTTGATGGGAGCCGGCGGCGCGGTTGAGCTTATTTTAAGCTTGGCTGCACTCAACCAAGGTGTCATTCCGCCCACGGCCAATTGCCGCGTGCCTGATCTCGCTTTGGGTCTTGATATGGTGCCCGAAGGTGCCCGATCGGCGCACTTAAACACCGTCATGTCGAGCTCTTTTGCTTTTGGTGGAAGCAATGCCGTGTTGATTGCCCAACGGTTGAAGGTTAATTAATTGATGCGCATGGATGATCAATCTCCTTTATTGGATGTGCCCGTGCCGCTGGATCAAATGGCGGTGCTTTCTATCGATTGGTATTTTGACCCGGAAATTTACGAGCAAGAATTAAGCAAGCTGTTTGGTCGTGGCTTGCAGTATGTCGGCCACGAGCTCATGGTGCCTTTGGTGGGCGATTTTAAAACCTTGGAGCGGTTTAATCACGCGCAGATGCTGGTCAGGCAGGCGGATGGGCGCATTAATTTGGTGAGCAATATTTGCCGGCACAGGCAAGCTCTGATGTTGGAGGGGGCGGGCGCGCTGCCAAATCAGCGCATTTCTTGCCCGCTGCACCGCTGGGCTTATGATACCGACGGCCGCTTGCTGATTGCACCGCAATTCCCTCAAAACCCGTGTTTACACCTAGCTTCAACGCCGTTATTTAATTGGCGCGGATTGCTGTTTTCCGGTGATGCCACGGATGCAGCGCTCAATGATGATATTCCCTTGGCGCATTATTTCGATTTTAGCGACTACGCGCTTGATCGAGTAGAGTCTGTCGATTATTCCTTTAATTGGAAAACGTTTATTGAGGTGTATTTAGAGGATTACCATGTGGGTGTGATTCACCCAGGGTTAAAAAAATTTGTTTCGTGTCAAAATTTGGAATGGACTTATGGCGCGCGCTGGTCCATGCAAACGGTGGGTTTAAATCCGCAGTGGGGTAATTCGCGCTCAGAGGCTTATCAATTATGGCAGGCAGAACTTAACAACAGACATGGCAGAACCTCGGATGCTTATCCATTCGGCGCTATTTGGTTTACCTATTACCCAGGCTTGATGATTGAGTGGTATCCCGATGTTTTGGTGATTTCAACCATTCAGCCCACGGGTATTGAGCAGTGTCGTAACATCGTTGAGTATTATTATCCGGCAGATATCGTAGCGCACCAGCGCGGCTTAATCGCCGCGCAACAAAATGCGTACCGAGAAACTGCGGTTGAAGATGAAGTGATTTGTATCAAAATGCAGCATGGTCGCCGCGCGCTTTATCAGTCGGGTCAAAATCAAGTTGGCCCCTATCAAATCCCCCTTGAAGAGGGCATGCAGCATTTTCATCAATTCTTGCGTCAATATATCAAAGCAAGTGGCGATTAAGCGCACCGCCTGAATGTTTGGGTGCCGGCTTATTCTGCCGCATTAAGCAGACGCTGCTTGCGCTCGTCTTCCTCCGCTTTTGCAGCTTGAATCACGCGGAGCACGGTATCGACATCGGCATCCGCGGTATTCTCCTCAAAGTGCCCCGTGAGTTCGATGCCAGGGTGTAGCGCGCCCTGTTCATATAGTGCCCATATCTCTTGGGCATAGCGGGTACTCATCAACTGAGGCGCGTAGCGGCTGTAATAGGCGGTAATGCGGACAACATCCCGCGCCAGCATCCACTGCGCGTTGTTGTTTGCACTCGCATCCACCGCTTGCGGCAGGTCGATAATTACAGGCCCTGTTTGATCGACCAATACGTTGAATTCAGACAAATCCCCATGCACGAGCCCAACGCACAACATACGCACCACCGATTGCATCAGCACCGCATGGTCACGCAGTGCTTGCGCCTCAGACAGCATCACATCATTCAAACGCGGTGCCACTTGGCCATCCTCACCGGTGATAAGCTCCATCAGCAGCACACCATCAAAGCAGCCATAGGGTCTAGGCACCCGCACTCCGGCATCGGCCAAAGCATATAGCGCGTTAACCTCGGCATTCTGCCAAGCCGCTTCTTGTTGATCGCGCCCGAATCGAGTGCCTTTTTCCATCGCTCGGGCCTGACGACTATTGCGCACCTTGCGCCCTTCTTGATAATGAACCGCTTGCTTAAAGCTGCGTTTGTCTGCTTCTTTGTATACCTTGGCGCAGCGAATCTCCTCGCCGCAGCGCACAATATACACCGCCGCCTCTTTGCCGCTCATGAGCGGGGCAATGACCTCATCAACAAGACCGTCATCAACCAGCGGCTGGATTCTTTTCGGGATTTTCATAAGCGTACCCTAGCACGACACAGGCTGCTAGGGCTGGTTTGTGGCTTTAATATGTCGGATGAATTGATCAGGCGGCTCATAGCCCACCACTTGTTCGGCTTTTTGCTCTTCACCCTTTTGGTTGAAAAACACAATAGTTGGCGGGCCTAATACGCCAAAACGTTGATATAAAAGCTTATCCTCGGCGTTATTTTCAGTCACATTCGCCTGCAATAAAACAAAGGGTTTGAGTGCCGCAATAATCGAAGGATCACTAAACGTGTTGTGCTCCATCTCCTTGCAGGAAACACACCAGTCGGCATAAAAATCAAACATCACGGGTTTGCCTGCCGCTTTTGCATTGGCTAGTTCTTGGTTCAACTCATTTAGGCTTTTAACTTGCTTAAAGCTCAATTTCTGTGCTGAAACAGGGCTTGAACCCCCAAGCGACAAGCCCGATAAAGGCGTAAATACCGTGCCCTTACCCCCAGCGGCTACACCCACCAAAATTAAGGTGCCCCAAATGAGCAACATGATGCCGACGCTTTTCCACAATTTTAACCAACCCGAGTGGGGCTCTTTTAGTGGATCGGTAGCGTTCAAATAAACGGCAGAGCCAATCAATAATAGCCCCCAGAGCAATTGTGACACTGAGCTTGGGATGATGCGCTCAAGCATCCATAGGGCAACGCCGAGCATCAGCACACCAAAGACAAATTTCACCGCATCCATCCACGCGCCGGCTTTGGGTAAAAACTTGCCACCCAAGGTGCCGACAATAATCAAGGGAATGCCCATGCCAATGCTCATGGCAAATAAAGCCACCCCTCCGAGAATGGCATCCCCGGTTTGGCCGATGTAAATGAGCGCGCCCGCCAATGGTGGCGCCATGCAGGGGCCCACAATCAGCGCCGAAAGCAGACCCATAATGGCGACCCCAACGAGCGTGCCGCCTTGCTGATTGTTTTGTACCTGCATGATTTTGGACTGAAGGGCGGAGGGGAGTTGTAACTCAAAAAACCCAAACATCGAAAATGCAAGCGCCACAAAAATCGCGGCGAACGCGCCCAATATCCATGGGTTTTGGAATGCAGCTTGCAAGTTTGACCCAAATAACCCAGCCAGTACGCCAGCGAGGGTATAAGTGATAGCCATCGCCAACACATAAACCAGTGAAAGAATGAATGCCTTGCGCGTTGTGATTTTATCGCCCTGACCCGCAATAATGCCGGCTAAGATGGGAATCATGGGGAACACGCAGGGGGTGAAGGCCAGTAAAAGCCCGATGATCAAAAAGCCCAAGATAATGGTCCAAATGCTCCCTGTTTTAAGTTGTTGAGTGATGGCATCGGTTTGGCTTATTTGTGCCGGGGCTTGAACTGATGGTGCTGAGGTTTTTTCTGAGGCGGGTGATGCGGCAAGCGCAGGAAAATCAATAACTCGCTTTAATTCCGCTTTTGGTGCTTGGCCTAAAGGTTCGATCGTGCCGCTTGAGAAATTAACCCGCCAGGCTTGCTCCATTGGGGGGTAGCATAGGCCAATATCGGCGCAACCTTGGAACTCGACCACAACGACAGCGCTTGGCGCACCGGCTGGGTTGATGTTGAGTTTTACATCCAAGTTGTTATAAAACACCGCTGTTTTACCCAAGCTTGGATCATCGACAACCGTGCCTGTGCCAATATCTGCCCCTGAAATTGTGGCCGTTGTGTCGACAAGGCCGACCTTCACGCGATCACGATAGAGGTGATAATCTTTGGCAATATCCCAATGCACTATAACTATATGATTTTGCAGAGCCAATGAGGGGCGGAAGGCTTGTTCTGGCTCTAACGGCTCAGTTGAGCCACTGCCCCCTAAATTTGCCAATGCGCTGAGGGAATTAGGGGCAGCGGTAGGGGCTTGCTTGCTGGCCTGCGGTGGGCTTGAGGTAAGCGCAGGCGTGTTTATTTCAATGATTTGCTTTTGCGGGGGGTAGCAAACGCCCATAGTGTCTGAGCAGCCTTGATATTTAACCGTGATTTTTTCACTACCCGCTTGGCTCAATAAAATCGGATAATTCACTTGGAAATTTTTCTTATAAACGACCATTTTGCCGAAATAGGGATCGTTATCAATTTCCCCCTCCGGAAATGCCGGGGTGCCAAGCTTGAACAGGGGCGACTCTGGCGTCACCTCGATTCGATCACGGTACAGGTGATAACCCGAAGCCACCTTAAACGACAAACTAAGCTCAGAATTTTGAATACTACCGGTGGCCTGAAAAGCTTCTTCAGGGCTGAGTAAATCAGCGCTATGCGCCGTACTGCTGAACTGCGAAAATAGGACGAAAAGAATCCAAACCAGCGGGTTTTTAATTAATTTGAACATGGCCATAGGGTGCCGGGCGCCTTTATTTGGGTTAATTAAACGATACTTTGGGGTTCGACCCCATCTTAACGAGAGAATTCAACAAAAAAATTAAGATTCCTTTGGGGCTGAATCAAACATAACCAAATGTTCATTCGTCCATTGATTGAAATCATCGGCGATCATCACCACTATCAATAACAGGTTATGCAAGCAATCGTTAGTATGCAAATAAATTTGCCAACTTGCACGACGCACCCAATGAAGGTTATTTATCATGAATCCCGTTTCGTTTATCGCGCTGCTCCCTGTTATAGAAATTGTTTTGCTGATTGCTATGGGCGCAGTCTTTGGTTTCTGGTTTACGGTGATATGGATTGTGGCTACGGCTGCGCTGGGGATAATTTTGCTGCGGGTTACCCGGCTGAATGTTCGCTCGATGCAATCAATGCGGTCGGGGCATTCGTTGGATTCTGCTGATCCGATCGGGATATTCGCAACTTGGGTGGGCGCGATTTTATTAATTTTACCCGGCCCATTAACCGATGTGATCGGGTTGATTCTGGTGGTTCCTTGGCTGCGAAAGCTGACATTCGGTCTTTGGATTGCCAAAAATATTCATCGGGTGGTCATGCGCCAAAAAACCACGAACCGCGTGTACGAAGCTGAGGTAGTGACGCCCTCTTCATCTCACCCATCCGCCCATCGGGTGATTGATGTTCGCCAAGATGATTCAAAAGATCAAAAGATTTCTTAAGGGTCTAAAGAACCGCGCGGGCATTTTGCTGAATAGCTAGTGGTTAACGCTTAAGGCTTTGCCGAGTAGTCAGCCATTTGCATTTATATCGGCATCAACAATTGCATCCAAAAAAAACCCCCCGATAGCGGGGGGCGTCTTTCAGTTAAGAGAACTTACTGAGTATCTTTCTTTTGAACTTTACCGACGCTCACGTCGCCGATGGCGGCTGCTTTCTCAACCACAAATTCAGTGCCTTTGTAGCAATCTTTCATGCAACGGGTGTTATCCGTATCCGGGCCAGAGTTTGTAACATACAACGGTTCAGCCGGCATTTTAATCTTAGGCAGGGATGTTTTGTCGCAAACAAAATCATCACCCACACCAGGAATGCTGGCTAAGTTCATCACATAGCAGGTCACAGAATACGCTTCATCGGCTGTCAATGTGCCGGGTGCATAGAATGGCATGTGGCGATGAATCATATCCATCAACGTGGGCGCATTGCCCCAGTTGTTGTTTAGACCGCGGTTACTCACCGCATCAACGCCGGCTTTTGCAGAGGCCTCAAACTGATCGACAGGGTCGCCAACCATTTTGGGGTAGCCGTGGGCACCCTCACCGAAGTCACCATGACACATGGCGCACTGTGCGCTATAAATTTTCTCGCCAGCGCTCACCGTGCCACTGCCGTCGGGCAGGTTGGTACCGTCGTAGAAGTAGCTAATGTTCCACGGCTTAATTGCCGCGTCGGTGATGTTCATGCCAATGCCAGCAACTTTAGGCGCAGATTTATCTGCACTTGTGTCAAAAGCGAAGGCACTATTGCTCAGTGTTAACGCCACCGCAGCGGCAGCAAGCCCTAAACCCCAGTTAGACATTTTCGATTTGGACATTCTTCACCTCGCCGGTCTTCTCAATCTTCCAGACCTGAATAGAATTCTTGTGATAAATACTGTTGAAGCCACGGACTTCGCGCAGTTGTTTCAAAGTGGGCTGTACGTAGCCAGTTTCATCGGTTGCACGGCTCATGATCAAATGCTCACTACCATCCCATTGGAACGGCAAGGTGAACTTGGTTAAGCATTTGCTTAATACAGGCTCAACCAGATTGGCTTCAGTCCAGTTTTTCCCGCCATCAATGGATACGTCAACGTGTTTAATTTTGCCATAGCCAGACCAAGCAATACCCCGAATTTCATAAGTGCCTTTGCCGTTCATTTTGAAATCTGGGCAGGGCGAGGTAATTACCGAGTTGGCTTCATTGACTAAATTATATTGACGAATCATGCCGTTAGGTAAGACTTCAATGTAATGTTTAGTTTCTTGATAGGTAACCAGTGGTTTATCAACAAACATCAAGCGGCGCAAATATTTGGTCGAAACGTTGGCTTCAAAGCCGGGCACAAATAAGCGAATGGGATAACCATTTTCTGGGCGCAGCGCTTCACCATTCATGGCGTAGCAAACCATCGCATCGCGATAATGGCTGGTGTACAGCGCGGGGATTGGTTTGCCGTGCTGGTCGTGCGCGCCTTCCATGGGGATGGAGCGTTGCAGGGCTGAACCATCGGTGCCTTCGCCATAAAACCAAGTGGCTTTAGGATCAACGCCGACCATTTCCATCAGGGTAGTTAACTTGACACCGGTCCATTCCGAGCAGCTCATCATGCCGTGGGTGAACTGCAGTGAATCCATTTGTACGCCACGCCATTCCATCGCGCCGTTTGCGGGGCATTCAAGGAAGTGAATGGCGGTGTGTGATGGCATACGCTTGAGATCATCAACGGTGAAGATCATGGGCTGTTTGACCATGCCATGCACAACCAAGCGATGCTTCTCGGGGTCTACATCAACCGCACCCGCATGGTAACGCTCAAAGTGCAGACCGTTCGGGGTAATAATCCCATGAAGGTCTTGCCAAGGCGTAAAGCTGATCGATGCAATGGTGTCTGCTGTCAACCAGCCGACATTACGCCGAACAACACCTGCTTCATATTTTGAAGGCAGGCCATAAGGCACTGAAACAACACCGCGACCCAACATGTGGCGTGTGGGTTCGTTTTTCAGTGGGGTAGTCCACGTGTTTAAGCCGTCGGCAGCGTTCGCTGATGTGGTCGCGGCGATGGCTGCGCCACCGGCTGCTAAGGCAACACTCTTGCGCAGGAATTTACGACGATCACTCGACGCAACGCCTGCTTTGTTCGCACCCTCGGGTACGGGGTTAATCATATTTTCTGACATTGCTCACTCCTGCACTGTAGGCAATTGCAAGGATCTTGACGATCCGCCCGGCATGTACATCATTCTCCGACAACGATGTACAGCACGCTGTTTTTAACGTTAAGCGATTTATGCTTTCAACGAGACCCGGCATTCTTCATGGTTCTAAGCGATTGGTCAATCAATCTGTATTGATTTACGATCACAAAATTAAATCACGTGAATTCCAGTCAATAAAATCTACATCAGATAGTTCTAATATTCAATCTGTGCGGGTCTTGAGTGTTTCTATGGGGTATTAGAAATTTCGGTTTTTTTAATGCCGTTGAGGGCATCTGCTCGGGTTAAGCCTGTCATAATCGCTGGCATTATGTAGGATGGGTTGATTTCACATGATGAAAATTTCTGTTCAAGCCGCTGATTTCGATGTGACCGAGGTGCTGGCGGAATTGCGGGCTCGGTGCGCCCAGGTTGGCGCGGTGGCGTTTTTTTTGGGTACGGTTCGTGATATGAACGAATCGCGCGATGTGGCGGTATTAACCTTGGAGCATTACCCCGGGATGACCGAACGTGCCTTGGCGCGTGTGGCGCAAGAGGCGCAAACGCGTTTTCCTATCGCGGGCGTCACGATTATTCATCGGGTGGGTGCTTTGTATCCAACGGATCAAATTGTTCTGGTTGCAGTCGCCAGTGCTCATCGGCATGACGCGCTCAATGCGTGTACGTTTATGATGGATTATTTAAAAACGCACGCGCCTTTTTGGAAAAAAGAAACCGATTCGGATGGGGTGGCTTGTTGGGTTGATGCACGAGAAAGCGATGCGGCGGCGCGTGCGCGTTGGTTTGCCGATTTTGATTCACCCGATTCGTTGGCAGCAAGCGCTGTATAAAAAATTGAGGATGTGCTTTTGGATACGATCGAGAGCGCTCAGCGCCGCTTAATTCAATGTTTACCACGCATCGATGAAACGGAGTTTGTTTCGTTGGATGATGCGTTGGGGCGGTATCTTGCCCGAGCGGTTCAATCGCAGCACGATGTGCCGCCCTGTGCGGTGAGTTTATTTGATGGGTACGCCTTGGTGGCGCCGACGCCCCGTGCGCAAGTGCTTATGGTAGCCGGGATAACTTACGCGGGCGACGCGCCGCAATCGTTGCCCTCATCTGATGTGGCTTGGCGCATATTTACCGGCGCGGCGTTACCGATGGGGAGCAATGCCGTGATCGCGCAGGAGTCGGTGACGATTCAAGCCGACGGCGCGATTGTGCTTAACGAGACCATCAGCGTGGGTGCGGGCGTTCGGCGGCAGGGCGCCGATACGCAGATCGGGCAGTGCGTTTTGTCGGCGGGCACCCGGCTAGATGCCGCGCATCTGGGGCTTTTGGCCTCGGTGGGCATTGCCACGGTTGAGGTGGTTCGTTTGCCGCGCGTAGCGCTATTTTCAACTGGCGATGAGCTGGTTGCGCCGGGCAATGCGTTACTACCGGGTAAAATATTCAACGCTAATCACGCCCTTTTGCGGGCAGCAATGGTGCGGTTGTCGATTGATGTTTTGGATTTAGGCGTATTACCCGATGAGCCAAAGGCCATTAAAGAAGCTTTGCTGCGCGGTGCGGCACAGGCCGATTTGGTTTTAACTTCCGGCGGCGTTTCTGTGGGCGATGCCGATCTTGTGCGCCAAGTGGTGGCCGAGATCGGCGGCATCGACACCTGGCGGGTTTTCCTTAAACCCGGAAAGCCTTTGGCCTTTGGCCGCATCGGCACGACGCCGTTTATTGGTTTGCCGGGCAACCCGGTTTCGACGTTCGTGACGTTTTTTTTGTTTGTGCGTCCCGCGTTGCGCCATATGGTGGGTGCAGACCCTGACATTGATCGCCCGGCGTTGCGTTTGTCTTTGGCGCAGCCATGGGCAGGAGGTGATCGCCCTGAATTTGTTCGCGTCAAAAGAACGCGCTCAATCGCCGGGTATGCTGAGCTTTTGGTATTTTCTGACCAAAATTCGGGTCTGTTAAGTTCCATTGCTTGGGCTGACGGCGTGGCGTTGATACCGGCCGATTGTGCTCTGGCTGCAGGTGATTTTGTTGATTATTTCCCGTTTGAAGGATGGTATTTGTGACTGAGTTTCAATTAACGCACCTTGATGAAACCGGTGCCGCTCGAATGGTCGATGTGGGGGCGAAACCCCACACCGAGCGGGTGGCTTTAGCGGAGTCTTTTATTCGCATGCAGCCGCAAACCTTAACGATGATTCTTGCGGGGGGGCATAAAAAAGGCGATGTATTGGCCGTGGCGCGCGTAGCGGGAATTATGGCCGCCAAAAAAACCTGGGATTTAATTCCCATGTGCCATCCATTGTTGCTGACTAAAGTCGCGGTAACGCTCACACCCGATGAAGGGCAATGCGGCATTCATATCTTGGCCGAATGCCGTTTAGCCGGGCAAACCGGGGTGGAAATGGAAGCCTTGACCGCCGCCTCGATAGCGGCGCTCACGATCTATGATATGTGCAAGGCGGTTGATCGTGGCATGGTGATTGAATTTACCCGATTGCTCGAAAAACATGGCGGCAAAACCGGTTCTTGGGTTCGGTGAGTTTGACCTTTGACCCGCTCAATAAGTTTTTTTGACTATAGCGCTTGCAATTTGTTTTTTATGTCGCTATCGTTATATCCACTGATACCTAGCGACTCCTGCACGGTTTTGCTTTCAGAGGAAAACTAAAAGGAACTCCGACCTCCTTGTGTTTTCATGTGCCAAAGGCTAGCTTAGCTGCTGCTTGGCATGACTCTGAAATAATTTTTACAAACAGATCAACGCACTCGTTGGGCTGTTTTTCTTAGGTTGAAGTATGTCAAATTTGTTAGATCCCTTTGGGCGGTCAATTGATTATCTGCGGCTTTCAGTCACGGATCGATGTGACTTGCGCTGCTTTTATTGCATGCCTGAGGGTTTCAACGATTTTGAGGTGCCAGAACACTGGTTGTCTTTCGATGAAATCGAGCGCTTGATCGGTGTTATGGCTGAAATGGGTTTGCGTCGGGTGCGAATTACCGGTGGCGAACCGCTGGTGCGTCAAGGTGTTGATGAAATTGTCCGGCGAATCGATGCCTTGCCGGGCATCCGAGATATTGCGCTTTCCACCAACGCGACCCGATTGGCCAAAATGGCTGCGCCCCTCAAAGCGGCGGGCGTGGATCGGGTTAATGTGAGCTTAGATACCTTGGATGCCGATCGCTTCAAGCAAATTACCCAAGGCAAGCTCAGCAAGGTGCTCGATGGCTTAATGGCGGCCAAAGCAGCCGGCATCGCACCGATCAAAATCAATATGGTTGTGATGAAAGGCGTTAACGAGGACGACGTTGAACCTTTGCTTGAGTTTTGTATTGAGCATGGGTTTGTGTTGCGTATGATTGAAACCATGCCTATGGGCGACACAGGGCGCAATGCCATTGATCATTACATTAGCCTGCAAACCATTAAGCGGCGTTTAGCCGAGCGTTATCCGCTGATTCCGGTCATTAATCCGGTTGATGGCGCGGGGCCGGCACGCTATTTACAGGTGGCGGGCACGGAGACTCAAATCGGTTTTATCACCCCAATGTCAGAGCACTTTTGTGGCACCTGCAATCGGGTGCGGTTGGCGGTCGATGGCACCATGTATATGTGTTTGGGGCAAGAGCACAATTTCTCATTTCGCCCCTTGCTGCGCCGGGGTATTCCGGATGATGAGCTCAAAGCGGCCATCATTTCAGCGATTGGTTTGAAGCCCGAGCGGCACGAGTTTCAAGATAAACCGGAAAAAGTCATCCGGTTTATGTCGATGACCGGCGGTTAGCGATCAACGCGGGGCATTTTTTTAGCTAAGTTTTCGCCATTAATTAAACAGTCCCCCACTGCAATGCCGGCGCGCCAGTTGCCGGCCAAGTGCAGGTTAGAGAAGTGCGCCACCCGAGCATCTATCTTTTCGATCAGCGATAAGTGTCCAAGTTCATATTGCGGTATGGCGCGCGGCCAGGGTTGAATGCGCAGAAACTCAGGTTGCCCTTGGATGCCCAGAAGGGGCGACAAGTCGCGCAATACACGCATAAGAATTTCATCATCGGTTCCCTCGGCGGCTTGGGGCTTTTGCCGCCCGCCGATAAAGGCGGTGAGCATGACTTTGCCCTGCGGCGTTCGGTCGGGAAATAAGGTGGATGAAAATAATACCCCAAGCGTTTGTTTATGTTCTTTTGAGGGAATCAGTAAACCAAAACCATCTAAGGGGTGGGCGACTTTATCTCGATCAAATCCCATCACGACCGAGGCCACGGGGGGGTATTCGATTTGGTTTAAGTGTTCAGCCAAGGGCGCATCAATCGGTGCAAGCAAACGTGCTGCTACGGCCGCAGGCACGGTGAGAATGAGATTTTTACAACTGAACTGTTCACCTTGTTCCGTGTGAATTTGCCAAGTTTGATCTGCGTTTGGGGTGATGCGGGTGCTTTGACTTTGCAGGCGAATTTCACCACAGCCTGAAGCGGTGATTGCTTGGGCGAGAGCATCGGTGAGTGTTTGTAACCCGCGTTTGAAGCTTAATAATTTGCCCTTGGCAGGTTGCGTTATGGGCGCCGGATTTGCCTTAGCCGCCTTCATTCGCGCGATGCCGCCTCGAATAAGTGAGCCATTTTCTTGTTCCATGGCGTAAATTTTTGGTATGGCCGCTTGAACCGATAGAAGCTTGGGATCGCCCGCATAAACACCAGAGACGAAGGGATCGACCGCCCAATCCAAAAACCCCGTGCCAAGGCGCCGGCGAACAAATTCGGCGATGGATTCTTCTGTTTTGGCCGGTTTAATCCAAGGTTCCCGCGCGAGGTGGAATAAATCACCTAAATTAAAGAGTGGGGTTGTAAGTAATTCCAGCGGATTTGTGGGCAAGGCAACCGGGTGTCCGTTTTTGGCGACGAACCTTTTTTTGGCGACGGGATTGGCTTCAATAATTTCGGCACTTAAATCCAGATCGCTAAGTAATTGAGCCAACGCTTGGGTTTGCATGAGGCTATTGGGGCCGAGCTCTCGTAACCATTGCGCTTCCATGACGCTGCCCACAGCGCCCCCCACGCGCGCCTCAGCCTCTAAAATAATGACGTGCTCGCCTTGTTTGGTGAGATGGTACCCTGCCGACAGGCCGGTTATGCCCGCGCCAATAATAAGAGTGTCTACGCTTGTGCGTGGGGCGTTGGAATTCATGCGGTTCACATCCTATAACAATAGCGGTGCTTTGATTGGGTGGGTTGGTTTTGGGGGCTGCGATTTATTTTTAATTGAACCAATTTAGTATATCGCGGCGAGCTGCCAAGATAACGTCAGATTAAAATTTTTGATAGGGAGTTTGAAATGCAAGTGAAGCAGCCATCCTTAGGCGCGAAAAAAATTATGCTTCTGGGCGGCACCGGTTTTGTGGGTCGTGCCTTGGCGGGCGCATTAAGCCGGGCGGGGTTTTCGGTCACGATTCCAAGCCGGCACGTTCATCGGCACCGAGATTTGGCGTTGCACCCGGGTATCCAATTGATCGATATGGGGCAAGCCGCCTCTGATATGGCTACTTTGCGCGTCCCGCCCTCTTGGGCTGAATTGATGAAAGATCATTCTGTGTTGATTAACCTGGTGGGCATTCTCAATGAGCCGAAACATAACGGGCTCGGGTTTGAGCAGGCGCATGTGGCCTTCACGCAAACGGCACTGAAGGCAGCGAGCGAAGCCGGTGTGCCACGCTATCTTCATATGAGTGCCTTGGGTGCTGATGCGGTTAAAGGGTCGAGTTTCTATCTGCGAAGCAAAGGCCGCGCTGAAGATTGGGCGCATGAGTTTGGCACGCAAAATAGCATTGCCGTGACTAGCTTTCGCCCCTCGGTGATTTTTGGGTCGCACGATTCATTTCTTAATCGTTTTGTGCAATTAGCCGCCCTGATGCCGGGCGTATTTCCGCTGGCCTGTGCTGACGCGCTTTTTGCGCCCGTGTTTGTGGGCGATGTGGTGGTGCAATTCATGTCGGCACTGGATAACCCAGCCTTTATTGGGCAACGCATTGAACTCTGCGGGCCCGTGGATTACCGATTGCGTGATTTGGTGGCGTATGCTGCAAAAACCGCAGGCCACCCGAGATTGATTTTGGGATTGCCCAATTGGGCATCCGTTCTGCAGGCGCGATTGTTAGAGTTTGCGCCGGGCAAGCCGTTTACCCGAGATAATTACGCTTCGCTGCAAACGCCCAGCGTGTGCACAGCAGGCTGCCCACGTCAGCCAACACGGCTTGAAACCATCGCCCCGCACTATTTGCAAAAGAGTGCGCACCGCAGTGCGAATTGAGCGAGAGTGGTATGATGCACCCAACAGAGTTTCATTAATTTTTCTTTGGGGGTTTTTGTATGGTTAATGAACCGGCACCTGCGCCGCGTAGTGCAATTAAACATCTTGAAAGCGGGTTTGAGCATTTCCTCTTTGCCAGCCGCTGGTTAATGGCGCCTATTTACTTGGGGCTTGTGGTTGCCATGGGTGTTTTGCTTATGAAGTTTGGCAAAGAGGTTTGGCATTTGCTTAGCCACTTTTCAAGCATGGATGAAGGGCAAATTATTGTCGGCGTTTTAACGCTCGTTGATGTGTCTTTGTTAATGAATTTACTGATTATTATCATGTTTTCTGGCTATGAAAACTTTGTATCCAAAATGGACGATTTGCACAGCCATGCCGATCGCCCCGATTGGATGGGTTCTATTGGTTTTAGCGATCTTAAAATTAAATTGATCGGCTCTATGGTCGCTATTTCAGGGATTGAACTGCTCAAAGCCTTTATGAATGTGGATGTATTGGCTGATCGGCATTTGTACTTTTTGATTGCGATTCATATCACGTTCCTGCTGTCTGGTCTTGTGTTCGCCATTATGGAAAAGTTACAAAGTGGCTCGCACTGAGTTTATCCAGCGCGCCGTGTGCCGGGTTGATTGAGCTCGGCGTACAATAAAACCACCCGCATTTGGGTGGTTTTTTTTGGATTTTTTAATGACGAAGGCTACTGGATGATGACCTCAATGCTCGATAGGTTGCTCGTGCTGCAAAGCTTAGGTTTGGCTTTGGGTATTGGGCTTTTGATCGGCCTTGAGCGTGGCTGGCATGAGCGCGCCGCCGTCGATGGCAGCCGCGTGGCGGGGGTGCGGACATTCGGTTTAATTGGTTTGGCGGGCGGCCTCGTCGGCGTGCTGGCCATCCAATATGGCGGCGTGGTGTTGGCGGCGGGTGTGTTTGCGTTGGGGATTATTTTGGCGGTGAGCTATTGGCTGTCGGCACAGCGCGATCAATCGGTGGGCATTACAACAGAAATTGCCAGCTTTTTGACTTTTACGTTGGGCGTTTTCGCCGTGAGTGGTTATGCGTATGTGGCCGTCGTGGCGGGTGTTATCACTATGATTTTACTGGGGTTAAAGTCGGTACTGCACTCGGGGTTGCAAAAAATATCCGAGCAAGAGCTATTCGCCACATTTAAGTTGCTACTGTTGGCTTTGGTTGTATTACCGATTTTACCGAATGGGGATTTTGGCCCTTGGGGTGGGCTTAATCCGCGGGTGATTGGCTGGATGGTATTGCTGTTGGCGGGCTTATCGTTCGTGGGTTATTTTTTGATGCGCTTACTGGGTTCAAGGCAGGGTTTGCTCGTCACAAGCGTGCTGGGTGGATTGGTTTCCTCCACGGCATTAACCCTAACCCTCGCGCGGTTTAACCGGGATCGCGGGGGTATGATGGACATTCTGGCGGTGGGGATTATGGTGGCCTCAACCATTTTATTTCCGCGGGTTTTAATCGAAGTGGGTTTGGTGAATGCCGATTTACTTTCAGAATTAATGCCCCCGATCATGGCTATGATGATGACCGCATCACTCGGTGCAGTGATTGCTTGGCGCGGGGCTTTATCGCAAGCACCGAACCCTGCAACCCTAACCCCAACCTTAAAAAACCCATTGGAATTGGGCGCAGTATTTCGTTTCTCCTTAATTTTGGTCGTGATTATGGTGCTCGCACAGGGGTTGCAGCACTATTGGGGTGATTTAGGTATTTATGGATTAGCGGCGGTTTCGGGCCTAGCCGATGTGGATGCATTATCTTTATCGCTTTCAAAAATGGTCGGGCAGAGGCAGATTGCCGCCAATGTCGCCACGCAGGCAATTGTGCTGGCCATTTTGGTTAATACCTTAGTTAAAACAGCGCTGGCCTTTTTCATTGGTGGGCGGCTCTTAGGCTGGCGGGTGGCGGTTGTGCTGGTGCCTACGGTGGTGGTGGGTATGGCAGTTGCTCTGCTCATTCGATAAAGCCGCCTTTGGCGTCTAGATAATTCTAAGCCCGACTGTTAGCGAATTTTGCCCAAAAAAAACCTGCCATTTGGCAGGTTTTTGGGGCGCTAGTCTAAATCCCCGCTCACGCAGGTGCGGCGGCGGGGGTGGGTTCAGCGCTTATTTTTCGAGACGATTAATGCCAATGGCACGCATCATGTACTTTTCATACAAGGGCTCTGAGGTGCCTTTTTTCATCTTGCGAATGAAGTATTTTTCAAAGGCAATTTTGGCTAAATGCACCCATTTGCCTGAGGCGAACCAGTTCACGTTGCGGGGCGGAATTTGCGGTAGGGCGATGAAGGCCGCGCCCCGGTCACCGAAGTCAGCGAGGCAGATGGCCTGCCATGTGCCTTTGTGGTTTGGCTCGCCTTGGCCGGTGAGCTCGGCGTGGATGTTGTGCACGATGGCGGTGACCATGGATTCAATCATGTAGCCCGTTTTGGGGGCGCCCACGGGTACGGGTGTTTTTTCAACGGGGGGAATGGCGACGGCAACGCCGGCAGAGAAAATGTTTTTATAGACGGGGTTGCGCTGGAACTCGTCAATTTTAACAAAGCCGCGCGGATTGCACATTTCTTCAACATTCGCGACGCAATCAACGCCTTTAAACGCGGGGAGCATCATGGAATGCTTAAATGGCAGTTCATGCTTATGAATCACCTCGCCATTGCGATCGTATTCATCGACATACATCATGCCATCTTCCACTTTGGTGGTTTTGGCATTGGTAATCCACTTGATGTCGTGTGAGCGCAATTCCGATTCCAGCATGCCGTTGGAATCGCCCACGCCGCCCAAGCCTAAATGCCCAATGTAGGGTTCTGGGGTAACAAAGGTAATGGGGACTTTTTGGCGCAGTTTCTTTTTACGCAACGCGGTGTCCAAAATAAATACATGCTCATAGGCGGGGCCATAGCAACTGGCGCCCGCCATAGCGCCAATCACAACAGGGCCTGGGTTATCGAGCAGTTTTTTGTAATCTTCATAGGCATGTTCCGCGTGATCGACGGTGCACACCGATTGGGTGTAGCCGCCGTGGGGGCCTGAGCCTTCCACTTCAGAGAACATTAGTTTGGCGCCGGTAGTGATGATGAGGTAGTCATAGCTGACCGATTCACCATTGGCCAGTTCGAGGCGATTTTCTTTGGGGTGGATTTTATCAACGCGTTGGCTGATTAAATCAATGCCTTTGCGTTCAAGATAAGGCGCCAGAGGGAACGTAATGTCATCCCGGTTGCGCCAGCCCACAGCAACCCAGGGGTTGGAGGGGATGAACTGAAAATAAGTATCGGCGGTGACGACGGTCACTTTGTGCTCTTTACCCAATTCTTGTCGGACTTCATAAGCGGCTGGCATGCCGCCAATACCCGCGCCGAGAATAACAATATGTGCCATGGTGCTAACTCCTGAGGTGGTGTCTTGACCGTTTGGCCAAGATTGAAGCAAATTCTATTTGGCATCGTTTAAGCCTAAGCGCCAAGGTAGATTTAACCATTGGCGGGATGGGCGCTACGTGCGTTATCGTTATGAGATGCGCATAGCCAAGCAAACGATGTGCGATTCTTGCGCGATTGCCTTTGCTTGGCAAGAAAATTTACCTTAAATTTTCAATACAGACTGTAGATTAATTTTCAATCAGTTGTTTTATCTATTTTTTCAAAAAAATTAAAAGTATTTGAAAAAAATTAACCGCGCCAATGGCCGAGTGTGGCGCGATCAATCGTGAAGATGGCTGCATCTAGGCTAACCAGGCCATCCGCCTCGGTCAGCCAGGTGAGTTTGTGATGGGGAAAGCTTTCATCAATCAGCCGTTTGCCATTGCCCACTTCCACAAACAATCGCCCCTGCGGGCTTAAGTGGCTGCCGGCTGTATCGAGCATGCGCTCAACCAAAGCCATGCCTCGCTGTTCGGCATAGAGCCCGAGCGCGGGCTCAAAGTGATATTCGCGCGGCAAGTCGCCGGCCTCGTCGGGGTCTACATAGGGCGGATTGCTGATGATGAGATCAAAAATTAAGGGCTGGCCGCTGTCATCCACGAGATCGTCGAGTAAATCGGATTGCATCAAGTGCACGCGCTCATCTTGCTGGAAATCTTGCACATTGCGCGCGGCCACACTGAGCGCATCAAATGAGATATCGCTTGCGACCACCCAGGCTGCCGGAAAATGCGCTGCCAAAGCCAGCGCCAAACACCCCGAGCCTGTGCCAATATCTAAGAGCGATTCGGGCGGCTTTTCTGCTGTGAACCAAGGGGAAAATCGCTCTGCGATGAGTGCGGCAAACGGGGAGCGCGGAATGAGCACCCGCTCATCTACGTAATAAGGCTCACCCATAAACCACGCGCGATTGAGTAAATAAGCAGTGGGAATGTGCTCAAGACAGCGCCGCCGAACCAAGCCTAAAACGGCGGTTAATTCACCCGGCGTGAGCTTGGCCTGCCAGTGGGCAGAATCCAAATTCAACGGAAGGCGCAGGCTATCGAGCACAAGCCACACGGCCTCATCCCAATATTGCGTGGTGCCATGGCCTAAAAATACCTGATGCTCATCCATCCGGCTGGCTGCCCAACGGATCACATCAAGCAGGGTGGTTAAGTGCCGTGTATCTTCAATCAGCGGGTACAGAGCAGGGGCGGGGGTTGCGGGCGAATTGGGTATCATGGGCGGTCACAGGGCTTGTGGGTGGGAAGATGCATTTATTGTGGCAGAACTACAGGTATCATATTCAGGTTGACTTCAATTTAACGCTTAAAAAATCATAAGTATTCTCGAATGAATGATCCCTTAAATCAGCCAGTTTCTACCCCAAAGGTTGCGCCCACACTGGGGCAAAGTCTTTGGACTGCCGTGCAATATGCGCTCCCGCATCATGCGATTTCGCGGGTGGTTTTTCGCTTAAGCCGTTGGCAAACCCCATTTACAGCAGCGGTTATCCGCTGGTTTGTGCGTCGCTTCGGGGTTGATTTGAGCGAGGCGCTTGAACCGGATCCCGCCGCTTACGCGAGCTTTAACGCATTTTTTACCCGTGCTTTAAACCCCGATTTGCGCCCCATGCCGACCGATGCGGCTGTTTGGGTTAGCCCTTGTGATGGAAGGGTAAGCCAGCTGGGTGCGATTCAGTCGGGTAATTTATTGCAAGCTAAGGGGCGCGATTACACGGTCACCCAATTATTGGGTGGTTATGTTGCGCTGGCTAAAGAGTTTGAACAGGGTCAGTTCGCGACGATTTATCTTTCACCTAGGGATTATCATCGCATTCACATGCCGTGTGCCGGCACCCTGCGCGAGATGATTCATGTGCCGGGCCGTTTATTTAGCGTATCGCCGGTAACAGCGCAGCAAGTGCCCGAACTTTTCGCGCGCAATGAGCGCCTTGTTTGCGTGTTTGATACCGCGCATGGCCCGCTTGCGCTGGTGTTGGTGGGAGCCATCAACGTGGCTGCGATTGAAACCGTTTGGGCGGGTTTGGTTACCCCGCCTGCCGGCCATGCGATCAGCCGGCGGCAATATGGCGCGGATACGGGGATGGTTATTTCACTCGCCCGTGGTCAAGAAATGGGGCGGTTTAACATGGGCTCTACGGTGGTGATGCTTTTGCCTCATGGGTTTAAGTTTGATGCAACGTGGCAAGCTCAATCACCGATTCGATTGGGCAATGCCTTGGGTATGCCCGCGCAATCAGGCTAATTTATGCGGCATATTTGATGGAAATCCCTCATCATGCCGGTACTGTTTGGTGTACTGCTCAAAACAAGGATGGTGAATCGTGGCGCAAGTTCAAACTATGCAGGCGTTTATTGATCGGCTCCTGTTGCAAGAGCCTTTGGTGGCGGTGGATTTATTGGGCGATGCGTTGGCCGACGCCACTTGGCAAGATATGGATGAGCCGCAAATTAGCGCCACGGTACAGCTGTTGCTGCCCTATTTAAGCCGGTTAGCTGTGCGGCTGCGCAGCAGTTTGCGGCAATCTGGTTTACCTTTGAGTGAATCTGGCCGCGCGCAGTTGGCGGGTTTGCTCAGGCTTTATCGTTATGCGCAGCTGATGCTTAACCTCAAATTAACCACGCTGCATGAGCAAATTGATGATCCCTTGGGCGGCGAGTATCTTGTGCGCACGCATCAAGACCAAGTGGATTGGGCGGTACGCTGCATTCTTGATTGTTATGTCTCCTACGTTGATGTACCCAAATCGCTCTATGTGGATTTGCATCAATTGGTTGATTTAGCCCGCGTAGCGCTGCACGAGCACCACCCTGTGGGTTGGCAGTCGATACACCAGCACTATGTGGCCATTTTAACCTTAGCGATTGTCAATCCCTACGGGCTTGTGCCGGATGAAATGGAAGACATTTTTAATTGTTTAATCCAAACCGGGGGCGCGATCACGCTCGTGCATGGCGAGCCGACCCCAACCAGCCGGTTCATCGATATGAGCGGCAAAATTATGCCGCATATTGCACTTACACCGCGCGCCAGTTTGACGGCAAACGGGGTGTTTCTTGATGTGAGTGGCTTGTATCAGCCAGAGCTCAAGCTGCAGTTATCGCCGGCATGCCAAGCCCATTTAATGCGCTTGTTACAGCGCTTGCAGTTTTATTTTGTTGGCCGCTCAACGCGTGCGCCGCAGGTTGCCTCTGAGATAGCCCGCCCCACCCGCGAGAGCCTGGTGACCTTAGGTTTTTTAAGTGTCCATCATCGCCTAGAGCGATTAAACCGCAGTGATCGCCTGCCCGAAACCGCCATTGCCTTAGCCGGGTTAGATTGGGAGGGGTTAGAGCAACCCATTCGCGCCGGGGTGCAAAGCTTGTCCGGCGCCGGTGAGTTTAAGTTAGATATCGACACCGGGCACGCCAAAACAGATATGGATTGGGCCGAGGGCGCGCACAAAACGGGTAGTTATGCGCTACGTGCCGCAAGCGAACCGGTTGTCAACGAGCCCGGCACTTGGGATGTGGTTAATTTTTCTGCGACGGGATTTCGGTTCCACTGGCGTTTATCCGGCAACAGCCACGCGGCGGTGGATGATTTATTGTTGGTGGAGTTATCCCAAGCGACAACGCCCCCGGCCACGAAAACCGAGCTTGCCATTGGGGTGGTGCGATGGGTGCGCCACATGGATGCTGAGCACAAAACCATCGATATGGGGGTGCAGCGCCTACCCGGGACGGTATTTGCCAGTTACGCGCGGGATTATCGCACCCAAGGTAATCGCTGGAGTAAAAATTGGCCGATAATTGCACAGCTCGACGCGCAAGCACGGTTGACGCGCGTTATTGTCGCCGCCGAGTTGGTGGCTGAAACACAGGAAATTCTCATTATGCAAGAGGAACATGAGGTTCGCGTTCGATTAGGCGCGGTGTGTCAAACAGGACAGGGATTTTTAATTATGGAGGCACAGCGTGTTGATGCGTGATCAAGTCCGAGGACGCCCTTTTTCAATTTTGTATCTTTCCAGCGCGATCAATGATGCTATCGCGTTGCGAAGCGCGCTGCGTAACCAAGGTTTTGGTGCCAATGTGCTGCATGCCGATTCCTTTGAGACGGCCGTAAATCAAGCGCATAAAAATGCGCTTGATGTGGTGCTCATCGATTTTGGCGGCCAAGCGGCAAGCTTTTTGGATGCGCTCATCTCGGAGCCCTCAGCGCGGGCGATTTTTGAATGGATGCCCAAAATTGTCATGGCGGATGTCGATGACGACACCCAAGTTTTACCCTTGTACGAATTGGGTGCGACGGCGGTGGTTGTTCATGAATCGCGTTTGATGCCGGTACTCATTCGTGAAGTGATGGCTGCCATGACAATGCAGGAAAAAATCCTGCTTAAAAAACAATTAGCCGGTTCTGAATTGCGTTGCCAGAAGTTGATTGATGGCTCAAGTGAAGCGGTCGCTTATATTCAAGATGGCCTGCATATTTATGCCAATAAAGCATACCTTGACCTTATGGGCTATGAGCAACTTGATGATTTGATTGATGAACCTTTGCTTGATCGCGCCCTGGGTGATAGTGCAGCACGGCTTAAAAACTTCCTCAAAGAGGAGGAGGGCAGCGAGGAATTCGAGCTTAAAACCGAGGGGGGCGATCACATCAAGGTCATCATTTCCTCATCACAAGCCTCGTTTGATGGTGAAGCCTGCTTGCAGCTCTTTGTGGCACGCAAGCAACAAAGCTCGGTGGAAGTCGAGGAGCAACTTGAGTTCCTAGCGCGGCGCGATTTACTCACCGGGCTATACAACCGCAATTATTTTTTCGATCAGTTGCATGATCGTCTTGAGCTCATTAAACAAAATGAAGCCGAGCAAGGTGCGCTCATGATGCTCGACATCACCAATAGTGCCGCATTAAAGAAAACAATTGGCACGACCGGTGTCGATAGCTTAATTACCGAATTTGGTAAGGAAGTGGAGGCATTGGTGGGTGGTAAAGGCTTGGTGGCACGCCACGGCGCTTATTCATTTTTAGTTTTGATGGGTAAGGCCGATTTAACCCAAGCCGAATCCATGGTGCGCAGCCTGATCGGGTACGCTAAAGATTATATTTTCACCACAGGCACCACCTCAGTCACCGTCAATGTGGCCTTGGGTTATGTTTTACTCGATGCCAGCTCCCCGCCCAATGGCATGGAGCTTGTCGATCGAGCCGAGCGGGCGACCAACAAAGCAGCCGAGCAAGGCGCAAACTTAGCGGAACGCTACAAAATCGATTTAAAAACCGCGAGCGACACCGAGCAAGAGGAAACATGGGCGCGGCGCATCAAAGATGCACTCAAAGAAAACCGGTTTTTCTTGGCGTTTCAGCCGATTGTCTCCTTGCAGGGGCATCGCGATCCCAACCGGTTTGAGGTGTTTTTGCGCATGATCGATGAAGAGGGCAAACCGTTACGCCCCATGGAGTTTTTAGGCCGTGCCGAGCGGGGCGATTTAATGCACTCTATTGATCGCTGGGTTATCTTGAGCGCCATTAAAGAAATCCATGCCGCAACCAAACGCGGTGAGCGGATTAAATTATATCTGCGCATCAGCGAGCAATCTCTGCGTGATGAAGCTTTTGCTCAGTGGTTAGTCAGCCGATTGGCGAGCGTGCGCCTGCCCGAAAATTTATTGGTGATTCAAGTGCGTGCCGATATGGCGGGTTATTTATTAAAGCATCTCGAAAATCTGCGCGATGCGATTGCACCTTTGGGATGCGGTATTTTGATTGATGGTTTTGGTGAGGGCGCTGAGCCCTTCCGTTTGCTCGATCATCTGAAAACGCGTGAAATCAAAATTTCCCGCACCTTGCTCGAAAATTTCAGCCAAGAAACCGCCAACCAAGTGGTGGTAGCCCAAATCTTGAATGAAGCCGCGGGGCGCGATGTGCAAGTCATCGTGCCGAACGTAGAAGACCCGGCCACCTTGCAACTGATTTGGCCGATGGGGGTGGATTTGGTGCAGGGCGACTTTATCCAAAGCCCACGCAACAGCCCCGAATTTGATTTTTCACAATTTTAACCGGCGATCATTGATGACAAAATTTCCCATAAGCTACGATGCGGCCGAACTCGATTGGATCACCATTGATCGGCTGGAATTTGATTGCATCATCGGCATTTACCCCCATGAGCGCGCTGCGGTTCAACCGGTGCAAATCGATTTGCGGTTAGGGGTAAGCCCGGTTGGCGAAGCGGCTCGCGCTGATGATATTGCTGCCACCGTTGATTATCAGCGGGTTTGCGAGGCCAGCATGCAGGTGGCGCAAACAGGGCAGTTTCAGCTGGTTGAAACGCTCGCTTTAATGATTGTTGCCGCTTTATTCGAACAATTTCCCCTCGCGGCGATACACATCAAAGTGAGTAAACCCCTAGCGCTGCCTTATACCCAAGGGGTTGGAATTGAATTATTCCGCCGCGCCCCCGTGGCGGCTCGCACAGATGAGATTGAATGACGACACCGCCCGATTTTTCCCTGCCCATTCCCTCGCTTAAAGATCAAGCAAAAAGCACTGCGTTGATCGGCTATTTGCGCGCGCAGCCTATGGCCGCAAAACTGCCCTTTGCCGATTACATGCAGGCCGTTTTGTATCACCCGCAATGGGGCTACTACGGTAGCGGCCAAGTGCAATTTGGCGCCGGTGGCGATTTTGTCACGGCGCCAGAGCGCTCGCCCTTATTTACCCTAGGTTTGGTTTTCGAATGGCAACAAGCGCAAGCGGCGGGTTTGGGCGATGAGGTGCTTGAGTTAGGCGCCGGCTCTGGGCAGTTAGCGCTTGATTTTTTGCAAGAGACCGAACGGCGGGGCTGCTGCCCTAATCGCTATTTAATTTTGGAAATTAGCCCCGCCTTACGGCTACGCCAGCAACAGCGCTTGCGCGCGGTACTCTCTGAACCGCTATTTGCGCGGCTAGTTTGGCTGGATTCGATGGAGCAGCTTCTACCCAATGCCCCCCGTCAGCCGTGTTTTGCAGGCGGCATGTTGATTGCGAACGAAGTGCTGGATGCCATGCCTATCACGCGTTTTAGCTGGCGGCCAGGGCAATTGGACACCGTACAAGAGCAGCGCGTGGCCTGTGATGGCGCCCGATTTACTTGGGTGAGTACCGAGCCCTCACAAAGACTCCTGCATGCCTTACGTTTTTATGCCGATCAATGGCCGCCAATGAGTTTGCCCGAAGCGCCCGTGTTCGCAGAAATCAATGAAACCTTGGCCGATTGGCTGGCAGCGCTCAATGCTGCGTTGAGCCAAGCGGCTAAGCCCACTTGGGCATATTTTTTTGATTATGGGGGCACTTCAAGCGAAGTGTATCGCCCAGATCGGACAGATGGCACCCTGCGCTGCCACTACCGGCATTTGGCGCATGATGATCCTTTTGTCTACCCAGGGCTGCAAGACATCACCACGTGGGTCGATTTTGAACACACCGCCCGGCTTGCGGCAGCGATAGGGTTTATTGTGGATGGTACGCGCAGCCAAGCGGCTTGGTTGCTGGGTACCGATGTGCCCGATCAATTTACGCGGCTGATGAATCAAGCCGCCGATCGCGCGACCAGCGCCCGCATCGCCCAAGGTTTTAAAGAGCTTGTAATGCCCACCGAAATGGGTGAGCGGTTTCGGGTGCTGCGCTTGCGGGTTGAGCCGGCTTAAGGTTTGCCCCCATCCTTTTATGATGAGCTAGGTTGCTATGAACTTTTTCGATTCCCATTGCCATCTCGATAAGCTTGATCTCGCGCCCTTCGGTGATTCGTTTGATGCGTTTATGGCCGCCGCGTTTGAGGCCGGCGTACAGCGCATGTTGTGTGTGGCGATTCACCCTGATCGCTGGCAGGCCATGGCTGAATTAGTGGCACCCTATGGGGTTGCTTCGGGCAGCCGCCCGCAAGTTTGGCTCTCTTTCGGCCTTCATCCTACAGAAGCGCCGGATTACGCGCTGAATGCCGAGGCGATTGTAGCGTTTGTGCGCACAAGCCCGTTTTGTGAGCGCATTGTGGCCATAGGCGAGACGGGGTTAGATTATTTTCGCAGCAATACCGCCGAGCGCTGGCAGCACGAGCGGTTTCGCGCGCATATTGCCGCCGCTCGAGCGCTTGAAAAACCAGTCATTATTCACACCCGCGCCGCCGCAAAAGACACGATGGACGTGCTCAAATCAGAGCATGCCCGCGATTGCGGCGGGGTGATGCATTGTTTTGTTGAAGATTGGGAAACCGCCAAAAAGGCGCTCGATATCGGTTTTTATCTCTCATTTTCGGGGATTCTCACCTATAAAACCGCCGCAGATTTGCGTGAAACGGCCAAAAAAGCTCCGCTCGATTCGATTTTAATTGAAACGGATGCGCCGTATCTTGCCCCCGTACCGCATCGGGGCAAGCCGAATACGCCGATTTTTGTCAGCCATACTGCGCAAGTGTTGGCGGATCTGCGCGGGGTATCACTTGATGCGATTGCCGAAACCACCACGGCCAACGCTTGCCTCTGGCTGAGTTTATCGTGTTGATTTTATGACGGAATTTGAGCTGATCGCCCGTTATTTTTCTCGCCCCTGCCCGGATGATGCGGTGATACTCGCCGGCGGCGATGATTGCGCGGCTTTGCGTGTGCCGGCCGGCGAAGCGCTGTTGGTGAGTACCGATGTGCTGGTATCCGATCGGCATTTCCCTGCCGCCACAGCGCCTTTTGATGTGGGCTATAAAGCGCTCGCGGTGAATTTATCTGATCTCGCCGCGATGGGCGGCACACCTTTGGGTGTGACGTTGGGACTGGCGCTGCCGTCAGTTGAGCCTGCGTGGTTGCATGATTTCGCTAAAGGGTTTTACACCCTCGCAGCCAAACACCAAGTGTGTTTAGTGGGCGGGGATACCGTTAAAAGCCCGGTTTTATCCCTTTCAATCACCATTTTGGGCAGTGCATTGCCCGCCAAAATGCTGAAACGCAGCGGTGCGGCAGTGGGTGATTTAATTGCGGTAACCGGCACCGTGGGCGATGCGGGTTTTGGCTTACGCGCGGTGTTATCACCAAGCACCATTCCTGCCGCTCTTCGGCAGCATGAAATAAACTATTTGCAAGAGCGGCTGAATCGGCCCACGCCGCGCGTGGCTTGGGGGCAAAAATTGGCGCAGTTTGCCCACGCCGCGCTCGATGTGTCGGATGGGTTGCTGCAAGATTTAACCCATATTTTAAGTGCCAGCAACGTGGGCGCAGACCTCATCTTAAACGATGTGCCCCTATCATCCGCTGCGCAAGCGTGGATTGCCGCCGAGCCATCTTCAGCGTTGCGCCCTTTGTCGGCGGGGGATGACTATGAGCTCTTGTTCACCTTGCGCGAAGAGGATTGGGCGCGCATCGATTTTCAGGCCACGGTGATCGGCCGCATTACCGCAGAATCCGGCCTGCGCGTGCGGGATGCAGCGGGAAACATTGTGCCGATGCCGGTGGCGGGGTTTGATCATTTTGCAGCGCGGGCCGAGCTTTGATGAACAGTCACAACAAAAACCCACCCATTGCCCATTTGAATCGCCGCGTGCTGAGTGATCCTATTTTATTTTTGGCGTTTGGTTTTGGCACCGGGCTCGCGCCGCGTGCGCCCGGTACGTTTGGTACCCTGCCGGGCATTGCCTTGGCGGCTTTGCTCGGTTGGGCGGCTATGCGGTGGGGGATGTCTTCAGGCGGGGTTATTTTGGTGGCGTTATTGCTGCTGCTGCCGCTTGGTGTCGGGCTTTGTGGTGCGGCGAGCCGGCGTTTGGGTGTGCACGATCATGGCGGCATTGTGTTCGATGAAATGGTGGGCGTGCTGATTCCTTTTTTAATTTTGCCTACAACGCCTTTGAACTTGCTGTGGGCTTTTTTATGGTTTCGATTATTTGATGTGCTTAAACCCTGGCCGATTCGATGGCTCGATCATCAAGTGTCAGGGGGCTTTGGCATCATGATTGATGATGTGTTGGCGGGGTTTTTTGCGCTGATCGCCTTGGTATTCATGAGCTATTGGCTGCCGGGTTGGGTTGAACTCGGTTTTTGAGCAGGCTTTTGCCGCGTTTTAAGAAACTTAAATGCCTTGGATGAGCCTAAGTTTGCACTGGGTTTATTGGGCAAGTGCCCGAAGGAGGTTTTTATGAAACGGTCAATTCCCTTTTTATCTGCGCGTGCGTTGGCGACACTGCTGGCCTTAAGTGGCGCTATGGTTTTGCCTTCGGCGTGGGCGACAAGCTCTGAGCAGCCAACGATTCAATCGTTAACGCCGAATGAGGTCGCCTCGGGGGCGTTAACCCCCGAGACAGCAAACGGCATTCGTTATGTGTCCGGCGGCATTGGCATTGAAGAGCGCGCATGGCTGGCGGCACATGGCAAAGAATTTAACACCCATGCCACGTTTGCCGTGGTGCCCGGTGGCGAGTTTGTGGCAGATGTGCAGGTTCAAATTTTGGCCGGTGATGGCAAAACGGTGCTCAATACGACGGCCAATGGCCCGCAGTTGATGGCGCAGTTGCCCGCAGGCGGCTATCAGCTTGTAGCGACCCATGATGGCCAAACGTTAAAACGGGCTTTTACGGTATCCAAGGCGGCGCGCAGCACCTTGGTTTTAGGCTTTAAGCACTAAATTTTTGTTTGCGTTATATCAAAAAAGCCCCCGTATTTGATGCCGGGGGCTTTTTTATGGGGCCGGCGTGCACTTTAGCCTGTGTTACGCATCCCTGCGGCAATGGCGTTGATGGAGCGCAAAAGCGGCGGCAGCCATTTTTGCCGCTCAGATTCCGGCTCACCCTCATCGCGGTACCGGCGCAACAGCACGATTTGAATATGATTGAGTACATCTAAATACGGGTTGCGCCGCATCATGGAGGTGCCAATGTATTCATCAATTTCTACCAGCGAATCGACTTCTGCCACGCGCAGGAGTTCGTCTAGGGTGCGCTGATATTCGTCCCGAATCATTTCAAACACAGGCCGCGCTTGTTTTTGATCGGCAACAAGGCTTGCATATTCGCCGGCAATGGTCATCTCCCCTTTGGTGAGTGAGAGCTGGGTATTGCGCAACATGCTGTGGAAAAACGGCCAAGACTCAAACAGCTCATGCAGCAATTTGGGTTCATCTTTATGATTTTGCCGCCACGCTTTCAGTGCCGAGCCGATGCCATACCAAGCGGGCAGGGTGTGACGCGAGAGTGACCAGCCAAAGACCCAAGGGATGGCGCGCACCGAGGCTTTGGATAAATCGCCCGTGCGCCGCGAGGCGGGGCGTGAACCTATGTTCATTAAGCCCAATTCACGCACCGGGGTGGCTTCAAAGAAGTAGTTAAAAAAGAACGGCGTGTTGTCGGTAAGTTCGCGATAGGCTTTTTCGCCATATTCGGCGAGTTCAGCCACCACTTGTTCATGCTCGGCGGCAACGGGTGTTTTCTCCATCACCAGGTGCGCTGAGGCTTTCATTAAGCCCGTGGCGCCCATGGTGAGTTCATAAATGGCCGTTTCGGTATTACTGTATTTAGAGGACAGCACTTCACCTTGCTCGGTGAATTTAATTTGCCCTTCGACCGTGCCGGCGGGGAGCGACAAAATCGATTCATGGGTGGGACCACCGCCGCGTGCCACCGTGCCGCCCCGGCCGTGGAACAAGCGGCATTCAATGCCATTTTTCTGGGTGATGGCGAGCACGCGTTTTTGCGCGTTATAAAGGCTCCACACCGAGGCGAGCGAGCCGCCATCTTTGCAAGAATCGGAATAGCCCAGCATGGCTTCTTGCAGGTCGCCCGAAACCCGCAGCAGTTCGCGGTAGACGGGGTTTTCGAACAGCACGCCTAAAACGTCTTCAATTTGCTGTAAATCTTCGATAGTTTCAAACAGCGGCGAGATTTGAATATCGCAGAACCATTGCGATTGACGCTTGCCCGCCAAGCCTGCAAGCACGGCTAAGAACATCACTTCCATGACATGGCTGGCATCGTGGGTCATGGAGATAACATAAGTGCCAAAGCATTCGCGGCTGATGGTGTCGATGAGCTCGCGTTTCACCTTGAGTACCATCAAGGTTTCAGCCGACTCAGGCGAGAGCGCCGCCATATCAATTGTTTTGTGTTTGGTTTTGGCAATGAGCTGGGTGAGCTTGGCCATGCGCTCGGATTCATTGAGCGCAAGGTAATCAGTTTTGGGCTCAAGTTGTTTGAGAATATCGGCCACCGTGTTGGTGTGGCGGGTCGATTCTTGGCGAATATCGAGCTTAAACAAATGCCAGCCAAAGGTTTCAGCCAAGCGAATTAAATCTTGAATATCCCCATCGGCCAGAAGCTGATCGCCGGTGGCAATTAAGGTGTCCCGAATCCGGTATAAATCGCCTAAAAACAATTCTTTGTGCGCATAAGCATGCGGCGATAACGCTGCCGGTGCTTGGTTTTGCAAGGCAGTTACATAATCGAGATTGTGCTGCAAACGCTGGGCAATAATGCGTAATTTAAGGCGGTACGGCTCTTCGGTGAAGAAGTTATCGCCGGAGTTTTCAGGGGTGGCCAGCCCCAGTTCCTGGGCGTCATGATCGAGCCCCAGCGCGTGAATATCGATTTCCGGGCATAAATGAATGGAATGCGTGAGCACCCGATCCATACTGGCTAAACGCTGCAAATATTCTTCTAAAATGGTTACGGTGGCCGAGCAGACGGCAAAGGTGGTCACCTCATGGGTCACGAACGGATTGCCATCGCGATCGCCGCCAATCCATGAGCCAAACCGCAGGAAGCTCGGTACAACTACTTGGGTTTCTGGGTTTTTTTCGTTGAAATTGACATCAACCGCGCGCTCTAAGTAGCGATAGGCCAAGGGCACCGCATCAAAGATCGAGGTGCGGAAATAGTATAAGCCTAACCGGATTTCATCGTGCACTTCGGGCTTGGTGGAGCGCACTTCATTGGTTTTAAGCAGTGCTAAAATAATGGCTTTAACTTGGTTATGAACGCGGGTACGCTCAATGCCGGCCACATCTGGCCTGTCCATTTCTGCGCACATCAAGAAAATACGGCGCTGCAAGTCCATCACGGTGCGGCGTTTCGCCTCCGTGGGATGCGCGGTAAATACCGGCATATAAATGAGCCGATTGAGCAGGGTTTGCACATCGTTTGAGCTCATGCCTTGCTTTGAGAATTCTCGCATGGTGTCGTAAAACGAGCCACGCCATAGACGCTGGCCCATACGCACTTGCTTGCGCCGGCCTTGATGCATGAAATCTTCTTCTGCAATATTCACCAAACTGAAATACAAGCCATAAGCCCGCACCACAAAATTTAAGGTATCTGGATCAAGCGTGCGCAGCTGCGTCATTAATTTGGCATGCAGCTTGGGGCTATGTTTTTGCCTTAAGCGAATAAATCCCCGGCGCAGCGTTTCTACCGTATCAAAAACATGCTCGCTGGTTTGTTCCCGCAGGACTTCACCGAGCAGATTCCCAAACAGGCGAACCCGCGCACGTAAGGTTTTATCGGTATCTTTTGAATTTTTTTTCATGACAGCAATGGGTCCAGTTAAAACGGTGGATCAATGGGTGGATGCGTTGGCAGAAAGCGTGCAGCGTTTGTCATCTTTTTGATATTGATTTTTAGTCTTTCGGCGCAGTATAACGGGTCAGCGGGTGATTTCGGCCATGTTTTTGTTTTGCGTTAGGCGATGCCCCGGTAGATATTTTGAGCGCGGGCGGTGGGCGAATGCGGGGCTTGCTGGTATTGTTCAAACGAGTTGGTGGATTAATGGCCGACCAATTAAGTTTCTGCATCTAAAGGAGATAAGTTATGCGACTTGGTATCTTTGGTTTGGGGCGAATGGGTGCCAATATGGCGCGCAGGCTTTCTCGCGGCGGCATTGAAGTGGTGGCGCATAATCGCAGCACCGCGCCCATCGATGAACTGGTTGCCAGCGAAGCACACATTACGGCGGCTTATTCTTTAAGTGAGATGATGGCGCAATTACCCAGCCCGCGCATTGTGTGGCTCATGCTGCCTTCCGGTGAGATTACCGAAACGGCAATCACCCAAGTGTTGCCGATGCTGGCTGCGGGCGATGTGCTGATTGATGGCGGCAACAGCAGGTATAAAGACACCCTCGCCCGAGCCGCGCGCGTGCAGCAAAGCGGCGTGCATTATATGGATGTGGGCACCTCGGGCGGGGTTTGGGGCTTAAATAATGGCTACAGCTTAATGTTTGGCGGCTCGGATGAAGCGGCCGCTTTAATTACGCCCGCCATCAAAGTGCTGGCGCCCGCGCCCGATCGCGGCTGGGGGCATGTGGGGCCGGTGGGTTCTGGGCATTTTACCAAAATGGTTCATAACGGCATTGAGTACGGCATGATGCAGTCTTTGGCTGAAGGCTTGGCGATGCTGCGGGCGAAAAAAGAATTTGATTTAGATTTAGCGCAAATCACCGAACTGTGGCGTGATGGCTCGGTGGTGCAAAGTTGGTTGCTCGATTTAACCGCTGAGGCGCTGGCCGCTCAAGGGCAAAGTTTGGCGCATATTGCACCGGTGGTGGCCGATTCAGGTGAGGGCCGTTGGACCGCCAAAGAGGCGATCGATTTGGGTATTGCCGCACCGGTGATGACCTTGGCGCTACAAATGCGCTTTGCCAGCCAAGATGAGGAAGGCTTTGGCAATCGCTTGTTATCGTTAATGCGCAATGCCTTTGGTGGGCATGCCATCGTTAAAAAATAAATCGGCTCGCGTGCCTTGAGTCCGTTTGGCCACTTTTATGAGCAAAATGCTCAAAGTTATTGAGCCGACTGGGAGTTTTAAGTTTATGCCCCATGCAAAATCAGCCGTAAATAAAGCCTCCTTGCGTCAAGAGCCGGTCACGATTGTGATTTTTGGTGCTACCGGCAATTTAGCGCATAAAAAATTGTTACCCGCCTTATTTCAATTAGAAAAAGCCCATGATTTAGCCGCGGGCACGCGGATTATCGGCTTTGGCCGCCGCGATTGGACCGATGAGCATTGGCGCGATGAAGTCCAAGTGTTGCTTAGCGACGATGAATCGCAGCAATCCCCTGAGCTTGCCCGCCTGCTGGCGCGCTTGGGCTTTCATAATGGCGATTATGAATCGGAGGTATCTTTTACCTCACTGGCTACCCGCTTGACGGGAGGGCAATACCCCGCCTGTATTTTGTTTTATTTTGCCGTGCCGCCTGAGGCCTTCGGTCCGATTTGCACCCATTTGGCGCTGGCCAATTTGGTCGATCAAACCCACGGCTGCCGCCGCTTGGTGATTGAAAAACCCTTTGGGCACGATATTGAAAGTGCCCATGCACTCGATTCGTTGCTGCACAAGCATTTCACCGAACAGCAAATTTACCGCATCGATCATTACCTCGGTAAAGGCACGGTGCAAAATATCATGGTGATGCGGTTTGCTAATTTGCTGCTTGAGCCGTTATGGAACCGCAATTACATCGATCACGTGCAAATTTCCCATGCCGAAACCCTAGGCGTGGGTGGGCGTGCCGGTTATTACGAATCAGCCGGTGCCCTGCGCGATATGGTACAAAGCCATTTGATGCAAATGTTGGCGTTAATTGCGATGGAACCGCCGCCCTCCATGGACCCAGAAGCGGTGCGCGATGAAAAAGTCAAAGTGCTCCGCAGCATTCGCCCCATTTCCCCGCGTGCCGTGCATGCCCAAGCCTTTCGGGCGCAATATCAGCGCGGGGTGGTGCAGGGCGAAAACGAAATCGGCTATTGTGATGAAGATGGCGTAGCGGCAGATTCTATGACCGAAACCTTTGCTGCCGTTAAGTTGTATATCGATAATTGGCGCTGGAAAGGCGTGCCATTTTACCTGCGCACGGGCAAGCGGTTAGCGCAAACCCATTCGCAAATTTCGATTCGTTTTCGCGATCCGCCGCAGCAATTATTCCGCGAAACGGCCATTACTAAAACCGAGCCCAATTGGTTGCTGATTGGTATTCAGCCCCAAGAAAACGTGCGCTTTGAACTGCAAATTAAAACCGATGGCCTTGAGATGCGCACCCGCACCGTGCAAATGGACGCCAGCTACACCTCGCCTGAGCGTGAAAAATTGGATGCCTACGCCGCCTTGCTGCTGGATGTGATGCGCGGCGATCAAACTTTGTTCCTGCGTTATGATGAAGTGGCTTGGGCTTGGCGCGTGGTCGATCCCATCCTTAAAACGTGGGCGGTGGAGCGCGATTATATTCATACCTACAAAGCCGGCACATGGGGGCCTATCGAGGCTGATCGTTTATTCGATGACGATAGCCATGAGTGGCGCAACGATTTATCGATTCCCTAAATTTTAATCATTGATGGGTATTTTTGGCGCATTAAAACACGGACTTAATACAGGATTTGGTTCATGAATAATTTGGTTCAATCCCCCGCATGGCAGGCATTAGTTGCCCATTCTGCGGCGATGAAATCGGTGCATTTGGCCGATTTATTTGCACAAAATCCCGCACGGGCGCAGCAATACACCAGTACCGTTGCCGGCTTAACTGTCGATTACAGCAAACAGCGCATCACCGCCGAAACATTAACCCTGCTGCAAAATCTGGCTGCAGCCCAAGGGGTGCTTGCCCGGCGCGATGCGATGTTTAGCGGCGCAAAAATCAACGCCACCGAAGATCGTGCCGTGTTACATGTGGCGCTACGCAATCGCAGCAATCGCCCCATTTGGGTCGATGGCCTCGATGTGATGCCCGAGATCAACGCCGTGTTAACCCGCATGCGCCACTTTACCGATGCGGTGCATGAAGGCCGCTGGCTTGGGTTTACCGGCGAGCGCATCACCGATGTGGTGAATATCGGCATCGGCGGCTCTGATTTGGGGCCGCGCATGATGTGCGATGCGCTGGCCTCGCACGCATTGGCGCATATGAACGTGCATTTTGTGGCCAATATCGCGCCGAGTGAAATTGCAAACTTACTCAAAACGTTGGATCCCGCGCGGACATTATTCGTGGTGGCCTCTAAAACCTTTACCACGCAAGAAACCTTAACCAATGCCCACGCCGCGCGCCGTTGGTTTTTGGATACGGCGGGCGATGAGGCCTACGTGGCCAAGCATTTTGTCGCGGTTTCCACCAACCATAAGGCCGTTGCCGCTTTTGGGATTGATACCGACAACATGTTTGGTTTTTGGGATTGGGTGGGCGGGCGCTATTCGTTATGGTCGGCGATTGGCTTGCCGATTGCGTTGTATATCGGTATGAATGGCTTTGAGCGTTTGCTCGAAGGCGCACACGGCATGGATGAGCATTTTCGCACGGCAGCGCCACAAGCTAATTTGCCCCTAATTTTGGGCTTAATGGATGTATGGAATGCAAGTTTTCTTGGGGCACCTACGCTGGCCGTTTTGCCTTACGGCACCCGCCTTGGACGCTTGCCGGCCTACTTGCAGCAAGCCTGCATGGAATCGAACGGCAAATCGGTTGATTTAGACGGCCACCGAGTCAATTACAGTACAGGTCCTGTAGTGTGGGGTGGCGCGGGCACTAATGGTCAGCATGCGTTTTACCAATTGTTGCACCAAGGTACCCAGCTCATTCCGGCGGATTTTATTGCCGCCATACGCACCCACACGCCGATGGGCGATCAACAAGCCATGCTGCTTTCAAATCTTTTGGCACAAACCCGCGCGTTAATGCTCGGGCGGGGTTTGGCTGCGGTTGTGGCCGAAATGCGGGCGGCAGGGTTGGATGAAGCCACCATCGCGCGGGTTGCACCGCATCGGGTGTTTTTGGGCAATCAGCCCAGCACCACCATTTTATTCCCGCAGATGACGCCCGAGGCCGTGGGCGCCTTGGTTGCGCTCTATGAGCACCGGATTTTTGTGGCGGGTGCGGTTTGGCATATCGATTCTTTTGATCAGTGGGGTGTTGAATTGGGCAAGCAAATGGCGGGTGAGCTTTTGCCCGCCATTGGCCATGCGCCGGTTGCGGGGGCATTTGATGCCTCAACCGAGGCATTGCTTGGCACCATCGCCCAGCATTGGGTGTAGTCATTTGAAGATTTTATTTGTCGATTCTGCGACCGAGGCCTGCAGCGCAGGGCTTATGTGCGAGGGTGACATCATCACGCGCTTTGAGTTAGCGCCGCGTGCCCACACTCGGCTTTTGCTGCCCATGGTGCAAGCTGTACTCGCGCAAGCGGGGGCAAATTTAAGCCAGCTTGATTTAATCGCGTTTGGGCGGGGGCCGGGTTCATTTACCGGTGTGCGTATTGCGATGGGTTGCGCGCAGGGATTGGCTCTGGGGCTTGATCTTCCGGTGTTGGGGGTATCAACGCTGGCTACTTTGGCGCAAGCCCAAGCATCAGTACAGTTAGGCGGGGCGCGGGCGGTGATTCATGCGGCGATTGATGCGCGCATGGGCGAGGTGTACCACGCCGCTTATGGCCTTGGTGCCGACTCGATCGTGCAGTTAATGGGGTTGGAGCGCGTGTTAAAGCCTGCCGCCTTGCTGGCCGAGTGGGCGCAGATAGGCGCCATTTCGGCTGAACATCAAACCGCGCCCCTAATTGCTACAGGCACAGGTTTTGGCCGTTACCCTGAGGTTGCGCGGGCGGCGCCTTGGCAAAACGTGTTTGCTGATGCCTTGCCCGAACCTCGTTTTGCACTCGCCCTAGCCGCGGCTACGCCACGTGCCGCTTGGCAAGATCCCACCCAAGCTTGGCCGGTTTATTTGCGCGATAACGTGGCGCACGTTAAGGCGTCTTAACCCATGCGGTTTTTCCGCCGCCCGTTAAGAATAAAAATGGCTTTGATGTTGCCCCAAAGCACGAGGTTTTGCAGTACCCTAATTAAACTCGCTTTAATAAACGATTAACCCAAGGTGAATGATGAGTAATTCTGAAATCAATGTGCCGGTCGTGCTGGTATTCTCCGGGCACGATCCGAGTGGCGGCGCGGGCGTTCAGGCTGATATTGAAGCCATTATTAGCCAAGGCGTGCACCCGGCTACCGTGATTACCGCGCTCACCGTGCAAGATACCGTCAACGTGAAACGGTTTGTGCCTACCGAGCCCAGCCTTGTGATTGAGCAAGCGCGTGCCGTGCTGGAAGATATGCCCGTCACCTGCATAAAAATCGGCATGATTGGCAGCGTGGCGCTGGTTGAGGTGATTCACAGTATTTTAAAAGATTACCCCGAAATCCCTGTCGTGCTGGATCCCGTCCTCATTGCGGGCGGTGGCGGGGCGCTCGCCGATGAAGCGATTGCCAAAGCCATGCTGAATTTATTGGTGCCCCTAGCCACTGTTTTAACGCCCAATGCCTATGAGGCACGAGCTCTAGTTGAGCTGGCGGGTGCCAAGGGCGACACGATAGATGAGCGCGGCGCGGCCTTGCTTGCCATGGGGCCTGCTTATGTGCTGCTCAAAGGCGGTGATGAACCTGGGGTTGAGGTGGAAAACTGGTTGTTTCACGGGCACACCGCGCCTCGCCGCTTTGTTTTTGAGCGCTTGCCCGGTGCGTTCCACGGCTCGGGTTGCACTTTGGCTTCCGCCATTGCCGGGCTGCTAGCCCAAGCCTCGGATGCTGATTATGTGAATGCCATCCACGAGGCGCAAGAATACACCGGCCACACCTTATTTCATGCCGCGCAAATCGGGCGAGGCCAATGGATACCGCATCGATTGTTTTGGGCCGACTCCGAAGAAGAGGGGGAAGATAGCGCCCCCGTGCCCCGGATTCACTAATGAGCCAAGCCATCGTGCATGAGCCAGCCCCAACGCGAGCCTGCTTACTGGCTTGTTTAACCCAAATTGAAGCCCTGCTGATGGAAGCCAAGCTTGCAACCGATCAGCCGAGCCCGCAGGCGTTGGCCAGTGTTGAGCCATTTTGTTTTGATACCTTAGAATTTCATGCGTGGTTGCAATGGGTTTTTTTGCCCCGCATGCGCGATACGCTCATACAAAACAAACCCTTGGCTGCGCCGTGTTCAATCGCGCCCTTAGCGGAATATCGGTTTGCAGAACTGCGCACAATCGATACGACAGAATTACTTGCCCAAATCACCACCTTTGATGCCCTGGCCAACCGCTATTTTAAATTTGAGCCAGTACCGCCCATTCATTAAGCCCGCCCGATGACAAGGAGCCCCCCATGAGCCGACAAGAAGACCCCAAATGGCAGCCTAAAACCCGTGCCATTCGCGTAGGGCACCACCCCACCAATGAAGGCGAGCACAGCGAGCCGATCTTTACCACCTCAAGCTTTGTGTTTGAATCGGCCGAGCAGGCCGCCGCCCGCTTTTGCGGTGCCGAGCCCGGCAATATCTACGCCCGCTTTACCAACCCCACCACCAAAGTGTTTGAAGATCGGCTTGCTGCACTTGAAGGCGGCGAGGCTTGCGTGGCCACCGGTTCCGGCATGGCGGCTATTTTAAGCACCTTTATGGCCTTATGTTCTGCGGGCGATGAAGTCGTCGTGGCGCGGCAAGTGTTTGGCACCACCAGCGTGTTATTCAACAAATACTTGGCTAAATTTGGCTTAAAAGTGACTTGGGTTGATTTAACCGATTGGGCGCAGTGGGAAGCGGCCGTCACCGATCTTACCCGCTGGGTGTTTGTTGAAAGCCCCTCAAACCCCCTGTGTGAAGTGGTGGATATTGCGCGGCTGGCCGATTTAGCCCACGCGCATGGCGCAGGCCTCATTGTAGATAACTGCTTTTGCACCCCAATTTTGCAGCAGCCCATAGCCTTAGGCGCCGATATTGTGATTCACTCCGCCACCAAATATCTTGATGGCCAGGGGCGGGCGATTGGTGGTGCTGTGGTGGGTAACAAAATCCAAGTTGGGGAAGAAGTGCGCGGGTTTCTTCGCACCTGCGGGCCTACCATGGCACCGTTTAATGCGTGGATATTCGCCAAAGGGCTTGAAACACTGGCTTTGCGCATGCACGCGCATTGCGATCATGCCACCCAAGTGGCGCAATTTTTGGTGAACCACCCGAACGTTACGCAAGTGAATTTCCCCGGGCTGGCAAGCCACCCGCAGGCCGACATTATCGCCAAGCAGCAATCCGGACCCGGCGCCATCGTATCGTTTGAAGTGTTGGGCGGTAAAGCGGCGGCTTGGCGCATTATTAACGCCACACAAATGATCTCGATTACCGCCAATTTAGGCGATGCCAAAACCACAATTACCCATCCGGCCACCACCACCCATGGCAGGCTTACCCCCCAGCAGCGCGCCGATGCGGGTATCAGCGATGGCTTAATTCGCTTGGCGATTGGGCTTGAAGACCCTATTGACATTATTCGGGATTTGCAACGCGGGTTAGATGCCTAGTTTTTCAATCGGTTAGTGATAGGAGTTAATGCTTTATGCGCATATTGCACACCATGTTAAGGGTTCGGGATCTCTCCGCCTCGATTGCGTTTTATACCCAAGTGCTGGGCATGAAGTTACTTCGGCAAAAAGACTACCCCGCCGGGGCGTTCACCTTGGCGTTTGTAGGCTATGGCGATGAAAGCGAGCACAGCGTGCTGGAGTTAACCCATAACTGGGGCGATCACCACTACGAGATGGGCACAGGCTTTGGCCATATCGCGATTGAAGTGCCAGATGTTTATGCCGCCACGGCAGCGATCAAAGCACAGGGCGGCAAAATTCTGCGCGAGGCCGGCCCCATGAATGCCGGCACCACGATTATTGCCTTTGTGGCCGACCCCGATGGCTATCCCATTGAGCTCATTGGTGCAAAGCATTGATCGCCTTCTTAAAGCCAAATTGCAAGCAGAAAAAATCATTTTTTTGAAATTTTTCTGCTTGACTTCAAAAAACTATGCACAAAGTTGTCCTCGCACCTTTTCTTAAAAATGGCACCTGTTTAAGATCAGCGGCTTAGCATATTTTTTTATTCAATCTATTGATTTTGTTGATTTTTTTGCGCAAGCAAAACGCTGGTCAAATTTTAACCAAGCCCCGTAAACGCTTGATTGAGCAAAGCCCGGCAGAAGTTACACCCAAGGTTATCCACAGTTTCTGTGCATAACTGAACGCGCCCCTTTGGCAAAGCAAAAACCCTGTAGCCACGCATCCTTTCGGCAAATTGGTGCTGTGCTTAGGCAAAGCTTGGTGGCTCATTAATCCCCAATTGCATTTTTTTAACCGATGGCTTAAGTTCGCCGCCGCCTAGCCGATAACCGCTAAACCTAGTGGGTTGACATGAGCCTGCCGCCCGCCATTTATAGATTCAATTGCATCAATTTTAAGTGCATCGATCACAGGAAACCGTCATGACGATTAAAGCCAAATTATTCCTTCTATCTGCCATCTCGATTGTGATGTTACTTGTGCTCGGATTTTATGGCCTGTACAACGAAAACAAGGCGCAAAATCGGGTGGAGCAAAATTTTAATTTGCGCATTCAGCCCGCCGAATGGTCGGCCGATTCCATCCGCGGGATCAACCGCATTGTGATTCAAGTTCAATTGGCCTTGCAGCACGATCCGCAAGGCACGGCGGCGGCGGCGGCATTGCACTTAGACCATTCCATCAATAAGCATCTGGATTCGCTGGCGCAGAATTTAGACTTGTTAAAAGAGGTTAATGCCAAACTCGCAGCCGTGAATCATCGTTCGCCCGAGGCCAACCAGATTCGCCAAGCTTTGTTGGCGCAAGAGCAAGATTTAATTGATAACGGCGTGCACCCCATCGTTGAGGCACTGAAAGCGGGCAACTTTGATCAAGCGCGCACTATTCTGGTTAAAACCATAGTGCCGGGATTAAGCAAATTTGGCACGGCCGCCACAGCCTATCAAGATCGGTTGTACAAAAATTTGCACGAAGAAAATGTGAATTCACGCGGGGATGTGAATCGGGATAACTGGATCTATTTGGGTTTAATGGTGCTTGCCATCAGCTTGTTATTTGCGATTGCGGTGTGGGTTATCCGCGAGATTACCAAAGGCTTAAATTCAGCCGATCATATGGCCATTGCTTTTGCCAAAGGCGAGTTTGATCGCCCGGTGCACATTGAAACCAAAGATGAAATTGCCGATATTCTGATTCACATGGATAAAGCCCGAGACAGCTTGCGCCAAACGCTTAAAGCCATTGGCGGCGCATCGGTGCAATTAGCGGCCGCCGCGGAAGAAACCTCGGCCATATCCGCGCAAACCGATCAAGGCGTGCGCCAGCAGCAGCAAGAAACCGAAATGGTGGCCGCCGCCATGAATGAAATGAGCGCAACCGTGCACGATATTGCCCGTAACGCCGCCGATGCCTCGAATGCCGCCGGTATGGCAAACGAGGCGGCAACCGGCGGGCAGGCGATTGTTAAGCGCTCGGTGGCTACCATCCATCAGCTGGCCACCAATGTAGATGAGGTAGCTCGCGCCATTACCTCGCTTGAAGGCGAATCCCGCGAGATCGGCAAGGTGCTCGATGTCATTCGGGCTATTGCAGAGCAAACGAACCTCTTAGCTTTGAATGCTGCGATTGAGGCAGCGCGCGCGGGTGAACATGGGCGCGGCTTTGCGGTGGTAGCCGAAGAAGTGCGCTCGCTGGCATCCCGCACGCAAGGCTCGACCGAAGAAATCCGCCAAATGATTGAGCGGCTACAAAGCGGTTCAGGTGCGGCGGTAACCGCGATGCAGCAGGGTAAAAATCAAGTGGAAATGAGTATTTCCGCCATGAGCGAAACCGAGCAATCTCTGCAAGCGATTACGCAATCGGTGCAAACCATCAATGATTTGAACTTCCAAATTGCCAGCGCCGCTGAGGAGCAAAGTGCCGTGACCGAGGAGATGAATCGCAATGTGCAAAAAATCTCCCAAATCAGCGATCAATCGGCCGAAGGCGCGGGGCAAACCCGCATCGCCTCTGAAGAACTGGCGCGTCTGGCTGAAGGTTTGCAGGCTAAAATTAATCAGTTCCGCCTATAACACTTAAAATTTGGCGATTTCAATAACAAGCGCTCATCAAGGGCGCTTTTTTATTGATCCCAATTTTGACCCGGAGGCTTTGGCGCGAACGGTTGCGGCGTATTTTCGCTTTGGCAGAGGGGGATTAACGGGGATTAAGGCAGGGTGTGTGATCAATTCGCTTTGCGCCTATGCCGCGCTAGGGTGGCCATGAATAGGGCGCTAATGGGCGCGGTGAGCCATAAAAAGAGGATGATTAACAGCTCGTGCACGGAGAGGGTGTGATGCTCTATCGAAAAAAACAGCATCGCGGCCAGCAAAACTGCGCTTACCCCGAGGGTTGATGCCTTAGTTGGGGCATGCAGGCGCGTAAAGAAATCCGGTAGCTTCGCCAGCCCCAAAGAGCCCAGTAACACAAAGGCTGCACCCAAGAGAATTAAGGCACAGATAAGGCTCGGTAGAATGAAGGTGGTCAAAACATCGGCCATATTAATCTGCCTCTTTTTGTGCGTCTTGACACTCAATGATGCGCCCGCGCAGACCATATTTACTCAAAATAACCGTGCTAATAAAGCCTAATACCGCCATTAATAAGGCCGCTTCAAAATTAATGGGGTTATTGATCCAAATGCCATAAAGCACGATGAGCGCAATGGCGTTAATGGTGAGGGTATCCAGCGCCAAAATTCGATCAGGCAAGGTGGGGCCGCGCACGAAACGATAGCCGGCAAGCAGGCTGGCTAACCCGATCATAATTAAACCAATTAACGCGGCGGTGTGAATCATGCAAGGTTTCTCGGGTGATGATGTTTAGCGCGGGGTTCGTCATCAAAAATTAGGCTTAAACGGGCTTCATAGCGCTGTTTAAGCGCGCTGATTTCATCGATGGGGTTTTCTGCATGCAGGGCATGCACCCGTAAAAACTTTTCATTTTGACTCATCTCGCAGGAAACGGTGCCCGGGGTTAGGGTAATTGTGCCCGCAAAAAGGCTTATGGCAACGGGATGGGTGAGATCAAGCGGTACTTCAAAAAAGCAGGATTTTAACGCGCTATTTCGCCCCAAAACTTGGCGCGCCACGGTGAAATTGGCGCGGATAATATCTAAAAGCACCAGCCCTAGGTAGGCGATTAACCGCCACGGGCGTTTAACTTTTATCGGGGCATTAAAGCGTTGGGGCGCAAGGTGCGTGATGCTGAGCGCCAGCAGACTGCCCAGCAAAATTTGCCCCAACGCCAAGCTGTTATTGAGCAGCAGCCATAGGCCAAGCAAAAATAAATTTGAGATCGGATGCGGCAAAATTTTGGCAAAAAACTGATCCATTATTAAGATGCCTCGGGAACGTGCGCAGGGTGCGGGGCAAAGTTTGGCACAGGCTCGGTCCTGCTTGGGTGGAGCACGCGCTGGATATAGCGCGGGGTATCCTGAATTTGGGCGCTGGTTAGCGTTAACCATTGGGTCAGGGGCTTGGATGCGATGACCATCAAAAAAACCAAGCTTAACGGCAGTGCTACCGCCACCCAGCTGAGCTTTGAGTTGCCAAGCGGCATGGGGCTTGGCGCGAGTTCAGTTGGCAACGGCGCGTGATCCACCCGATAAAACAAGGCATTGCCACTGCGCGCTAGGGCGACCACCATAAGCACACTGCTTAAGAGCACCGTGGCATAAATAGGCACCCACAGCGGGCTTGCCAGGGCGGCAAATAAGATCATGGTTTTGCCGAAAAAACCGGTTAGCGGGGGTAATCCGGCAAGGCCAATGGCGTACATCATAAATAGGCTGCCGGCTAATAGCGCATGAGGCATGGGCGGGCGCGTTTGTCCGATCTGATCGCCCCGGGTGCGTACAATTTGGCCGGCCAGCAAGAAAAACCCTGCGGTCATTAAGGTGGTGTGAATCCAGTAATACAGCCCGCCGGTAAGGGCATCGGTGGTGTTGATGCCAAGAGCAATCATCAAGGTACCCACCGATGCCAGCACAAGATAGGCCACTTGGCGGCGCAAATTGATGGCGGCCATGACCCCGAAGGTGGCCATGATGAGGGTAACAAGCCCCAAAAGCCGCATCCAGGGATCAATCAGGTTAATTAAATCGAACGGCGCGGTGTGTTCATTAAACAGGGTGCCATGCACCCGCAGCAGGGCGTAAAGCCCGACTTTGGTCATGATGGCAAACAAGGCGGCGACCGGGGCTGCGGTTTCGCTGTAGGTGCCCGGTAGCCATAAATACAGGGGAAAGGCGGCAGCCTTAATGGCGAACACCACAAATAACAAAAAGCTAGCCGCGGCAATCAGGCCATAAGTGCTGGCGGGTGCTTGGCTAATTTTTAACGCTAAATCGGCCAAGTTCAGGGTGCCTAACACGCCATACAGGGCGCCGACGGCGAATAAAAAAATGGTCGAACCCATCAGGTTGATAACGATGTAGTGCAAGCCTGCGCGACTACGTGCCGCGCCGCCGCCATGCAGCATCAAGCCGTAGGAGGCAATCAGTAAGACTTCAAAAAACACGAACAAGTTAAAGACATCCCCAGTTAAAAACGCGCCGTTTAAGCCGAACAGCTGCGCTTGAAATAGGGCATGAAAATGCGCGCCTTTTTTATCTTCATCGGTGGCAATGGTATATAAAAAACTGACCATGGCTAAGAGGGCGGTGAGCAGCAGCATGAGGCCCGATAAACGGTCATAAACCCACACAATGCCAAAGGGCGCCGGCCAATTACCCATGGGGTAAACTTGGGCGGTATCACCCAAGCCGCTTGCCGTGAAATACACCACACAAATCAGCAGGATGCTGACGCTGGTGCCACTGATTGCGCGCGCGAGGGTGATGCCCAGTGGGCGCAAGGCAATCAGCAAAATCGCGCTGAATAGGGGTAAAAACACCGGTAGGGCGAGCCATGGCAAAGCCATGTTTTGGGCGAGCTCAAAGCTTAACATGACGTGTTTTTGTGGGCGGCAGTGGGGGGCGCGGGCTGATCTGCCGCGCCGTCAACGTGATCGGAGCCGAGCTCTGCCCGAGTTTTAAGCGCTAGTACAATCACAAAGGCGGTCATGGCAAAGGCGATAACAATCGCGGTCAGCACCAGCGCTTGGGGTAGGGGGTCGGTGTAGGTGGCATGGGGTTCAATCACGGCGGCTGCATTGCTGGCAAGCCTGCCGGTGCCAAACAGGAATAAATTAACCGCATAAGAGAGCAGGGTTAAACCCATTACCACGGGAAAGGTTTGTGCCCGTAAGCTTAAATAAACCCCTATGGCGGTTAAAACGCCGATGAGTAGCGCAAATAAAATCGCCATTAATGGGGCTCCTTAGTAGTTACCGTGTGCGGTTCTTCGGCTTGAAGGTGGATAATGCGGTTGAGCATCAAAATGGCGGTGCCCATCACCACAAAAAAAACACCGAAATCAAACATCATCGCCGAGGCCACTTCCACATCCCCAATGAGCGGCAGTCTTATGTGGGTGAAGGTTGAGGTGAGAAACGGATAGCCTAATACGATTGAAGCAAGCCCGGTGCCGAGTGCAAGCAATAAGCCTAAGGCGATTGCACCGTGGGCTTTTGCGCTTAATGCCCGCCCATCGGCTGGTAGGCCGTAGGTGATGAGCTGCAGCAAGATGGCACTGGCAACAATTAAGCCTGCAATAAAACCGCCCCCCGGCGCATTGTGCCCGCGCAGTAAAATATATGCGCCAAATAAGAGCGTCATGGGGAGTAACAGCTGGCTTGCTGTTTGCAAAAGCATCGGGTGCGCCAAGCGGGCGGTGGCGATGGGCGGCGGCGTTAGGGGCGGCAGTTTGATGCCTTGCAGCAAGGCGTAAATGCCCAAAGCGGCCAAGGCGAGTACGGAAATTTCACCGAAGGTATCGTACCCACGGAAATCGACCAAAATGACATTAACGACATTGTGTCCGCCGCCTTGGCTCAGGCTGTTTTCGAGGAAGTAGCCGGCAATGCTGGCAAAATCTCGCGACATCATGGCATAGGTGAGTGTGGCCGCTCCGGCACCGATAAGGCTCGCCAAAAATGCATCGAGCCTTCTCCGCTTGGCGCGGTCCGGCGGGCTTGTTTGGGGTAAGTAGCGCAGCGCGAGCAGCATGAGAATCAGCGTGACCACTTCAACTGATAACTGAGTTAAGGCCAAATCTGGCGCGGAATAACGCACAAAAAGTAGCGATACACCCAAACCAATCACACTTAAAACCAGCAAGGCAATCAAGCGTTGCGCGTGGATGAATGCGATGCTTAAAGCCAAGCCCATCATAATTATTATGCCAAGGGCGGTGATGCCATCAAACGGAGTTGCCTGCGGATCGGAACCAAAAAGCGGCGCGGCAGAAAAGTGCAAGAACCCGATCAGCCCCGCGGCGAGGGTTGTAGTCAATGTCCAGAATACCATGGGCTGCAGACGGCCTTGATCGAAGGCATGGGTGAGCGTTTCACTGCCCAGCTGCAGTGCGCGCAAAACAAAATTGTACGGTGTTTTCGCGTTTAAGCGCCCCAAACTTTGTTCGTGCCAGCGGGTGAGCGGGCGCCTTGCAAGATAAACGACAAGGCCACCGAACATTGCGAGCATGCTCATGATTAAGGGGGTGTTAAATCCATGCCACAACGCGAGGCTGAATATGGGCGCAGGTGCATTTAAGGCGGCACTCACCGAAAGATTCAGAATGCCGCCCACAAGGAGCGCAGGGGCAAGCCCAACGGCTAGGCAAGCCACGACTAAAATCATCACCGGGATGCGCATCATGAGCGGCGGTTCATGGATGTGGGTGGGCAAATCCGGCGATGGTTCACCGAAAAATGTATCGTGGATAAACCGAATGGAATAGGCGACAGAAAACACAGCGCCAAGCGTGACCAGCAACGGTAAACCCCAGCCAGCGCTGACATCTAGCGCCTCGGTGAAAAACATTTCTTTGCTTAAAAAACCATTCAGGAGCGGAACCCCTGCCATGGCCGATGCCGCAATGATGGCGAGCAACGTGGTGCGGGGCATATGGCGTGCCAAGCCGCCCAAACGACGCATATCGCGGGTGCCGGTTTCATGATCCACAATACCGGCCACCATAAACAAAGAGGCCTTAAAGGTGGCATGGTTGATGAGGTGGAATAACCCGGCAACCAAAGCGAGCGGCGTACCAAAGCCCATCAGCAGCGTGATTAATCCTAAATGACTTAACGTCGAGTAGGCGAGCAAGCCTTTCAAATCGTGCTTAAATAACGCGGTGTACGCCCCAAGCAAGAAGGTGATTAACCCCGCGCCGCCCACCAAAATAACCCACGCTTCAGTGCCGGCCAGCAGCGGGAAAAATCGCGCCAGCAAAAAAATACCCGCCTTAACCATGGTGGCGGAATGAAGATACGCCGAGACGGGGGTGGGCGCGGCCATCGCATTGGGCAGCCAAAAATGAAAGGGGAATTGGGCCGATTTGGTAAAAACACCCAATAAAATCAGAATCAAAATCGGCAAATACAGTGGGCTGGCCTTAACCACCTCGCCCGCATTCAGCACCACGCTCAAGTTATAGCTGCCCACCACATGCCCGAGCAATAACACGCCACCTAAGAGCGCAAGCCCGCCCAAGCCCGTTAAGGTTAAAGCCATGCGGGCGCCGGTGCGGGCCTCTTGCCGGTGTTGCCAAAAACTGATTAATAAAAAGGAGGACAGTGAAGTGAGCTCCCAAAAAATCACCAGTTGGATTAAATTTTCTGAGAGCACGATGCCGAGCATCGCCCCCATAAATAGCATCAGGCTCGCAAAAAATCGGGCAGTGCTATCTTCAGTGGCTAAGTAATATTGGGCATAAATAACAATCAGCAGGCCAATAATTAAAATAATCCCGCTAAATAACAGGCTTAACCCATCTAGGCGAAAAGCAAAATCTAGCCCGATGAGCGGTATCCAAGAAAATGAAACAACCTGCGCATGGCTAAGATCAGCCCCCCAAGCGGCAATACCTAGGAGCAAAAGGCAGGCGAGGGTGATGAGCACCGCGACCCCCGCAGCGGCAGGGCGCCAACGCGCACCCAGCCAGGCCACAAAAGGTGCGCCAAAAAAAGGCAGAAGTACGATGGCGATGAGGCTACTCATCGTATGATTTGCCAGAAATTTTGGCTACGAAATAAACCCATCTTGGGTGGGTTGTAATAAAAATTTAAACTAAACATAGGTTAAAATTTATCACACTTAGCTCCGCTGGGTGAATTTAAGCGCGGCGGATTCGCAAGAGCCCGAGGCAAAAAAATTAACCCAACCGACGACAAGATACTGGTGGCAATGCAGCGCAATGTTAGACTCTGCACCATGTTAACCCATGCAAAATTCTCCCCTTATGTTTTTTTATTGAGAAATCATCACTTTGTTTCAAGATAAACCTCTTCCTGTGGTCATCTCTGCAGATATCCATGGCATTGTGCCTTCGCAAATAAGCGATCAGGCCATCAACGTGTTGCAGCGCTTGCACGATAGTGGCTATGCCGCTTATTTAGTCGGCGGTTGTGTCCGTGATTTATTGCGCGGTTTGCGGCCGAAAGATTTTGATGTGGTCACCGATGCCAAGCCCGAGCAAGTGCGCGCTTTGTTTCGCAATGCCCGTATTATTGGCCGGCGTTTTCGCATTGTGCATGTGATTTTTGGCCACGATTTGATTGAAGTCACCACCTTTCGTGGGGGCGATGATGATGCGCTGCGCCGCACGGATGAGGGGCGAATTTTGCGTGATAACGTGTTCGGCACGCTCGATGAAGACGTGTGGCGGCGCGATTTTGCCTGCAATGCGCTGTATTACAACTTTGCCAATGCCGAGATTGTGGATTATGTGCGCGGTTGGCAAGATGTTGAAACCGGCCATTTGCGGGTTATAGGTGACCCGGCTACGCGCTACCGCGAAGACCCGGTGCGCATGCTGCGTGCCGCGCGGTTTATGGCCAAACTCGGCTTTACGCTCACCGCCGAAACCGCCGCGGCCATTCATGAATGCCGTCCTTTGCTTAAAGATATTGCCTCGGCGCGGTTATTTGATGAAAGCATTAAAATTTTTCAAGGCGGCTACGCCTGGGCTGCTTTTTTACAATTGCGGGAATTAAATCTGCTCGGGTTTTTGTTTGCCGGGTTGGATGATTTGCTGAATCGTGATTACGACCGCGTGGCTGCGCTGATCGAAAAAATTCTTAAAGCAACCGATGAGCGCATCGCGTTGCAATTGCCGGTTAATCCCGCCTTTTTGCTGGCGGGGCTGCTTTGGGCGGATTTGAGTCGGCGGCGGGAACCTTGGTTGCATCAGCGGGTGGCGGCGGATACAGCGCTCGAGCTGGCCTGTGATGAGGTGCTAGAGGCAACGGTGCGGCAAGTGGCTATTCCCCGCAGGCTCACCGAGTTAATGCGCGTGATTTGGGTACTGCAACCCGCCCTAGAGCGCGAAGCCAGTGGCATGGCTTTGGGCGTGCCTTTAAATGATTTAACCGATGCGCAAAAGCATCTGTTAGCCCATGCTTGGTTTCGGGCAGGCTTAGATTTTTTATGCTTGCGCGGTGAAATTGGTGAAATTTCCCCGGCTGCTTGCGCGTTTTGGCGCCAATATGCCCCTGCGCGCGACAAAGACACCGGCGAGGCGGTGCCCACCCACCTGCCGGAAGATTTTGGCAAGCACGGCCAAATAGCCCGTCGTCCGCGCCAACGCAACCGCCGTCCGAATCGTTCGCGGGGTGCGGCGAATTGAGCGTGCCCGCTTCAAGCCCCACGGCTGATTTAGCCCTTGCAATGCTGCCGGTTGATGCGTTTATCGCCCTGGGGAGTAATTTAGGTGATCCTTTATCGCAGATTGCAGCTGCAATTGAGGCGCTTAGCCATCTGCCGCATACGCAGCTTATGCGCGCCTCAAAGCGCTACGTAAACCCGCCCATGGGGCCGCAAGATCAGCCCGATTATGTGAATGCCGTGGTTTTGCTTTCAACGCATTTAGCCCCACTGGAACTTCTTGATGCCCTGCAGGCGCTGGAACACGCCGCCGGCCGCTTTGCCACCCGCCATTGGGGTGAGCGCGTGTTGGATTTGGATATTTTGACCTATGGGTCGCAAATCATCCAAACCGAGCGTTTAACCATCCCCCATGTGGGGGTGGCCGAGCGTCGATTCGTGCTGGCGCCTTGGGCTGAAATTGCGGCGCAAGCGCAATTACCTGATGGCCGCCGAATTGCCGATTTACTTGCCGCGGCGCCCAATCATCCCCTGCACGTGCTGCCTGCCGTTGGCCGCGATGATTTAGCGTCCAACCTACCCGATTCAATGGCAATGAATCACCCCGAAACTTAAATGTTTTTATTCGGAATTGATCAGCATGCATCCACAAGACCTCGCCAGCGCGCCCCTAAAAACTCTGCCCGATCTTTGGCGTGCCACGCAGCCCATCACCATGCTCACCGCCTATGACGCCAGCTTTGCGCGCTTAGCTGCGCTGGCGGGTATCGATGTGCTCTTGGTGGGTGATTCGCTGGGTATGGTGGTGCAAGGCCAGCGCGATACCTTAAGCGTGACCATCGATGACATGGTCTATCACACGAAATTGGTGCGGCGCGGCGCCCCGCAGACGCTCATCGTCGCGGATATGCCCTTTTTGACCGACAACACACAAGATTCAACCCGGCAGCACGCTGGCCGATTGATGCAGGAAGCGGGCGCAGATATGGTGAAAATTGAAGGCGGCGCAACCAAAGCCCCGCTCATTGCCGCCTTAACCGATGTGGGCATTCCCGTGTGTGCCCATATTGGCTTACTGCCGCAGCGGGTGCGGCAACTGGGGGGCTATAAAGTGCAGGGCCGCGCGAGTGAGGATGCGGCGCGCATTCTGCATGATGCTCAAGTGCTGGCGGATGCGGGCGCGCAGCTTATGGTGGTGGAATGCGTACCCAGTGCCTTGGGGACACGGATTGCCCAATCTGTGGCCGTGCCCGTCATCGGCATTGGCGCAGGGGCAGGGGTGGATGGCCAGGTGTTGGTGATGCACGATTTACTTGGCATGAATCCGCATCCTGCGCGGTTTGTGCGCGATTTTTTGCGCGGGCGCGGCTCCATTTTGCAGGCGATGCAAGCCTATGCCGATGCAGTGCGCAGCCGCAGTTTTCCCGCCGACCACGAAGGCTTTGTGTAGCGTGCGCAAATTAACCAATTTAGCGCAATTAGCGCAATGGCAGGCAGAGATCGAAACGCGCGCGCGGCCAATCGCTTTTGTGCCTACCATGGGTAACTTGCATGCAGGGCACCTGCATTTGGCAGCGCAAGCGCAAGCCCTAACCGCCAAGCCCTTGGTTTTAGTCTCTATTTTTGTTAACCCGCTGCAATTTAATGATGTGGCGGATTTAGCCCGTTATCCGCGAACGCTGGATGATGATTTAGCGCGCTTGCACGAAGCGGGCGTGGATGCGGTTTTTGTGCCGCCGGTAGATGCGCTCTTGCCAGAGGCCGAAAACCACGGTGTTCGAATCGACCCAGGCCCATTGGCAGAGCGCTGGGAAGGGGCGGCGCGCCCCGGGCATTTTGCCGGCATGGCAACCATCGTAGCCAAGCTCTTGCATCTCATTCGCCCGCAATTTGCGCTGTTTGGTGAAAAAGATTTCCAGCAGTTGGCCATTGTGCAGGCCATGGTGCGCGATTTGAATTTCCCCGTGGATATTCTAGGGGTACCCACGCAGCGCGCGCCCGATGGCCTGGCGTTAAGCTCACGCAATCGCTTTTTAAATGAAGACGAGCGGGCAACGGCGCCCAAGCTGTATGCGCAATTAGTGCAAGCGGCTGGCGCGCTTACCGTGGCTGAATCGGTTGAATCGGTATTGCACAAGGCGCGCGCCGAGCTCACCACGGCCGGATTTATTGTCGATTATTTCACCTTGTGTGATGCAACAAGCTTGCAGCCTTTGTCTCGATTATCGGCCAACAGCGTGCTCTTGGCGGCGGCGCAATTGGGCGCCGTTCGCTTAATCGATAACCTGCGGATTAGTCCTTGAATCGCGCGATACGCTACAATTTGCGCCACTTGATACGCCACACTGCTCAGTACGGAACCTAAGTCATGAATCCTAATTACCTTGAATTCGAACAACCGATTGCAGAATTAGATGCCAAAATCAATGAATTACGGCTTATGGATCATTCCTCTGGCCTGAACATTAATGAAGAAATAGCACGGCTTGAAGCGAAAAGCACCGAGCTTACCCGCTCGATATTTAGCAACCTAACCGCGTGGCAAATCAACCAGATCGCCCGGCACCCTCAGCGCCCTTATACCTTTGATTATGTCAAATATTTTTTAACCGATTTCACCGAGCTCCACGGCGATCGGGCGTTTGCCGATGATGCGGCTATTGTCGGGGGTATGGCGCGCTTAGATGGCATACCGATTATGGTGATTGGGCATCAAAAAGGTCGAGACACCAAAGAAAAAATTCGCCGTAATTTTGGCATGCCCCGCCCCGAAGGCTATCGCAAAGCCAAACGCCTGATGGAATTGGCCGCAAAATTTAATCTGCCGGTACTCACGTTCATTGATACCCCCGGCGCCTATCCTGGCATTGATGCCGAAGAGCGGGGGCAAAGTGAAGCCATCGCCCGCAATTTATATGTGATGGCCGATTTACCCACCCCCATTATCGTCACCATTATTGGCGAAGGCGGCTCAGGCGGCGCGCTGGCCATTGGCGTGGGCGATCATGTGATGCAACTGCAATACAGCACCTATTCTGTGATCTCCCCGGAAGGTTGCGCGTCGATTTTGTATAAAAGCGCGGATAAAGCCTCAGAAGCGGCCGAGGCGCTTGGCATCACCGCCTCCCGGTTGTTGCAACTTGGGCTTATTGATGAAGTGGTTGCTGAACCCTGCGGTGGTGCCCATCGCGATATTCCGTTAATGGCTCAAACCTTAAAAGCCTCACTCAAACGATCGCTCATCAAGCAGCTGAATATCCCCATCTCGCAATTGCTCGAAGAACGCTACAAGCGGCTCATGCGGTACGGGCAATATCTCGAACGTTAATTCAGCCAAGCCCACGTATTTTATGATGCCAGATGCCATAGCCGTTGCGTGGCCTGCGCGGTTGCCCGCAAAGCCGCGCATTGTTCTGGCAAGTTCAGGCGGCGCCGATTCGCTGGGCGCGCTGGTTTGGCTGAACACGCAGCGCGTGCATGGGTTAATAGCCGACCTTAGCGTGGTGAGCATTAATCATCACATTCATCCTGAATCGGCAAACTGGAGCGCGCTGGCTGTACGTCAGGCGCGGCATTTCGGGCTTAGAGCCGATACGATCAAGGTAGACTTGCCGCCACGCAGCCCAGAGGGGCATCGCTCCTTAGAAGCCCGGGCGCGCGCGGCACGCTACGCCGCGTTGAGTGATTATTTGGCGCAGCAGCCGATGGGTAGCGTGTTGGTGACCGCCCATCATTTATCCGATCAAGTGGAAACCTTTCTGCTCGCCGCTCTGCGCGGTAGCAGCGTTGCCGGGCTTTGCGCTATGCCTGCGCTGGCAGCCTTTGGCAGCGGCTGGCACTGGCGACCGTTTATTCACACACCGGCGGCCGCCTTGCACGCCCTAGCCCAAGGCACCTCAATGCCCTATGTGGTGGATCCCAGTAATTTTGATACCCGCTATGATCGAAATTTTTTACGCCACGACATCCTGCCCTTGCTGCAAGCCCGTTTCCCACGCGCCCTTGAAGGATTAAGCCACACCGCCCGGCAAGCCGCCCAAGATTGGACGATGCTGACCGAATTAGCCGAGCAAGATAGCGGTGCGCCATGGGCTGATACCCTGCCGCTGGCACGCCTGCACACACTCGACCCGGCACGGCAAGCCAACCTCATTCGCGGCTGGGTAAAAGCGCAGGGCGCTTTGATGCCGCCTAAAACCAAACTTTATGAATGGATTAGGCAATGCCACACCGCCCACCCCGCGCAACGACCCACCCTGCGCTGGGGGGACTTTGCGATAACCCGTTATCGCCAGCATTTATATTGGCGTAATCTCCCCCAAGAGGCGGGGTTTACGCCGGTGATATGGAATGATAAAACTCAACCTTGTTTAATAGCGGGAAACCGCAGGCTCACATTAACCCGCGCGACGGTGAATGACCCCTTAGCTTTGGCGGAATGCTGGTTATCTCGCCCGTGGATTCTAAGGCCGCGTGCGCCCCAAGATCTGTTAAATAAGGCTCCCAACCAACCCAAGCAAGATTTAAAACATTGGTTTCAGCAAAATAATATCCCCCCCTGGTTGCGCGACTCGGTTATGATACTAGAAATAGATCAGCAATTAGCCGGTATTGTCGGGTTAATAACGCAAGATTATTATCAAGCAAAAGAGCAGGTTGGTTGGCGAATCACCATTGAAGTCACAGCGAATTTGGATTAATTTCTTAAAAAAGAGTCACAGTGCAATATGTCGTTTCAGCAAGATAAATTCCAGCCAAAAAAACTTGAGCAAAAAATCGATCGACTGCTCGCCAATGCGCTATTAATTCTGCGCTATTTTTTTATTGCGTTAATGATTGTTTATACCGCTATTTGTGTGATTATTTTTGCTGTAAAATTAGGTGGGCTTGCTGTAAATCGAAGTGATTTAGATTTCAAATTAGTTGATACGTTACTGACAGATGGCTTATTTGTATTAATTATTCTAGCAATTGTTAAATCATTGTTCCTGAAAAACTCACTTGATTATGCCGTCACCCTTCTTGAAACTGGGTTTGTGGTTTTAATAAGGAAAATGATTTTATTACAAACCGAACCCAATGAATGGCTTATTTTACTGGTTTTAGGAATTACCTCGGCTGTGTTTTTTATGCTTATTATTTTAATTCATTACCTCAGGCGGCAGTGGCAGATAGAGAATGAAGCCAAAGCAAAAGCAGTGTCCCCATCAATTATGAATGAATAGGCATTGAAATCATGGTTAAAACCCAAGAAATTATTAAATTTTGTGATGCCTTGCTCAATAGCAGCGCATGGCAAGACTACGCTCCCAATGGTTTGCAAGTGCAAGGCAGCCCCACGATACAGCGCCTGGTGACTGGGGTTACGGCCTCGGCAGATTTAATAGATGCCGCCATTGCTTGGCAGGCAGATGCTATTTTGGTTCACCATGGTTACTTCTGGAAAAATGAATCACCCACCATTACCGGTATGAAATATCGTCGAATCGAAAAATTAATTAAAAACAATATCAATTTAATTGCCTATCATTTGCCGCTCGATAGCCAGCCGCAATTCGGGAATAATGCAGCGCTGGCCAATTATCTCGGCCTTACTGATCGAACTTTTTTTGGTCCTAACCAATTAGGCTTGGCAGGATATTTGCCCGCACCAATCGCCGTGGCGGCGTTAAGCACTAAGTTAAGCACCCATTTGAATCGCCCCCCCTTGGTGGTAGGACCCACGCAAACCGTGCTGCACCACATAGGTTTGTGTAGTGGCGGCGCGCAAGACTACCTTGTAGATGCCGCCTTGATAGGTCTAGATGCATTTATCTCCGGTGAAATCAGTGAGCGCACCACACACATTGCGCGGGAAGAGCAAATCACTTATTTTGCGGCCGGCCACCACGCCACAGAACGTGATGGGGTTCGTTTATTGGGCGAACAAATCGCACAAAATTTTGCGCTGGATGTTTTATTCATTGATATTGAAAATCCGGTTTAGCCCGTCTTTGCACCGTGTTTTAACCCAATTTTGCTGGGGTGATAAACACATCTGGCATGGGATTAACGACACTTGTTTGACGTTTTAAGATTTAACGTTAACACTCATAGGGTTTATAGGCCGGTATGCAGAGGGTAAAGCTGCCCGCAAGACCCATCTCAAGGTACGTTTTCGCTGGTTTTGCAACCGCCTAAACGCATCCGCAGGGGGTTAATGGTTCAATTAACAAGCCCCATGCTGGGGTTTTTTATTACATATTGGAGCAATTGATCGATGGCTGAAGTTCCTGTCAATACAGCACGGCGACGGTTTTTAACGGGTTCAGCCGTAGCCGTGGGCGCCGTGGGTGCGGGTTTTGCAACCGTGCCTTTCTTGTCTTCGTTTGAGCCCAGTGCGCGCGCTGAAGCAGCTGGAGCGCCCGTGGACGTTGCCGTGGGTAAACTCGCTGCCGGTCAAATGGTAACGGTCGCTTGGCGGGGGCAGCCGATTTATGTCGTGCACCGCACGCCAAAAATGATTGAAACCTTGCCCTCATTGGATCAGCAATTGGCCGATCCCAATAGCAAAGTAGCCAGTCAGCAGCCGAAATTTGCGGATAATTTTTATCGTGCGCGCAAGCAAGAGTTTCTCGTTTTAATTGGGGTATGCACCCATTTGGGCTGCGCGCCCACCTACCGCCCCGAAGTGGCGCCGAAAGATTTAGGCCCCGAATGGATGGGTGGGTTTTTCTGCCCATGTCATGGTTCAAAATTTGATTTGGCGGGGCGTGTGTATAAGGGTGTTCCTGCACCGACAAATTTGTATGTGCCTGAATATATTTTCGCGTCAGATGATTTAATTCGGATTGGTGTTGCGGAGAAACAAGCATGATTCAAAAATTAGGTAAATGGGTTGATGATCGGTTGCCCGTCTCGCATTTCTGGAATGCGCATTTAGCCAAGTATTATGTCCCTAAAAATTTTAATTTTTGGTATTACTTCGGCTCGATCTTGCTGGCTGTCTTTGCCATTCAAATTGTGACGGGCATTTGGCTTGCGATGAACTACAAGCCTTCTGCCGCTGAAGCCTTTAATTCCGTTGAATATATTATGCGTGATGTCAACTGGGGTTGGCTCATTCGTTATATGCATTCCACGGGTGCTTCCTTCTTCTTTATTGCAGTTTATTTGCATATGTTCCGTGCATTGATGTATGGCTCTTATAAAAAACCGCGTGAGTTAATCTGGATTTTTGGTGTATTAATTTTGGTTGCGCTCATGGCTGAGGCATTCATGGGGTATTTGCTGCCTTGGGGGCAGATGTCGTTTTGGGGCGCGCAGGTCATTATTTCCCTGTTTGGTTCAATTCCTTTTATCGGCCCTGATTTAGCGCTTTGGATTCGAGGCGATTACGTTGTTTCCGATGTGACCTTAAATCGATTTTTTGCCCTGCACGTTATTGCACTGCCCTTGGTTTTATTATTTTTAATTGGTGGGCACATTATGGCGCTCCACGAGGTGGGCTCTAATAATCCTGATGGGGTTGAAATTAAAAAGAATAAAGATGAGCATGGTAAGCCCCTAGATGGTATTCCATTTCACCCTTATTATACCGTTAAAGATTTATTCGGTTTAGGTGTGTTTTTGTTCTTATTTGCCACAGTCATATTTTATTGGCCCGATGGCGGCGGTAAGTTTTTAGAAGCGCCGAACTTCATTCCGGCGGATCCGCTTAAAACGCCTGAACACATTGCACCGGTTTGGTATTTTGCGCCGCATTACGCGATTTTGCGCGCCATCCCGGATAAGTTTTTGGGTGTTATGGCCATGGGTTCGGCCATCATGATTTTATTCTTCTTGCCGTGGATTGATCGCAGCCCGACTAAATCGATTCGTTATCGTTCTTTAGCATTCAAGATAATTTTGTTTGCGTTTGTCACGGCATTTATTGGGTTAGGGTATTTGGGCACTCAGCCGGTGACTTATTGGACAACCCTGTTTTCCCAGATATTTGCATTTATTTACTTTGGTTTTTTTGTGGCCTTATTTTTAGTGAGCCGATTTGAGCATGCAAAACCCGTTCCGGAGCGTTTAACATGATGAAAGTTTTAGTCATCTTCCTGCTTAATTTGCTGGGTGTTGGCGTGGTTTTGGCCTCAGATGGCGGCGGCATTCCGCTCAAGCACGTGTCTGTTAATCTGGCAGATCGGGCAGCACTGTACCGAGGCGCCCAAACCTTTGTGGCGCAATGTGCTACCTGCCATACCGCTGAATATATGCGCTATGGCCGGGTGGCATCTGATTTGCACTTATCCAAGGCGCAGGCAGAGAGCTTAATGCCGCCGCATTTAAAGCTGGGCGATGAAATGGTGAGTTTTATGCCGGCGGATTATGCCAAAACCGTATTTGGTACGGTGCCTCCTGATCTCACCCTCATTGCGCGCGTGCGCGGTGCTGATTGGTTGTATACCTATCTCACCTCGTTTTATGCCGACCCAACTAAGCGGTGGGGCGTGAATAATGCGGTGTTCCCTGGGGTGAACATGCCGGATGTATTCGCTGCCATGCAAGGTGTGCAAGAACCTGTGTACAACACGGTTAAGTTGCCGGACGGCTCATCAGAAGAACGCTTAGTTGGGCTTAAAGCGCCCGTAATCCCGGGAAATATGCCGCCTGCTGAATTTGATTCACTGGTTCGCGATTTGGTTGCCTATATGGTTTATATGGGTGAGCCTGCCAAGATGCAGCGGATGAGCTATGGGCCTTATGTGCTCGGCTTTATTTTATTATTTACGGTGCTGATGTTTTTACTGAAAACGGACTACTGGCGCGACATTAAAAAACCGGTCAAATCAGACTAATTTTTTAAGTTTTATACGCACAAAACCATGTAAAGTTTCCCTTTTACATGGTTTTTTATTTATCTAGGGATCAGGTTTGGCTATGGGCACAAGCAATTCATTGACGGCGCTCCAAGCAGCAGGTGAAATTTCTTGGGTGCGGGGAATATTTGAAGGCAAGCTACTAGGCGCTCAATCAAACGGGGGCGTTGCTCGCTGTTTACTGGCAACATTCATTGAGTCGAAATATGCCGTCTACCACTATTAATTTAACCAAACCGAGTTTGATCAGGGATAAAATCCGGCAGGTTTTAATCGCTTTTGTGCTCCCCCTCACAGCGCTTCTCAGCTGGATGGCTTGGGTTGAGCAAGCGCAATGGCGGGAGGCACGGCAAGAAGTTTTCCAGACGGTGGCGCGTGTTGCTCAAGCCTATGCCAATGATATCCAGTTGCGTTTGAACGCTC